>JGI24025J20009_10002311_pt1 | contig 13768 bp, 13 predicted proteins | sample Cruoilmetagenom3_FD_20009 | JGI IMG/M metagenome (IMG submission 20009)
GTCGGCATATCAATCAGGCCCGGCGTCCCGTAGGTCGACAGGTTTTGCGCCGCAGCCTGAGTAAGCACACCAGACAGACAACACAGCGCAACAGCAGTGCTTGCGCCAGAGCGCATCACATAATTCCCGACAATTTCATAACCTGCTCAGTTACTTATTATTTTGTTTTTCTTATTCTTTAGCAAATTCGACCTCAGTCTTCACAGCATCTGTATTGCCTTGTATGATTTGTTCAACGACTGCGCCTGAAATGACACAGGTGCCAAGAGCGCCGGAGCAGGCCTTAATGATAAAGTCCATGATTGCCCGAATTCGCGGCAATACATCGAAATTTGACCCGGTGCGCCCGGACGCGCCATTTTTTGCCATTGGTGATATCCATGGGCGGGTCGACCTGTTGATTGCCCTGCTGCGCCAACTTGATCCTGGCCTGCCGGTGATTTTCGTCGGCGACTATGTGGACCGGGGCGAAAACAGCGCCGACGTTCTGCGTGTCCTGCGCGGGCGACCCGGAGCGCTGGGACTGAAAGGCAATCACGAGGACATGATGCTGGCGTTTCTCGACCACCCCAAATCCCGTGGCCCCAACTGGCTGCGCAACGGCGGACTGCAAACCTTGGCCAGTTTCGGGGTCGCTGGCCTTACAGATACGTCCAGCGGGGATGAATTAGAGGCCGCACGCGATGCATTGGCCGCCGCTATGGGGGCGGGCCTGATCAATTGGCTCAGGGCGCGCCCGCTTTACTATCGCTCCGGCAATGTCGCGGTTGTCCACGCGGGGGCCGATCCCGGCGTGGATATCCAGGAACAGGACGAAGCGCATCTTCTCTGGGGCCACCCGGACTTTGCCCGCAAACCAAGGGCGGATGGCCTTTGGATCGTGCATGGGCACAGAATTGTCGATGCACCCCGGACTGAAAACGGCGTGATCCCCATTGATACCGGTGCCTATGCCACCGGTCGGCTGACCGCAGCGCTGATCGCCGCCGACGGCGTTAGTTTCTATTCCACCTGAAGTCATTGAAATCGCGCCGGAATTAACCCGCCATTAACCCAAATTGTGGTTAATCGTTTGTGAGCCAGAAATTCAATCCTGTGTGGGTGGGCCGCGCTAAGGATGTTCACCGATGACTCATTTCGACCTGGCCAGGTCTGGCGTTCGCACGCCGGGAAAGGCTGCAAATGGCCCATATTACCGTTTTGGAAAACGTATGTTGGACGTGACTCTGATTCTGGCCTTTCTGCCTGCTTTTTTACCGCTGATCGCTGCTCTTGGCTTGTTGGCCAGCCTGGGCGGCGGGCAGGGGTTTTATGGCCATCGACGCATCGGGCGCAATGGCCGCTCCTTTCGCTGCTGGAAAATCCGCACCATGGTTCCGAACGCTGATCAGGCCCTCCGGGCACATCTTAAGGACAACCCAATTGCGGCGCTCGAATGGGCGGCGAGCTTCAAGCTGAAGAATGATCCGCGCGTCACGCGGCTGGGGCGAATTCTGCGTAAGACCAGCCTTGATGAACTGCCCCAGATATGGAACGTCCTGATGGGTGACATGTCGTTGGTCGGTCCCCGCCCGATCACTGCGGCCGAGTTGTTATTTTACGGCGATGACCAACGGGCCTATCTTGGCCAACGCCCCGGTGTGACCGGCATGTGGCAAGTGCATGGCCGCGCCGATGGCTGTTATATCGCCCGTGTTCGGTTCGACCGACGCTATTTGCAGGAAAGTGGTCTGACTACAGATCTCAGCCTGATCCTGCGCACCGGGTTTTGCGTATTGGCCCGAACCGGAAGCTGACCGCCTGAACAAACCCGCATTGGCGACCTGCCAATAGTCGTGCTTCAGAACGGTCCTTTCATCATCTCACTTCCTGCCGGGGCGCAAGCAGGCCACTCAGATCTCTGGAATGCCCGTCTGGTGCCACGTCGGAACAAACCCCGAGCAGCACCGATACCAACCGGTCGACACTTGCCGGCCAGGCAAATTCCGCCGACCGCGCCTGTCCGGCCGCAACCATCCGCGCGCGTTGTTGCGGCGGGATTTCGGCAAAGGCACGCATAGTGCGGGCCATGTCCGCAACGGAATACGGATCGAACCACATCGCTGCATCGCCCAGCACCTCGGGCATCGCCGCGCGTCGTGCGGCGATCACCGGAATGCCCAGAGCCATCGCCTCGAGAGGTGGAATCCCGAACCCTTCATGCAGGGACGGAAAAAGGAAACCGGCCGCGCCTTCGTAAAGCGCGCGCAACTCGGCATCCGATACCCGGCCCAGGAAACGCGCGCCGGCTCCGTGCTCTTCGCCCGCCAAACCCGGCGCGATCCCGCCGGCAATCACCAAAGGTGGCGCGTGGTCGCCCAAAGACCGATGCGCGGCCACCAACCGGGCAATATTCTTGTTCGGACTCTGGTTGCCCACACTCAGCCAATAGCCCCCCGGTTTCAGCCCCCAGTCATTCAATGCCAAAGGGTCGCTCTTCGCGCGCAAAACATGTCCTGCAGAATTTGGCACAATGGAAAACCGCTGTTCTGGCAAATGCAGGTGCCGCGCCAGTGCCCCCGCCGAAAACCGGCTGACCGTTATCAACGCCGCTGCCCGGCGCGCCAGTATCGGGCGCAGCCCTTTATGCAATACGCGATAGCGTTTCGAGTAGGCCTTTGGAATCTCATAGATATTCGCATCGTGCAGCGCCAGAACATGCCGGCGATGCAAGATCGGGCCGCTGTTTCCAAGACTAAGTAGCACTCCGCTCCGGCTCGCACGCCATAACGCGCCCTGCTCCCACAGATGCCCCGAGCCGCCGCCCAGCGCCCTTGGCCGGATCCGCCGCCAGCCGGGATCGTCGACTGGCGCGCGCGGGTGCAGTGCCACCACCTCACCCAGCGCGTCGCGCAGCCCCGGATCCGAGGCCAGACGCCGGTCCAGCGCGTCCAGCAGTTCCCTGGCGTAACGCTGCACGCCCGACAAAGGCTGGGTCAGAAACCGCGCGTTGATGAACAGCGTCATGCGGCCCGTTCCATCGGCAGCACCTGCGCCGGCAACCCGTAAAGTGCCGTGGCCCGTTTGCCCATATGTTCCAGCGACCAGTCCCCGACATCCGTGCCCATCGCCCCGCTGCCCAGCCGTCTCAGCGCCACGTCATCGCTCAGCACGCCGCGCATTCGTGCGACAACCCCGTCCAGGTCATCGCGGGTCACCACATGTCCGTTCACCCCGTCCTGCACGACCTCGCCAATCCCCGGCATATCATTGACCAATACCGGACAGCCCGCCGCGATGGATTGCACGATCACCCGTGGCAGACCTTCCCTCTGCGAGGTCAGAACCGACAGATCCGCCAGCGCCAACAGCGCCTCCGGGTCCGGTCGATGGCCGCAAAACACCACGTGGTCCTGCAATCCCAAGCGTTGCACTTCGGCGCGCACGCGCCCTTCTTCCGGCCCGGTCCCCGCCAGCAACAGCTTCAGATCAGGCAGCGTATCGGCGACCCGGGCAAAAGCCCTCAGAAACTCTACATGCCGTTTTCGTGGCTCAAACGCCGCCAGCATCAAAGCGACCTTGGGGCGCATATTTCCCTGACGCACGCCCAGTAACCCGCGCCAGTCATCCGGCAGTTCCGGATTGCGGAACCGCCCCAGATCCATGCCCGATCGCACACAATGGACCCGCCCGCGCCGGGTGATCCCGGCAGAGACATAAGCGTACCCTACGGCCTCGGACACGCCGATAAACACATCCGTGCGCCGTGCCGCCAGTTTCTCGGCACCGATGTAGAAAGCGCGTTTCGTCCGGCTTACCCCCTCGAACGGCACAATATGGATAGTGTGCGCCACCACCGCATCTGGCACCGCTGTTGCGGCCAGGCGGCCCAGAATTCCGGCCTTGCTTTGATGCGTATGAATGACATCCGGGCGTAGCCGGCGATAGGTCGTCCTTAACGCCCTGAGTGCCCGCATATCCGCCAGCGGATCAAGCGGGTGGACCATTTGCGGCATACCCAACAGCTCGACCCCCGGAACAGGATTCGCCTGCCACCACGGATCGCAATCCTGACCATGGATCAACGTCACCTTATGTCCTGCTTCCGCCTGCCACCGGCAGGTCTCGATCGTATTTTCCTCAGAGCCCGCCCTTAACAGCCGGGTCACCAGATGAATGATGTGCATTTGTCAAACCTCGCCGGTTCATCACACCACTCCCACCATCTTAAGTGCCCGTTAACCTTGACGTGCGATTGTTAACAAAACGCAAACACGACCAAAAAAAATTTAAGGACATTGGAGTTGAATTAACATGAAGGGGATCGCCTATATTCACGTGCCCAAATGCGGAGGCTCCAGCTTTGGTGCAGCACTTCGGCTGCGCTATATTTACAGTCAGGCCACAATCGACCTGGCCCAAAGCGGTGCGGCGGTGGCAGCCCTGCACCCGAATGCGAAGGGCGAGAACCGGATCATCGCCGATTATGACCAGCGCCGGCGCGACCTTGCCCGGCTGATGGACCGTGGCGTGCGCTGTATCTCGGGCCATGTGCAATATGACGCGGGCCTGCACGCGCGGGCGGACCGAGAATACGCCTTTGTCACCCTGCTGCGCGATCCCGTCGAACGGTTTGTGTCGCATTATCACTATCTTCAGCGCCGCCACCCAAGTTCTGCCCGGCCCGACACGCTTGAGCGCTTTCTGGGCACAAAGGATGCCGCGCGGATCGCCTCGCAATACCTGTTCTACTTTGGTGGCCACAGCCAGAACCACAGCCGCGATCTGTCCCGCTCCATTCGCAAGGCGCAATCGGCACTGACCCGGTTCGATCTGGTCGGCGATTTGTCCAATCCGGGTAAATTTGCCCAAAACCTGCGCCGCCTGACCGGTGGGCCGTTACCCTGGCTGCATCGCAATCGCGCGCCTGTCACCGCTTCTGTCCCGCCTGCCCTTCGCCAGCAGATCACCGCCCTGTGTGCGCCGGATATTGCCATTTACCAGTCTGCCCAAGGTCAAATGGCCGCCTGATGCGCGCCTTGTCACCCATTTCTCTGGTGGCATTCTGCTGGGGGGCGACCTGCCTCATTGCCGGGCTGGCATTGTCCCTGCCCGATACCTTCGACCTGTTGCCGATACTCATGCACCGCGAAGCGCTGACGGGCGATGCCTTTGCCGTTCTGGGCATGGCCTGGCTGGGGCTGGCGGCATTGGTCTTTGTGACGGGCGATTTCGCCTGCCAGTGGTCTTTGCCCCCCGCTCGCCCTTTTCAGGCCGGATTCGCGCTGACCCGTGCGGCGCACCTGACGTTCTGGGCCAATCTGACGTTATTGGGGATCACCTGCCTTTGGGTTCTTCTGACCGCCCGTCAGGTCGGCGGCATGGCGCAAATGGCCAGAATTGCCATGCTGGACACCCTGACCGCCCGTGATTTGCTTTTGGATAACAAGCTGTTCACCGGTATGCGCCTGTTCTACGCCGCGCTGCCTGCGACCGGCTGCCTGGCCGCCGGGATCCTGACCGCTGGTCGCCGGCACCTGCATCGCCGCGCCCGCCATTTGTGTATCGCCGTGCTGGTGATGAACGCCCTGGCCCTTGCCATCCTGCCGATCGTGATGAGTCAACGGTTGCTTCTGTTGCAGTTCCTGTTGTCGTCTTATCTGGTCAGCTGCCTGATCCGGGGCCGGGTTTTCGGCCTGCCCTGGATCGGCTTTGGCGCAGTACTGTTCCTGTCGGTCTGGATCATGCGTGAAAGCCTGACCAATCCGTTGCTGCACCGTTCGGGCGTCGATATCGGCCTGCAAAAACTGGCGTTTTACTTCGTCAACGATCTCTGGAACAGCTTTGCTCCGCTGCAAACCGAAACCCCTCTCACCCTTGGTGCGCAATCCTTGCGTGGCCTGATGTTCCTGACCTTCACAGATGGCATGTTTGACCGCCTTCTCGCCACCCGGCTTCTGGCCCTTGAGGACATCCGAGGAGGTGGAGAATTTTCTTTGTTCACAGCCCCTTACGTTGACTTCGGACCGTTTGGTGCAGCCCTGTTCCTGTTTCTTGCGGGGTTTGCCTTTCGCCTGTTGTTTCACAAAGGCCGTCAATCGCTGATCTGGTCGGCGATCTACGCGCAAACCGGTGCCGCACTGTTGTTTTCCTCACACGGGCTTTACGTCACGCACCAGAACTTCCTGTTTTCGCTGGCCCTGATGGCCTTGCTGATGCGCTTTGCCCGTCCGAGATCTGCGCCGAGACCAGCCAACCTGCCGGTCGAACTCTTGCACGCCAAAGCCGAACTCAGTCTGTTCACCCCCACACCTTTTGAACCGGGGCCCATACGTGAGGTCGAACATGCCTAGGCTTGCCGGATTGCAACTGCTGCGTGGGCTGGCCGCACTGATGGTGCTGGTGGGCCATGTGATCGCCGAGGCCGAACACTATTTCGCCCACCCTCTTCCACTGTCCTTTGTCGGGGATGCCATTCCCTGGACCCGTGGCGTCGACATCTTCTTTGTCATATCCGGCTTCATCATCACCCTTTCGGCCGCCCGATACGTCAATCAGCCGCTTGCGTTCCTCTGGCGGCGCATCTTGCGTGTCGCTCCGCTTTATTATCTCTTTACCACGCTGATGGTCGCCACTTTGCTGTTGATGCCCGGCGGTGCCAAGGACACAATCCTTGAGCCAAATCAGATCCTCAACTCGTATCTGTTCCTGCCGTTCGAGCGTTACGATGGCCGTATCGCCCCGGTTTTGTCGCTGGGCTGGACCCTGAATTACGAAATGTTCTTCTACGTCCTGATGGCCTTGTCCCTGGCACTGCCCCGCCCGTTTCTGGTGATATCCGGCTTGGTGGCCAGCCTCGCCACCGCCAGCCTGTTGCCGTTCACCGCCGCCCCATTCACCTTCTGGACCAATCCTCTGATGCTTGAGTTCCTGTTCGGCATCGCCTTGGCCCAGGCCTGGCAATACGGTCTACGCTGGCCATCAACACCCCTTACCCTTGGCCTGCTGGTGATCGGCATCGCGCTGTTGATCCTGCTCGACACAACACCCCTACCCCGTTTTATCGCGGCCGGTCTGCCCGCGACGCTGATCGTCGCCTGCGCAACCCTGTTCTTCCCCGACCGCGCCTTGCCCGGTCAGATTTTTGGTGACGCCAGCTATGCTCTGTATCTTTCGCACCGCTTTACCTTGCGCGCGATGACACTGCTGTTACTGCCACTGTTACCTAACGGCTCCTGGGCTGCCTGGGCCTTTGTGACGCTGGCCTGCACGGCCATTCTGCTGATCGGCTTTCTGGTGCATTTGCGCATCGAACGCCCGCTGCTGCGCATTCTGTCCCGCCCTCTTGCACAAAGAGCCACGGCATGAACCATTCCGCGTGGTCCGCCCTGTTGCAATGGTCCCGCCTTGGCGTGAACGCAGGGTTGTTCCTGATCGTCGCCCGTCACCTGACCCTAACCGAAATCGGAGCCTTCGCCACCGCATTTGCCCCGATCCGCCTGTCTCAGGTTGTGCACAAATCCGGCATAATCGACGCCTATATTATCTCTGACAAAGCAAAGCTGACCCAAAACGCGTTCTTTACCCTTTCTGCCATCCTTGGCCTGACCTTCACCGCCACTTTTGCGCTTTTCTCACTGATCCTGCCCGATCCGATTTCTCCCTTGATGGCCCCGCTAAGCCTGATCCCGTTGCTTCACGGCGTCTCGGCCATCCACGAGGCCACACTGCGAGGCACCTTGCGCATCAAGGCCCTGGCCCTGCGCACCCTTTTTTGCCAATCGCTGTCGGCCGGGCTGGCGCTGATGGCGCTGATGGCCGGGTGGGGGGCCTTCAGCCTTGTGGTCTTTGCCCTGATCAATGCCCTGACCAGCTCTCTCATCTCGGTCGCGATGGTGCGTATTCATCGCATCGCCCTGCCCCAACGTGCCGCCATCCGCGCAGCCCTGCCCGACATCCTGCGCATCTCGACCCGCGATCTGGCTGGTAGCGCCACCCAGCCGCTACTGCAACTGGCGGTCGGAGCCATGCTCGGGCTGCCCGCCGCCGGAGCCTTCCAGATCGCCGCGCGCGTGCTTGGCCTGCTCGACGCGCTGGCAATCTCGCCGATCCGCTACATTGCCCTGCCCCGGTTCACAGCCCTTGCCGACAGTTCATCACTTCCTTCTGCTGTCCTGCTCAGCCTGCGCCAGACCAGTCTGATTGCCGCCCTCGTATACCTCGGCGCACTGGCCACCTCCCCCGAGATTCTTAGTATCGCTGTCGGCCCTGCCCATGCTGCAAGCGCCGCGCCACTTCTGCCCGCCTTCTGCCTACTGGGCCTGACGGGTGCCCTGGCCATGCCGCTGAACCAGGCGTTGACCGCCATCAGCCAATCCCGTCTGCCTCTGTACCGCTCGCTTGCCACCCTGTCTCTGACTGCGGTTCTTGCCGCCCCGGCCCTGACCCATTCGACTCTCGCCACAGCCGCCGCTCTGCCTCTGGCCGCAGCCCTGGTGCTGGTGGCATATGCCCGCATCGCCCTGCCATACTTGCAGCTTGAAATGCGCACCTCGTTGTTGACCATTACCCCTGCCTTGCTGGCCGGTATGCTGATGACCATTGCCCTCTGCGCTGCCGAAACGACCCTGCAAAGCCTTTCACCGCTCCTGCGCCTGACCCTCAAGGCCGGGCTTGGCACCGGGATTTATGTCTTGAGTCTGATGGTCCTCAACTGCCTTCCACGATACCCGGTCACCCCGTGAAACGCGCGGTTCTGTTAACTGGGCATTTCCCCCGGCAGAAACGCCGCCCCAGCCTGTTATGGGTATCCGAAGCGATGCAGGCCGATGGCTGGCACGTTACCCATGTCACGGTCGGCTATAGCTGGCTGTCCATCCTCAAGGGTGACCGGCGGCTGGCGGCACTGGATCATGCACCTATGCCGGGCACGCAGATCATCAGCCCCTCTCTCACTGCGATTTATGGCCACTCGCCGCTACACCCGTTTTCAACAAGGTCAGCCCTTATCGATACCCTGCTGCGCCCGCTTCATGCCCTGTTTCCGGCCTATTGGTCCCGGCCCCTTCGATCCCCTCTGGCGCGCGCGGATCTGGTGCTGGTCGAAAGCGGGGCACCTATCATGCTGGCCCCCTTGGCACGTCGCCTGGCCCCAAAGGCGCGGCTGATATATCGGGTAAACGACGATATGCGCCTGCTTGGTCTGCCCTACTTTTTACCATTGCTGGAAACCAGGCATGCCTCGATTTTCGACCGGATAAGCACGGCAAGCCCTCACCTCGCCCGCCGCTTCAACGGGCTGGCACAGGTTACGATCGACCCCATGGGCATCCCTCATGCACGTCTTCAGACCACTGCCGATCCCTATGCCAGCCGCGCCCATAAGGAAGTCGTCTGCGCCGGCACGACCCAGCTCGATATCGCCGCTATCATGCGTATCGCCAAAGCCCGGCCCGACTGGCGGATGCATGTCATTGGCAGGCTGAAATCCCCGCCGCCGCACCTGCCCAATCTGAATTTCCTCGGGGAGCAGGATTTTGATACAACACTGGCCCATATTGCCCATGCGGACATCGGCCTTGCCCCTTACATTGACGCCCCCGGCATCGAATATCAGACCTCAAACAGTAACCGTATCCTGCTTTATCGCCACTTTGGCCTACCGATCCTCGGGCCGGACAAGTTGTGCCACCCGTCCGTGCCCTCGATCATCGGCTATAGCGACCCCAACGTCTGGTTTCGCTGCGAAAGCGCCCCAAGAACCCCCGAAGCGATCCCGGACTGGGCCGACCTAGCCCGGTGCCTGACGGCTCAAAACCCTGTAACCGAGCCACCGTTTGAAGTTTCTTCAGTACCCGCCAAGGTCTGATGGTCGCGCCTGAAAACCGTGCCTCCATTGGCTTCGATCGCAAAATTCGTCGTCGCCCCGGCGGCATCCGCCACCGTATCCTGCAACCACATGAATGACTGGTTCGAGCATTTGAAGGCCACCGAGGTGCCATCCACATCACGTGCCACGGCCCTGGTTCCCGCAAGAAAGGTATGGGTGGTCTGGATGCAATGCACTTCCGTCCCGTTGCGCGACCAGCCATAACTGCCGTCCAGATCAATCGCCCTCAGATTGTCGTGGGTGGTGAAACCGTTGCACGACGTGGCCGTGAACGCGCCATTGTGATACCCGGTACACCCCTGCATCAGGACGTGCATGCCGGTGTAACCATCCTCGTGGAATGACCAGCCATCCTCGGCCCCGCCCGACGCATCGCAGTCAAAAAACGCCACCAGCCCGTTTGTGCGCCGCAACTGCACCGCGTCCTGCGGATTGCTGGGGTTGGACGGGGCAGAATAGCGAAAGCTGCAATTCACCCCAACCACATTGCGGTCCGCCTCGGCGTCGCAATGCAGCGCGCCGGTGATGCCACCCTCGCAGTGGATATCTTCAAGGTACAGGTCGCCCATATGGGACACGAACCGCGCCCCATGAAAACTGCGGATCAGCGCAATATCCGCCAGCCCCGGAGCCTGTCCGATATTCACATGCACGGTCCCCGCGTCGTCAAACCAACTGTCCTGTGTTGCCTGACAACCGGTCAGATCAGCGGCTGCCGCCAATTCGGTATACAAGCCCCGCGCGTCCAGAACATCTGTCCGAAAGACCCGGCGAACCGCACTGAGAGAGGTCGAATAGCTGCCCCCGGCATCCGCCCAACTGGCACTGAACGGCCCCGTGCGATACCGCACCGGTCCGCCCCAGCCGATGATCGCCACCGGTTGATCCGGCTCGTCATTGCCGTTGCGGGTAAACGCGCTCTCTTCGTACTCGCCCGTCTTGACAATCACCCGATAAGGTGACGTCGTGGCATTACCAGCTACAAACGCCGCATAAATGCTGCGCTTGGCTTGCGAGAAATCGCCATCCTGAATCCCCAGGCCGGTATTGTTATCATCGCCCGTCTCACTGTTCACGTGAAAGGCAGGACCGGTCCAGATGCCGCCATCAACCAGATCCCGTGGTGTCAGGTTAGCGCGATATCCTCCACTTCCCTTGGCGATACTTAACGGAAACCGGCCACTGTCCCAACCGAATCCGGCAGGAAGTGGCACATGTGTTTCGGTTCGAAACTGTGGCCCAAGACCCACGCCCATCGCGATCATCAATACAGACCTTTGATGCCCGTGGCGGTGGTTCCCGTGGCCAATACACGGACAGCCCGAAGCGGATAGATCACCCCCTCGGCCATCCCCGGCAGGGTCAGCGACGAGCCATCCTTCAACACCACGGCAATGTCACCGCTGCCGGTAACCATCAGTGCGCGGGGCAGGGTGGTCAGATCAGCATCATCATCCGGCGTGACATCAAATCCACCGACAAGTGGGCCGGTCAGTCCGGTATTGTAAGACTTAAAATGATCCGTGATAGGCATGGTATTTCCCTTCGGTGAATTCCGGCTGGGATCATCCGCTGTCAGGATTGAGGATACTATAAGCCTGCGCACTGAGAGTGTTGCGTCGAGGTCTGGCGGCAAATATCGGGACACTTGGAAAATTACGTGCTATGCTTGTCGCTGACACGCATTTTGACGGGGATGACAAACTTGCGGATCAATAGTGTTGACTTGCACGTTGCCGATAGTGGTGACGGGCCGGAAACTGTGGTGTTTTCACATGGGGCGCTTTTTAGCGGCGTCATGTTTGACCCCCAGGTGGCGGCTCTGAACCGCACGTATCGCTGTGTGGTCTATGATCACCGGGGGCAAGGACGAAGCGCGATACCCAAATCCGGATACGATCTGGACACGTTGACCGATGATGCGATCAGCCTCATCGAAACCTTGGATATTGGCCCCTGTCATTTTGTGGGATTGTCCATGGGTGGCAGTGTTGGGCTGAGACTGGCAATTCGGCGGCCGGACCTGCTGCGGTCGCTGACATTGATCGGATGCAACGCCGATCCGGAACAACCTGAAAGCCGGTCCAGATACCGGCGACTGAACTTCATTGCCCGGTGGTTCGGGCTCAAATCGGTGGTTAGCCGAGTAATGCCAATTGTATTCGGCCAGACGTTTCTTGAAGACCCTGCACGCACGAAAGAACGCAACTTCTGGTGCAGGCAAATCGCCGCCGGGGATCGTATTGGAACCACCCGCGCCATTTCAGGCCTAATGAACCGCCGAAGTGTATTTGCGGAACTGGGGGCTATCAGAACGCCCACGCTTGTCCTGATCGGCGAAGAAGTCATCGTCGCGGATCAGGAAAAATCGGAACGCATGCAACGCGCCATTGCCGGGTCGATACTGGTGCGCATACCATGCGCCGGACATAGCATGACCCTGGAGGAACCCGGTGCCGTGAACACCGCGATAAAAGAGTTCCTCAAGACAATCGACTCCTGATACCAGCCGCGCTATGCGATGGGCATGAGCCTGCTTCTTTCGGATCAATACGACGCGCTTGTGGCTGCGGGACAATTGCATCGTGATGAGGCGCAAGTCGCCCTTCTGCCCGAATTGGAAAGGATCAGAACCGCGCTGGCCGCTCCGGTAAAGCGGGGGCTGTTCCGCAAAACCCCCGAGCCGCCAAAAGGCTTGTACCTTTGGGGCGGTGTTGGCAGCGGCAAGTCGATGCTGATGGATATGTTTGTCGACACGCTGGGCGATATTCCGGTACGGCGGGTTCACTTCCATGCGTTCATGCAGGAGATGCATACAGCCATGCACGCCGCCCGTCAGCACGGCGTGCAGGACGTAATTGCACCGATTGCCAAAGGTGTAGCCGCCGACATCCGTCTGCTGGCCTTTGACGAGATGCAGATCACCGACATCACCGACGCGATGATCGTCGGGCGGCTGTTCGAGGCACTGTTCAGGGCTGGTGTCGTCATTGTAACCACCTCAAACCGTGCACCGGGCGCGCTTTATGAAAACGGGCTGAACCGGCAACTTTTCCTGCCTTTCATTAGTCTGATCAAGGCACGAATGGAAATACGGGAACTGATCAGCCCCACAGATTACCGTCGCAACCGGTTGCAGGGTTCTCCGGCCTATTTCGCGCCGATCAGCCCCGAAACCCGCAGCGCAATTCGCGCGGTTTGGCAGGATCTGTCGGGCGGCGAAGGTGAACCGCTGATCCTGCACGTGAAAGGGCGGGACTTGACGGTGCCGGCCTTTCGCAACGGAGTGGCGCGGGCCACGTTCTATGACCTGTGCGGGCGGATGCTGGGCCCGGCGGATTATCTGGCGCTGGCGGAGGCGGTAAAAGTTTTGGTACTTGAAGATATCCCGCGCCTGTCGCGGTCAAACTTCAATGAAGCAAAGCGGTTCGTGACGTTGATTGACTCACTTTACGAGGCAAAGGTACGGCTGATATGTTCAGCTGCCGCCGAGCCAGAGATGCTTTATGTCGAGGGTGAAGGCACGTTTGAATTCGAACGTACCGCTAGCCGGTTGCGCGAAATGCAGGCGGCGGACTGGGTCAGCTAGAGCGTGTCGCGTTCAATTGGATTCACCTGTCGGGGTGAACATTTTGTGCTTTGCAAACGCGGCCTCACCCCGACAGGTGAATGCTTGAATCCGATCAAACGCAATACACTCAAATGGGGCAGCTAACCGTTTTCACGCAGAACCGCACCCGCCAGATACAGTGACCCGCAGATCAGCACACGGGCGCGTGGTTCTTTGTCAGCAATCTTCTGCAACGCCTCTGACACGCCAGCTGCTAGATATGTCTCCAGCCCCACCTTGCTGGCCGCTTTTGCCATTTCCTCAGCGCTCAGCGTATTTGCCTCACCGGG
>JGI24025J20009_10002313_pt1 | contig 13757 bp, 13 predicted proteins | sample Cruoilmetagenom3_FD_20009 | JGI IMG/M metagenome (IMG submission 20009)
GTCACTCAAAGTTCGTCTGCTCAAGATCGCCTCCGTTTTCGATCTTGAATCAGAATTCACATCAAATGGGTATCCCCTAAATGAAGACGCCGCCTAGAGCTCCAGCTCGTCATCGGCCAAAAGCCGCATGAAACGCCGCTCTGGCAGCCATGGGTTCAATGCAAGCGCCGCCTCCAGCGCAAGGCGCGCATCCTGCCGTTGGCCCAGTTCCAGCAGGACCATCGCCTTGCCCGCCAATGCCCCGACATGGCGCGGGCTCAATGCCAGGGCGCGGTCCAGATCCTTCAGCGCGGGGGCGGCCTGGCCCTGCATGAACCGTACAAAGGCGCGCTGGTTCCAGCCTTCGGCATATTCGGGGCAATAGGCGATCAGCCGATCGAAATCGGCCTCGGCACCCAGCAGGTCGAACCGCGCACGCTTGCGCATCCCGCGGTACAGAACGGCCTGCGCCGCCTCGTCCGGGGCATCGGCCCACAGTTCCCACATTTCGACCGAAAACTGCTGCGCCTCGGCCTCGGACCGGGCGGCTTGCGTGCCCGCGATCAGCCGCGACAGGGCCGCAGAATGGTCCGGCCCCGCGGCGCACCCCGCCGCCTGCGCCGCCCCCGCCAGCAGCGACAGCCCGCCCAGCAGAAACGTCAAAAGATATGCGAGTGCCAGTCTCATGCCCCCAGAATGCCAAAACCTGGTTAACAAACAATTCACATGCCCGTGCGCGCGCCCTTGACCCCGCCCCCGTGCCGGTCAATCGTGCGCCCATGTTTCCGATCCGCGATCATAATCCTTCGCTCAAGACGCCCTATGTCACTTACGTGCTGATTGCGCTGAACATCGGCATTTTCGCCAGCTATTGGCAACTTTTCAGCGACGAGCGCGCGCTGTCCGCCTTTTTCTTCGACTGGGCGATGATCCCCGCGCGGATCACATCCGGCGATGGGGCTTTCACGCTTGTGACGTCGATGTTCCTGCATGGCGGGCTGATGCACCTGGCAGGCAACATGCTATTTCTATGGATCTTCGGCGACAACATGGAGGAACAGTTCGGCCACCTCGGTTTCCTGCTGTTCTACCTGGCCTGCGGCATCGCCGCGGCGCTGGCGCAACTGCTGTCCTCGCCCGGGTCCATGGTGCCGATGGTCGGCGCATCCGGCGCGATCGCCGGTGTGATGGGCGGCTACCTGTTGCTGTTTCCCAAGGCCCGCGTCGATATCCTGTTCATCTTCATCATATTCTTCCGCATCTTTACGGTTCCCGCATTCGCCATGCTGGGCGTGTGGTTCGCGCTGCAACTGTTCAACAGCATGGCCGTCAGCGCCGACTTGGGCGGGGTCGCCCATTGGGCCCATGCGGGCGGTTTCGTCATCGGCCTGATCTTGACCCTGCCGAAGTTCCTGAAGCTTGGCGGCCCCGCATTCTGGAGCCGCCACCAAGGCCACCCGCCCAACTCCGAAGCCGCCTACGAACTGAGCCGCACCAACATCCCCCGCGTTCGCAGGCGCAAATGATCCAGCGTGAGTCCCCGCAAATGACCGACGCTGTGAAACTGACCTGCCACTGCGGCGCTGTCGAACTTAGCGTGCGCCTGTCGGACGGGCTGAATACCGCGCGGCGCTGCGATTGCTCGTTCTGCCGCAGGAGAGGGGCCGTCGCCGTCTCCGCCCCGCTGGACGGGATCGAGATCGTGAAAGGCGCGGATAACCTGACCCTCTACCAGTTCGGCACGATGACGGCGAAACACTGGTTCTGCAAAACCTGCGGCATCTACACCCACCACCAACGCCGGTCGAACCCCAATGAATACGGCGTAAATGCCGGCTGTATCGAAGGGGTGAACCCGCGTGATCTGGACCCGGTGCCATGGTCCGACGGGGTCAACCACCCATCAGACCGCTAACCCCCTTCGGCTAATTAAAAAAGGCCGGACATCTGCCCGACCTTTCCATCATACATAGTCCGCAGATCAGTCGCGCGCGCGGATGATCTTGGCAAAAGCATCAAAGATATTGCCATTGCCAACGACCAGTTCGCCATACTCCAACGGCTCGCGCCCTTCGCGGATCGGGCCAACCAAGGCACCCGCCTCCTGGGCGATCAAATAGCCCGCAGCAATGTCCCAGATTTGCAGCTCACGCTCCCAGAAACCGTCGTAACGGCCCGCGGCCACATAGGCCAAATCCAAAGCAGCCGAACCAAAACGGCGCACGCCTGCGCAAACGGGCATCAAACGCGCCAGATCATGCAAAGTCGCAGGCAAGGTGCGCTTGGTGCCAAAGGGCACGCCAGTCGCAAACAGGCATTCAACCAACCGGTGCCGGCCCGACACGCGCAAACGATTGGAATCGTTCAGCCATGCGCCCTTGCCCTTCTCGGCATAGAACATCTCGTCCTTGGCGGCGTCGTAAACGACCCCCGCCACGATCTGGCCCTTATGCTCCAAGGCGATGGAAATCGCCCAATGCGGCAGCCCGTGCAGGAAATTGGTGGTGCCGTCCAGCGGGTCCACGATCCAGCGGCGCGTGGGGTCTTGCCCGTCGATGCCGCCGCCCTCTTCGCCCAGCCAGCCATAGGTGGGGCGCGCGCCCAGCAATTCCTCTTTCAGGATATCCTCGGCGGCGATATCGGCCTTCGACACGAAATCGCCCGCGCCTTTCATGGAAACCTGAAGGTTCTCGACCTCGCGGAAGTCCTTGACCAGTGAACGCCCCGCCTTGCGCGCGGCCTTGATCATGATGTTGAGATTGGCGCTGCCCTGCATCGGTCCGGCTCCTGTTTGTCCAAGCCGCGCGTATAAGGCCAAGCGCCCCGATTGCCAAGCCTCGATCCACCCCGACCAAACCGGGTGCTCCCGCCCGTTCACCGCGTATCGAAGATACGCATTCACGGTTGGGCCCGGCCCTCGGCTATCGCCTCGGGCAGGGCAGCGCCCCTGCTTTCATTTTGCCCCAAATACTCGCGCCGCAGGCATACGCCCGCAAAGCCCGCGCGCCGGCTCTATGCGGCCACGCGCCCTTATGCGTTTTGCAGCCGCGCCGCCTCGATCCCTGCCAGCCGGATCAGCTCCACCATGTAGGATTTTTCCATGTCCTCGCTGCGGGTGGCCGCATAGAGCCGGCGCGTCAGCCCGTGTTCCGTCAGCGGCCGCGTCACGTAATCGCTGGAATATTTCACCTCGCGCACCACCCAGTCGGGCAACACCGCCACGCCGCGATTGGACGCGACCAGCAGCAGGATAACCGCCGTCAATTCCGCCTGCCGCACCGCGGCTGGCTCCACCTTGGCCGGGGTCAGAAGCTGGCTGAAAATATCCAGCCGCGCGCGTTCCACCGGATAGGTAATCAGCGTCTCGCCGCGAAAATCCTCGGCGTCGATCCATTGTTTCTGCGCCAGCGGATGCTGCGCCGAGGCAACGAACACCGGCGCGTAATCGAACAGCGGGGTAAAGGTGACGCCCGGCAACTTGTCAGGATCAGAGGAGACGACAAGATCGACCTCCTCTTTCATCAGGGCGGGCATCGCGTCAAAGGCCAGCCCGGGGCGGATGTCCACATCGACATCCGGCCAGTTTTTGCGAAATGATTCGAGAACGGGAAACAGCCATTCGAAACAAGCGTGGCATTCGATCGCGATATGCAACCTGCCAGAGGAGCCCTCGCGCAGCCCGCTGAACTCTGCCTGAAGCGCCTGGATTTCGGGCAGAACCCTCTCGGCGGTGCGCAGCATCCGCATCCCCGCCGCCGACAATTTCAGCGGCTTGGACCGGCGCACGAACAGATCCACCCCCGCTTGGTCCTCCAACCCCTTGATCTGGTGGGACAAAGCCGACTGGGTGATATTCAGGATATCCGCCGCCTTGCCCAATCCGCCCGCCTCGTGGATCGCCCTTATGGCCCGCAGATGCCGCAATTCTATATGCATATTCAAATCCGCCTCATGTTCCAGATGAATTTAATGAGGTTGTTTCACAATTCGCAGCATGCAACAAGTCATCCAACAAGAGGCGACGCAATAAGGACGAAAAACGACATGACCTGCCCGAATATCTCTTTTGAATTCTTCCCGCCGCAAAGCCTCGAAGCGTCGTTCCGGCTTTGGGAAACCGTGCAGGTTCTGGCCCCGCTGGCCCCCTCCTTCGTCTCCGTGACATATGGCGCGGGCGGCACCACCCGTGACCTGACGCACGAGGCCGTGGCCCTGATCCACAAGAACTACGGGCTGAATGTCGCCGCCCACCTGACCTGCGTATCCGCCACCCGCGAGGAAACGCTGGCCATCGCAGACAATTACGCCAAGGCCGGCGTGACCGAGATCGTCGCCCTGCGCGGCGACCCGCCCAAGGGCGAGGGAAGCTTCGCACAGCATGAAGGCGGCTTTGCCTCCTCGGTCGAGCTGATCGAAGCACTGGCCCAGACCGGCAAATTTCGCCTGCGCGTCGGAGCATACCCCGAAAAACACCCCGAAGCGGCCAGCACCGCGGCGGATGTCGAATACCTGAAACGCAAGATCGACGCGGGCGCACATTCGGCCATCACGCAATTCTTCTTCGAAGCGGACACCTTCTTCCGCTTCCGCGATGCCTGCGTCAAGGCAGGTATCGACGCGCCGATCATCCCCGGCATCCTGCCGATCACCTCGTGGAAGGGCACGCGCAACTTCGCACAGCGCTGTGGCACCAACGTACCAGTCTGGCTGGACGATGCGTTCGAGAAGGCCGAACGCGACGACCGCGCCGAACTGCTCTCAACCGCGCTTTGCACCGAACTTTGCTCGGAACTGATCGAGGGCGGGGTCGAGGACCTGCATTTCTACACGCTGAACCGCCCCGAACTGACCCGTGACGTCTGCCACGCCCTTGGCGTGACACCCCGCGTCACACTCGAGAACGTGGCGTAACGGCAGCGGCACCTTGCCTTTCGGTCCGGCAGCAGGGTTTCATGGCCCCGACCCCAAGACCAAGGAGCAGCCATGTCCGACACACCCGCACGCCGCATCGCCAAATCCCCCGAAGACCTGATGACCCGCGAAGAGGCGCTGTCGATGTCGGGGCTGGAATCGATGCAGGCCATGGTCGCGGGCAAATACCCCGGCCCGCCCATCGCAGGGCAACTGGGTTATCACATCGAGAGCGTCGAAGAGGGCCGCGTGGTGTTTCGCGGTGCGCCGCAGTTTGAATTCACCAACCCGATGGGCACCGTGCATGGCGGCTGGTACGGCACGCTGCTGGACAGCTGCATGGCCTGCGCCGTGATGACCCGCGTGCCCAAGGGGTCGGTCTATACCACGTTGGAATACAAGGTGAATATCATCCGCCCGATCCCGCTGGGCATGGATGTGCTGGCGATCGGCGAATGCCAGCACGCGGGCAGGTCCACCGGGATCGCCAATGGCGAGATCCGCGGCGTGGAAGATGGCAAGCTTTATGCCACCGGCACCACCACCTGCATCATCATGCTGGTCGCGAAACCCGCAAAGGCGTAATCCGGCGGCGCGGCCTGACGGCCGCACATGGTATCTCGGCCCCCGCCCATGGCGGGGCCTCGGGCCGCCCGGATCAACCCTTGGCGGATGACCTTGAGCCATGTTCGGGCATCAAGGACGGACGCTCCGCGGGGAGTATTATCGGCAAAGCGAAAACTGGGAGGGGCGACAAACGGCACCGCCTTCGCCTGCAACACCAGACGCATTGCGCCCGGAACGGTGATGTTCTGCCTTGCGGTAAAGCGGGGGGAGGCGCCGTGGCCGCAGGCCTGCGCGCCGAGGAGGCTGCCAAACCCCCTGCCCCTTATCTTGCTGGACGACACCGCGTCAGACAGGGGCGCTTAGCCCTTCGGGCGGTTCGGGTTTTTCGGCTTGGTACAGCCTTTCGGACGGATCGTTCCCCACCTTGCGCCTTGCGCGCAGCCAGAACAGTTTGCCCCAACCCATCCATGTGCCCATCGCCGGCGCATCCGCATCCATGGGGAAGCGGGCGCGCCAGCCTTCTGGCAGTGGCAGGCCGTGCCCTTCGGCCTTTGCCAGCAGCCAAACCAGCGGAATATTCGACAGCGGGCGCGCTTGCGGGAAATCGCCAACCTGCCCGCCCACGTCGCCATGGCTGCCGGGGAACCAGACCTGTTCGACCCGACCGTCCCAATCCTGCGGGGTTTCCCACAGCACCGGCACATAGGCCGCGCGCGTTTCGTGCAGTGCCAGCGCGTGATAGCCGTGCCGCGTGGCCGGGCCCAGCGCGTGGGAATGAAACGCATGGGCCGGTTCGGACCATTTCCAAAGCAGCGGCAGGCGCAGGCCCAGCGCCTTGACCGTATCCCAGACGCCGATCATCTCGATCTGGGCGTCCGCGTGGCAGAAGGCCGCGGTAAACGCCTTGGCCACATCGCCGCCGGGCGGGGTTTGGTAATGCCGATAGGCCAGTTGGATCTGCCGTTCGGTTGCGTGTTCGGGGCGCAGCAGCCCGATGTGGTCGATTAGCCCTGCAAGCGAGCGCACCGCATAGGCCCCCCGCGAATATCCAAACAGGAATATCCGGTCGCCGGGGCGATAGCGGCTGGCCAGATAGCCATAGGCACGCCTGATCTGGCGGTTGATACCGCGCCCTATCACCACGGCGGGGGTGCTGCGCCAGTCGCACCATTGCAGCCCTGCCTCGTAGAAGGTCGACACCTTGACCCCGGTTTCTTCCAGCAGTTTGCAGGTCAGCCCTGCATTCGTTTGATGCCCTTCGCGCAGCGAGGACATGGTGCCATCCAGAATGATCACATGTGTCAGCGGGCCGCGGCGCAGCTGCCGCGCGGATTGTACGCGGCGCAGCCCCGGCCAGACAAGGCTTAGGGCCTGTCTACTCAGCCGCCACAGGTTTTTCATTCAGCATGCTCCATACCCTGTGCGGGGTAAACGGCATATCTGCCTTGCGCAGCCCGCGATCCCACAGCGCATCCATCACCGCGTTTGCCGTGGCGGCCATTGCCCCCACGGTTCCCGCCTCGCCGCAGCCTTTCATGCCCATGGCATTCGCGGTGGACGGCACGGCAATGGTTTCGAACCCGTACATTGGCATGTCCTCGGCGCGCGGCATGGCGTAATCCATGAAGCTGGCGGTCAGCATCTGCCCGTCCTCGTCATGGGCCACGCGCTCCATCAGCGCCTGACCCGCCCCTTGGGCGACGCCGCCATGCACCTGCCCTTCGGCCAGGCGCGGGTTGATCAGGTTGCCGAAATCATCGACCACGGTGTAGCGCTCCAGCGTGACCTGCCCGGTTTCCGGGTCAATCTCGACCTCGGCCACATGGGCGCCATTGGGGTAGGACCGGCCCGGCAGGGTGGCCCGCGCCTCATGCGTCAACAGCTCAGTCCGCCCGTCTTGCCGCGCCATTTGCGCCGCCTCGACATAGGTCGGCGTCAGGTTGGACCCCGGCGCCCGGAACCGCTCGTCGTCGAAGGTGACCGCGCTTTCCTCCACGCCCATCTTTTCCGCCAGATACGGGATGAAGGCGGCGGTCATCTTGTCCACCGTGGCCAACGTCGCGGTGCTTTGCGTGGTGACAGAGCGCGAGCCGCCGGTGCCGCCACCCATGGCGATCAGGTCGCTGTCGCCTTGCACCACATGGATGTCCTCGAACGGAATGCCGGTCTGGTCCGACAGGAACTTGGCATAGACCGTTTCATGGCCCTGCCCGTTCGATTGCGTGCCGACATAGATCGTCACCGTGCCATCCTCGTGAAACTCGACCTTCGCGCCTTCGGAAGGATCGCCCAGAATGCTTTCGATATAGTAACTCAGCCCCATGCCGCGCAACTTGCCCCTGGCTTCGGATGCCGCCTTGCGCGCGGCGAACCCGGCGCGGTCGGCGTTTTCCTCGACCCTGTCCAGCAGGGTGTGGAAATCGCCCACGTCATACAATTCCCCGGTGGCCGAGGTATAGGGGAAGGCATCACGCGGGATGAAGTTGATGCGGTGCAATTCCCACACGTCCACGCCCAGTTCGCGCGCAGCGTAATCCATCATCCGTTCCAGCAGGTAAATCGCCTCTGGCCGGCCCGCGCCGCGATAGGCATCGGTCTGGGTGGTGGTGGTGTAGAACCCTTCGACATGCAGGAATGCATCCTGCACGTCATAGACCCCCATCAACACCTTCGAGAACAGGACAGACTGGATCGCCTGACCGAAATTCGAATTATAGGCGCCGATATTGGCCTTGGTATCAACGCGGTAGCCAATAATCTTGTTGTTTTCATCGAACGCCAGCATGCCAAGGCTGGTCAGGTCGCGCCCGCCGTGATCGGTCAGCATCGCCTCACCGCGTTCGGACATCCAGCGCACCGGCTTGCCCAGCATCCGCGCCGCCTGCGCCACCGCGAAATATTCAGGATAAGGCGCAACCTTCATGCCGAATCCGCCGCCCACGTCGGGGATGGTGACGTGAATGTCGTCCGGTTCCATGTTCAGGATACGGGCCAACTGCGCCTTCAGCACCCAAACCCCCTGCCCGCTGAACCCAAGGTGCAGCCGCTGGCCATCGAACCGCGCATGGCAGCCGCGCGGCTCCATCGAGTTGACGATGATGCGGTTGTCGCCCACCTCGACCTTCACCACCTTCGCGGCGCGGGCAAAGGCGGCCTCGGTCTTGTCCTCGTCGCCCATGGCCCAGTCAAAGGCGCGGTTGTCGGGCAGATCATCATGCACCAGCGGCCCGCCTGCCGACAGGTCCATCTTGGCGCCCAGTTCCTCGTAATCCAGTTCGATCAGTTCCGCGGCATCCTTGGCCTGATACAGCGCCTCGGCCACGATCAGCGCGACCGGATCGCCCACGTAACGCATTTTTTCCTCGGCCAGCACGGGGCGGCGCACATCGGCCGCCTTGGTCCCGTCCCGGTTGTCCACTATGACACCCGCCATGCTTTCGGTGATGCCCGCATCCAGCAGAGCCTGCCCGGTCAGCACCATATGCACGCCCTCGGCCGCCTCTGCCTCGGTCACGTCCAACGTGACGATCCGGCCATGGGCCACGGGCGAGCGAAAGAAATAGCCATAAAGCGCGCCTTCGGGGGCGGTTTCGTCGATGTAACGCCCCGTGCCCGTCAGGAACCGCTGATCCTCAACCCGTGTGATCGGCTGGCTTTTCCCGAATTTTTCCATGTCGCCCTCTTCGCATTCCCTGTTTGCATCCGAGAGTAACCCGCCAGCCCGCACTGTCCAGAGGCAGCGGGCCGACTGACGACAAAAGTCACGCAGTCGTCACGTCTGTTTCAGGGCCCGACCTGCCCCACCGCCACGGGGGCTTCCGGCCCATAACCGTTGAACCGCGTCGCCAGCGCCAGCGAATAAGCCCCCATGCCGTGAAACAGAACCCAGTCGCCCTCGGCGGTATCGGCGGGCAGCGGCAAAGGGTCCGGCAGACGGTCAAGGCTGTCACAGGTGGGGCCATAGGCCACGCGCGCCACCGGCGCCGCGCCGCGCGGGCTGCCATCGGGGGCGATCACCTGCACCCGGTCCATGCCGGGCATGTCGCGCCATTCGGCCAGCCCGCCGTAAATCCCGTCGTTCAGGAAAACCGACCCATCCGCGCGATGCGCCTTGATCCGCGCGGCCAGTGAAAACGCCTCGGCCACCATGGCGCGGCCCGGCTCGCACACCAGCGCGGGGGCATCCGGCCCGAATGCCGCGTCCACCTCGGCCCGGATCAGGGCGAACAACACCTCAAGGTCCGGCGCATTGCCCACCCGCTGCGCCGGAAACCCGCCGCCCACGTTCAAACGCGCCAGTTTCACACCCGCCGCTTGCGCCACGCCGGCACAGGCGCGGATATAGGCCGCCCATGCCGCGCCATCCTCGCATTGGGTTCCGGGGTGAAAGGTCATCGCAGGGATGAACCCCGCCTTGGCCACGCCGCGCAACAATTCCGCCGCTTCATGCGGGTCCACGCCGAATTTCGACCCGAAATCGTAAACCGCGCCCTTCACCGGCAACTTCAACCGCACCGCGACCTCGATCCGGCCCAAGGGGCGCAGCTTTTCCAACTCGCGCCCGCTATCGACCGAGGCAGACGCGATGCCATACCGCCCCGCCAGCGCCACCTCTTCGGCGGACCGCACGGGGTTGTTGTAATGCAAAACCGCATCCGGGCAGGCCTCGCGCACCAGGCGCATCTCCGCGACCGAGGCAACATCAAACGCCCGCATCCCCGCCCGCACCAGCGCCTCGATCACCTCGGGGCGCGGGTTGGCCTTGACCGCATAGGTCACAAGCCCCGGAAACCCAGCCATGAACCGCCGCGCCTGCGCCGCCACAACGTCGGGGGCCATGTACATCACCGCCTCGTCGGGGCGGATCCGCATCAGGTGGACAAGGGGGGTGGGAAAATCTGCTGTCGCGCGCATCGGGGCCTCATTCTGTTCGGGTATTGTTGGGGGGCTGCTTGGGGTCTGCTGAATGTGTGAAGCGTTTTTCTTTTCATCATGCGGGCGTTTCCTGTCGATCCGTAGCGACATATGCGCTATTCTGCCGTCAAATTCCTGCGGATTGACGACATGCCCACACAGATCGACGACACAGACCGCGCCCTGCTGCGCCTGCTACAGGATAACGCCCGCGCCCCCGTGGCAGTGCTGTCGCGCAAGTTGGGGCTGGCGCGCACCACGGTTCAGGCCCGGCTGGAACGGCTGGAAAACACCGGCGTGATCGCGGGCTACACCCTGCGCCTGTCCGAGGTGACAGCCCCCCGCATCCGCGCCACGGCCCTCATCTCGATCGAACCGCGCGCGCAGCCGGCGGTGATCGGGCGGCTCAAGGCGCTGACGCAGGTGGATACGGTGCATACCACCTCGGGCCGCTGGGATCTGATCGCGCAACTGTCCGCCGCCACCACGCAGGAACTTGATGAAACCCTGGACAGGGTCGTCGAAGCGAAAGGCGTGAAAAGCTCTGAAAGCCTGATCCACCTGTCCACCAAGCTGGATCGCCGCTAGGCTTGCAATGGGCCGGTGAACCTGCGCCAAACCCGCCCCACCCCGACCCGGGCGGATATGACAGACCGCCTGCACCAGACACTGAATACAGCGCCTGCTTTACCTTCATCCGCTGGTATCTTGCCCCCTTCGCGCACAGCCAGAACCCTGACAAACTGTCCCGCATCGTGGCCAAAACCGCCCGCAAGATGAGCGCCGACGCCCGCGCGCTTGCCGAATGCGACATGCCCGCCCCGCTCGCCGCCCATTTCGCCCCCTGAAACAGGCGGGCTCCCGCCCGCTCACCGCGTATCAAAGATACGCATTCACGGTTGGGCGCGGCCCTCGGCTAACGCCTCGGGCGGGTGCACCGCCCCCGCAGGAACGCCCCGTCTTTCATTTTGCTCCAAATACTCCCGCCGGAGGCACCCGCCCCATCCACGAACGACCGCACCCCGGAAAAAGCGCAAAGGGGGCAAGCCCCCTCGATCGAAAGGCATACGCCTGTCGATCTTCCCCCCCCGGAGTATTTGTCGCAAAATGAAAGCACTTGGCGGCGCAACACCAGACGCATTGCGCACGCAACCACCGTTGTCAGCGCAAACGCCCCTGCGGGGGGAGGCGCGCGTGCCAAAGGCCGCGGGCCGAGGGGGCGGCAAGCCCCCCACCCATCCCCTAGGCGCGACAAGCCCCCCTTCCCCCCGGCGGCACGCTCTGTCATATTGCACGCCAACCAATCAAACAGAGCAGCAGCGCCCATGTCCGACGATCTTCTCTCCGGGACCGCCCCCGACGACTACAACGCCTCCTCCATCGAGGTGCTGGAAGGGTTGGAGCCTGTCCGCAAACGCCCCGGCATGTATATTGGCGGCACGGATGAACGCGCCCTGCATCACCTTGTCGCCGAAGTGCTGGACAACTCCATGGACGAGGCCGTCGCGGGCCATGCAAACCGGATCGAGGTGGAGCTGCACGAAGACTATTCCATGACCATCCGCGACAATGGCCGCGGCATCCCGATCGACCCGCACCCCAAGTTCCCGGACAAATCCGCGCTCGAAGTCATCCTCTGCACCCTGCACGCGGGCGGCAAGTTCTCGGGCAAGGCCTACCAGACCTCGGGCGGGCTGCACGGGGTTGGCGCATCGGTAGTCAACGCCCTGTCCGACAGCATGATCGTGCAAGTGGCCCGCAACAAGGAACTGTATGAACAGCGGTTCTCGCGCGGCATCCCCCAGGGTCCGGTCCAGAAAATCGGCGCCGCCCCCAACCGGCGCGGCACCACCGTCACCTTCCACGCGGACGAGCAGATCTTTGGCACCCACCGTTTCAAACCGGCCCGCCTGTTCAAATCCATCCGCTCCAAGGCCTACCTGTTTTCCGGCGTCGAAATCCGCTGGAAATCGGCCATTTCCGATGGCGAAACCCCGTCAGAGGCGACATTCCACTTCCCCGGCGGCCTTGCCGATTACCTGAACGAAACCCTTGGTAAATCGTCCACTTACGCCGACGCCCCCTTTGCCGGCACCGTCGATTTCCAGGAAAAATTCGGCGTCCCCGGCAAGGTGGAATGGGCCATCAACTGGACCCCCGCCCGCGACGGGTTCATCCAGTCCTACTGTAACACCGTCCCCACCCCCGAGGGCGGCACCCACGTGGCCGGTTTCTGGGCCGCGATCCTCAAGGGCATCAAGGCTTACGGAGAGCTGACCTCCAACAAAAAAGCCGCGCAAATCACCCGCGACGACCTGATCACCGGCGGCTGCGCGCTGGTGTCCTGCTTCATCAGCGAGCCGGAATTCGTCGGCCAGACCAAGGACCGCCTCGCCACGGTCGAGGCGCAGCGCCTTGTCGAAAACTCGGTCCGCGACCACTTCGACAACTGGCTTGCCGCCGACACCAAATCCGCCGGCGCGATCCTCGACTTCCTCGTCCTTCGGGCCGAGGAACGCCTGCGCCGCCGCCAGGAAAAGGAAACTCAGCGCAAGACCGCCACCAAGAAACTGCGCCTGCCCGGCAAGCTGACCGATTGTTCCTCCAACAGCCGCGAGGGCACCGAACTGTTCATCGTCGAAGGCGACAGCGCCGGCGGCTCCGCCAAGATGGCGCGCGATCGCAAATACCAGGCCCTGCTGCCCCTGCGCGGCAAGATCCTGAACGTGCTGGGCGCGGCCTCCTCCAAACTCGGCTCCAACCAGGAAATCAACGACCTGACACAGGCGCTTGGCGTCGGGCTTGGCACGCGGTTCAACATCGATGACCTGCGCTATGACAAGATCATCATCATGACCGACGCCGACGTGGACGGCGCGCATATCGCATCCCTGCTGATGACCTTCTTCTTCACCCAGATGCGCCCGATGATCGACACCGGGCACCTGTATCTGGCCTGCCCGCCGCTCTACCGCCTGACCCAAGGGGCCAAACGGCTCTACGTCGCCGACGATGCGGAAAAAGAGGCAGCCTTGGAACGCGGCCTCGGCGGCAAGGGCAAGATCGACGTGCAACGCTTCAAAGGTCTGGGCGAAATGGACGCCAAGGATTTGAAAGAAACCACGATGGACCCGAAATCGCGCAAACTGATCCGCGTCACCATAGACGAGGACGAACCCGGCGAAACCGGCGATCTGGTCGAGCGTCTGATGGGCAAAAAACCCGAACTGCGCTTCCAGTATATTCAGGAGAACGCGAGGTTCGTTGAGGAGTTGGATGTTTGAGGTAACTGTCACATCCCGGCAGGTAGTATGGCTGTTTTTTGAACAGCTCCGGTTTGAGTTTGTGCCAATCCTTCATCGCCTGCAAGGGCGGCTTGCTGCCCA
>JGI24025J20009_10002316_pt1 | contig 13750 bp, 15 predicted proteins | sample Cruoilmetagenom3_FD_20009 | JGI IMG/M metagenome (IMG submission 20009)
AACCCGCCGCTCCAGCCATCTCCGTCCTACCTGATAGATGAGGGGCACCAAGAGCATCCCCCAAAAGAGGGAAAAAAACCTGGCGCTGAACTCGCTCCGTCCGACAAGGGTTATCCAGAAAGAGAGAAGTAGATAATAGAGGGGACCGTTCTGGCCAGGCTCTATAAACCAAGGGAGAAGCCCCACAGGCCCCTTCTCGGCGAACAGGATGGCGTCTACCTCATCACGCCAAAGGCTCTGGAAATCGAGGTGATAGACGCGAATAGCGAAAGCGATTAAAAGAAGGAGGAGAAGGAGAGACTTTAACTTCTCCATCTCCTGATGCCGAGGAAGATAACCAACCCCAAGAAGGCGATCAAGGCTAGGACCCCTAAAGCCCGCCACATATAGGCCAAAGCGACCAGGCCGATCTCTATATAGTCAGCCCAGGAGCGGCTAGCACGAGGAGGCTGAGAGGGACTCTCCTCAGCAGAGGGAGCTACGGCAGCGGGTGGCGCAGGCTCAAGCGTTGGGGCAGGAGAGGGCAGAGGCGTCTCCTCAGGCGCCAGGGTCTCTGTCGCCGTGGGAGTGGGCGTCTCCGTAGAGGGGAGGGCTGTAGTGGTTGGTGATAGGGAAACGGTAGGTGGAGGAGGACTGGTGGGAGATTGAAAGGAACGGTAGGCCAAGACACCACTGCCCCCCACCAAGAGAGAGAGAAGAACCATCGAGAGCAGCACGAGGGGCAAAAGACCAACTATGCGGCGCATCTCACCCTTCATCACCCCTCCCTCTTCGATAGAGCATCACCCCCGCTGCCCCACCGATGATCACCAGCCCACCTAGGACCCAGGGCCAGTAGTTGGGCTGGGTGCGTACGGCGATGAGAGGAGGAAGTACGGAAGGCCCAGCGGTTTCCTCTTCAACAGGCGAAGGGGTAGGTGATATAGGAGACACAGGAGATATAGGAGATATAGGAGATATAGGAGATACGGGAAGGGGGCTAGTAGGCGACTCGAATAGACCACCCGACCCAGCCATCCCAGACCCCCCCATCAGGAAAACGAGCGATACCGAAAAAATGGCTAGAGGCAGGAATAATATGAGACTCTTCAACTCTCCTCTCAGATTCTCAAACCATACCCTTTCCAGACTTAAACACCACTCATTATAGCAGAACGATACCCTGGGGTCAACATGTATTTATGTAAACTCTTGTTTTATGTCAATTCGACCAGTTGAGCGCTCACCTTCTCTCTTTCGATGGTGAGCAGTCCCACCGAGGGTGTCTCCCCCTCCGTGGGGCAGACCGCCCCGGGGTTGAAGAGCAACCTCTGGCCAAATCTCTGCTTATAAGCCCGATGGGAGTGGGCGAAGATGATGAGATCGGCCTCAGGGTACATATCCAGGCACCAATTGGCAATCCTCTGGTTGACCTCGTCTCGATCCTGACTCAACCAATACCGTACCCTCTCCAGGGAGCCTCTCACAAACGAGCCGTGACCATGGGTGAGCACGATATGATGTCCCAAGATATGGAGCCGTTGCGCCTTGGGCAATTGAGGGTCCAAACTCCTATCGACCAAATGCACGTTCCCTCTCACCGCTTTCACCGGGGCCAGGGAAGCCAAATCATCGAGAATACGAGGGTCTACGAGGTCTCCGGCGTGCAATATTAACTCTACCTCGCTGAAGATCTCAAAAACAGCCTGGGGGACAGATTTCAGCCTATGAGGTATATGAGTATCTGCTATGATGCCTACCAGCATCTCTTCTCCTAGAGGGCAAGGAATTCTACCCTACCCCTCAGCCTTTGGCAAGATTTTAGAGTTGTGTTATTGAAGCGATGATAGTAGACTCTTTTGAGGATGCCGGAGGCAAAAAGGTGACCAAAAGCGTGACCATCTACACCAAGCCCGGCTGCCCCTTCTGCATGGCGGCCAAAGCCGATCTCAGGTTGAAGGGGGTCGCATACACCGAATATAACGTTAAAGCCGATGCTCAGAGGCTGGCAGAGATGCTACGGCTCAATGGTGGCCAAAGGAAGGTGCCCACCATTGTAGATGGAGAGATGGTCACCGTAGGCTTCGCTGGCTATTGACACGTATAAAGCGCCACGGTCGTGAGCAAACTCACCCATCACTTACAGGAGGGGTCTTCTTTCTAAGTATCTCATTTATGATATCTGCCACTTCGCTGGGCGGCGCACCGAATATAGCAACTTTCACCCCCTCTATCTCCGAGGGTTGCCGCACATCAGCGGCGACCATACTGGCGCCAGGGTAAATCTCCACTTGATCGTTCAAGGCGACGATGCACAGAGCGAAGTCTGCGCTGCTAACCACGCTGATACCTGCGTCAACAGTCTGGGCCTTAGCCAAATCTGGGACGAGCTGAGCAAAACGAAGAACGTCGCGGGGTAGTGGTCCCTGGACGTTGACAACTTCAAAGGTGAGGAAACGATCAAAGCGCTCCACGCCGAGAGTAACAGTGATAGATGGCGTATAGCAACCTAGCCTAACTATCAGATTATCACCTTCCAGCCGCATCGTCCCTGGGTAAAGGCTTTGGTTCTCATGGACTGCCAACACAAATGGATATAGAAAACGATAAGGCCCGGGATCGGCCACGTGGTTGACACCTGTGACTTTGTCCACGATCCCTTGTGTCCGACCGTTAGAGGTGAGCTCCAAGCGCAGTGCATCGGTCTCAAGCACGATCGCGGGCGTGGGCGTGGCGATGAGGGTCGGCGGGGGAACGGTTGGAATGGGTGTGATCGTTGGTGGAGCAGGGGGAGAGCCATAAGGCTGGAGCAATTCCTTTCGCCACAGGGGCTGAGTGCCTGTTGGAATGGCTGTGATCGTTTGTGGGGTCGGCGTTAATCTAGCACTAGGCGAGGGTTGCCTCTGAGAGGCGAATGGAGTAGAAGCTGTTAACCCCGGACTTGTCTGGCCAACCGTAGTTTGGCCGATTGGGATGGTCTGCCGTCTGCTGGAACGGAAAAGGAGACTCATACCCACCAGAGCAGCCATGATAGCCGCTCCAATGACAATTCCCCAAGTGAAGTTTGATGGGCGTCGCATATGCTTCCTTGCTAAAGGCGTCTCTACCCATCGAGTTGCAGCTCAAGGCGACCACCCGGGTCCGGTTGACGACCGATCCTGCCCGGTGGACGCGTGATCATCACACGTCGGAGGTAATAATCTATTACAACGATCCAGACATCGACATGATCGCGTTCTGTTTGATCGTTGTCACTGTAGTGCTCCCAATCAACCTAACTAATACTCCCAGGCTTGTCTCCCCAAAGGGCAAAACTCTTTCTAACAATTCTAACATAATCAAGGAAAATGTCAAGTGCACAAACCTGATGCGACGGTCCGTCGGATTGACACCCCGGTCATAACCTGGTATACTTTTTACAAAACTACAGAAGTTCTAAAGGCTGGGAACAGGGGTAGTAGGCGTCGAAGCGGGGCTACTCCCCAAAGTCGAGGGGCGCCAGAGAGTCGGGGAGAGGTGGAAGCCCGATGCCAGCGCTGACGCTGAATGGGCCTGGGAGCCGCAGGCTGAACTCAGAGTAGGCCGCGCCGGAATGGCCACCGTTATCAAGGCCCAGGGTATCCTTAAAGGTACCCGTTTCAAGAGAGGCGTTTCGCCTAAGCGGGGCGGCACCGCGGGATCGAGATCTCGTCCCCAAGGACGAGATTCTCTTTTGTGAGGGAGGAAAGATGATGAAGAAAGGACGGGTCTTCTCAGGAGCACGACCTACCGGAAGGCAGCATCTGGGAAACTACCTGGGGGCTATCAGGAACTACGTGGCCTTGCAAGATGAATACGACTGCGTCTACTGCGTAGTCGATCTCCACGCCCTCACCAGCCTCCAAGAGACGAAAGCCCTGAGGGTCAATACCCGGGAGATGGTCCTCGACTGGCTGGCAGCGGGGATGGACCCGGAGAAGAGCATCATCTTCGTCCAATCCCACGTGCCCCAGGTGACGGAACTCCACATCATACTCTCTATGGTCACCCCCATGGGTTGGCTGACCCGACTCCCTACCTTCAAGGAGAAAGTGCGTCAACAGCCCGATAACGTGAACTATGGGCTCTTGGGGTACGCGGTCCTTATGGCGGCGGATATAACCCTCTACAAGGCGGATATTGTGCCTGTGGGGGAGGATCAGGCCCCACACCTGGAGTTCACCCGAGAGATAGTGCGCCGCTTCAACTATCATTTCGGTAAGGTCCTGGTGGAGCCCCAGATCAAACTGACCGAGTTCCCTCGCGTCCTGGGGATAGACGGGGTGAACAAGATGAGTAAGACCCTGAACAACCATATCGAGATCGCCTCCTCGCCGGAGGAGATACGAGAGCGGGTGATGCGGATGGTCACCGACCCTCAGAGGCGATACCGCACCGACCCCGGCCGCCCCGAGGTCTGCAACCTCTTCACCCTCCACGGCTTCTTCTCCCCGGAGCAGGAGAAGGAGATAGAGGCGGCCTGTCGCACGGCCCAAATCGGCTGTGTGGAGTGCAAGGCGATCCTGGCCAAAAACATCGCCCAGGCGTTCGCTCCCTTCCGGGAGCGGAGGGAAGCGCTGGCCGCCAAGCCAGAGACGGTAGGGGATATTTTGGCCGACGGCGCAGCCAGGGCCCGAGTCATCGCCGAGGCCACCCTGGCTGAGGTGAAAGAAGCCGTGGCTCTGCCGTAGGCTACTCAGGAGAATAAGTGTAAGGGAGAGACTTGCCTGCCCCGGTACTTGCCAGGCCGGGGGACAGGCAGGACCGAGGGGCAGGGCGAAGGAAATGGTCACGATCCTACAGGATGGTCAGATCGTTGGCTGACCATCTCTTGGCTCACCTACGAGAACTACTTGTCATTGCAATGGCGACCTATATAATTGCAGTGACTTCCGCTCGCGCGAGGGGGTGATGGATTATTCCCGCGCCTGTCCAGGGGACCCCTCGCGGCTTGATGGGGATAAGGATGGTGTCCCCTGCGAGAGTTTGTGTAAGTGAGGTTTGGCTTTGGGCTTTCAGGAGGGAAGGTTGGTGCGTGATAGATGGAGTGGTTCCATGATAGACCCAATGGTTTCTCTCGCCTTCTCTTTATACTCGAATCCTGGCGCATACGCGTTGCTCCTCGGATCAGGTGTCTCTAGGGCAGCGGGTATTCCGACTGGTTGGGAAATCGTCTTAGACCTGATTAGTAGGCTCGCACAGTTAGAAGGAGAAGAGCCCGAACCCGACCCAGAGGCATGGTATCGTCAGAAGTTTGGTGAGGAACCCGAATACTCCAAATTGTTGGAGCATCTTGCTGGTACGCGGGCAGAAAGAAGCGCACTGTTGCGCTCATACTTTGAGCCAACCGACGAACAGCGCGAGGAAGGCTTGAAAATGCCTACGGCAGCACATAAAGCAATTGTCTCTCTTGTCAAATCCGGCTACATCCGGATGATCCTGACAACTAACTTCGATCGCCTGCTGGAAATCGCTCTTGGCGAAGAAGGCGTTACTCCCGACGTCATAAGCACTGACGATGCTCTCAAGGGCGCCCCGCCCTATGTTCATTCGAAGTGCTCCATCGTTAAACTCCACGGTGACTACAGGGACACTCGCATTAAGAACACGCCCAGCGAATTGGCCAAATACTCTCGCGCGCTGAACAAGTATCTTGACTCTATTCTCGATCAATTTGGCCTCATCGTGTGCGGATGGTCAGCGGAATGGGATATCGCCCTTCGAGATGCCATTCTGCGATGTCCGACACACCGATTCACCACCTATTGGACAGCACGTGGCACTCCAGCCGACGAAGCACAACGCGTCATGAAACATCGACGAGCGCAGGTCATTTCTATTCAAGATGCAGATTCGTTCTTTGTTGGTCTGAGCGAAAGCGTTGAAGCTTTGGCAAATCTGGCAGCTCCACACCCTCTATCGATCCCCGTAGCAATCGAGCGTACCAAGAAGTATCTTTCGGAAGACCGATTCCGAATCGCACTCTATGATCTCATAACAGGCGAAACCGAAGCTCTGTATGAGCGGCTCGCTGATTCTAGGTTCGATCCTTACGCCCCACAAGGTCTGAATGAAGAATATAAGCGCCGAGTGGACCAATATGAGTCCCTAGTTGAGGTTCTCGCCAATACTCTCATTACAGTCGTATGGTTTGACAGTGCAAGACATTGCGAACTCATTACTATGGCTGTTGAACGAATCGCGAATCGCCCCATAGGGATTGACCGCTTCCACGAGAGCCTTCGCAATCTGCTATGGTACCCGGCCTTGCTGCTCACCTACGCAGTCGGCATTTCCGCCGTTTCTAGGGAGCACTATGCTCATCTCCGCGCCGCCCTCGGGGACGCGCAAATACAGTTGATAAACCGACGCGAATCGGCCCACGCTGTCTTACTCCCTGACAACGTGCTTGGTAAGTCGTTCAAGCAGGTGTTCCAACTAGCGACCCGCCATACTCCTTGGAGCGAAAGAATCTTTGCCACTTGTCGTCCGTGGTTCGCACAATATCTCGCAGAAGACAAGAGATATGAGCGAATGTTTGATCTGTTCGAGTATCTGCTTGGATTGATATACTGGGACCAAGTACGCGCTGATTGGGGCCCCGTTGGCTGTTTCAAGTGGCGGTACGGATATCGGCCCGAAGACAACCCGATTCCCAAATTCGTCCAGAAGGGCCTCGCCCAGGGCAATGATTGGCCTTTACTCCGAGAGGGTTTCTTTGGTGGTTCAGTCGATAGGTTCAAATCCTCTCGCGAAGAGTTTGACGCATGGGTAAACAGGATCGCCTGGTGGTAAGTTGGCTGAAATCACCAGGCTCTTGGCTGCCAGCCTGCCCTGGCGATGGCAGGCCAGGGAAGGTAACTTCTGGCAGCACTGTTTAATCGTTGTTTGAAAGGCTAAGCGGTCGGAGTTGACAACTAGCGAATAATAGGCTATATTATAAAGCGTTGAGCGGGTGTAGTTCAGTGGAAGAACGTCTCCTTGCCAAGGAGAAGGTCGTGGGTTCAAATCCCATCGCCCGCTCCTGTGGAGGAGGCCCCAGGGATGGGGCCTTTCCTTTGTATGTAGCAGCCCTTCGCCCTTTTGTGATATAATACTCTTGAAGGAGGTCTTTTGAAGGTAAACACAGAGAAGATGGAGAACTGTCAGGCGGTCTTGACCATCGAGGTCGAGGAGGAGCGGGTAGAGCGGTCGCTGAAGGAGGCGGCGCAACGCATATCTAAGCGGACCCGCATCCCCGGCTTTCGAGCGGGTAGGGCTCCTTATCATATCGTGGAGAGGATGGTAGGGAAAGAGGCGGTATTTGACGAGGCCCTGGAGGAGTTGGGTTCCCAGGTCTATCGTGAAGCCCTGGAGGAAAGCGAACTGGAACCGATTGACCGGACGGAGATGGAGGTGGTGGAGAGGGAGCCTTTGACCCTCAAGATGACGGTGCCCCTCAAGCCCGAGGTGGAGTTGGGCGATTATCAGAGCATCCACGTCGAGCCCCAGGAGGTGAAGGTTGAAGAGGAGGAAATAGAGAAGGTGCTCACCGCCCTGCGAGAGGAGCGGGGAGAGTGGGTTCCCGTGGAGCGGGAGGCCCAGGAGGGCGATCTCCTCACCCTGGATGTGGAAGGGAGGGCCGACGGCGAGCGGGTGGTAGGGGCCGAGGAGCAGGAGTATATCCTCCGTTTGGGAGCCGAGGTTCCAGTGAAGGGGTTTCCGGAGTCAATCGAGGGGATGAAAGCGGGCGAGGAGCGGGAGTTCACCCTCGCCTACCCCGTGACTCACCCTCGCGACGAGTTGGCGGGCAGGAAGGTGGAGTTCCGGGTTCATCTCTTGGGCTTGAAGGGGAAAAACCTTCCCCCCCTCGATGACGAGTTCGCCAAGACGGTGGGCGATTTCGAGAGCCTCAAGGAGTTGCGAGAACGGGTAGAATCGGTGCTCCGGGCTAGGGCCGAGACCAGGGAGCGGGAACGGGTGGCGGAAGAGGTCCTCACCGCCATGACCGACCAGGCGAAGATCGCCTACCCCCCCACAGTTTTGGAGCGGCAACTCGGCTCCATGATAGAGAATTACGGCAAGGCGGTAGCGAGGCAGGGATTTACACTCTCTAGGTACCTGGAGGTTGTGGGTAAGAGCGAGGAGGAGTTGAGAGGAGAACTTCGCCCCCAGGCGGAGGAGAGGTTGAAGAAGACGTTGGTTTTCAGCAAGTTCACAGAGGAAGAAGGGATAGCCGTCGAAGAGGAAGAGGTGGACCAGGAGGTCGATGAGATTGCGGATTCCTACGGTGACCAGGCAGAGGAGGTGAAAAAGGCCCTTCTCTCCCCGGAGCCCCAGCGCTCTATACGTTCCAGGCTTTTCAGCCAGAAAGCGTTGGAGAGGCTAGTGGAGATCGGGACGGCCACCCCGGAAGAGGAGGCTGAGGAGGAAAAGGAGGACGCCAAATTCAAGGTGTTGACCTTGGAAGATGTGGAGAAGGAGAAACAGAGTAAGAAAGGAGGCTCATCCGAATGAACGGCTTGATTCCTATGGTCATAGAGACGACGGGGCGAGGTGAGCGAGCCTACGATATATACTCCTTGCTCCTAAAGGAGCGGATCGTCTTTTTGGGGACCCCCATAGACGATAACGTAGCCAACCTCACCATCGCCCAACTGCTGTTCTTGGACCGAGAGGATCCAGAGAAGGAGATACACCTCTACATCAATAGCCCAGGAGGGCTCATCTACCCTGGCTTGGCCATCTACGATACGATGCAGTTACTCAGGGCTCCCATCTCCACCATCTGCGTGGGCTCCACGGCCAGTCTGGCCACGGTGCTTCTCTCGGCAGGGGCGAAGGGGAAGCGGTACGCGCTACCCAACTCCACCATCCATATGCATCCCGCGGGTGGGGGCATACGAGGGTATGCTCCCGATGTGGAGATCCAAGCCCGAGAACTCTTGCGGATGCAGAAGAAGATCCACGAGATCCTGGCCCAGCACACCGGACAGTCGATAGAGAAGATCGCCAAGGATTTCGACCGGGATTACTATATGGATGCCCAGGGGGCGGTGGAGTACGGGATAGTGGACGAGATACTGGAGGGTAAAGAGGAGAAGTGAGATGGCTAGGAGGGACCTACAAACCCAATACTGCTCCTTCTGCCATCGGCGGCAGAATGAGGTAGCCCGGCTCATCGCCGGCCCAAGCGGGGTGAATATCTGTGACGAGTGTATAGATCTTTGCAAAGAGATCCTAGAGGGGGAGCCGGTCCCCTCAGCCAGGGAGGTTCCTCTACCTGCCATACTGCCTCCCAAGGAGATTTATAGACGGCTCAACCAGTACGTCATCGGGCAGGAGCGCGCCAAGCGGGTTCTCTCCGTGGCTGTCTATAACCATTACAAGCGGATCACCAGCGGTTCCCAGGTGGATGATGTGGAACTGCAAAAGACGAACATCCTGCTCATAGGGCCTACCGGATGCGGGAAAACGCTTCTAGCCCAGACCCTGGCCAAGATCCTCGATGTCCCCTTCACCATAGCCGATGCCACCTCTCTCACGGAGGCGGGATACGTGGGGGAGGATGTGGAGAATATCCTCCTTCGCCTCATCCAAGCCGCGGATTACGACCTGGCTCGCGCCGAGAAGGGGATAGTCTATATAGATGAGATCGATAAGACGGCCCGCAAGACTGCAGACAGCCCCTCCATCACTCGAGATGTCTCCGGCGAGGGTGTCCAGCAGGCTTTGCTCAAGATCCTTGAGGGGACGGTGGCGAATGTTCCCCCTCAAGGGGGGAGAAAGCACCCTCACCAGGAGTTCATCCCCCTCGACACCACCGACATCCTTTTCATCTGTGGCGGCGCTTTCCAAGGGCTGGATAAGATCGTGGCCGAGCGGATAGGGGGTAGAAAGCCCATCGGCTTCGTGGGAGAGGAGGAGAAGGAGAGGCGAGAACTCACCCCCGCCGAACTACTGCAAAGGGTTACCTCTGACGACCTTCTAAAGTACGGCCTCATCCCCGAGTTCGTGGGGAGGCTCCCCATGGTAGTGAGCGTGGAGCCTCTGGATAAAGAGATGCTCATCCGCATCTTGACCGAGCCCAAGAACGCCCTAGTGAAGCAGTTCCAGAAACTCTTCGCCATGGATAAGGTGGAGTTGATCTTCACCGAGGAGGCGCTGGATGCGGCGGCCGAAAAAGCGATGGAGTACAAGATGGGGGCCCGGGGGCTGAGGACCACCATTGAAGAGGTGCTTTTGGACGCGATGTACGAGATACCTTCCCTTACCAACGTCCAACGGTGCGTCATCACCGGGGATACCATCCTGGGCAACTCTAAGCCGGAACTCACCTTCTGGACGGAGGAGAAGGGGCTGGAGGAGATAGCCTAGTCTGTAAGTTGCCAAGGGGGAGGAATCGGCGGGTGGTAATCGGTTGAGATACGCAATGTTCTTTGGCACTGTTGGGGCGGTTTTTCCTACGGTATAGTGAGCTGCCATCCAGGAGAAGAGAGGTGAGAGGAGACTATCTATTCACAAAACGGTATCTTCGACGTCTAATTGAGGGTGCCAAGGCCAAGCTGGTTGAAGAGATCCAAAACATGGACAGAGATTACTTGCTAAACGCGAGTGAGGCCGATCTTTGCGACCATTTCGTTTCCAAGTACCGTGGTGCCCCTCCGGTTCTGAGGCGTGATGAGATTTGCGTCTCCGATCATCAAGAGGTTGATGTTGACGTCAGCCAAGATTTCAGGCGAGCGATCTTTGATCGAAGCCACCCCTTTTATATAAAGGGCACTTCTGTCACTATAGCGATACCATTTGATGGAGAAAAGGATCTATTCTATTACCAGCCCTCGACTTTCAACAATAACCCACCCCGGGGGAAGATCGTGGGTCAAGAACTACACCTCACTTACACGACTACGGATCACGACGCTGACTCCCTCCGGCAAGCGTACGAGCGCGATCTCGGATCTGTCGAATCATATCTACAGTGGGTTCAGAAGGATATTGAACCTTACAATGACGAGCTCCCGCAATTTGTTCAAAATGCCGTAAGGAAGAGGAAGGAGAAACTTCTGGCTGATGCGGGGTTGGTCAGTTCTCTTGGTATCCCTATACGACGGCGACCTGGAGACAGTCTAACCTTTGCGCCCCCTGAGATCAGAAGAAAGCCTGTGATACGGCGGCCGGAGGTCTCTGCCGGTCGGTTCCAGCCCGAACCTGCCCTGCCTGAAGAAGAGTACGATTACATTCTCAACGTGATTGAGAACATGGTGCTTGTGATGGAGCGAAGCCCAAAAGCATTTGCAAAAATGGGCGAGGAAGCCTTGCGAGATCACATTTTGGTTCAACTCAACGGGCATTATGAAGGCCAAGCCACAGGAGAAACTTTCAATTATACTGGCAAGACCGACATTTTGATCCGGTACGAAGGCAAAAACGTCTTCATTGCGGAATGCAAGTTTTGGGGAGGGCCAAAAGCTCTTCTGAAAACACTCGATCAGCTGCTTGGATACACGAGTTGGCGAGACACAAAGACAGCGGTTTTGATCTTCAATCGGAAACGCAACCTTTCAGCCGTTCTTCAGAAAATCTCCGATACCGTTCCTCAGCACCGATGTCATAAGCGTGAGCTTGGTAAACGCGGCGAGACGCACTTTAGGTACGTTTTTCACCAACCAGATGACACAAATCGAGAAGTTCTCGTGGCTGTCTTGGTGTTCGATGTACCGTCCGAGTCATAGCACGTAATGGAGGGCTCATGCCCTTTCTCGATTCCTTTGAGCGCCCCATAAGTTATCTCCGCATCTCGGTCACCGACCGGTGTAACTTCTGTTGCCTCTATTGCCGGCCTGCTGAGAGGATAGAGTTGCGCCGCTGCTCACTTGCAGAGGGAAAATGAGGAAGACCAAGAGACTATGGGCTGTCACTATTTTGGGGCTTGCGTTGCTCCTGGCGAGCCTCACCCTGGCCTGTAGCCTCTTGGACCTGAGAGGGCAGTCAACGCCTAAGCATTTCGAAAATGACGAGCTCTCTTTCGATTATCCGGGAGATTGGCAGACCTTCTCGGAGATGTGGTCTACGTGGGAACCAAGTCATGATGAAGCGTTGGATGCAGAAGAGTCAGTTGGCGTGGCAATCTCCGGGTTTTCCTGGTCTGTCAGGATCGCAAGCAAAGAGCTGCCCCCTGACACCGCTTTGAAAGATGTTTATGAACAAACTTATAAGAGGTCATGGATTAGTGAGTACGCAAAATCACATACGATCTCAGAGGGAACTACTACCGTAGATGGGGTAACGGCATACGAAAAGGTTTACAAGCGACCTCATGGGGAGCCCTGGTATCAGATGAGAGATGTCTGGCTAGAAAAAGATGGAGCAGTTTATATCCTGTCCTGTTGGGCGCTGCCCGACAGCTTCGATGAAGCACAGGAGGAGTTCAAACTAATCATCGAAAGTTTCCATGTAAAGTAGGCCTTGTAGAACGGTCAGCATAGCCCCAAAAAAGGGGGGGCGAAACCTTGATAGTTGAGGTAATGGAGGGCTTATGCCCTTTCTGGATTCTTTTGAGCGCCCCATAAGTTATCTTCGCATCTCGGTCACCGATCGGTGTAATTTCCGTTGCCTCTATTGCCGCCCTGCCGAGGGGATAAGCCTACGCCGCTCCCATGAGATCCTGCGGTTCGAGGAGATAGAGCGGGTGGCTCGAGCCGCGGCCAGCCTGGGGATAAACAAAGTGCGGCTCACCGGCGGCGAGCCCCTGGTCCGCAGAGGCGTAGTTGATCTGGTAGAGACGCTGGCCTCCATCCCCGGTATAGACGATCTCTCCATGACCACTAATGGTGCTCTTCTGGCCAAGTACGCCCAGGATTTGGCCCAGGCAGGGCTCAAGCGGGTGAACGTCAGCCTAGACAGCCTCAAAGAGGAGCGCTTCCGGGAGATAACCCGAGGTGGGAGGTTGAATGACACCCTAGCGGGGATCGATGCTGCCCGGAAGGCAGGCTTGTCGCCCATTAAGGTCAACATGGTGGTGGTGCGAGGTCTCAACGACGATGAGATCCTCGATTTCGCTCGGCTAAGCGAGGAAGGGTGGCACGTGCGGTATATCGAACTGATGCCCCTGGGGCCAGCCGTGGAGTGGAGAGGGGTATCGGTGGGGGAGATAAGAGAAGAGATCGAGAGGCATCTGGGAAGCCTGGAGCCGGCCAAGGTTGATGTGGGAGGGGGGCCGGCTCGTTATTACCGCCTTCCTGGAGCTCAGGGAACCATCGGTTTCATCGGTCCTATTAGTGAGTGCTTCTGCGAGGGGTGCAACCGATTGCGCCTCACCGCCGATGGCCGCCTCCGTCCTTGCCTCCTATCCGACGAGGAGATAGATATAAAAACCCCCTTGCGTCAAGGGGCCACTCTTGCGGATTTGCGAGAGATCCTCTCCCAGGGGGCTCATATGAAACCCCCGCGTCATCGGCTGGCAGAGAGGGTATGGCCCCAGAAGCGCACCATGTCGGAGATTGGGGGGTAAGGCGTTACCAGGAGAACGGGTTTCAGCGTCCGATAGGGTATTTGGATGGAATAGGCATAGAGACCTCTCCTCTCTTGCTTACCGGTGGGCTAAAGCCCACTGCTACATTCCGTAGCGTTGCCCCTTAGGGCAACGCCTGAATCTTCGGGATCAAAGGAAGGTAGCCAGGGTAGGAAACATTTTCTACAGAGTTAACCACCCCGCAGCAAGCTGCGGGGCTTAGCCAGCGGAGGGATTGTATTGGGGGCTGCCGCCCCCAAG
>JGI24025J20009_10002318_pt1 | contig 13745 bp, 17 predicted proteins | sample Cruoilmetagenom3_FD_20009 | JGI IMG/M metagenome (IMG submission 20009)
CGATGCGGAGACGTGGGTGAGTGGCTGAAACCAGTCCCCTGCTAAGGGACCATACTGTTTATAGCGGTATCGAGGGTTCGAATCCCTCCGTCTCCGCCACCTTCTCTGAGCACTAATCTCTTTTCAAAGTGGGCCTGCGCAAGCCCGCGGAACAGGCGGGATTCCGCGCCCCAAGCCGTAACAGGCGCATCACAACCGAGGTTTCCTACGGCTGTTTCACCCCAAATTCTCGGGCCTGTCTCTTGTGGCGATGCAGTCAGTTTGGTTTGCCTGTTTTGGCAAGAACAGGGAAAAACACGTACTTTTGGGCCAATAACAGGTGCTTTTCGGCGTGATCGCACGAGTTGGTGCGGATAAAGCCACTTAGTTTCAGTGGTTTGTACGGGAGAAATGGGGGTTTTCCTGTTATTCGTCAAAACGGGCATTTAATGCCTGTTTGGGGGCTCTAAATCACCCAATTGCGGTTTTTACTCGCCTGATATGCCTGTTTCGAGGCTTTGAAACCCCAGCTGCTCCCTCTGCTTTTTCCAGCCTGACGGGACGGTTATCTGCTGGATCTTTTCCAGGTTGAGATGTGGCGGCTGATACCCTTTGATAATCGCTAGCTGGATATCGGGTGCCAGAAAGGCGAGCCGCAGGATCTTGCGATCATAGGGTGATACCGGTGCAGCCCCGATCACCGGAAATCCGCGCTCGTTTGACAACATTGCATGCGCCTTACGCAGTGCTGCTATGAGCACTTCATCGGGCCGCGGCGATGCGAGACCAGATCTGGTAATGAGTTTCTTTCCGCCGCGAAGCGGCAGAAGCAGTGGAAGCTCGATGGTGACTGTATCTTGCGTGCAGTCAAGCACGATCCGGATATTCTCTTCCGCGCTATACTGCTTGCGGGTCGCCCGGCGGATGTCTTTGACAACCCGCTCCGCGGGAGCTTTTGAGTGTTTTGACTTCATCTTCGTTCCTTACAGTCACTACGATGAACCCAAAACACTCTCCTATTTTATGCAGCCAATCTGTCTATCGAATGCTGACGGGGAACAATCCGACATCAGTTTTCCCGCCCAGTCTTGATTTTGTTCCAATAGGAAAAGTTCTCGAAGTTCAGATAGCTTTTCCACTCATCTTCTGTTGGTTCCTGCAACGGAGTAAATCGAAAGCCGGTCAGATCAGCTCTTCGAATTTCGTCGACGATAACCTCGTCTACAATCGGCCGCCGCCCGAAACGCGCAATGTCGATCGCATGCACGCCCTCAGGCAGCTCGCCAATCCTCAACTCATTGATCGCCCGCATATAGGGATTGCGCGCCTGACCGGGGTCGGCGTCGCGCATCCATTCGATGTTCGACCCTTCGTCGCCCAGCCAGTCTTCGCATCGCCTCACTGCCATCATCCAGTAGGGATCTGTGGTATCAATATGCGCAACCTTAGTTTCACACTCGATGAATTCGAAATCACCTGACGCCACTTCGCAGAGCAGCTCCTTCGTGCGATTGGAAACTAAGCGGACAACTGAGTTGATGCCGTAGTAATCCAGCGGCTCATACTTCACACCTGCCGTAACAGCTGGCTTGACCTCTGGCTCCGGCAATCCGTAGCGGCGAATGAAACCACTATCTCCAAGCGGAATAGAATAGCGACCCATCTGGGTACTAGGAACATATGCGTTGCGGCCATTAGGTACCAACTCGTAGTCGCTGGCCGCGTCCCCCATTTCATAGCCGAACAAATAAAATCTACGCTGCTTAGTCATCTATCGCCCTCAAACTCTCAAACCGCAATTGAGCCTCCTTGATACCTGGCTCGGACGGCCCATCATCCAGCATCATGACGTTGCCAGCTGCGCCATTTACACCTGGGAGGTAAACCCAAATTGGCCCTCCACTATCGCTGGCGGCCAGGCGAAAGAGCTTCTTCGCCTTACTCAGATCTTGCCCAACACCATTGCCTTCCTCAAACCGGATGCCAAGCTCCAGCTGCGCATGCTTGTCTCCCGCCTGCGCCCGCCAAGCCAAGTCTGCCAACGCTAGTTCCGCATCAGAATGGTTGGGGAGCGCCGCGTCGAGTTCATCAATCAAGGCAGCCAGATTGCCGCATTCTTCTGCAGACCCGATCATGCCATCAGACGAATCACATCGATACAACCGGTAAAGGAACTTGGCCGTCGAAAGCTGCCCTTGGGCTGAGCGGTAGCCAGGGCCGCCAAGCTCAGTATGATGGGCACCTCGAAGATCGATGCCCATAAATTGCTGCGGCGCAGCACATCCCGCCAGCGCAAGCAGCAAGACAGCGGACGTTGCAAACATGCTAGCCCAACGCATATCGGCGGGGGCACCCAAAGCACGGTCGTTACTCTCGTCTTCGAAAAGACTCGCCTTGTTCAAGCACACTCCTCCCGTGAAGTGGGGCATAAAAGCTTCTGATTGTCCGTCGTCAGATAATTTGAGACAGTTGGCGGTTTAAAACAGGTGAGTGTTTGGGCTCATCTGATGGTTGGTATTATGCGGCTAGCTTGCGGTGATGCAAGCGCCTTTGTTCGATGGTTTTACGTTTGATCCTTTCTCGCTGTTTGATGATGGCTTCCGCCCTGCCGAAGTAAGCATCTGCGGGTGTGACGTTTTTCAGGCTCTCGTGATAGCGCTGGTGATTATAGTGTTCGACGAACGCTTCGACCTGCGCTTCCAGATCACCGGGCAGGAAGTAGTTTTCCAGCAGGATGCAGTTCTTCAGGGTCTGGTGCCAACGCTCGATCTTACCCTGGGTTTGGGGGTGGAACGGCGCGCCGCGAACATGGCGCATGTTCTTATCCGCAAGATAGTCCGCCAGCTCACCTGCCACGTAACTTGGTCCATTATCGCTAAGCAGACGCGGTTTATGCAGCACATGTGCTTGGTCGCAGCCAGAGGCTGTCAGGGCCAGCTCGAGCGTGTCCGTAACATCCTCAGCGCGCATGGTGGTGCACAGCTTCCAAGCAATAATGTAGCGCGAGTAATCATCGAGGATCGTCGATAGATAATACCAGCCCCAACCAATGATCTTGAGATAGGTAAAATCGGTCTGCCACAGCTGGTTGATCGCTGTCGTCTTATCCTTAAACTCGCTGGCGGCCTTCATCACAATGAAGTTCGGGCTGGTAATCAGATCCTGCCGCTTCAAAAGCCTGTAAACGCTGGCTTCGGAGACGAAGTAGCCCTGCTCATCCGTAAACGTCACCGCCAGTTCCCTAGGGCTCAGTTCGCATCGTTCCAGCGCCATATCCAGTATCTGATCCTGCACCTTATCAGGGATCCGGTTCCACGCACGGCGCGGCCCTGGACGCCGGTCCTTCAGCGCATCCTCACCGAACCGCTGATACAGATCACACCAGCGGTAAAAAGTTGGCCGGGCAACGCCCAGCCTGTCCAAGGTTTGCTTGGCAGGTAGATGTGAGCGCTCAACGAGCCTGATGATCTCGAGCTTTTCTGAAGCGGGATATCTCATTCTTCGTCTCCCCCATCCCCGATCATGCTTTTTTTAAGCAACCGGTTCTCGAGCATCTGTTCGGCCACGACTTCCTTGAGATCACGGGCCTCGCTTACAGCGCGCTCGATCTCGGTGGCTGAGAGGCGCTGAACGCGATTTGTATCAGGCCTCGTCAGACCTTGTTGGAGCGACGCAGAAACATAGTAGCGATAGGATTTGCCTGATTGTCCGCGCGACCAGGCCGGGCTCATCACTTCATCCCTTGCATCAAAGAGCTTGCCGGCAAGCGGCGAGTTTACTTTCGCCCAGTTCTTCTTCGCGCGATGTTGTCCCGCATTGGACTTGAGCCTAGCCTGGACTTCATTGAAAAGTTCAGGTTCGATAATGGCCGGATGCGCGCCTTCATAGACCTTGTCCTTGTGCGGGATTTTCCCGATGTAGATCGGGTTGCGCAGAAGATGAAACAGCGCGCCGCGCCCGAAGGGTAGGCCGCCCAACTGCTTGCCTTTGCGTGTGACATGCTTTTTCGAAGAGATGTCCTTGGCTATCAGTTCTTCTCGCAATGCGCGAACGGATCCGAGCTTGAGATAGGCCTCGAATATGATGCGCACGGTCCCCGCCTCGCACTGGTTGATCCTGAGAACGCGCGTGCCTTCTTCAGGCAAATCGAAGCCTAGTGGCAGGTTGCCGCCCATCCACAATCCCTTTGCCTTCGAGGCTGCGATCTTGTCACGGATGCGTTCACCGGTGACCTCGCGCTCAAACTGGGCGAAGGACAAAAGAACATTGAGCATAAGCTTGCCCATCGATCCGGTGGTGTTGAACGACTGGGTGACCGATACAAAGCTGCAACCATGCTCGTCGAACACTTCAACAATGCGCGCAAAATCGGCAAGGCTTCGGGTCAGCCGGTCGATCTTGTAAACGACCACCACATCAACCTTACCCGCCTTGATATCGTCCAGCAGTGTCTGGAGGCCTGGACGCTCCGTGTTGCCGCCCGAGAACCCGCCATCATCATATCGACTTCCAAGCGCTGACCATCCTTCGCTGGTCTGGCTCAGCACATAGGCTTCGCAAGCCTCGCGCTGGGCATCGAGTGAGTTGAACGATTGATCAAGACCTTCTTCAGAACTCTTGCGCGTATAGATCGCGCAGCGTTTGGACTTTACTGCCACCCGCTGTCTCCCACCTAACCGTCCCTAAGACCGAAGAAGCGCGGACCGTTCCAGCGCGAGCCTGCGATGGCTGTGGCCGCGGAAGAAAGGCTGGGAAAGAGCTGCTCATCCCAGCGGAAGCCACTTTCCTCGACAATGACAGTGATCTCGCGGCCTTTCCATTGGCGTGTAAGGCGCGCGCTCACGCCAAGATGCTTTCCTTCAGCCAGAACCGGACCGGTCCGGCCAAGCGCATTGAGCGTTGCGGCATCAAGTCCGCCGAAGGCCTGCACCTGCACTCGCCATGCAAGCAGCTGGCGCATGATTGGTTCAGAGCGAAGGGCTGGCGGCTTGCCATGGCGTTGTTTCCAGAAACCGCGGAGCTGGTCGAGATCCATCGCGTCGAGTTCGGCAATAACCGCTTCCACATCCGCGTTCATGGCCGCTCTCCAATCCTGTAGCGGCGCACATCCTTTTCCTTTGTGGACGTAATGGTGAGCCCGCGTTTCTTGAGCGCGCCTGCCAGCGCACCTCGCACCGAATGGGCCTGCCATCCGGTGGCGCGCATCAATTCGGCGAGGCTGGCGCCTTGATTGCGGCGCAGCAGCTTCTCCAGAGTATCGAGTTTGGTGGGTTTGGTGAGGGCTTTCCGAGCCATTTTCTGTCTCCTGGTTCGGGCAGACCAGGAATTGGTCGCCGTCACCGGGACAGGCCCGGCAATCGCCGGGCACGTAGGACCGTCATGCTCGATTGTGCGGCAATGTCCAGTCAAGAAGCGGCAGGTGCAAAATAAGGATACAAAAGTGCTTGACGATGTGATGAATGGGAAAATCCTAAATTTGCAACCCAAGGATTTTTGTCATGAACGCCAATGAAATCAACCCAATCGCGCCGCTGGAGGTCGTCTACAGGTCAACCTCCGAACTCACCCCCGATCCGCGCAATGCGCGCACGCACTCGAAGAAGCAGATCAAACAGATCGCCGTATCTATTCAGGCTTTCGGCTTTACCAATCCGATTCTGGCTGATCCTGAAGGCATTCTGATCGCCGGACACGGTCGCCTGCGCGCTGCGCGCGAGCTTGGATTGGATAAGGTGCCGGTCATTACCCTTGATGGTCTTTCCGAGCCGCGCAAGAAGGTGCTGCGACTGGCCGATAACAAGATCGCTTTGAACGCAGGATGGGATATGGAAATTCTCAAGCTTGAGCTTGCCGAGATCTCTGTTCCGGAGATTGACATTGATCTCTCGCTAACCGGCTTCAGCTCTGGCGAGATCGACGTGATCTTAACCGACAGCGAAGACCCTGATGATGAAGTCATCCCGCCCGTGCCGGAAGAACCCGAAGTCCAGACAGGCGACATCTGGCAGCTGGGCGAACACCGGATCGGCTGCGGTGACGGGCGTGACCTGGCCTTCTTGCAGAAGGTTGTAGGTGAAGGCTCAAAGATTGACTGCGCGTTTCTTGACCCACCCTACAATGTGAAGATCAACGGGCATGCCAACGCGCAAGGGCGTCACCGCGAGTTTGCGATGGCATCGGGCGAGATGCAGACAGGCGAGTTCCGTAGCTTCCTGAAGGACACGCTTGGGCCATGTACCAAGGTATCGCGTGATGATGCCGTGCATTTTGTTTGCATGGACTGGCGTCACATGGATGATGTGTCAGCTGCTGGCGCTGACATCTACGGTGGTCTGCTGAACATTTGTGTCTGGAACAAGAGCAATGCCGGCATGGGCTCGCTCTATCGTTCCAAGCACGAAATGGTCTTTGTCTACCGCGTTGGTGAAACCACGCACACTAACAATGTCGAGCTTGGCAGGCACGGCCGCAACCGCACCAATGTATGGGACTATGCGAGCGTCAACTCGATGCGGGGTTCGCGCCGCGAGGATCTTGCCCTGCATCCCACGGTCAAGCCTGTGGCCATGGTGGCTGATGCAATCTGCGATGTGACTGCGCGCGGTGATCTGGTGCTTGATATCTTCCTAGGTTCAGGAACCAGCCTTATCGCAGCTGAGCGTGTGGGGCGCCGCTTCCGCGGTATTGATATTGATCCAGCCTATGTTGAGCTCGCCATGCGCCGCTGGTCGGACATCACCGGCAAGACACCCGAGCTTGTGTACCGCGCCGACGCAAAGGGGGCGGCAGAATGAGCAGGAACAGCAGGTTTAAGAAGGGCAGTTCGGGTAACCCGCGAGGTCGGCCAAGGAAGAGCAGGGGCCAGGGCACGGTCTATGACGTAATACTTGATCAGCGAATTGCCGGCTCCATTGACGGGGCGCCTGACGAGCTGACACCGGAAGAGGCGATTGAGCAACAGCTCCTGAAGAATGCCTTCGACGGAAAAGCGATGGCGATCCGCAAAGTGGTAAAGATGATCGAAAAGTGGCAGTCTGCGCTGTCAGGACACAAGGTGGATGTGCAGCCAAAAATCACGGACGTCGAGCGCTTCAGTTCTGACAGCGCGAATGATGCGCTTCTTATCCTTGAGATTGCCGCGCCGGACATGCGGGTCGGCGGGGTGCGCTGGAATATCTCAACCTGGGCGACGCAAGCTGCATTGAGCAGGCCGGGGCGAAAGAAGTTCAACGCGAAACAGGTAAGGGAAATCAAATACTTTACCTTCCATCCGCACAAGCTGCGCTGGCCAAAGGGGCGGATCAATGACGAATGACCGCAAGACCGGCTACGGCTCGCCGCCTAAGGCGACACGGTTCCAAAAGGGGCAGTCGGGCAATCAGCGCGGCCGACCGAAGAGCAGGCATCGCGAGATTCCTCATGGCAAGGTGCTTGGTCAGATAGTAACCGTTCGCGAGAATGACATTGCGACGAAGATGACCGCGGCCGAAGCCTTCCTTAAGCGGCTGATACAACAGGCGCTTTCAGGGAACAGTCTTTCGGTGCGTCTTTCTCTTGAAGTCCTTGCCAAGGCACGCGAGCTCAAGGCCAAACTCAATCCTACGCCGATAAGCTTCATCCGGTCCTTTCGTGGTTCTGACGTGTCTCTTGAACTGGAGCAGCTTGGCATTGCGAAGCTCAAATTTTCTTCAGAAGAGAGCCGCACAAGATGCGAGCTGAATCCGTGGATTGTCGAAAAGGCACTGGAGCGTCTTGATTGGATCGGGCTTTCCGAAGAGAACCAGCGCACAGTCTGGGAGGCAACACGCACCCCGCACAAGGTGAATTGGCCTGACTGGTGGACTTATCGGCCGGAGTAGGTTTGCGAGGGAAGGCTCCCCGCTGCGCGGGACAAGCTCTATTGGCAGAATTTGTCCCAAGCGATCGTCATCTGTTCCGAAGTCACCTTTTCTTCGATCAACACCGTGCCGCCTGCGACAAACCTTTGCGGCCCCGTCATGCCGCCAAAACCGTTCTTCGAGTTGACGTATCCGCAAATGATCGCAGGCCGATCCCCGCTTGGCGGATAGACCTCGATGTCTGTAAATTCTGCTGAATCCGGATCCTTTAGCCTTTCTTTGACCACTTGCTCTGCGACCAGTGTCCAGGTCACGTCATCATTGAGAAGGGGAGCGTTGCCGGGTCCATCATCGACCGGGCTTCTTTGCCCCAAGAACGCGCCAACAATGATCACTCCCCACACCACCCCGAATGCCACAAGGTAGTTTCTCTTCTTGTCTGCGTTTTTCACGAATACCTCCTATATCCAACATACTATAGTTGATAAACAGGAGTGTCTGACTTCGCCAATGGTTTCTGGCGATGGATATGCGGAAACTGGTTGGCGGGAATTGTGCTCGCATCCGTAAGGAAAAAGGCCTTACTCAAGAACGCCTGTCAGAGCTATGCGGTCTGTCGCAGCAGTATCTGAGCGGCCTTGAACGCGGAAGGCGCAATCCAACGATTGTGACTATTTTTGAGATCGCGCAAGCGCTCGAGGTCAGCCATATGGACCTAGTCAAACCGATCTAGCTTTCTGCTGTGATACCAGTGGACTTGCGCGGGCTTCCATGGCTTCGTGACGAAATGGATGAAGGTCACACTGCCTCGCTGGGATCGATCTACACCCGGATCGGAATAATCATGGAGGATACCTCGATCATCGCGCTGAAATTGGGTGGTTCGGGAGACAAACATGATCCAGCAAGGGTTCGAGAGCTCGAATGTGCTGTGCATGAGATCAAAGCGCTGATGACGTCGGCACAGTTAATCTCAGAATGACTGCAATGCGCCCTAATCTATGCCGTCTAGGATGCCCGCAGCGGACCCGGAAGCGGTCGTTCATTCAGCCGCGGGCAGCGTCTTGCACCGCCCACTCTGCCGTTGCCGTAGCGGTTGTTGGCTTCTGCTCTCCGCAAGAGTGATCAACGAATGGTGGCCCGAATACCTATTGTCGAGAACTACGAGGGAGTTCGGCGTGAGGTTACACCAGTTACACCCAGCTGTGACGATCGTTTTTTGACCACAAGATCGAGTCGATGCCTTCTGACAGTGCATAAGCAGCAGCCAGCATCGCGGCGTGCTCATGATGCATTCGGGCATTCTCTAAAATCGGGCGGATAATTGGATCGCCGGCGGCGCGCTTACGCACGACAGCAATATCCGACACGTCATTGGCCTGATCTTGGCCGATCTCCTGAGTCACCGCGAGTACATAGGTGCTAGGCCGGATTCCCCCTCCTCTGCGCTCGCGAGCTGTGTCGAGGATTGCGAGCATCTTCTCGTCGAATATACTTTTCGCGAAACCGTTGAGCGAATCCAGCGACGGCGATCGCGCTTCGGCACTGCACCACCGCAGCCATGCTTCGCCGTCGATTTCGATCGGCACGAGAGGCTTTGTCGATATCGCTGCGTTTCGTGCGCTCTCCGTATGTTCCAACCAGTGCTCCCAATTGGAGAGCGCACCGCTTTGCGCGCCGACGATGCCCGCGATGCGCTCCATGTCGGGCCGAGTCAATTTTGGCACAATCAACGCGACAGGTGGAATGCCGCCTTCGCTCTCATTCTTTGCGCGGGGACGTCCGCGAATATAAAACTCCGATCGGGTGGCCATCACAGGTGCCGGCCGCACATACCGGACGCCGCCGACGTCGAAGACGAGGTCGCGAACTTCACCTTTGCCGCCGCTCGGCTCGGGCTGCTGCATCAGTTCGGTCATGAACTGGCTGGCGAATCTCTGGAACTGCTCCTGCACCGCCTCAAATTCCGTAAAGACGTGGTCAACGTAGATCGGCACATAGCTGCAGGGCCAGAGTAAGACGCTGTCGAAGCCGTCGCTGTGATAATAGCAGCCCGATACGATCACACCGTCGATATTGCTTGTGTCTTGGCGAATACGGTTGGCGGCCATCGCTTCAAGCGTCCCATGATTGAGTGCCGTGTATCCGTTGTTGAAGATCCACAGCACCGAACCGGTAGTCTCAGGTAACTCACTTCGGGACTGGACAAGCTGCTTCTTCGCCTTTGCGATGACGCCCTTGACCGGCTGCTCGATGATGTTGCGGTACCTGCGGCGCTCGGTGTCGGGCAAGAGGTCGGGGTCCAGCACCACCACTGGTCGCTCGGGCTGGGTCGGCTTGAACAACTGCGCCAGCTTAGCTTGGCGTTCAGGCTTGCCGAACCCTTCCTCGTTAAGAAACTTCAGCTCGATGACGGTGCTGCCGAGCACATAGTCGGCGCCAACCTCTTTGCGCTTGTCGGCATCGGGATGGGCCCGCCTTCCGCCGGCCTCCTCCACCACACCATCGAGATCGGGTTCGTTGAGTGCGCGGATCGGGAATACTTGCATTTGCCTATCATACAACAGATCGGGGTATTTCAGCGAAGGAGCATCAGTGGCGGTGAACAGTATTTCTGCTTCCTAATCTCGGTCGTCCGCATTCGCCCAATCTTCTGCGTTCAGATATTTAACCGAACCTAATCAAAACGGAAGCCGAAAAGACCACCACTTTCATCGTCAGAAAGCCGCGACTTCAGTATAGCGTCGTTCCAATCCTGTCCCTCGGGCACCGATAGACGGCCGAACACGTCTGAGTTTAGGGCGACGATATACTGACCACCAACGGAGCGGGCGTATTCAGCGCCCAAGCCGATAGCGCGTGCGATCTGCCGCTCATCAACCGGATCGAACAGATGGCTATCGTGCATCAAGAAGCCTGGGCCGCCAAGCCTCTTTGCTGCTGCCATCAAAAGCGCAATGTCGAAGCAGAAAATCTCGATGTTAGAGATCCCACCACCACGATCCCCCTGAATTGATATTGAAAACTCGGGCCCGTTGTTGGTCACGCTTACTTGAAATTCTCCCCTGCGATCATCGTATAACTCTGCAATGAGCCTGCCGATAACGAGTATGGATTCATCTATCCGCGCCTTCCGCTCAGCGTGATCCGACTGAAGTCGTCTCTTGATGTTTGCCCGATCTATTTCAAGCTCAGTAACGGTGCCTTCCAGCAGCGTCGCCGCTTCATAGCGCTGACGAAGCGACTCCGTTACTGCTTCAGCTTCTGCTAGCCTCGATTGCAAAAGAGTGAAGTCCTCCAAGGCCCCTTTCCCCTGCAGGAAAGTGAAAATCTCGGACCGACGTGCGCTGAGCCGGCGGCTTCTTGCTTCTCCCGATTCCACCTGCTGCGTGGCATCGGTGATTTCCGCCTCTAGATACGCCTTACGGTTCTGAATGACCGAAGCGTGGAAGGCGGCGACATCCTCGAAACGTCGCCGGACAACATCAGGAAGCTGGATGCCAATTGCTTCGTAGAGGCGCGATATGTCGTTTACTCGTGGCGGCACTTCAGAACTAAAAGCGTTAGTCAAATGCTCGATGTTGTCCTTCAGGGCCACCGCATTCAGCTCAAGTCGCAGCATTTCTGTGCGTGCCGCAGCAGCTTCATCAGATAGTGCGCGATAGGTATCGGCGACTTCGAAGCGCTCAATTTCAGAACGAAGTTTGTCTACCTTCTCCTCTCCCAACGCAAGCTTCGGGCGCAATTCGGCTACCCTCCCAACTAAATGATCGAATGCGCCGCCCTTACTCGCCTTTCGAAGTTCGGCCAGCTGCTTCTCGCGATCCCGCACGCCTTGGAGGTCAGCCGGGATAGTCCAATCCAGACCAAGTAAATAAGACAGGTTGACTTGATATTCGGCCCGGCTCGCGTTGGCCCATGTCTTTTCTGGGCGCTCATAGCCCCCGGTCCCTGCACGCCTCGCGAAAAAGGGGAACAATTGACGAAATGATGGTGCATTCCTTCGTTTCCACGCATCGGATGGCATGCCGAACATATGTCGTCCCAGCGCGGACTTCCATGCGTCATTTGAAGCGTATATAGTCCCGTCTTTAGTTACCTTCGTCTCTACACCGATCTTCTGCGCATCTTCGTTCGATATAAGAATTTTTCCAGCGTCAGCGCCTTTCCGTGATGCTCTCACATCGTGGCCGCTGATCCTGAATTCGCCCGTAAAGGTGCATTGTTCAAGCTCGGGATGTCTCGCTAGCGAGCCTTTGGGGGCATTCGCTCCCATCAAGAACTGAACGATTTCAACCAAGCTGCTCTTGCCCGCACTGTTACGCGTGTGCCCGCCGCTCGCATTTGGAGATTTGTCAGCCAGAAGAATGTTCAAGCCGTCGTGGAACTTGATGGTCTTGAATGTGCGAAGATCGCTAGAAACCGAGCGGATCATGCTGAGGCCTCAATCTCAAGCAGCCCGTCTCGAATTCTTATGGCGTGAATAGCGAACAAGAACGTAAGCGCCTTGGTAAACCAATCGAATGATACTGGCTGACTGATGGCCCCTTGCCGTTGAATTTCGTTGAACCGCTCCCAAGCTTCGCTCACAGTGCAAGGGTGGTCCAGGCCTTGAGGATATTCGCGCCAACACCGAGCAATGCGCGGCTTTCATCGAGGTGCTTGTCGGGAAGGATCATACCGTATCCGTTTCCGGCCTGCGTTCAAAAATGTCGCAAGACTCAAAAAGATGGGCGAGCAGAGCATGTGTGGCGACCTGGCTTTGAGCCGTAACGCTGCCGACCCCAGTGATCCCTTCGTAAAGGCGATCCATAATTGCGCCGGGCGTTAGGCCTTCGAGGTGTAGAGCGCGATATCGTTCGTTGAAGGCAGTCGCGATCTTTGTCCCGACTTCCGGGTTTTGATGCTGCCGGATAAACGCGGCAACGTATGGCGCATTTTGGATCCCGGCACGGATCAGTCCACACCAATGCTCTGGGAGTTTATTGAATTCGAGCTTATCAACGGGGACGGTTGTAACAGCGCCGGTATTGCCGGAGTTATCGCTAATCGCTGAAATTACATTATCGATCAGCGCACCGACCTCCGCCATATTGAGGTTGCGAGAATCGTCAGCAGTAGCGGCGGGACCAAAAAGTTCGAAAAGATTGTCTTTGCTCAGTTCGAGAGCATATTCCTCGATTTTGCTCGGTCCGATAAGCCCAATGTTGTGGTTCTTATTTGCAGCCTTCAATGACTCGACCGCCAAGATCGCCTCCGTAGGGAGCCCATTCATGAGGTTATGGCCGAAGTGCCACTCCTTCATAATTGCCTCTAAGTGACTGCCAGCGAGGGCATAATCGCCGTTAATTTTACTTACCAGCGTGGAGACGTTCACAGCTGCGTCGGGCATTTTTCCGTAGCATTGAAAGACCCGGCCCAATGTCTGCACGTATCCGTCGCAGCCTTTATCGCCGAGCGATCCAAAGGCTCTTACCCTGATGAAATCGGCGCCGTAGACTTTCTCCATGATGGTAGAAAAAAAGTCCTGAAACTCTGTGCCGTAGGAATTTGTCAACTTAAGTCGGATGCTAAGCTTATACTGCCATAGCTGCTGAGGGGACAGTTCTTGCGATGGCAACAATCGATCCTCCCCCTAGTGGCCATCGCTACTTTGCTTGCCACATCACGATCAAGCTAAAAAACGACTTTATGCTTTAATCGTTTGCGGCACTACTACTTGATGTCGGCTTCTCGCAATCGAAAATTGAACCGTCAGTCCGAAGCCGGTCCAAGAGTAGTTATGTTACTAAAAAGCGGGACAAGAAGGCTGCTCTGAAGTTCCTTGGCAGGGCGCTAAAGCAGCACGGACCAGCGGAGAAAATAGTCACGGACGGCCTCAAATCCTACCCCGCTGCGATGCGCGAACTCGGCAATGAAAACCGCCGC
>JGI24025J20009_10002319_pt1 | contig 13741 bp, 1 predicted proteins | sample Cruoilmetagenom3_FD_20009 | JGI IMG/M metagenome (IMG submission 20009)
AATTCCATTCGTCCGGTTTCAGGCGGATCGGGAAAGTGCCTGTCTTGATCTGTTCAGTGATACGCGCATCGACTTCGTCAGAGACACTTGCCCAAATGGCAAATCCGATCATTTCACGTGGCGGGGTGGTTTCACCTTCGGGCGGCTTGGGATAGGCCATTGCTAATCGGTCAAGCATCAGCGGTTCGAGAACCAGATGCTGGAGGTCGCCAATGGACTGATTACGGTAGCGGGGCAACATCATCATCGCCATGGCAGCCTTGCCGAAATTTTCGCGCACGCTGGAGCGCAGCATCTCGATCTGCTGAACAAATTCCTTCGACATTTTCGGGTCGCCGCCTTCGGCTGCGGCACCTGTCGCAGGCTTGCCCTTACCGGCTCCGCCAGATTTCGTTTCAGCCTTCTTCGGCGCAGCCTTGGCAGTTTTGCGACTCGGCTTTTTGTCAGCCATGTGATTCCCCCTAATTTGTAAAAATACGACACGATTCAAACGAATAGTGTGGTCAGACTATCGATACTGCATAGCTCTATCAACGAATCTGCGCGCGATTTGCAGATTATTTGTCCGATTCTTGGATGGCATCGGGATTTGTCACCTGGTGGCCCTTGAAAGTGTGAATTTTCTTGGCTCTACTTCTACGCGATTCTGCGGGGGTAATCGGGGGGTGTCGGTCAGGGCCAAAATATTGGCGAGAATTCCAGGACCGAAATTTTCATCTTCTCATCCAATGGCCACTCTACGGCCAGGACCTATTTTGGCATAGCCTCTGGCAGGATCGATTAGGGGATCGGTCCGTGATGGCTGTTGGTTACTGCATACGAATGAACGTGGCGCAAGGCGCTGCCCACCTGACAGAGGGAGGGCGTTCAAATGGATGAAGCCGATCTCGTCACCGATGTAGAGCTTTCCAGCTCCAATCCCGAACCCTTGGCTGGTGAGGTGGTTGAATTCACCATCACCATCACCAACAACGGTCCTGACCTTGCGACGAATGTCAGCCTGATTGGCCTCCTCCCCGAAGGCCTTTCGCTGATTGCATTCGATGCTGCTACCGGCACCTACAGCGCACTTACTGGCGAATGGTTGATCGCGTCGATTGCCAGTGGGGCTTCGACAACTCTCGTGATTTCGGCCTTTGTTGAAACTGGCTATGAAGGTCAGACGCTGACGCTTAGCACCACTGCCGCGACGTCCGACGTGATCGACCCTGTCGCCAGCACCGATGACACCAGTGCATCGGTGGATGTGCAGGTGAGCATTGGCGGCGGNGCATGGCGGCGGTGATGGCGGCGGTGACGGTGGCGGCGATGGTTCGACCCCTCCTGACTTGTTCGACCTCAGCACGACTGTGGCATTGATTAGCGGAGACGATGAGCCTGCAGAAGGCGATCTCGTCACCTTCCGGATCAGCGTTCTCAACATCGGGAATGTCGATGGCACTGGGGTCAGTCTCGATACGCTGCTGCCGGATGGGCTGGAATTCGTGTTCGCTAGCCAATCGCACGGCATTTACAATGATGGTGCAGGAATCTGGTCCATCGGTTCGCTCGGCGCCGGGCAGGGCGCAACGCTGGATGTGACAGCTCGCGTAGGGGCGGGAACCTCCGCCGATACGCTCACTTTCGCCGCAACTGCGGCGATGGCCAATCAGACCGACACGGTCCCGAATGACAGCCTGTCAGATTCGGTAACGGTCGATAACGAAACCAATCTCGTCACCAGCGTCGCGCTCACCAGCGATGACCCGATGCCGAAGGAAGGTGACGAGATCACCCTCCAGATCGAGATCGTGAACAGCGGTCCGGCGCTGGCGAGCAATGTCTCTCTGTCGCAGGCTTTGCCCGAAGGGTTGGTTTTTGTTTCTGCGCTCTCCAGTTCAGGCACATATGACGATACGACGGGCGGATGGTCGATTGACGAGCTTGCGAGCGGCGCGACCATCACCCTTGAGATCACCGCTGATGTCGATGCTGGCTATGCCGGGGAAACGCTGAATCTCACGATTGATCCGCCCACTGCCGATCAGGAAGACAACGAGCCCGGCGGAGACGATCTCGAAGAAGATATCGAGCTCAACAATGATTCCGATCTTGCCACCTCGGTGACATTGGTCAGTGATACTTCTGCGCCGGAAATCCTTGATACTGTCGTTTTCCAGGTCGAAATAACCAACAATGGTGCGGCTCGGGCGCGCAATATCTCGCTATCCGCTCCGCTGCCTGCGGGTCTGATCTTCGCGAGCGCGGACGCCAGTCAGGGCACTTATAACGAGGGTACTGACACCTGGACGATCGAATCGCTGGATAAAGACGCGTCGATTACCTTGGAAATCACCGCGTCGGTTGAAGAAGGTTATGACGGTCAGTCTATCGACTTCACCGTGGAGGCGCCGACGAGCGATCAGGACGATCCCGAAACTGGCGGCGATGATCTGACCGAAACACTCGATGTTGCACCACTGCCAGAGCCCGACCCCGCCGCGCCCGAAATCGACGAGAATTTGGAGCTTATCCTCGCCCTGCTGGCGATGGATTCGTACAATCGCGGGTATGATGCCGCAGTCACCGATGACCCGAATGCAACGGAGCTGGGAGGCTCGGAGATCGGGACTGTCTCGGTCGGTGACGACAGCGAAGATGCGCTGGACAGATCGCTCAATCAGGACATCGGTTTCTACGCGGCCAGCTATACCTACAATGGCCAGACAATCATCAGCTATCGCGGCACCAATCAGATCATCGACAATGATCTTCCGGCAGCCAGCGATGCCTATTCGGGCTGGCTGATCGGCGCCGGCGATCTGGCGCAAGAGCTTGCTGGAATCGCTCCCGGTGCCGGCAGTCAAGCTGAAGCGACACTGGCATTTTACGAGGCGATTTCCGGCTCGGAAACCACCTTCGATCTCGGCGGTCTGAAGCCCATCACCACTGGTCACAGCCTTGGTGGCGGCCTTGCCGGTTATGCGGCGCTGCTGTCAGGTTCGGCGAGCGTTGGCTTTGATCACATGCCGTTCGGGGCGCATGCACTGGCAGTATTCGCCGCTGAAGTTACGCGGCGCGTCAATGAATTCAATGAAGATCCGGACAATGTCGATAACCAGATTCCGATTGATTACGAGGTAACAGAAGACCTGTTGCTCACATTGGGCATGCACTTGCCCAGCTATGATGATTTCCGCGGCGTTTCGCTGGAATTTGAAGTCAATGCAGGGCTTCGCAATGGCGGTATCGCGTCAGCAATCGGTGGGCTGGGTTCTGGCCTATTGGCCAATTTCTCGCCCGTTCTGGCAGGCGCCATCGGTTCGCTTGCGGCATATATTGCGGCAGGACAGGTCGAAGCGGAAAACCAGATCGCGCAGGAAGTCATCGATCTTCCGCCTTGGACCAATGTCAATCCGGTGGATCGCCACTCGATGGCGCTGTTGTCCATCATGCTGTGGGTAGAGCAACAGGAAGCAGCAGACCCTGATTTCGCGAAATGGCGTGATGGCGGCGTGCCGAACAACGGCCTGTGGGCACTGTTCGACAACACCTTGGCCCAAGAGGCGAATGTCGAGGACAATTTTGGCGGGACCAATGTTGCTAGTGGCGCTTTTGCAGCGGCGATGACAACGGGGATCGCCTATTCGATTTTCGAGAGTGGCAATCTGCCATTTGGCAGTTCTGCCGTGCGCGCGCTGTTCGATGATTGGGGCGACCTTGGCGAAGTGACTGGCCCATCCAATCACAGTTCCTTTTTCGACAAATTTGTGCAGATCGATCTTTCTGCGGTGCTCAACGGATTCCAGCAGGATGTGAAAGCAACGCTTGCGCGCTTTGCCGCCCAATATGCAGGGGCGCTGGCGGGCTATGCCGTTATCAGTGATGAGGCGCGCGATGGCGTTCTCAAGGTTAGTGATGACGAGCGGACCCTTATTTTCGACGCATCGGACAAACTCTGGATTGATCCGTTCGGCGCTGAAGTTGATCCGATCGATCTGGGCAATTTCCGTGATGCGGTTTTCGGCGAAACGGACGACGGCGTCTTCCAGAAAGTCTTGCGCTTCCTCGGGATAACCGACGCCACAGATGCCGCGCTCGTCGGCTGGAACACTGCCGATGAGGAAATCTTCAACCGCTTCCACATCGCGACGACCGATGAAGGCGGCACGTTCCTGCTCGATACTCGCGACTATAACCCGAATGACGAAGAAATTGACGTATTCATTGGCGGCGATGGCGACGAAGATGTCACCGGCACCGAGTACAGGGATGCGATCATTGGCGGCGCGGGCAATGACATCTTGCGGGGCGGACTGGGCGATGACTTGCTGGCAGGCGGTGACGGTGATGACGAGCTTGAAGGCGGCGAGGGCAAAAACCGCCTGATCGGCGGCGATGGCGACGATACCGTCAAATATGACAAGACCAGCGGCGGTAGCGGAGTAATCTTCACCTTGCTGATCGCGCCGGAGAACGAGCCGGGTATCGAGGGCGTCAACAAGCTGGTTGTCCAGCTCAAGATCACCGGCACAGATGGCGAAGGCACAGAAGTCGACGATGTGCTGTTCGGCATCGAAGATATCGTACTCACCGACGAGCGTGATGAAATCACCGTCGGTGCAGATCAGGCGTTCGACTTCCTGCGCGATACTATGGTCATCGACCTTGGCGAACCGAGCGGTTCGGGCGGGGATGGCGATCTGCTGATCTTCGACACACGCGATTCAGTGTTTGGCGAATCGGGCGTGTATTTCCGCAATGGCTACGCGCAGGAAGCGATCTTCAATTCATCGGTCTATTCTGCGACCAACTATCTGTTCGCCGGGCAGCCAATTGCGCTTTATCTGGAACTGCTGGCCGAGGATCTCGTCTGGCCGAGTGACAATGTGCGCTTCAAAGGCATCGACAATGTCACGCTGACAGAGCTGGACGACCGCTTTGTCATTGATTTCGGCAATAACGCCGATGGCGGCGCTTTCTCGGGCAATGGTGAGATCAAGGGTCTTGGCGGTGATGACGTGTTCTTCATTACGCCGCTCAATGGCCTGGAAGAAGGCGATTTCACTATCGACGGCGGCGACGGCGACGACATTATCGTTGTGGCCGGTCTCAATCCGATCACCACCGCTGGTGGACCGGGTCGCGATCTCATCATCAATCTGTCTGTTGGCGGCGATATCTATGGTGATGTCGAAACCGGCCAGACAGAAGGCGATGAGGGCGGAGTTGAAGGCTTTCCTTCCAAGGGGCCCGACCCTGACAATGCCGACCACATCTGGTTCACGCCCAATACGACTATCCATGACCCGCAAGACGATGACATCCTGAGCTTTTACGGCGTTCCGCTGACAGGCGGCGATGCTGGAGCAACGTCTATTGCGTGGGGCCTTGGCGCTGCGACGGGCAGCTATGATATACTCAGCACGGTTGGCAATTATTTCGCCTGGTATGCTGTCATCAACGACCAGTTCGGCCTTGGTCGGACCTATTACGACACGTTCCTGCCGTTCATCGCCTATGTTGCGCCTCCCGGCGGCTTGCCCAACGGCGGCAATATCGCGGTGGTCAATCAGACCGATATTCTGTTCCAGATCGCAACGGGCATTATCGTCAACGATGTGCTGCAGATCGGCGACGGGGAAGCCGACTTTACCGGCTACCAAGAGGTCAAGGGCTTCAATGTCGAATTCGGCGCCAATCTCGGCGGTGACAGCTGGATCGCGAACTTCTTTGGCTTTGCCAACGGTATCAATTCCTTCAACCAGTCTGTCGAGAACGATACCGGCAGCTTCGGCACGATTTTCAATATGCCGAGCGCTTTCTCGGTCATCATGGGCGGGATCGGCGCGGTCGCTGAAAAGGTGATCAAGGCATCTCCGGTTGCCAATTTCCTGTTCACCGCGCTGGAAGCCTATTCGCTCGTCGATGCAGCTTACTGGCTCGCAGGTGCTTCCGTTCGTGCGGCCAAGAACGCGCAATGGGCATCGGGCGGGGATCCGCTGGTAATCGATCTGGACGGCGATGGGCTGGAATCCATCGCAACGCCCGAGGGCGACCGATTCTTCGACTGGGATGGCGATCTGTTTGCCGAATTTACCGGCTGGCTTGGCCGTGATGACGGTTTCCTTGTTCGCGATCTGAATGACAATGACCGGATCGACGACATCTCTGAGATGTTCGGCGATGATACCACCGCTGGCTATGCCGCGCTGGCATTCTACGATCTGGTCGAGAATGGCGGCGATGGCGATGGCCTGATTACCGCCGCCGACGCGATCTGGGCTGACCTGCTGATCTGGCAGGATCGCGATTCCGACACCGAAACCGATGCTGGTGAGCTGATGACGCTCGACGAAGTGGGCATCGTCTCGATCGACCTCACCAACGAGCCGCTCGACATCACCACGCCGCAGAATACCGATCTGCTGGCCACCAGCTTTGTCGAATTTGCCGATGGAACACAGCGTCGCATGTTCGAAGCGATCTTCGAATATTACGATTCCCGCACGCAATTTGCCGGTGAAGCAGGCCTCGCGCCGTGGCAGCAGAATCTGGAAGTCAACACGCGCGGCTATGGCTCGCTGACCGATCTCAGCGTTGCGACTGCAAATGACATCAACCTGTTCCAGATCGTGGAAGAAACAGCGGCACAGATGACCGAGGCCGACCTGCTGCTGCTGCGGCAGCAAGTCGGTGATATTCTGGGATATTGGGGCCAAACACAGGAACTTACGCGCGAGTTGACGCCGGTCTTGCTGTCTGACGATGGCGCCGGAAACATCACGCTGATCGACCGTGGCATCTATGTTGAGGATGCGACTGGTGGCTACTGGACCTTGGTGAGCGGCGATCCGATCACCGATGCGGGCGGCGCGGTCATCGATCGTCCGACGCTGGAAGATGTGTTGGCGCTGGGCGCGGGTGCAGGCGAGACATGGCAGCTTGAACAGGCGTGGTCGCCCGCTGACCGTGGCAGCGAAGTGCAATTCCGCGATGATGCGCCTTATCTCGGGCGTCTGGTCGAAGGCCGCCTGATAATCGACGATTACGGCATCCAGCAGTCCGACGGCAGTTGGCAGCTGGCCAGTGGCCGTCCGATTGTGGATGCTGGCGGTGCAATCATCGCCGCACCGACTATCGAAGACATTCTCGCCCAATCACGCGATCCTGGCCAGGAATGGCGGGTCGAGAATATCGGCTTCAACGAGAATGCCGATATCGATGTTGAACACATCGGCGTGCGCTTCACCGACGGAATCGTCACCGATTACACCGTTCACGTTACCGACGTGGACGGCGAATTTTATGTCTGGGCGCGCAATCTCGACCGCGCGCTGGAATTGCAATTCAAGACCGGCGATTCCCGTGAATTCAACCTGCGCAATTTTGAAGTCGACTTTAATACGCTCGATGAAGTCAATTCGCGCGAAGGCAGCACCTTCCGCGTCGATTTGCTGACGCCGGGCCAGTTCCAATTTGCTGCCAACACGTCCGGTTATGATTTCCAGCGCGAAATGCTGACCGCGACGCTGGACGATACGACCGGCCTTATCGACTACAAGATTTCGGAAAACGGCAGCTATTCGGCTTCGGAAACCGAGTTCGTCTCAGTCATCGATACGATGATCGAGCTGGTGAGCGGCGCGGTCTCGCAATATGTCGTTACATCGATGCGACTTGGCGTGCGTGTTGCGATGCAGGGCGGCCTGTCGTCATTCTTCGAAAGCATTGACTACAATGTCGATCAGGACCGTTATCGGCCGAATACGGAGCGCGAGTTGGCGCCGCTGTTTGAGGCGATTTTTGCCGGTGCGCCTGCCACCAATGATGATGACGCGGTCTATGACTATTTGATCAACTGGCAGGACGTTCTTGCCCAGTTCTATCCCGACTATGAGACTGCCGATAAGCAGTATTTCTTCGATCCCGGCGTTGCACTGGATCAGTCATTTGTCTTCCAGATGATCCTTGCGGCGTATGAGACCACGCCGATCGATCTGGACATTTATGCCATCGCCAATGCGCTGGGCGTGGATGAAACCCGCATCATCGAGCAGGATCCGCTGTCGACCGAGACAAGCGGCCAAGCCGGCGTCAACTTCTTCATTCTGGGCGAAGGCGATCAGGATGTTGTTGGCAGCTTTGAACGCAATGCGACGACATTCAATCCGGGCGAGCAGCAGACCGATATCTACTTCGTGTCGGACAATCCCGGTGATGACGTCATCTACGATTCCGATCTTGGCGCGGAAGATCAACTGCGTTTTGCCCATCTGACGCCCGAAGACATAACCGCCGTGCGCGACGGCGAAGACATGGTCCTGTTCTACAATGGCGGGGCCAATTTCATCCGCCTGGAAGATCAGTTCCTGGGCGAGTTGAACATCTATCTGGGCAATGGTCAGCAACTGCAATCGGGCGTGGATTCCATCGTCTTTGCCGATGGCACGGTGTGGGATCGCTACCGTATGTCGTTCGCCGTGGTCGATTTCGACCGGGCCGAACTTGACGAAGCGGACCCCTATATCGGCTCGGGCTCGGGCGACATCATGTTCGGCGGTCTGGGCAATGATTATTTGAGCGGCGGCGCAGGCGGGGATACTTACATCTTCCGTGAGGGCGATGGTCAGGATGTCATCAATGATCTTGGCAGTTTCTCCTTCGGACCGATTCAGGCTGGCCTCGATTTCCTCATGTTCCGCGGTGACATCACCTCGGATCGCTTGAAGCTCACTCGCGATGGCGAGAGCGAAGACCTGCTGATCGAAATACTCGACGTAGATGGCAATCTGACGGGCGATAGCGTTACGCTTGTCGGCCAGTTTGGTGGAATCAGCTTGGGCCTCGGCCTGTTCGGGGAACTTCTCGGCGGAGATGCGGGGCTCGATTACATAGCGCCAAATCTGATCGAGAAGATCATTTTCGAAAAGGACGCGACGCTCGATTTCGAGACGATCGCTCAGCGCGTTATCGACAATGCCAAGACCGAGAACGACGATGCGATCTATGGCCTGCTTAACGACAACTCGATTGATGGCGGTGCAGGTGATGACTTCCTGACCGGCAAGGAAGGCGTCGACACCTATATCTACGGCCGCAATTACGGCCAGGATGTCATCTGGGACAACGACTTCTCAGCGGCGATTTTTGCTCCGCCGAAAGACGATTACCTGATTTTCCAGGACGATCTGCGCTGGACCGATTTCGACTTTTTGCGTGAAGGCCGCGAAGACACTTTGCGTCTTCAGGTGAAAGGCACGACCGACCAGGTCATTTTCACCGACTACCTCGAGAATATCTTCCTGATTGGATACACCAATCTCATCGAATTCATCGAGTTTGGTGACGGAACCGAGTGGTCATGGCTCCAGCTGCTCGAGCATTATGTCGCAATCGCCAAGACCGATGGCGACGATCTGATCTACGGCTTTGAGCTCGTCTCGGACCGCATGGATGGCGGCCTCGGCAATGATAGGCTGGAAGGTCTATCGGGCAATGACATCTATGTCCTTGGTGCTGGCTATGGCACCGATACCGCATTCGATGAAGGCGGCGCAGACCAGATCGATTTCCTCGGATTTGGAATGGGCGATGTCGAATTCAGTCGCACCGCGCTTGACCTCATCATCACCGTCACGGCGACGGGTGAACAGATCATCCTGGAAAACCAGTATGTTCGCGCCAGAGCGCAGCAATTTGCCATTGAGCAATTCGTGTTCACGGACGGCACACTCGACTTCACCGATTTCAATCCGGAAGACATCGACCTTGTCGGCACCAATGCCGGGGAAACGATCACCGGATCGAACTTCTCCGAAACAATCGACGGGCGCGGCGGGGACGATACGCTGATCGGCGGTGACGGCGGCGATATCTACCTGTTCGATGTCGGCTACGGCAACGACACGATCACCGACACACGTATTCGCGCGCACTGGAATGATCGGCGCGGCGTGTTCGTGCCGGTGGACGATATCATCAAGTTCGGTGACGATATCACCATCGACAATGTCGTCTTCACGAAGGATGGCAATGACCTTGTCATCTCGGTTGTGGACCGGTCGGACACGCTGCGTGTGCGCAACCAGTTCCTTGACACCGATAATGGCATCGAACGGTTTGAATTTGTCAGCGGCGATGTCCTCTCGATTGCCGATGTTGAAGAGCTGCTGGCCATCGTCGGCGGTAACCGTGGTGACAATATCATCGTCGGAACCATCGATGCTGAAAACACGCTCGATGGACGACAGGGCAATGATACGCTGATCGGCGGCAATCTGGCCGACATCTATGCCTTCAGTGCGGATTACGATTTCGACAGTATCGAAGAGCAGAATGATGCCGCCGGCGTCATCGACCGGATCATCTTCGGTGCCTCTGTCCAGCGCGATACGCTTGTCATCACGCGCTCTGGCGATGACCTGCTTATCGACCTTGGTAATGGCAATGACGTGGTCACCGTGGTTGATGCATTTGTCGGCAAGAGCGTGGAAGAGTTCCAGTTCGCCGACGGCACGACCCTGACATTCGACGACATTATCGACCTGATGCTGGCGGGCACCGACGGGGACGACAATCTGCTCGGCCTCGACATCCGCAATGACACCTTCCTTTCAAGCGCCGGGTCTGACGCCATGATCGGCGGGCTGGGCGATGACACCTACAATTTCGGGATCGGCGATGGCGATGATCTGATCGACGATGCCGGCGGGGTCGACACGATCGTGTTCGGCACCGCGATCACCCAGCAGAATGTCACCTTCCTCAACGTCGGCGGCGACCTGCTGATCCGCATTGATGGAAGTGATGACCGGCTGGTTGTGCTTGGCGGGTACAACACCCGTCCGGTTGAGAATTTCGAGTTTGCCGATGGGACCGTGCTCGATATCGAGCAGGTCCGCACCATTATCCGCTCCGAATTGTCGAATACCGGGCAAGACCTGCTCGACACGCGTGATTTCGAAGCGGGTGTCCCGCTCGAACCGGGCACCGGTTATGACCGGGTTATTATGGGGCAGGAGCGGATTGTCCTGCTGCGTGTGGGCGACGGTCTCGACATCCTCGAAATGGGTGCGGGCGTCACCGATGCGACGGTCATTTTCGAAGATCTGGTCTCGGCTTTCGTTAACGTTCGACAGTCGGCGATTGATACCAACGACCTGATCCTGTCCTTCTCCACCGGCGACCAATTGCTGGTGCGTGGTGCAGCGGGTACCGGCGCGCTGCCGACGTTCCAGTTTGCCGATGCCGTAATCTGGGGCCAGGAGGAACTGGTTCAGGAATCGATTGAAAGTCAGCAGAGCATTGGCGACGATACGGTTCGCGGCAGTGATCTGGCAGACAACCTCAATGGCGGCCTGGGTGATGATTTGCTGCGCGGCGCGTTGGGCGGGGATAATTATTACTATCGCCTCGGTGACGGCAATGACGTGATCGAGGACACAGGCGGCGCGGATCGCCTGATTATTACCGGTTATCGTGCGCCGGACCTGCGCGTGGAACGGCTTTCCAGCGGCAGCACGGACCTGCGCATTTCCTTCCTCGACAGTGATGACACGATCATCATCCTTGGCAATGCTGTAGAGACCATCGAATTCGGTGATGGCAGCACGATCACCAATGCCGATCTGCTGGCGCTGGCTGATTTGAATCCGGGTGACGGCGATGATTTGCTGCTCGGCGGCAGCGGCGCGCAGATCATCGAAGGCGGTCGCGGCAACGACCTGATCCTCGATGGTGAGGGCGGAGACAGTTACCTGTTCGCGCTCGGCGACGGGCAAGACCGTATCGGCGCGCGCAATGCGGCGGATGGCTTTGGTGAGATCGTCTTCGCGGCTGGAATTGCTGCGGGTGATATCACTGCGAAACGCGATGTTGACGGCAATATCGTGCTGCTCGTGGGCGCCGATGGTGATCGCATCACCCTGCTGCTCGATTCCTCGATTGACCCGGATTCGCCGGTCGGCACTTTGCGGTTCGACGATGGCACGACGCTGTCGCTCGCATCGCTGGCTGCGGCTATCCTGCCGACTTCCGATGATGACATCGTCAAGGTGCCGACGCCTGAGATCAACGCCAGTGGTGGGTCGGGCCAGAACCTGTTCGGCGAAGCTGGCGATGATCTGCTTGAGGGCGGCCGCGGCGATGATGTCTTCGATGGCGGAACGGGCAATGATCTGTTCGTCGGCCATGATGGCGCCGACACCTATTTCTTCGCGCTGGGAGATGGTCAGGACACGATCATCGACCGCGATACCGATACCGGCGCTGATGTGGATACACTCCGCTTCGGTGCGGGAATTGCACCTGCCGATATCGTGTTCCTCGAAACCGGACCGGCTGATCTGGTGGTCGGCATCGCCGGGACCGATGACCGCATCCGTATCGTCGATTTCTTCGACAGCGGATCGCTGGATAATGGTGTTGAGCAATTTGTCTTTGCTGATGACACGACTTGGGACTTTGCGGCCATACTCGGCGCGATTGCCGCTGGCTCGGCAGCAGATGATGCCATCGATTTCGGCACCTCTGTCGATGTCGCTGCCAATTTCACCGCGACTGCGGGCGATGACCTGCTGGCAGGCGGGCTTGGTGATACGACCTACAATTTCGGCCCCGGCAGNGGACGCGATACGATTGTCGAAGGCAATTGGTCCGGCTCTATCGACCGGCTCGATATTGCGGCCGGCGTAACGCCCACCGATTTGGNTATCACGAGCGATGGCAATGATCTGATCCTGCGCCTTGTCGGCCAAGACGATCAATTGCGAATCGTCGACCAATTGGCATCGGGCAACGAGCGCATCGACAGCATATTGTTTGATGACGGCACGATCTGGAACGCCGCGCAGATCGCCGCAGAAGTCGTGTCGGAAGACGCGGCGCAGGCCCTTCTTGATCCGTCGGGCAGCAATGCCGATCCCTTTGCCGACCCGATCTTTGCAGGTGGCGGCACACCGACACCAACGCCAACGCCAACGCCTTCTGGATCGACTGATCTGGGTGCGGAGACGGTTACCGGAACCACTGGGTCCAGCGACACATGGCGGCTGTTCGTGCCGGTTATCGATGATGCAGCGGGTTATCCCGTCATCACCGATTTCGAGCCGGGCGATACGGGCGATGTGCTCGATATCCGTCTTGGCGTCGGTCTGGTCGGGACACTGGTCGCATTGGCCGATGGCAGCGACACCATCGTGTACTTCTCGCCGGACGACATCACGGGCCTGCCTGGCCTGCGTCCAATTGCGAAGCTGGAAGGTGTTGCGCCCACCGCGCTGACGCTGCTCAATTTGAACGGTACGCCGTTTGAGATTGCTACCAATCAGACGATCACTGGCGACGCCAATGCCAACACGCTGACCGGCGGTTGGGGCAATGACGCGCTTAATGGCGGCAATGGCGATGACATACTGAATGGCGGTCCGGGCAATGATCGCCTGCGCGGGAACAGTCAGGCGGACACCTATATTTTCGGCAAGGGCTTTGGCCAGGATGTTATTGCCGATGACTCAGGCTGGCGCGGCGAGGCTTTCGACGTGGTCGAGATGGACGCCAGTGTGGCGCCCGCTGACGTGGTGGTTACGCTGGTTGGCAACAACATCATTCTCACCATTCCCGAAACTGGTGACACGCTGACGCTGGAAAATACAAATGGCAGTGCCGCCGACCTGATCGAGGAAGTGCGCTTCACCGATGGCACTGTGTGGACCCACGCGCAGATGCTCGTGATGGCTGCGGCAAATGCCTTCACGGACAA
>JGI24025J20009_10002320_pt1 | contig 13733 bp, 13 predicted proteins | sample Cruoilmetagenom3_FD_20009 | JGI IMG/M metagenome (IMG submission 20009)
GCTTAACTTGCTCCAGAGCTTGGGAGGGGCAGGCAGCGTTGGTACACTTATGCATAGCTTCGTCTTCGGGCTTTATTACTTCGGCACCGCAAACCGGGCAGCGGCCGGGCATATAGAAAATCTTCTCTTCTCCAGTGCGGCGACTGACTATAGGGCCAACAATCTCAGGTATGACTTCACCAGCTCGCTGCACGGTGACCCAATCACCAATACGAATATCTTTGCGGTGAATATCTTCCTCATTATGCAGTGCTGCCTGGCTAATAACCACGCCACCTACCCGAACTGGCTCCAAAATAGCATAAGGGTTGAGGCTTCCTGTCCTTCCCACGTTTACGCCAATATCAATAAGCCGCGTCGTGCCCTGAATAGCCGGGAACTTATAGGCAATAGCCCACCTTGGCTCGTGAGCCACAGTTCCTAGCTCTCGCTGAAAGGCGATCGGGTTGACCTTCACCACCATGCCATCAGCCTCGTAGGGCCAGCCTTCACGGCCTTCTACCCAGCTTTGATGGTGTCTCTCTGCCTCCTCAATCGTATGGCATAAAGCAATTTTTGGATTTACCTTGAAGCCCAGGGATTTAAGCCATTGCATGATTTCCCAATGGGTGTCAGGCACTGCTTTACCTTCCACTGGACCTAAGCCATAGATGAATATGTCCAGGGGGCGGTTCGCAGTAACACTGGAATCTAGCTGCCTTACTGAGCCGGCAGCAGCATTTCTGGGATTGGCAAAAAGAGGCAAGCCTTCTTTGGACCTCCCCTCATTAAGTTTCCTAAAGCCTTCCTTGGGGAGGTAGACCTCGCCTCTGACCTCAAACCTGGGAGGCGCTTCTTTGGGCACAGAGAGGGGAATGCTTCTAATGGTTCTCAAGTTCTGGGTAATATTCTCACCTCGGTAGCCGTCTCCCCTAGTTGCTCCGGTGACAAGCAAGCCATCAACATAGGTCAAAGCCACCGCCAGACCATCAATCTTGGGCTCACAAACAAGAGCGAAGCTACGCCCTTCCAGCATATTGGTAGCCCGCCTATGCCAGGCGGCCAGCTCTTCATAGGAAAAAGCATTGGCCAAGCTCAACAAAGGCTCAGGATGCTCCACAACTCCAAAGGCTTCTACCGGAGGGGCACCAATCCTTTGTGTTGGTGAATCAGGGGTTATAAGTTCAGGATGCTGGGCTTCAAGTTGCTTAAGCTCCCGCATCAGTTCATCATATTCGGCGTCGCTGATTTCGGGGCTATCCAGCACATAATAACGATAATTATGATGATTAATTGCCGCCCGCAGCTCTTCTATCCTCTGCTTTACTTTATTTATGTCCTCCATAAAGCTAGCTCCTAGCTATAATTATACCACGCTGAAGCCCCAAACCATTAAACCCACGATATTTGATATAATAAGAGGAGAAGGACAAGATCATGGGTGACATAAAATACAAGCCAATCGGAGTTATTCATTCGCCGTTCAAAGAACCCAAAGGTACACCCATACAGCCGGCAGGTGCTGGAGGGCTCGCTGGAACGGTCGAGGTATTCCCTAAATATGCTGAAGGCTTAAAAGATGTTGAAGGCTTTTCTCACCTCATTCTGCTATACCACTTCCATTTGTCCAAACCATCGCCCTTGAAGGTGAAGCCGTATATGGACAACGAAATGCATGGCGTCTTCGCCATGCGAGGCCCAAGCAGACCAAACCCGATCGGAATTTCAATAGTGCGCCTCATCAGGGTTCAACAGAACACGCTCTACGTTCAAGATGTGGACATCGTGGACGGGACTCCCCTTTTGGATATCAAACCCTATGTACCGAAATTCGACATAAGAGAGGCAAAGAGAGTGGGATGGCTTGAGGAAAACGTGCACAAACTTCAAACGGCAAAAGACAATGGGAGGTTCACGATACAATAGGCAATGCCAACCTTACTTCAAAGGAGGATACGAACATGCCAGTGAAACCAATCGTAATCAGGTTCTTTGCCCCTGTCATTGATATTACCGTCAATGCCCTGATGAACACCATAGACCAGAAGATGAAGCAAGGGATGATGGATTTCACTCTGCTTATCTCTTCACCCGGCGGCTCTGTTATTCATGGTTTGAGTGCCTATAATTATCTCAAGGGCTTGCCAGCGACGATAACCACACACAATTTTGGCAGCGTGGACTCAATAGGCATTGTGTTGTATTGTGCTGGTTCAAAAAGGCTGTCGGTGCCCCAGGCAAGATTCTTACTTCACGGGGTCAATGCCCAGTTTGGTCAGAAGCAGAACCTGGAAGAGAAGCAGCTAGAGGAAAGGTTAAAGGGGTTAAGAATTGATATTGAGAACATCGCCAAGGTGATTGCAGCAAACACAGGGAAGCGCGTCAAGGATGTGACCAATGCCATGCTGGAAAGGACAACCTTGAATCCAGAGGACGCGCAATCTTGGGGACTGGTTCATGAAATCAAGTCACAGCTATTTGAAGCGGGCAGCGAAGTAATCTCCATACAATTTCAGCAACAACCGCAAAAACCCCAATAACATTATTAACTAGATGTGGCGCTCACAAGGAGGTACGGATGTCGAAGTATATTTCCAAAGGACTGACCGCTATTCTCATAGTCACATTAGTGATGATATTTACCACGGTGCCGGTTCTAGCATTTGATGCACGCAGCGGACAGACCATCGCTGTCGCTAGCGGAGAGGTAGTGGATAGCGACCTATATGTAGCTGCCAACAGCATTATCATTGATGGCACCATTAACGGCGACCTCTGGGCTGCTGGTAACAGCATCACCGTCAATGGCGTAGTCAACGGCAGCGTTATGGCTGTCGGCAGGACAGTTAACATCAATGGTGATGTGGGCCATGCTGTGCGAGCAGGAGGTGAAACTATCATCGTTAACGGCGATGTTAGCGGCGATGTAATCGTTGGTTGTAGCCAAGCGCATATAGCCAGCACAGCTAAAATTGGTGGTGACCTGCTTTTTGGTGCTGGAAATGCCCGCATTGCTGGACTTATTGAGGGTAACGCCAAGGGTAATGGAGGAGAAGTCGCCATCAGCAACGAAGTAGAAGGAAACATTGATGTTGAGGTAGAGAGCCTGACAATATTGCCTACAGCAAATATTAAAGGCAACCTGACCTACACCAGTGAGCAAGAAGCCAATATTCAGACCGGTGCCCAAGTCGGCGGTGCGACTACCCATAAGCTGCCCGAAGTGAAGGAAAAGCAAGCCAAAACTTTCCCCTTCGCCCTTTTCTCTGGCATAGGGGGCAAGGTAACAGGCTTCTTAATGGCTCTAATAGCGGGGCTGGTTATCATTCTCCTTGCTCCAAGACGGCTGACATCTATTGCCGAAGCTATACGAAGTAGACCTGGGCCAAGTGTAGGTTGGGGAGCTCTTATCCTGTTCGCTACTCCTATTGCTGCCATAATAGTGTGCATTACAATTGTCGGTATACCTGTGGGACTAATCGCTTTGGCTCTCTGGGGGATAGCCATTTATCTCGCCCAAATCCCTGTGGGCTTATTTATCGGGCGCTGGATTCTCAGCCATTTCAGGGAGGTAAAAGGCAAAGCCATCATGGTTGGAGCCCTAGCTTTGGGTCTCGTTATTCTCAGGCTCTTAAGGCTAATCCCACACTTAGGCTTCTTCATTGCGCTGGCTGTTATTCTCTTTGGCCTAGGAGCAGTAGTGGTTTCAGAAAGGAGGCGGCGAGTTGAGGCAAGAGAGGTGGCTTCAACTTAGCCACAAACGCTGAAAGAAGTAAAAGCGAAAAGGGGCACAGAAATGATCCACGGCCTGTTCCCTTCAGACTTCGGTGCCATATTAACGGTCATAAATGACGCCGCCCAAGCTTACAAAGGCGTAATACCAGATGACAGATGGAAGGAGCCTTATATGTCAGCCGAGGAGCTGGCAGCAGAAATCGAAGTTGACGTTAGATTCTTTGGCTGGATAGAAAACGGCCGTTTACTCGGGGTAGCCGGAATCCAGGCTATTAAGGACACTACGCTAATCAGACACGCTTATGTGCTCACAAAACACCAGAGCAAAGGCATTGGCAGTAGGCTACTTGAGCACCTGCTGGGCTTAGCCGAGACTGCTGAAATCCTGGTGGGCACCTGGGCCGATGCGACCTGGGCTATCCGGTTTTATGAGAGACACGGCTTCAACTTGGTATCGCCCGAGGAGAAGGATAGACTTCTCCAAACATATTGGACCATCCCTGACAGGCAGGTTGAAACCTCAGTCGTTCTAAAGTATACAAGGTAAATTGTGGTCTCACCCGATGTTACCCAGGGCTCCCTGAGCTCAAGTTTAACTGCATAGATGGCAGGAAACGTCCTTTGAATATCAAAGAATCGGAGGTTAAAATGCAAATGGTGCAGATAGTATCCCGAATCGGCTGCTCTCATAGATAAGAAAGGAGGGACTCATATGGCTCCACAGAAATCAACTTCCGCAAAAGAACCACGAATCCTTGAAATGCCATCGCAAAAGATGGCAGTGGTCCGTGCGAAAGGCGCCCCAGATAAGATCTTCCCTGAAGTCATGCCAGCTCTCTACGGTTCAGTCTACACACTAAAGTTTGACCTCAAGAAGAAGGGAATGCCTACTTTCAAAGTTAGCAGTCTCCGCGCCCGCTATCCTGATGCCCATCTTGTCCCAAAAGAGGGATGGACCCATATCATAGGTCTTCCCATTCCTGAAGATGCCACTTCCCTACCCCAGAAGGTGCCCAATGTTGAAGTCAAGATTGAGACCTGGGAATATGGCACCGTAGCCCAGATACTTCACCTCGGACCTTATGACCAACAGTATCCAACCGTTGAGCGCCTGCATAAATTCATTGAGGAAAACGGCTACGAGATAGCCGGCGTACACGAGGAGGAATATCTCACCAGCCCTGATGCCAAAGCCCAGAAGACCATCATTCGATATCCCATCAAGAAAAAGTAAGCGATTCGTTATGATGTGTGTACAAGATGAACGTGATGGAAGAAATTGATCTCGCCGGTTGCTGCGGCTTATATTGCGGGCTTTGTCTCAGATTCCAATCAACCGCGCCGGGCAGATGCCATGGCTGCAAGATACTCTGTCTAACTTTCTCGTGTAAGATCTATAATTGCTGCGTTAAGAAAAGAGGTCTTGCTACTTGCGCAGAATGTGATGACTTTCCTTGCGAGAAAAACAATCCAGAAGCTCACCAATACGAGTATTTCATCACCCATAAACCGTGTATTTCAAACCTATACCGAATCAAAGAAGCTGGATTAGAAATATGGTTGGAAGAGCAAAAAGAAAAACGGCTACTGCTGGAGAACCTGCTCGCCAATTACAATGATGGCAGGTCAAAAAACTTCTATTGTCTAGCGATAGCACTTATGCCTCCTGAGCTAATTAATGAGGCAGTAAACAAGCTGAAAAAACGTTAGCCAGCGATCAACTCGACAGCTCGGATATAAAAGTCAAGGCAAAAGCTCTCAGAGAGACTATACATGGTTTGTCTCAAGAACATAGCATCGAGTTGAGACTTAGGAAGAAGGGAAAGGAAACGTGGTTACTGAAACAGACGAGGTCAAGAATTTAACTCAGATTTGATAGATCGGAAAGGAGGTTATCATGAAAAGGGAAAATTGGGTAGAAGGTGTCATTGGTGCGCTTGCCATTATCTCTATTATTCTTATCTGTGTCGAGTCCCTAGTCACACTTTCACCAAGATGGCTATTCGGAATATACGTCATAGACTTGGTTATTTGTCTCGTTTTTGCCTTAGAATTTGGTTATAGGCTTCGACGTGCTGAGACTAAACCTGGATTTCTAAAAACGCATGGCTTCGAGATTCTAGCTATGGTTCCAGCTTTCGCCTTATACGCTGTAAGCGCATCGCCCATAATTTCTGCTGGACTTCGCTCCCTCCGCTTAATTCGGGTGGTAAGAGTAATTCTTGTAGTAGCTAGGATGAGGCGGTTCACCCACGCAATAAATAGATTTGTTCGACAAAGTAACTTAATTTACCTCCTTATAGCTTCTATCACCATTATCTTTATTGGTGGATTTGCAGCGTTAATGCTGGAGAAGGGAACCCCCTGGTGCTCAAATTAGCGATCTCTCAAACGCGCTATGGTGGAGCATTTCTACTGTAACAACGGTTGGCTATGGAGATATTGTTCCCAATAGCGCTGCAGGAAGGATTATGGGCATGGTCTTGATGGTGATTGGCATAGGAATAATGACTGCTTTCATATCACAGGTCAGTGCTACGCTTGTAGAATCAAGGCTGACAAGGAGTCACGAGACGGGGAACTTAAGAGACAAGATGGTTTCAGAGATTAAAGATAGGATAGACCACATAGACAAACTGAGTGATAGCGAATTAGACTTGCTAATGGACATGATACAGAGATTACGTACTTGCAAACAGTGTTAAACAAAAATGCTTTAAAGTAATGGCTACGGTACTTAGAGGGACAATCAAGGCTTGACTCAACAGCTCGGTACTGAATTGAAGCTTAGACAAAAAGGAGGGTAAAGAATGGTTACCAAAGTAGAAGAGGTTAAAAATCTGGCTGAGCTGGGAATCAAACAGCCCACACAGGCATTCCCAAAAATCAAGCAATTGGCCCAAAGCAATGACTGGAAAACGCGAGAAGTAGCCGCCACCTGCCTGGTTGAAATCAGTAGGAAGAAAACCAATGAAGTGATTCAAGAAATGATGCAGTGGGCTGATGATAGTAACTCCAACATCAGAAGAACTGCAAGTGAGGGCTTGAGGGATGTCTCCAGGAAAAATCCCTATGAAGTCGTCCCCGTCATTGAGAAATTGAAAACTGATGATAACCTTTATGTCAAAAAGTCCGTGGCCAATGTTCTCAGAAATGCCTCAAGATATGACCCACGTTTTGTATTTGAGCTATGCAAAAAGTGGGCACTACTTGATAATCCCAATACCAACTGGATAATCAAAGACGGTATTAAGAAGTTATCTCCCGAGCAGCAAAAGGAGACCATGTCTCTGCTCAAGAGAGCATGACTAAGTCGAGTCCTTCCTTCGCATACTTTCAAACCTTTGCTGTTCGGCTGCCCACATTGACAACAAATTGACCGGCAAATACTATTTACTGTGGTCATTTTCAAAGGAGGCAGAGAATAATGACAGAATATGCTGAAGATATTATGGTGGACAAAAAAGACCAGCTAGAGAAAATTGAGGGCGTATGCCTGCCGGATGAAATTATTCGAGCCGTTTTCGACTTGAAAGGCAGAGGCACCGGATTTATAGGGATTACTGATAAGCGGATTATCTACTATGACAAGGCATTTCTGAAAGCTAAAAAGGCTCTTGTCAGCATACCATACGACCGTATTGCCTCCGTGGCTAGCGAGGACAATAAAGGCTTAGTATTTAAGAAGGGTTTCTTTGTTACCGATACCCTCACTATTCAGCCGATAGGTTCTGAGCCGAAGACCTTTGAATTCAGGGGTGGGGACAAAGCTCACATCGCTCATAACCTCATTATGGAGCACCTGCTGAGATAGGGGGCGTTATTGTTCAGATTGCGCATATGCTATCACCGCCAACAGCGAAGGTGATAAGAACTGTGTTGGTTCAGGGTCGAGACCAAAAGCAATGCCAAGAGTCACAATCAATGCATAAGGAGGGAATATTATGGCGGAACCTATAGCTGCTTACCCAATGAGCCTGTCCATTGATTACCCCGATAGGAAGTTAAACAAACTGACTACGTTTTTCAGACCCTTCATGGCAATCCCCATCATTATCATCCTGGGCTTACTTATCGACATTGGCACTGGATACAACTGGGGTGGAGAAGATGTGTGGAGCTACCGATATGCCGCTGCGATGCCAAACAAGACCTTAATCACTGGTCGCCACTGGCCAAATGGTTCCTGGCGATTCCCCACTATGTTGTCGTTTGCTTCCTTGGTATCGCTGCCGCGGTGTGCGTAGTGATTGCCTGGTTTGCCATCCTGTTCACCAGCCGTTACCCGATCTCCTTATTTGACTTCGTGGTTGGAGTATGCCGATGGTCTTTAAGGGTAGCTGTATACGCTTTCTTGTTAACCACCGACCGCTATCCCCCTTTTAAATTTAGCCACTAGAGTCGCCAAGCCAATTTCAGAGCGAGCAGGGAGCAGCAATCGTGGGCCCAGCTCTGGGTGGCTAACCAATCGATGGGGCTATGTCTGGTAAAGACATAAGGAGAGAAATGGAGTTACCATTTGCAGAAAAGGGAGGTGATAACCCATGAAACGCTTGAACTGGCAAATTCTCCCAGGCTTATCTTTGCTTGTATTGTCGGCAGTTCTCTATCTCGTTCACTATGCAATCTTCAGAGATGCCCACCACATCTTCCTTTGGAGTATGACAAGTTTCGCCTTTCTCCCTGTTTCAGTTCTGTTTGTCACTCTGATAATAAACCACTTGCTGAGTGAGAGAGAAAAGCGAGCCCGGCTGGAAAAATTGCAGATAGTCATAGGTGCTTTCTTTAGCGAAGTGGGAACAAGGCTATTAGCTTTTCTTTCCGACTTTGACCCCAACCTGGATAAGGTCAGAAAGGAGCTTATGGTAGCCAGCGATTGGTCCGAACAGGAATTCACTACTGTTAGCCGACGGCTTAAGAATTACGATTACGGAGTTGACATTGAGAAACTTCATTTGGAGGACCTGCGCGGCTTTCTCGTGGGAAGAAGTAGCTTTTCGCTACGCTTGCTGGAAAACCCGACTCTACTGGAGCACGAATCCTTTACCGAACTTCTGCAGGCGGTGTTTCATTTGACCGAAGAACTGGCCGCCAGGAAAGACACCACACAGCTACCCACTAGCGACCGACAACATCTAGCCGGCGACATAAGAAGAGCATATATCTTACTCGTACGTCAATGGCTGGACTATATGGAATATTTGAAGGGGCACTATCCCTATCTCTTCTCTCTTGCCGTGAGAACTAATCCTTTCGACCAGAATGCATCACCGATAGTAGCATGAACGGGCTTAGCCTACCCGGTGCTGTTCCCAGTCCGTCATCCCTGCTCACATGGATTCACAGACTGGCCCTGGCCCAGAAGATGATAACTGGCTTCGCCCTGGCGGTGCTTGTGATATATTAAAGATGCAGCACAAGGCAGAGCAGCCAGGACAGGGCATGGAGCTCATATACCTGGGTGCCAGATAGAATACTTAAAGGAGGGAAATGAAATGGGGAAACATAGCTTCTGCATAGTGGACGTATTTGCCGAAGAAAAGTACGCCGGCAACCAGCTCGCCGTCTTCACAGATGCAAAGGACATCTCCGATACTGAAATGCAACAAATCGCCAGGGAAATAAACTATTCAGAGACAACTTTCATTTTGTCACAAGAGAAACGCACCGGCGGATATAACGTTCGCATCTTTACACCAGAAGGAGAGTTGCCCTTTGCCGGTCACCCTACACTGGGAACTGCCTATGTGATACAACACGAGATTATCAGAGAGCCTATTGAGACGATAATCTTAAATCTCAAGGTTGGGCAGATTCCTGTCACGCTCAATTACAGCGGTGGACAGCTAGATATCTTATGGATGAAACAAAACGCCCCCAGTTTCGACCGAGTTTTTGACCCCGAGCCAATCTCCCAGGTTTTGAACCTCGACAAAGGAGACATAGATGATAAGTTCCCCATTCAGGAGGTGTCAACAGGACTGCCCTTCATCATAGTCCCATTGAAGACCTTGGATGGCTTGAAGCGGGCTAAGGTAGCCAGAGACAAATACTTCGAGTTGATTAAAGACAGCAAAGCCAAAGCACTGTTCATCTTTTGTCCCCAGACCTACAATCAACAAAATGACTTGAATGTTCGGGCTTTTCTTGACTACTATGGAGTGCCGGAGGACCCTGCTTGTGGCAGCGGAGCTGGTTGTCTGGCTGGATATTTAGTGAAATACCCCTATTTTGGCAAGGATAGCGTCAATGTCCGAGTCGAAGAAGGTTACGAAATAGGCAGACCCTCATTGCTCTTCCTAAAAGCAGAAGACAAAGAAGGGAAAATAGACGTATCTGTCGGCGGAAAGGTTATCATGATTGCCAGGGGAGAGTTTGTTTAGACAGCACTTAAGCACATATTTGGCTACGCCTCACTCCGCGCCGATCCCTCACCTTTGTCTTGGAACTTCACAAATTCGCAAAACGTTATGTCAGGTTGCGACTAAGCGACCTGTAAAATAAACAGCAACAATTAGCAGCAGTTTCAGGCATAAATAGCCAAATTTTTCGAATTTTTATCTCTCCATAAGGCCAGCTTATTCCAATTGCTACGTGATATACTTATAGTCAATTACAAAGTCCCTTATAATGCGCCCACGCCTGGTGGGCGGGCCAAGGGGGAGGGGGAAATTCACCCTCACGTCCCTCGCCAGATAACGAGTGGGATGGGACGAGGGTCACCCTTTTAATCTCCCTTCAGGGGAGAGGGATTTTTATAGATTGAGGCAAACTAAGCTATGTCCAAGATAGCTATCCTTAGCGATGCACATCTTTTAATCCAGGCTGAACGCTTCAGGGACGAGAATTACCGGTCTCCACGTGGCGAAATCTCACTCAAGAATTTCAACCAGGTCATCCAGCAGGTCGTAGCAGAAAAACCGGAAGCAGTTATCCTGGCTGGTGATATGTTCGATGAGAGGGAAAAGGGGGGAGAATGGATAGCCGATTCAGAAGCAGCTAAATATTGGCCTGAGATTCGCAATGAACTAAAGCGATTAATGGAATGCACTAAATATGGTGTTTACGCCTTAAGAGGAAATCATGACTCAGCCCCTATGTTAAAAGAGCTTCAGGACTACCTGGGAGATGGATTTCACTTTGTGCGAGATGAAGAGAAAGAAATCGGCGACCATCGTGTATATTTCCTGGAAACCCGCTATCGCCAGGGCAACTATAGAATCCCCGATGAAGAGCTCCCCCAGAAAGGGGAGATACTCATCATGCACGAGACCGTGCCCTGGGGTATGCCTGGCTTAGAGCCGGAAACGTTCCAGGACCTTGGCCAGAGATTTTCCCTTGTGTTCAATGGTCACATGCATCACTACGCCCACGCTCCTCTGGACATACCTAACCTCTACTCCTTGCCAGCTCTAATCCCGTCCCGAGAGCTGAAAAATGCCTTCACCGTAAAATATCAATGGCCTGGCGATTTAGACAATCCCGAAGTCAAAGACTCCCCGTTTGGCTATCTAATATTAGACAACGAGATTTCTTTCCAAAGATATACCCCGATACAAACTATAGTTAAGGTGGAAGTTAAGGGAGATACCACTGCCGAGGTTGTTACCGGAATCAATGAAGTGTACTCTGCATTGATGAATAGACAGGATAAGGACAAGCTATGGGTATGGGTCTCCGCTCAGGGAGTCACCTTCGCTGACACCCTGGCCAAAGAGACCAACAAGTATCCTGAAGCAAATACCATGGAGATAGCCATCAAAGCAAAAAAGGAGCCAAGAAAGGCAGTCGAGTTGAAGGGGCTGGACAAGGTGATAACTCTGTCTGAATTGGAAGCAAAGGTGTTAACTTCTCTGCCCTGGCCGGATAGAGATCTGGCTCAGAAGCTGTTCGATGAAATATTTACCAAGGATAATCTATCCAAGAGGGCAGACAGCAACCTGGGAAGATTTCTTTTTCAGAGGCTACTGGAGCTAGCTGCCCCCCAGTATAGCGTGCCGCCAGAACATGTAAATAGCTTTTTGCTCAGAGTTGACCCACTATGGAAAAAGCACTAAATACTAATATCTAAATTCTAAAAGTAAGGGAAAATGAAGCTAAGTAAGGTCGCTTTTGACAATGTGATGGAACTGGAAGGCTCCGTTGTTTTCCCAGAGGGTAAGGCGGTCGTTATCTATGGCGAAAACAAGGCTGGCAAGTCCAATATGATCCACGCCCTCAGGTATGCTTTCCTCAGCAAAGTGGTGAGCCCCAGGAGAGCCTCAGGGTATGACGAATTGAAGCTGGTGACATTCAAGGAAGTAGCTCCTCCTGAAGGCGTGGGCAAGATATCTATAGAGTTCAGCCATGATGGTAAGCAATTTGAAATCCGCAGGGAAATAGACCGTTATAAAGATGACAATAAAATCCTGAGAAAAGAGGCTGATGGATTTCATGAGCTCGATTTTAGGAAGACGCTAGATAAAGAATTGAAGGCAGGATTGCTCGATGCCCTCTTCGCTCCTGACAGCGCTATGGGTTTTAACCACCTTAATGAGAAAAACATTGATGCCGTTATTCGGGAGCTATTCAAAGAGATTGGAAACGCCAAGGTGCTAACTGAGAACTTCAAGCAACGGATACAACGGCTGAGAGAAGAGGCTGCTGCCAGAATCACCGGAATAGAAAGGAATTATGACTCTTTCGTAGCTCACTTAAGGGAAGAGCTAAGAGACGTGTCCATTGATTTGAGCGCCTTCCAGACATATGAGTTGGGCCAGACATCCGAGAAGATAAGCAATGCGGCCAATGAATTAAAAGGCTACATTGATAGCATCGAGAAGGGCGAGCTAAAAGAATGGATTGGTGAGATGAGAAAGCGGGCCAAGGATGCCGAGGATGTAGGGAAATTGCTTACTGAAGGCTATCAACTGACAACTGACAGCTTCCACAAGATAGAAGAAATCGCACAGGATAAGGAATACCTGAATTTGCTTGTGGCTGCGTTGAGGGAAGCGAAGCTCGGCAGCCCTATGCCACAGGAACCTAGCAAATTTCATGATGGCGAACTAGATAAACATGCCAGAATTATGTACCAAAAACTTCAAGAAGCGCAAACCCGCTACTCCAACGCCCTGGCTCTGGCTCAACAGGAGAAGATTGACTTCAAGGCTGACAGTCCGGCTAAAATCAAAAGCGACAAGGAGAAGGTGCTAAACCTATTGACCAGGGAGGTTCTTACCGGGGACGCTCCCAGGGTTCAGGTTGACCTGGTCAAACTTAGTTCTGAGGCTGGCGAAGAGTCCGTGCACGGGCTTATTCCATTAACGCTTATGGATAAAGACCCTGCTTTTACCAAATTAAGCCCAGAACCTATCCCCGAAGCGCCTGAAGAGCAAAAAAGGGCATATGCCCAGATTCTGGGGAAAAGGATTGAGAATTTGACAATTATATGTGAGGACAAAGACAAGGCGGAAACCTTCTTTAACAACGAGTTCATTCCCGGATTAACTCGCATCAGCGGATATAGCACAGCCCTGATGGAAAATGAGAGGAGCGAAAAGGAGAAAATCTCAAACCTGGTCAAGTATATACAGAATAGGCTTCTTCTATTTACCCAGGAGCATGTGGAGATGCCCAAATTGGAATGCGCAGGGGATCTGGAGCCATTCCTGCTAGCCGTGAGGCAAATCGTATCCCGTAAGAAGTCAGAGTACCAACTTGTCATTCTGAGCAAGGCGAAGAATCTAGGCATACAGGTAGCTGAATTCAGTACTCACGAGATAGATAGCTTACTGTCGAAGCTCACCGAGATGGAGAAAGATATACCACGCTATAGAGGCACCTGGACCGAGCTCAGCAAACAGAGAAGAATCGAATGGGAAAACAGCGATGCCGAATATGCTGATTTAACCTATGTGCCTGCGGTAGCGGATGGGATTGATAAGACTCTCGATGCCGTCCTGGACAATGCCTTCGATGAGCAGGAGGTCATACAGGGAATACAAGAAATCATAGTCGAGATAAATAACAAGCTTATG
>JGI24025J20009_10002321_pt1 | contig 13732 bp, 12 predicted proteins | sample Cruoilmetagenom3_FD_20009 | JGI IMG/M metagenome (IMG submission 20009)
AATGCTCCTTCTCAACGTCCTGCGGGCGATTCTGAAAGATACCTCACCTGACTTGATCATTTTGACTTATCCAATGTACCAGGCACCGCTGAAGTTCATTCAACAGTCTAGCAAGAGAAAAGTTCCGATCATGACTGTTGTGACAGATCTTGTCACTGTACATCAGGTTTGGTTCAACAGTGTTGTGACATGCTGTACTATCCCAACGGACAGCGCTTGCCAACGAGCTCTCAAAGCCGGCCTCTCCAAAGAACAACTCATCCAAACCGGGATACCCGTTGACCCAGAAATCCTCTCGCTAAAACAAGAAGGGAAATCCGAGTTGAGGGAAACCTTAGGTTGGGAGAGGGAACCGACCACCCTCCTCGTTTTAGGAAGCCCTCGCATTCTCTCGCTAACAGATATCATTCAAACCCTGAATTACAGCGGACATGACATCCAATTTGCCCTCGTTACTGGTGGCAGTGATACTTTAAATGACGAGTTTAAAGCAATTGAATGGCAGCATCCTGCTACCCTGTATGATTTCGTCAATTTTGTTCCCAAGCTGATGCGTGCCGCCGATATCATACTATGTAAAGCAGGCGGTCTGGTTGTATCTGAGGCCCTGGCCTCCGGATTGCCTTTGATCCTGGTGCATGCCATCCCCGGCCAGGAAAAAGGCAATGTCGATTTTGTGGTAGATAATGGTGCAGGGCAGCTGTGTCAGACCCCTTTTGAAGTCCTTAAAACCTTAGCCGAATGGTTGAAGAATGACCATGAAACCTTAAGAACAGTTACAAACAAAGCCGAGAAATTGGGTTGTGCTGATGCTGCGTATAAAATTGCTGAACAAGCCTTCAGTATACTAACTTCACCAAAACAGGAAAATACCAATGAATTTTAATAAGAAACACCGCTCCTTTGTCAACCCAGGAATGGTGTTTGAATAAATAACCTATACGAATAATTTTACAGATCCTCAATAGGTGACACCAGCACTCTATCAACCCGACGCCCGTCCATATCCACAACTTCAAATTCGTAATTCTCATAACTGAATTTCGCACCTGTTTTCGGGATGCGGCCAAGCTGACTCATTACAAAACCACTTAAAGTCTGATAAGCACCTCGATCCTCGCCAGGCATAACATCCATATCCAGGATCTCTTTGAGCTGATCGATGACGATTAACCCATCGAATAACCATGAACCATCCGTGCGATGTACTGCCAATTCATCAGTATCCTCACCATCTTCGGGAATCTCACCAACAATCGCTTCGAGAATGTCATAATCTGTGACCATGCCTGTGATCCCCCCGTACTCATCCACTACAAAAGCCAAATGAACACCGCTGGTCTGAATATTATCCAAAGCTTTCAGTGCGGCCATATTTTCAGGCAGATAAATCGGCACTTTAATATAATCTCGCAGGTTGAAGTTCGGGTCGTCTGGTCTCCTTCCCAAGAGGCTCCTGATCTGGATATACCCAAGAACTTTATCAAGGTCACCGTCCGCAACTGGAATTCGAGAGTGGGATGTTTCCAGGATGTGTTTCCATAACTCATCTGTTGGTGTATTGATATCAATCCATGCCATCTCAAGACGGGGTGTCATCAGGGCTTCAACCCGCCGATCACCCAGACGGAAGACACCAGAAACCATCTCCCTTTCCGCCTCTTCGATCACCCCAATATTTCTGCCTTCTTCAATGTAGCTTTTGATCTCCTCTTCAGTGATCGTGGGGCCTTTATCTGTGTTGATCCGCAGGACTTTCAATCCGAAGTTTGTTGACGCACTTAAGAACTTTGTCAGAGGTCTAAACATTTTTGTCAAAAAACGAATACTTGGTGAAAGACGTGTAACTACATTTTCTGGTTGACTGACAGCAAGCCGCTTGGGAATCAATTCACCTATCACAATCGAGAAGTAAGTAATAACAACCACTACAAATACAAGCGCAATGGTATCAGCATAATTAGATAGAAATGGAATCTTTTGCAACTGCACGGATAAAGGTCCTGCCAGGCTGGCACCCCCGATGCCTCCAGCCAGGGTATCTATCGTGGTAATCATGATTTGAACCGTAGACAGGTATTGCTGATTTGGATCGCTTAATAATTCAAGCGCATCCGCAGCACCTCGGCTGCCTTCATCCACGCGCTGCTCCAAACGGGTCTTTCTTGCAGCAATCATTGCAATCTCGTACATTGCAAAAATTGCATTGAAAAAGAAAAGAATCAGAATAATGAGAATATTAATCAGTACTGACATATCTTTTGTTAAATCCTTCTAATACATTGATCATACGATCAAAGGTGTTTTAATCTTTTAAAACCATGCGTGTTCTTGAGGATGAATGGATCATATCCTGTTCAATCATTATACAGGACATTCACCAGGAATTAAACAAGTTAGGGAGAGCACAATTACAAATCCAAGAGAACCGAATAGAAAACCAGAAAAGATGTAATTCACCTTAGTTGATCTTTTCGATCATCCCCCGGCTTAGCTGCCTGAGATCTGTCGGGGCAATCTTGATCAAAATGTTTTGAGAACCAGCGGCCGCCCAAACATACTCAAAAGCCATTAAATCTGCATCAATAATTGTTAAATGATTTCCATCCACGCCAAAAGGCGGCACTGCTCCCACTTCGTAACCAGTCAAACTAAAGATGTCCTTTGGGTTTGCCAGTTTTACTTGATCACCCACCAACTTTGTAATCTGTTCCAAATATACCCGGTTTTCTCCGGAAACCAAAACCAACAGGAACTTGCCATCTTCAGACCCTGTAAAAACCAGTGATTTAACCACCGCCCCTAAGGAGCAATGAAGCAATTCAGCCGCCTGGGAGGCATGATGAGCTGGCCTATCAAACCTTCGCAGTTGATAAGGCACAGCATGTTCGTCCAGGACTGCAAAGAATTTCTTAAGATCTTCAGGATCATGGGGCTTCGTTGGTTTGTTATTCTTCATGAAGTAATTTTTTAACCATGCGCTGATACCCTGGTCCCAGGTGGTGAACGCGTTTATTTGACTCAAGGTGAATGGCTTTGATTTTATAACCGTTTCTCTCATAAAAACGACGTGCGTCCTGATTCTCTATTGCAACCATCAAGGAAATCTTTTCCAGGCTGGCTTGCTTTGCCTTCTCTTCAACCTTCACTAAAATTTGGGTTCCAACACCCTGCCCGCGAAAGGATTTTTTTACAGCCAAACTACTCAAGAAATACTCATCGCTGGCAGATTCCTTGATAAATATCAATGGCCAACCTCTCTGAATCACAGCCAATTTCCCACGCACATGGTACTGTTTTAAGATCAGCCGGCCGAGATGTCTATCCAGCTTCACCAACCTCCGCCCTGGAAAGCAGGTGCACAAACCAATCACATGCCCATTGTTCATAACCATATCTGTGAATTCATAACTTAAGCGGTGACCTGGCAGCTTGAATAGTTGTGTCAGGATATTTATTGCCCGTTTCTCATCTCCCAAACCGATAATAAAAGATGCTGTCCTCTTAAATGTGACAAATAATAAATGCGCACCCCGTCTCGCATCAGAGGGTTTTGCAGGTCTGACAACAACTTCATTCATGGACAGGCTACCTTTTTTCATTGATATTTCCACCCCTGGATCATGTGATCAGGTGATCAGGCAGATGATCAACCTTATTCATATAATTCAATGTAATATGGCCGTCGTCAGCAAGATCCACCCGGCTGATAGCGCAATTATTCATCAGGAACCAATACTTGTCAATCTGGACATTGAAAAAGGATACCATAATTCGGGCGAAGATCCCCCCATGCATGACGATCCCAACCGTATGATCTTTACCAAAATGCTTTTCGTGCAAACGATCGATGATGTCTTTTGCTCGTATCAAATAGTTCTCACGGGGTTCTTTTTCCCTGTTCCACCAACCGTCTTCGGGCAGATCCTCCGGGAGGACAAGGTTTGGAAAGTGTGATTCAAAAAAAGATTTTCCATGTCCTGGGTGCCCATGAAAAATCGGTTTCCCATCTTCGATTTCAGTCTCAAACAATCCACCGGTTTCATGAAATTCCGGCCAGGCCACAAGAGGTAAACCGGTTTTATCTGAAATATATGTTCCTGTTTTTATCGAGCGGATCATCAAACTGCAGTAAAGATGTGTCAACCCGAAACCATGTCGGTTTTGGGGATCATACACCTCTGATTCATTCGACCTTGCCAGGTATTCAGCAACCAATTTAGCCTGCTCAACGCCAACAGAGGTTAAATCCGCATCCATTACTCTTCCAAGAAGGTATGCATTCCTGTCAGTCTCATTCCAGAACAGGTTATTTGTCGATTGGCCATGTCTAATAAAATAAACTTGTAACAAAGGTTAATTCTCCTATAATTGATGGTATGCTTGCAGTTGTTGGATTAGAGCAGCCACATCAGGCTTAACGTTAGGGCTCTTTCCATAATGATCAGGGAAATCCTTGTTCCCTGTCATTGCAGCCAGACATGCCTGAACGTTATCTTTCAGGGCTAAAGGATCATATCCTCCTTCCAGAACAAACATAATCCGTCCTTGGCATAACTCGTCCGAAATTTCCACTAAATCTTTAGCTAACTGGAAATATCCGGTTGTGTCCAGAGATAATGTGGTCAGGGGATCAGAAAAATGCCCATCATAACCCGCAGACACTAAGAGCATCTCTGGTTGAAAAGACGACAACCAGGGGTGTAAGATCTGCTTGGAAATCTGATCAAATACAGAATTACCGCTAAATGGGGGAAGCGGCACATTGATGATCCGGCCTTTGGCATGGTGTGCTTCATCGAGGCGGCCGGTTCCAGGAAAAATGTGACCCTCGTGTGTTGACAGGTAGCCGACCTCTGGAGTATCCCAGAAGATGGTTTGTGTTCCATTTCCATGATGAGCGTCAAAGTCAACAATGGCAACCCTTCTTAAACCGCTGGCAACAGTGTCAGCAGCAGCAATCGCTATGTTATTCAATAGACAAAATCCCATGGATGTTTCGGGGTCAGCGTGATGGCCGGGTGGACGGATAATCGCAAATCCCCTTTCAAACTCATTGGAGATAATTCCGCGGCTGATTCTCAGGACAGCACCTACTGCACCCATCGCAGCTTTGTAGCTATCCTTCGTAACAAAGGAGGGAGAAGGTTCAAATTCATGGGAACCAGCCCGGCACTCTTCCTGTAAAAATAATAACAGTGCTCGATCATGGACCAGGGCGACATCTCCTTCATGTGCGGGTTCAAATTCAAGCCATTGGACTTCTGGATATGGCGGTTCTTCAAGCCATGACTGCATGGCCTGGATCCTTATTGGGGCTTCAGGATGTCCTCGAAAGTGATGTTCTGGTGCTGCCTGATATGTACAAAAAACGCTTTTCTTGTATTCTTTCATAATGTAAATGCAGGTAGTAGTATACCGCAAGAAGTTTGGGCATGCACTTGGGCATATTCCTGACTTTATTTGAAGATGGATCAAAACAAATTCTGTTTCACAGGTGGTATAATCCCTAGGCTTAATTCAGTAGATCATATGAGAAAAATACAACTATGTTAGAAAAATTACAGGGAATACTCGACCGATTTAATGACATTGACCAGCATCTGGCAGTCGTTGGGGATGACTACACCACCGCCATAGAGTTATCCAAGGAACGCGCCGAATTAGAACCCATCGTTAGCAAAGCCCGGGCTTACCAGGAGACCCTCGATAAAATCAAAGCAACGCAAGAACTGCTTAAAACAGAGGATGAAGAAATGCGTTCTCTGGCTGAAATCGAAATGGAGATCCTGAAAAAAGATCAAATAACACTTGAGGAACAACTTAGAAGCGCACTTGTTCCGAAAGACCCCCGTGATCAACGCAATGTCATCATGGAGATCCGGGCTGGTACGGGTGGAGATGAAGCAGGTTTGTTTGCAGCCGACCTGTTCCGCATGTATTCCCACTATGCTGAACATCAAAATTGGACGATTGAGATTCTAACTATGAATGAAACTGGGATCGGTGGCATTAAGGAAGTCAGCTTCATGATCAAAGGTGAAGGTGCTTTTTCCCGTTTGAAATATGAATCTGGTGTACACCGTGTTCAACGTGTGCCAGAAACCGAAAGCCAGGGACGCATCCACACCTCCACAATCACTGTTGCGGTTTTAGCAGAGGTGGACGACGTCGAGATTTCCATTCCTGATTCAGATATCAAGATTGATGTTTATAAATCTGCAGGTGCGGGGGGTCAGAATGTGCAAAAAAACTCTACGGCAATTCGGATCACCTATTTACCCACCGGGATGGTTGTCGCCTGCCAGGACGAACGTTCCCAGCTTCAAAACAAAATGCGTGCCATGAGCATCTTGAAAGCCCGTCTCTATGAAGCCGAAGAACGGAAAAAACATGAAAAAGAAGCCGCCACCCGACGCTCCCAAATTGGATCAGGTGAACGCTCTGAAAAAATCCGAACTTATAATTTCCCTCAAAACCGGGTTACAGACCACCGCATCAACTATTCATCTTATAATCTCAATGGTGTGCTTGATGGTGATATCGAAGAGTTCATTGATGAATTGACCCTGGTGGATGAGGCAGAAAAATTGGCTTTGGTTGAGGAGAAAACCAATTAATCTTCAACAGATGCAGACCCATCTGCGTGAAAAATTGCAGAAACACAAAATTGAGAGACCAACCAGCACCAGTCTTGTTTTATTAAGCCATGTGCTGAAGAAACCCAAAAGCTGGGTCCTCGCTCATGGTGAATATGAGCTGGATCAAAAAGAAACCCACGATCTGCAAACAATACTAAATGAGTGCATCCAGGGGATACCAATGCCATATATCCTTGGTAATTGGGCGTTTTATGGGAAATCCTTCAATGTCACACCCGACGTGCTCATTCCCAGACCTGAAACAGAGTTTCTGGTTGAAAAAGCAATCGACCACATCAAAAAATTTGAATCCCCATCTGTTGTTGATGTGGGAACTGGTTCAGGGGTTATCGCAATCAGCCTGGCAGCTGAATGTCCCTCAGCAAAGGTCCTCGCAATTGACCTATCAATTAAAGCACTGCGGGTCGCACGAGAAAATTCAAAAAAGTTCAATCAGACACAAATCCAATTCATTCAAGCTGATCTGCTGACGCCCCTGAACACCAAATTCGACCTGATCGTTGCCAATCTTCCTTATATTCCTGCTACCACCCTGGAGGATCTGGAGGTTGTCAAATGGGAACCTCGCTTGGCGCTGGATGGTGGGGAATCAGGATTGGTCCCCATTCAAAATCTCCTCGACCAGGCTCGATACCGCCTTGCCTCTCCAGGAGTGATCCTGCTTGAAATTGAAGCCAGCCTGGGAAGTGCTTGCCTTGCAGCAGCAGCTGCAGCCTTCCCGGTGGCACAGCATCAACTACATCAAGACCTGGCAGGTCGTGATCGAATTATAGAAATCCAGCAGCATTAATCAATTTTCCAGTTAGAATAAACTTATCGATTCCAGCAGCAGAAAGAGATGATTTGACCGCGCCAGAAATCTTATCCATCGAAAACCCCAAAGCGATACCAACCGCAAAACGTGTCATCCGGGACCACGGTATTATTGTATTTCCAACAGACACAATCTACGGAATCGCAGCTGATGCCTTCAGTCCCATTGGCATCAACAAAATCTACCGGGTAAAACAGCGACCAAAAGACAAAGCCCTGCCGGTTCTGATTGGTGACCTGATTCAGCTAGAGTCACTCATTTTACCGATCGGTGAGAAAGCCAATCGCATCACGAAAGCTTACTGGCCAGGTCCGCTCACGCTCGTTTTACTGAAAGGTCCAAACGTCCCACCGGAACTCTCACCTTATCCGACCATCGGCATTCGGATGCCAGATTTGAGGTTTACACTGCAATTATTACAGGAAACCGGCCCCCTGGCTACCACCTCTGCGAACTTGTCTGGCAGCGCAAACCCCATCACGGTTCAGGATGTCATAGAACAACTCGATGGGCAAATTGACCTGATCCTTGATGGTGGTCCACTCCTGGATCAACAGCCTCTACAGTGATTGATGTAACTGGTCCGGAAATTAAAATTCTGCGCCAGGGATCTATCAAGATAGAAGACCTCGAAAATCTTTGGAAATTGGGCTGAACATGCGATTTTCTGTAAAAGACCTCAATTTAATCATTGATCATGAAACGGGTACAGTCAAATTTCAATCATTAGCATTTGAAAATGCCGCGTTTATTAGCCGGATAGCAGCCCGTTGCCATTCAAGCGGCAATGCCATGAACTTGTTGTCACCCCCCTGGTCCATCGGCCATGTAGATATGTATCAAAAGCAGTCGTCACCCAATGGAAACCTGATAGGTGCATCATTCGAGATTAAAACCAACCTGCCTGGCGTGGATGTGATCCTCCGTTTGAAGCTGTCACCANACACCNCCATGGGTTTCATTCAGCTTGAGATCAACAACGATGGTGACACTCCCCTATCCATTGAGCACCTAACCATCCTGGATATTCTCCCAGGCAATCTGCATCTAGGAGGTTCGGAGGTCGCTGAACCTGCATTCTACAGTAATGGCTGGCAATCATGGTCGACCACAGGAGCATATGGTTTAGGTGACAAGCAGCGTGCTTCCAACTTAGGACCTTTTCAAAATCCCATGGTGATCAACCCGGGCACCCCCAAGCCAAAAGGACGGGACCATTTCACGTCGGATATGTTTGCCGTGATCGGGGATCGTCACAGCAGGGTTGGGTTGCTCGCAGGATTCCTATCACAAGAAAGGCAATTTGGCAGCCTGGAAGCACGGTTTGATCCCGCACCTTCTTTGAAAATGTGGGCAAACGGCGATCATGCGCTTGTCAAGCCCAGCAGTCAAACGCAAACAGACTGGGCGGTATTTCATTTTATCGACCTTGATAATCTGGAACCATTGCAGGAATACATTGAAGCTGTAGCACAGGCACACAACATTCCTGCTCATCAAAATTCACCTATCGGCTGGTGTTCCTGGTACCACTTTTATGAGAATATCACACAGGAAGCTATCCAATCCAACCTGGACTCGATCGTCTCACTCTCTTCTGAACTCCCCTTATCACTGCTGCAGATTGATGATGGGTTTGAGACTGTCGCAGGTGATTGGTTTGATTTTGATCCTGGTTTTCCAAACGGATTAAAATCATTAGTTGACAATACTAAAGCTGCAGGCTTAACACCCGGTCTCTGGCTGGCACCCTACATTGTGCACCCAAAAGCAGCCCTGGTTAAAAACCATCCGGATTGGTTGTTAAGAAATAAACAAGGAAAGCCGGTTAATGCTGGTTTTGTATGGAACACATTTACCAATGCCCTTGACTTGACCAACCCGGATGCCCTGGAATATACCTGCAATGTGATCCGAACTGCTGTAGAGGAGTGGGGATTTGAATATCTCAAGCTGGATTTCTTATACGCTGCTGCCCTGGATGGCAAGTACCAGGACCCAACACAAACACGGGCACAGGTGTTGCGCAAGGGATTGAGCGCTCTACGGGAAGCTGCTGGACCAGAGATCACCATGCTGGCTTGCGGCTGTCCCCTGGGATCTGCATTGGGAATATTTGAAGCCATGCGAATCGGTGCTGATGTGAGTGGTTACTGGGAACCCCATTTCCCACCTGTCAGCCCTTTGTTACGAAAAGAGCCCCACATGCCCTCGGCACGCAATGCAATGCAAAATATCCTCACCCGTGCACCCCTTCACCGTGGTGGATCAATGACCCGGATTGCCTGCTGGTTAGACCGGACACAAATTTGACGCTGGCTGAAGTGCAGACGCTGGCAACAGCCATCGGGTTGACCGGTGGATCCTTACTGCTCTCAGATGACCTGCCTGCGTTAACTAAAGAACGCCTGCGGCTCGCGCAAGTTCTGATCCCCCTGATCGAACAACGCGCCCTGGTTCTGGATTGGTTCGACTCGCAAATGCCGTCACACTTGAGAGTTAATCTAAGTGGACCCACCGGTGATTGGTACCTTTTGGCGTTATTCAATTGGGAAGATCAACCAGGCCCATTAAAATTCTCTCCCCAAGACTTTAAACTACCTCAGAATCAAAAATGGTGGCTGCGTGAGTTTTGGACGGGTTCCATCGGGCAAATGAGTGGGGAAAAGCCGTTCACCTGCAGTGATGTCCCATCTCACGGGGTGCGNGTGATGGCCGCCAGGCAGTATCATGTGAACCAACCGACCTATTTAGGGGGAGATCTTCACCTCTCACAAGGTATAGAGATCAGCGATTGGATTATAAAAGATCAAGAAATTCAAGTGCGATTTGACCTCGGCAGGCAAACTTCTGGCAAAATCGAACTTTACCTTCCGTGGCCTCCTGGAAATGCCTGGTTCCATGAGAAACCAGCCATGCTGCATGATCAGGGTTTTGGGATCTATGCGATTAACCTTAGGAACGTGGATGGGGCAGGACTTAGAATCAAACGCTATGTCTGAGTTAAATGAACACGCCATTCTTAACTTTATCCATTTATAGAAAAAATATTCTGCTTTAAATCAGGAAAAAATGGAACCGAATTAGTTTAAAGTTTTTCAGCTTTCTCCTTCCTTTCCAAATTTGATTCAGCTTCATGATTATTATGATCAAGGGTCGCGATCAGCCTGGCGCAACAAAATTGCTGTATGTGCTGTAAAAGCTGCCTTAGGGTTAATGGTTATGATTGGCCATCGAATTTAGAGCTAAGAGCCAGAGTCAAAGAAAGAGGACTTAATATCTAATCGAGGTTTTAGGATCTGATGAATAAATCAAAATTTATCTTATTGAGATAAGGATTTGGAGATTGAAATTGAATAAATTATTCTGATAAAATTAACAAAAGTAAAACNAAAAGGATTTATGAATATGCCTTATTTACTCGTTATTGGTAGTCCTTCCATCGACAAACTTCACTTCAAGAACCTGACAGTAAATTCAGCTGGCGGTACTGGCTTATATACTGCACTTGCTGCGCGACGCAGCGGCTGCAAAGTCTCAATGTATGGCCCGAGACCGAATCCAATACCAGAGCTCTTAAAACCATCAGAAAAACAATTAGAAGCATGGTTAGGTCCAATCGTGACGCTTGATGATATACCCCACTTCGAGATTTCACATGACGGTGATAAAGCAACCTATCTGGAATTTTACGTGGGGGAAGAAGGACGGCTGGATCCCTCGGCACTACCGCAGGACCTATCGATATATGATGGTGTACATATAACTGCGTTAGGGACAGCGAAACAGCAACTCAGATTTGCAGATGTTTGCCGTGAGCGCGGTGCTAAAATGATCTCTTCAGGAAGTTTTCTGAACCTGATTGAAGAAAATCCGGATATGGTAAGAACATTGATTGAAAAAACGGATATATTTTTCTTAAATGAGGAAGAAGCAATCGGTATATTTGGTTCCCTTGATAAGGCATTTACTAAACCGGGAAAAATATTATTTATCACACGCGGGGGAAAAGGAGCAATAGTTGTTCAAGGTAATTTCAGAACAGAACTACCTGCAGTTCCCGCTAATGTGCTGGATCCAACTGGTGCGGGTGATACTTTTTGCGGCGCAACAATATCAAACTTATTGCAAGGTGACCACCCCATAATAGCTGCCAGGAAAGCTATAACACTGGCTTCCGAAGAGATCAAGCATGTTGGCCCTGCTGCATTACTTTTTAATCAAAAACCTCCTGAAATTCCTCTTGATGAACGTATCAGGGTAGATATGAACCAGATTGATCTTGTATCACAAATAATCAAAAAGATCCCTGAAGCAGAACCATTTAATTTTGTAAGTGATTACTACCCTCCAGTCGGACACCCTTCTGTGCTGGATTATTTCTTCGTGCAGACTTTACATCAGTTCAGTTTCTGGGAAGCAAATCACGGTCGTTATGATTATCCGCTTATTGCAACAATAGATGGACATAAATGTAAAGGTTCTACCTACCTATCGTATGCATATATGCGGCCGCTTGATAAAGATCCGGAATTCTTCTCACCAAAGAGGCAAGCCTACACGACAAAAGAGGAAACCCTGGCACTTTTCCGAGCTGATGATGGTTCTGATCCCATGCCAGCGCTTAATCTGCACTTGAGCAAGGCTCAGGACTATGGAAAAGATATGCTATTCATGGGGCTGACACCTCAAGCTATCGTTGAACAATCGAATCGATCTTCAAAACCACTGAAGACCTTTTTGTCAATAATGGATCATATTGGAGGATACAAGGAAGATCCTCTTCGCAAGAAATCCAACCTGTTGGCCTTAATTCTCAGTGAGAGACCAGAAAAATTCTTTTCTATCTCAACAGATGAGGAGATTCCACCGGTTGTTGATTACCATTCGATGCGTTTTTCCCTGCGCACCGGTCTGGTCGATATCACTGATATATTTCTTAGAAAAAAAATCGCAAACAGAGAATTGGTGACAATTGAAGAAGAGTGGGCAATCAGGCATGCCTGTTACGTTGCAGTGCAAAGGCTAATAGATGTTTCAGGTCTAAGTGAGGGAGCTGTAGATAATGTCACTTTCAGCTACACTCGCAAACACTGCCCTGAGATGACTGAACCAGTTTGTGAAATGTGCGCGATGGACCCAGCTTGTGCACATCGCAAAGAGCTGTTCCAGCCAGTGATACGAACAACATTTTACTAAAATTATCATGGCGAGTTTTCAAAATTATGTAGAAGATGACTAAGCAAAAAGATACATGTGAATAAATAGAAATTTTCACCACTTGACAAGACACTACCTGAGTGATGTCACCTACATTCGCTTACACAAAGAATTTGTGTACCTGGCGATCATTATGGATGTTTTTACACGTGCTATGCGGGGCTGGTGTTTGAGCCGAACCCTGGATCAAGATTTGACCCTGACAGCGCTCAAAGCTGCCTTGAACAAGAGCTGTCCTGGCATTCATCACAGTGATCAAGGTGTCCAATATGCAGCTCATGCATACGTTGATCTGCTCAAAAAACATCCTATCAAAATTAGTATGGCTGCAGCTGGCAAGGCAGAAGAAAATGGTTATGCAGAGCGCGTCATTCGGACCATCAAAGAAGAGGAGGTAGATTTATCAGAATACCTGGATTTCGCCGATGCCGCCCATCAAATTGGGTATTTCATCGAAGATATCTACATGACAAAAAGAATTCACTCATCATTAGGGTATTTAACCCCGGTTGANTTCGAGATNGCTTACGAACTTGAACTAATAAATTGTCCGGCGGGTTCCCCCTAATCAAGCCACAAAAATGNTCCGGTTCTATGGGACCACTATAGACGTCCCACCTATGCCCTACAAGGGCGAAAGGTGACAGTTTATGAAAATGAGAAAGGTCGTTTGTTTGTTCTTTTAGGGCAAACACCCCTTGATTTCAAACGTTTCTACAAGCAACCCAAACGTCATGCGGTGGCATCTTTTAAGGAGATTGATAGATTATCTTACGAACCTGCCAAAGATCATCCCTGGAGAAATTATGGTCACCGGATCAATGGNAAGCNCATTCATGTGCCNGAGNAGGACATTTCTACTTTGCTAGAGAGTAGGACTCTTTAACTTTGCCTTGACAACAAATTGACAAACAGATAAAGAGCGTTCTAAAATCATTGTTTGAACAGGGGAAATTATCAACAGGGGGGTCTATCTTTATATTTTAAATCAAGTCGTCTGAGTACTGAATTTCCTATAACATTTGACCATTGACCT
>JGI24025J20009_10002322_pt1 | contig 13726 bp, 6 predicted proteins | sample Cruoilmetagenom3_FD_20009 | JGI IMG/M metagenome (IMG submission 20009)
GGTCAAGCTCAAGCGCTTTGTCATAACAGCGGATTGCATCGTCATAGCGGCCTAGTTTGGCAAGGCTAAGCCCTTTGTTGTTCCAGGCCGCTGCATCCTTTGGGTCAAGCTCAAGCGCTTTGTCATAACAGCGGATTGCATCGTCATAGCGGCCTAGTTTGGCAAGGCTAAGCCCTTTGTTGTACCAGGCCTTTGCGTCTCTTGGGTCAAGCTCAAGCGCTCGGTCATAACAGCGGATTGCCTCGTCATCACGACCCAAGCTGTAAAGGCTACTCCCTTTGTTGTACCAGGCCTTTGCTTCTCTTGGGTCAAGCTCAAGCGCTTTGTCATAACAGCGGATTGCATCGTCATAGCGGCCCAGTTTGCCAAGGCTAAGCCCTTTGTTGTTCCAGGCCGCTGCATCCTTTGGGTCAAGCTCAAGCGCTCGGTCATAACAGCGGATTGCCTCGTCATCACGACCCAAGCTGTAAAGGCTACTCCCTTTGTTGTACCAGGCCTTTGCTTCTCTTGGGTCAAGCTCAAGCGCTTTGTCATAACAGCGGATTGCATCGTCATAGCGGCCTAGTTTGGCAAGGCTAAGCCCTTTGTTGTTCCAGGCCTTTGCGTCTCTTGGGTCAAGCTCAAGCGCTCGGTCATAACAACGGATGGCCTCATCATAGCGGTTCAGGTTAGCAAGGCTACCCCCTTTGTTGTTCCAAGCTGCCGTGTCCCTTGGGTCAAGTTCAAGCGCTTTGTCGTGACAGCGGATTGCATCGTCATAGCGGCCAAGACTGTAAAGGCTACTCCCTTTGTTGTTCCATTCCCATGCTTCGAGTGCCTTCAGGTCTGGAGGTATGATGACTTCTCCAACCTGGTGCTTGAGCAGAGGCTCCAGGTTATCCCGCAACTCTTTGAAGGATTGAAACCGTCTTGCCGGTTCTTTTTTCAGGCAATGTTGAATAGTCTGGGAAAGGGGAGAATCTAATCTGGGAACAGAGGCTGTGCTGTGCAGCCGGTACATATCTTTCCAGAATCGCTTCGCCTCTGTTTCTGAGTCGTCTTTGGGTAAAGGCGCAAGGAAAGGGAACCTGCCACCAGATGCCATCTGGTAGAGCACGACACCGAAAGCATATATGTCGCTTCTCTGGTCACATCCAGCAGCATTCGTGAATTGCTCGGGTGGCATGTATGTCGGAGTTCCGAAACCAGTCCCTTCCATTGTCTGACAGGACAGACCAACTTTGACGCCATGAACATTGAGTCTGACTCCAGATATTGTTCCTGATGCGCCAATAACACCTGCCAGACCAAAGTCTGTAATCTTCACTGTTCTGTCTTGGCTGACCATAATGTTGTCCGGTTTGATGTCCCGATGGCTGCGCATACCCTTTGAGTAGGCGTATTCCATGCCATAGCAGAACTGAATCGCCCAGCGCAGGCTTTGGGCTAGATCAGGTGGCCGTTTCCGCAAATAGCCGTCCAGCGAATTCAAACCATGCTCGTCAGGGGCAATGTATTCCATTGCAATATAAAGCCGGCCACTGACTTCCTCCACGAAATATGCACGCACAAGATAAGGATGGCGCTCCAAGTCAATCCAGACTTGTGCTTCCTTGCGGAACCGTTTCCGTGTCTGCTCATCCTCAAGATACTCATCCCTGAAGGTCTTCAAGGCATAGACAGATTTGGTTTCGTGCGAGTAAACCAGATACACGATGCCAAAGCCGCCCTTTCCCAGAACTCCGTACACCTGGTACTTCTGGCCGATAAAATCGCCCTTCTTATAGGCGGCTCCGGGACTAGTATCTTTCACTTGAGGTTCTCCGATACTAGAAGCCACCAGCTTCTTCCGTAGACTCGCAACGGCCAGAGTCCTAGCAGCGTTTCCGCCTGTAGTTCACCCATCAGTGCGCCACAATCTTGCGGCTGGTTCCATTTCCGCTCTGCTGACAGAAATAACCCCGCATGAGGCCTTGCGGCAAGTCACGCGGGGAGCAGATAAATACACCGATATAATAGTCCCCTTTGGCACTTTGTCAAGGACGAATGAAACCCCGGCCTGATTCTCGCGACCATCAGTGCGCCACAATCTTTCGGGTAGTTGCGCTGCCTTTTCCCCTGACAAAGAAAACCCCGCTTGCTGGCGCTTGCCAGATGGCCTGTGGCTCACAAATGCGGCCGATGTTGCGGCCAGTAACATCAAGGATTTCGACTTCTCCCTGTCCGTTGAAACAGAACAGCCTCGGCCCGAGCCGCCTGACCTCAAGGCCAGGAATGCACGTGCCGGGTTCCTGCGCAATCCCGAGCGGCACCAGTCGCACGTCCTTGGCCGCCTCGATGCTGTCACCTTCACTGTGCACCGGCACCAGCACCACCCTGACCTGGTATTCACCCGGCTCCAGGCCGCGCGTATCCCAGTATCCGAGCGTATCGCGATTGACCTGTTCACGTACTTGTCCGCCAATCGGCACCCAGGTCGAATCACCCCGCGGCCGATAAGACAGCCCGTAGTAGTCGAACTCCGCCGGGTTGTACGGCCCGGTTCCCATCCAGGCCGAACCGGTAATGGGAACCGAGTCTTCAATTCCTGCATTGCTCGGCCCGGTAATGGCAACAACGAACACAATCGCGGTATCAGATGGAACCGGGTCTTCGGGAAACTGGCAGTTGACCAGCATCAGCATCGAAGCACCGGTGGCCCAGAGATTGCCCCAGGGCATTGCGCAGAATCCCATGATACACACGCCCCGGTCCCTGGTGATGACGTCGGCCATCACGCTTGAGAAAGCCACCAGCATGAATGACTCGCCGGCCGACTCGATGTGGCCCCCGGTTCCGTCGCAGAACGACCTCCAGATTTCAACTTCGTTCCTGCCGTACGCGCAGAACTCACCGAATATGGAACCCGACAATTCGACCGTGGACGAATCCTGAGCATAGAGATTCCAGGTATGCAAAGTGGTGTTGACCAGCCGGTAGCGCCTGTCCTCCAGCGGAAGCGTATAGTCCGGGTAGTGCATCTCGTTGACCAGACCCGACAGGTCGAAGCTGTCACTGCCTTCGAAGATAATGCCGGTCNCNCGNAGNTCCGAGCTGTCAATTGTCACATCCGAACCACGAAGCGGTATCGCAGCCCACATTACATTGGTCGAACTGTCTATCTCAACATGAAAGTGAATTCCACTGACACCAGGCACCGTGGAGTCAATCACAAACCCTTCAACCGAATCCCCATCCGGAAACCTGAACTCGACTTCTGAAGATTCAGGGAAGAAATACCATGTCAGCAGGGTATCAACATGAGAGAACCTACCTTGTGCTTGGTGGCCGAACAGCCATTCGCCGGTCAACCTGATCTGGTCCATTTCGACCCGGGCATTCTCCATCACCACCGCGGTTATAAAATCCTGGTGCACCACCCTCTGCATGTTCACNTCGGCCCTGCCTATCGCCGAGATATTGAACGGGTATCCTTCGAACTCAGTNNGGCTGTCCCGGATTTCAAGATGGGCCGAATCCCCCATCGCGATGATATGATGATAGATGTAATGCTGGATGAATCGCAGATTGCTCGAATCCGCTTCCATCCTGCCGCCATGGTACATGCCAATGTTCCCATCCAGATTGAAATCCGCATTCACCAGTTTCAGCACACCGTCATTGATAATCACGATATTGCCGACACGGTAATAATGCCCGGAAATCAGCAGGGTCTCGCCCGGGACATCGCCGATAATCAGGTCGTCAGGATACGAGCACAGCACCCGCTCTCTCAAGGCCTGACCCCGGCCGCTGGACCTGAAACCGACCTCATGTGCTTGCATCTGCATGACCGGAAGCTCACAGCCTGCGTGGAGTTTGCCCAGCGCCCGGTCAACCTGCACCTGACTGAAACTCGTAAGCCCGACAAAAATCAATAGCCACATGCCAACTGTTTACACCAATTTCAACCCCTTGTCCAGAAACGCCGCTGTCGCTTTGCCTTGACGCCAAAGAACCGACCTTCTATACTGCCCTGACTAATGACCCGCCGCAGAAAGAAATCCAGACCAGAAAAGACAGTACCAGGTAAGAGGCAATTCCTGCTCCCGGTTCTTGCGTTACTGCTCACCTTCATCGTTCGGTTCATCTTCATCCTGGAGATGCGGAGTCATCCGTTCTCGACCATCTCAGCCCAGATGGTTGATGTCTACTATTACCACCAGAGGGCGCTGGACATCCTCGCCGGCAACTTCTGGGGCAGCGATGTTTTCTTCCTGCGGCCGCTCTATCCTTATCTACTGGCCGGGGTCTATGCCGTATTCGGCCAGAAAGCCTTAGTAGTTCAATTGCTCCAGGCCCTGCTTGCCACCGGGTCCTGCTTCCTGCTCTATGACTCTGCCCGCCGCATCTTCAACCGCCGCAGCGGACTCCTCGCAGCTTTCGGATTCGGGCTCACCGGCATCCTTGTGTTCTACACCGGCACTTTACTCTATGTCGAACTCACGGTCTTTCTCAGCCTTTTGACCCTCTGGTTTATACTCACTGCTGAACAGTACTGGCGCTGGATTCTTGCCGGCTTATCCTACGGTCTTCTTGTTATCTGTAGACCCGAACTCCTGCTTCTTCTGCCATTCTTTATTCTGATTCTGTGGCACAAAACCAGATTGCGCAATCTCGGTATTATGACCGCTGCCGCACTGCTCGTTATCGCTATAGTCCCAATCCGCAATCTGGTCGTTGCGCATGACCCGGTGCTGTTCACTGCCCATTCCGGCATCAATTTCTATTACGGCAATAATCGGTCGGCTGATGGCACCTGGCAACCGGTCGGCGAACTCGAACAAACCCCGGGTTTTTCCCACCAGCGACTGAAACAAGTTGCAAAGACTATCAATGGCAAGGAACTTTCCTGGTCCAAAGCATCGAATTACTGGATGCAGAAAGGGCTGAATTTCATCTTCTCAAATCCGGGCAGATTTCTGAAACTCTTAAGCCGGAAATTCCTTTTGTTCTGGAGTAATTACGAAGTCCCGAACAACTATTATCCTGAAACCGCCCGACCTGAATCAGTAACCATGAAGTTGGGATTTGTGAACTTCGGTCTCATCGCTGCACTTGGTCTGCTCGGCATGGTCTGGGCCTGGCCATTACGCAATCGCACCTGGCCTGTTTATCTGTTCACCGGTGGCTATCTTTTCTCAGCACTCGCTTTCTATATCATCTCAAGGTTACGCGCGCCGGTTCTACCTTTCCTGTTGATGTTTGCCGGATTTGCAATAAGTGAATTTCTTGATTCCATCCGGTCAAAGAAATTCGGCCGTCTGGCCACGGGTATCGGAATAGTAACGGCTATCTATATCGGTTCCAGCCTGATTCCTGTGAATCGAGCAAATTATACTGCGCAAGCCTGGACCCAGGCCGGCAACATCTATCTCAGCCAGAAACAGCCAAAACCAGCACTCAAGGCTTTTCGCTGCGCGCTCAATGCCAACCCGGAAAATCCTTCGGCCCGATATAGCCTTCTAATTTTGCTCGCCGGCATGGGAAGGACAAACGAAGCCGAACAGGAATACAACAAGCTCGCCCGCCTGGCTACCCAAGACCCACGCAACCGCATCCTTGCCACTCTTGGCGCCGCACGCATCGCCATCGCCCATCGCGACTTTCCCATGGCGACCCGTCTTTACCACAAAGTAATTGAACAGGACCCGACAAACGCAGAAAACCATTATCTCCTGGGCCTGGTGTATATAAGCATGGACAGTCTGACACCGGCCCGCTACCAACTTGCCCGGGCTGTCTCACTTGACCCGAACCACACTGGGGCCCGTTCCGCACTCGCCCAAGTAAAATCCCATTTGCGCCGCTAGTCAATGGCTTGACATCTCTCCATAAATAGGTAAAAGTTAGCGTGGCTGAAATGAGTCCTACACACTACTGGAACCTGCCCAGTCCTTTGTCGGCCGAGACCGCCAGACTCGCCCATGACCTCAAACTTCCGGAACTTGTGGTTCGGCTGATGTATCAGCGCGGGCACAGGACCACCGATGCAATCCAGACCTTTCTTCATCCCTCGCCGGCAAATCTCAACCAGCCTGATAAATTGCCCGACATCAAGATTGCTACCGAAAGGATAATTGCCGCTCTTGATACCCACGAGCGCATCTGTGTTTACGGCGACTACGATGTGGACGGGGTCACCGGCACAACGCTTCTGGTTTCAACACTCAAGCGCCTGGATGCAGAGGTAATTTACTATCTTCCCCATCGCCGGAAAGAAGGCTATGGTTTGTCAATGGCCGGAATAGACTTCTGCCGTGAACAGAAAGTAAAGTTAATTATCACCAACGACTGTGGTTCTACTGACCGTGAGGCTATTGCCGCAGCTCAAGACGCCGGCATTGACACCATCGTGACCGACCATCATGAAGTTCCAGCTCAACTTCCACCTGCACTTGCAGTCGTCAACCCGAAGCGGCCCGATTCATCTTATCCATTTCCCGAACTGGCCGGCGTCGGCGTGGCATTCAAACTGGCTTGGAGCGTTCTTGCTACACTCGGCCGGCCCAAGTCTGAATTGACCGACCTTTTAGACCTGGTAGGACTTGGAACCATTGCCGACATGGTTCCACTTATTGATGAAAACCGCATCCTCGCCCGTATCGGACTGAACGTAATTAGAAACACGAAAAGACTCGGGCTTCAGACACTCCTTGAGAAAACAGGCCCTAAGAAACGCCGATTTACCAGCCATGATATCGGTTTTATTCTTGCCCCACGCTTGAATGCTGTCGGCAGAATCAGCCATGCCAGTCAGGCAGTCAGACTACTGCTCACTGAAGACAAAAACGAGGCCGAACAACTGGTCGCCGAACTCGAAGCCGATAACCACGCCCGACAATCCCTGGAAGAGAAAATCGTCAAGCAGGCAATCAGCCTGGTTGAGAGTCAAGGACTCGACAAGAAAAAAGTCCTGGTTGTAGCCCAGGAAGGCTGGCACGAAGGCGTGATCGGGCTCGTCGCCTCCAAACTGGTAGAACGGTATTACCGCCCCGCTATCGTTATCGCCTTAAAGGACCAGTCTGGTAAAGGGTCTGGCCGCTCAATCAGCGGGTTCAACCTTTATGCGTCATTTCAAGCCTGTGCTGAATACCTGGTCAAATTCGGCGGTCACAAGTGCGCGGGTGGTCTGCAAATCGAAAGAAACTGCATCCCTGAATTCAGTGCGGCGATTAACCGTTTCGCTGATGAATTACCCGAAGAAATCTACCGGCCTTGTCTGAATATCGATGCGGTTATTAACCTCAATGAAATCGATGAGGATTTCATCCGATTCCTGCAGCAACTGGAACCATTCGGTTCTGAGAACCCCCTGCCACTCTTCGCCAGCCTCGGCCTTGAGGTAGTGGGTTATCCCCGCCGCATCGGCAAGAATCACCTGAAGATGAAACTACGCTCCGAAAATAAAGTGTTGCCGGCTATCGCCTGGCAAAGAAGTTACGAACTACCAAAACTCGAAGTCGGCCGCAAAAACCACCTTGATATTTGCTACACTGTTGAACGCCGGACCTATGCCGGCAGCACCAGTACTCAACTCAACTTGCGTGACCTTAGAACCCATTTAACATAATGCCTCATCACCTTTCTCAATGGGCGCTTCGAAATGTAGAAGGCATAAAATACTACGAGCTGCTTACCTCGCCGAACCTGCTTCTGGTCTTTTTCACCCGCAAAGGTGGTGTCTCGCAGAACAACTACGAATCCCTGAATCTGTCCTTCGAGGTAGGAGATAAAAGCTCCGCAGTCGAAGAAAACTACAAACGGGCCAAACATGCGCTCAGGATTCCAACCATTATTACACTCAAGCAGACCCATTCCGCTATTGTGCTACCCATATCCTATGACAGGATTCCGCCCGACCTGCTTGAAGGCGATGCTGCATTCACAATCCAACTGAATACCGGTCTTGCAGTGAAGGTTGCCGACTGCCTGCCGGTGTTCATTTATGCCCGGGACTCACGCTGCATTGGTATCGCGCATTGCGGTTGGCAAGGAACCGCTTCCAGAATCGCGGAGAAGCTGGCACGCACAATGTCCCGGCGTTTTTCGATTCCACTTACGGACTTGAGATTCGCTCTGGGTCCATGCATCTGTCCCAACTGCTATACTGTTGGCGACGATGTAAAGACCCGTTTTACCGAGAATTTCCCGGCGACCGATAAGTTTCTTACGTCCGTCCAGTCAAAGACCAAACGGACAAAATACCGACTCGATATTCGGGCTGCCAACCGTTGGCTCCTCAAGGGAATGGGACTCGAAGAAGTTCCATCACTGGAAATGTGTACCCGGGAAAACAAAGAACTGTTCTTTTCAGCCCGGAGAAATAAACCCACGGGCCGCAACCTTGCCGTCATTGTGCTTCGACGCTGACAATCAAAGAAGCCGAGGTTAGTCGTCCCCGGCTTTCCCTACGTTCTCCTATTATGATACAAGAAAACTCATCGGGTATTAAGGACCCGGATAGTCCTCAACTATATTATCGCCCGACAGCCCGGCCTGTCAAGCCAGGCTCAGCGTTCCAGGAACCGAAATAGAAACACAAAGACATAAAGGGACGGAAGTTCAAAGTCCAAAGCTCAAATGACTAATCAATGTCAAAACCCAAAGTCCAAGCCAATGTCAAAGCTCAAACTTGAAGCTCAAATGACAGACCGATGACAGAAGTATGTTCCTCTTTGGTCATTAGACATTTGGATTTGATTAGGCATTTGGACTTAGTCATTAGTCATTCGCAGTTGTGCCTTTGTGGTGAGATTCCTATATCGGTTTTCGGGCAGCGTCAGCTTGATGGAATGAGAATTACAGACGGGTCTCAAACCCGCCCCTTTCCAGAAAGCGGAGCCGGACCTACCAGCGATAGTGGGCAAAGGCTCGGTTCGCCTCTGCCATCTTATGGGTGTCTTCCTTTTTCTTCACTGCAGCGCCCTGATTGCGACTTGCATCAATTAACTCGGTAGCCAGCCTTTCGGTCATCGTATACTCATTCCGCGCTCGGGCTGCGTTAATTACCCACTTGCTCGCCAGCGCTTCACGCCGCCTGGGCCGAACTTCCATCGGAATCTGATAGGTCGCACCGCCAACCCGGCGTGGCCGAACTTCCAAAACCGGCTTCACATTGTTCATCGCCTTCTGGAAAACGGCATAACCGTCCTCTTTTGTGCGTTTTTCTATAAGGTCCATCGCCCCATAGAAAATCTTCTGGGCTATGGTCTTCTTACCGGCCCACATCAGATTGTTTACGAACTTGGCAACAAATACAGACCTGTAACGCGGGTCTGGTGCTTGAGTGCGCGGCGTAGCTCTCCGTCTTCTTGACATAACTTCCCCTATGACTTAGAAGGTTTGGGCCGCTTGACACCGTATAGACTTCTTCCTTGTCTGCGGTCCTCGACGCCCGCAGTATCAAGCACCCCTCGCACAACATGATAGCGCACACCTGGCAAGTCCTTGACACGACCACCTCGCACCAAGACTATCGAGTGCTCCTGGAGGTTATGCCCTTCTCCAGGGATATATGCAGACACCTCGTATCCGGAAGTAAGCCTGACCTTGCATATCTTGCGCAGCGCCGAGTTAGGTTTTTTGGGTGTGGTGGTATAAACCCGGGTGCAAACACCACGCTTCTGGGGATTACCTTTCAGCGCCGGTGTCTTGGACCGCACATGAACTACCTTGCGGGGTCTTCTAACCAGTTGATTTATCGTCGGCATATCGTAATTGCCTCCTACTCCTTTTGTTGTGACTCTTCTGTAGCCAGCTTGACCCGGTTGAACTCCCGGAAACCGGTTCCTGCCGGGACAAGCCGTCCAACAATAACATTTTCCTTTAATCCTCTCAGCCTGTCCAATCTTCCCTGAATGGCTGCTTCGGACAGCACCCTTGTCGTTTCCTGGAACGAAGCGGCCGAAAGGAAACTCTCTGTCAAAAGGGCCGCCCGAGTAATTCCAAGAAGAATCGGTTGGAAACTGGCCGGCCGCAGGTTCTCAGCCGCCAGTTTTTGGTTCTCTTCATATAAACGTCGCCGTTCGACAATTTCGCCCTCAATGAATTTTGAATCGCCGGCGTCGATAATCTTTACCTTTCGTAACATCTGTCGGACGATAACCGAAATGTGCTTGTCGTTGATTCTCACCTTCTGCAATCGGTAGACGGATTGGATCCGGTTGGTCAGAAACTCCTGAACCGCAAGCCATCCCTTGACGCGGAGTACATCGTGCGGGTCTACCGAACCTTCACACAATTTGTCACCCGCCTTCACTTTATCGCCCGTCTGTATCAAAAGATATTTGCCATACGGAATCGCATATTCTTTCGTCGTGCCACCATCTGAAATGACACGAATCGTCCGGATACCTTCCTTGGGTTCGCCAACATCAACCGTGCCGTCAATCTCAGAAATAACGGCCGGGTCCTTGACGCGTTTGGCTTCAAATAAATCCGCAACTTTGGGAAGACCGCCGGTGATGTCTTTTGTGCGTCCCGTCTCTCGCAACAGTCGAGCCAGCGTGTCGCCCGGCACGACTCGCTGGTTATTATCTGCAATTAGATAAGCACTGGCCGGAAGAGCATGCGTCTCAAGGATTTTGCCTTTGGAGTTGACTATTGTCATCCGCGGGTGACGACGTCGCTCGCGGTCCTCGGTTATAATCCGCTGCATCCGCTCGGTCCGCTCATCAATATCTTCCCGCAAGGTAACGCCAACCTCGATATCGCGATACGCAACCTTGCCTTTGACCTTCGCCATCAAGGGAATCGCATAAGGTTCCCATTCGAATAATATATCTCCCTCAGCGACTTTCTGACCATCAGCCACCCTTACCAAGGCCCCAGCCGATACGGTGAATGGAACCGCACGGTCATGAGCAGTCATAATTATCCTACCTTGTTCGAGGGCAACTTGCTCACCGTCGGATTTCCTGGAAGTAACTAGGCCTTCGTACTTGACTATACCTGAGAACTTTGCAGTAGCCTTGGTCTGCTCGGCAACACGTGCTGACACACCACCTACATGAAAAGTTTTTAATGTAAGCTGAGTGCCAGGTTCACCGATAGACTGTGCTGCGACGATACCACTTGCCTCGCCAATCTCTACCATCCGGCCGGTTGCCAAATTCCGGCCGTAGCATTTCATACATAAACCGTACGGAGCCTCGCAGGTCAATACCGAGCGCACGCGTACCTTTTCAATTCCGTAATCTTCAATCTCCTGCGCTGTCTTATCAGTAATCTCTTCGCCTGCTTCGACGACGACCTCTCCAGACACCGGATTAATGACATCGTCAACAGTGAACCTGCCGACGATCCGTTCCGCCAGTGACTCCACTACATCACCACCCTCGCGCAGCGCCGTTACCTCCTGACCCAGAATTGTACCACAGTCTTCCATGGTAATCACCACATCCTGCGCCACATCTACGAGCCGCCTGGTAAGGTAACCGGCCTCAGCGGTCTTGAGCGCGGTATCGGTCAATCCTTTGCGGGCACCATGTGTCGACATGAAGTATTCCCAGACCGACAGCCCTTCGCGGAACGAACTCTTAATCGGCGTCTCGATAATCTCTTCTCCAACCGAACGGCGCTGGGGCTTTGCCATGAGACCACGCATTCCGCCGATCTGAGAAGCCTGGGTACGGGAACCACGAGCACCAGAATCAATCAGCATATAGACAGGGTTGAAACCCTCTTGGTCCTGGACCAGTCGTTTCATCAATGCCTCTTCGACTTCAGCAGTAGCCAAAGTCCAGGTGTTAACGACAATGTTGTACTTTTCTGCATCGGTCATCAGCCCGCGTTCGTATGCCCGGTAAACCTTCTGGAGCGTTCGCTCGCTCCGTTTCAGAATCTCATCCTTCTCTTTCGGCACCGCCACATCGTCTATGCCTATGGAAAGGCCGGACCGGGTGGCCATCTCAAAACCAAGGTCTTTGATATCATCCAGGAATTTAACAGTAATATCGGTGCCGAGCTCACGGGCACACCGGTCTATCAATGCTACCAGTTTATCCTTGGTAAAGGTATCATTCACAAATCGCAACTCATCGGGCAGAATTTCGTTAAAAATAACCCGTCCGGCATTGGTCTCGATGAACTCGCCCTTATACCGGAATTTAACCGGGTCGTGAATATTGAGTTCGTCAAGGTCAAAAGCAGAACGGACGGTCGCAAAGTCATCAAAATAGCGCTTCGCATCACCACGACTCGGCTGCAACTTGGTCATGTAATAAATCCCAACAACAATATCCTGGGAAGGCACCATCAAAGGCCGACCATGGGCCGGCGACAGAATATTATGTGAAGACAATGTGAGTACCGCTGACTCGATTATTGCCTCGGGGGTAAGCGGCACATGAACAGACATAGTATCGCCGTCGAAGTCAGCATTGAAAGGCGGACACGCCAGCGGATGAAGACCAATCGCCCGCTGCTCCGACAATCTGGGAAAGAAAGCCTCAACCGATACCCGGTGCAGAGTAGGTGCGCGGTTCAGCAAAACCGGATGGTCGCGGGTAACCTCCTCAAGCACCTCCCAGACCTCAGGTGCTTCTTTGCGGTACATACTCTTGGCCCCCCGTTCGCTCTCTGCCAATCGCTGTTCCTCGAGCTTCCGCAGAATCATCGGCTTGAACAGCTCGAGAGCCATTTCCTTTGGCAAACTGCACTCATGAAGTTTCAGTGTTGGGTCAACAACAATAACTGACCTCCCAGAGTAATCAACGCGCTTACCCAGAAGGTTCCGCCGAAAACGTCCCTGCTTGCCGCGCAGAGCCGCACACAATGACTTCAAAGGACGGTTACCCCGTCCACGCACAGGACGAGGCCGGGTTTCGTTGGAAAAGAGTGTATCAACTGCATCTTGAAGCATCCGTTTCTCGTTCTTCAGGATAATCTCCGGAGTTTTGATTGACATCAAGTGCTTCAGCCTGTTATTACGCACGATTACCCGCTTGTATAAGTCGTTGAGGTCAGAAGTAGCATATCTTCCACCTTCCAAAGGCACCAGGGGTCTCAGGTCTGGCGGTATGATAGGCAGAACATCGAGAATCATCCACTCGGGACGCGCGCCTGAACTCCTGAAGGCCTCCACAACCCGTAACCGCCTGAGTAACTCAAATCTCCGTGAAGTTTCGTGCTTAATCCTGGCACGCAGCTCCGCTGCCAAATCATCAAGCTCTATCCGACTCAGAAGGGTTTTAAGAGCAGGTGCCCCGGTGTCCGCTTCAAATCCCTCAAAACGATGTCCGTTCTCCCGGTATTCCTCCTCAGAAAGAAGCTCCATTTTCTTGTAAGGTGATTCACCCGACTCAATCACAACATACGCTTCATAGTTCAGGACCGTCTCCACCTGGTTGATGGAAAGCGCAAGCATTAACCCGACCTTTGACGGCGGAACTTGATAGAAAAGGGCGTTGGCAACCGGGACAACCAGTTCGATATGACCCATCCTGTAGCGCCGGACCGCAGAACTGGTCACCTCGACTCCGCAACGGTCACAGACTATCCCCTTATATCTGATCTTCTTGTACTTCCCGCAATTACATTCATAATCCTTTACCGGACCAAAAATCCGCTCGCAGAACAAACCATCCCGCTCCGGTTTTTGAGTCCGGTAGTTAATCGTTTCAGGCTTGATAACTTCACCATACGACCAGTTACGGATAGTCTCGGGTGATGCTATCCGCAATCTGAGGGCGTCAAAATCCTGAAA
>JGI24025J20009_10002327_pt1 | contig 13709 bp, 9 predicted proteins | sample Cruoilmetagenom3_FD_20009 | JGI IMG/M metagenome (IMG submission 20009)
TCCGCACGATCCACAGTGGGATTACCCCAAATGGAAGGGGTAGCCGATTAGGCAATCTGTGATGTAGCTTCTTGTCGATAGACAGAGGACACAGAGGGGGCTAAAGATAAAAGTAACAACTCTCTGTGATCCTCTGTGCTCTCTGTGGTTTAATCTTCCTTACCATAACCGGATCCTCCAGAAGAGTGAAAAAGTGCATGCACTCGCGAATTACCAGAGAGCCAAAAAAAGCGGCGGAGATCGTAGCATGACATCCGATGATGAAGCGGATCACCCCCTCCGTTATCCGCGTCAAGGGGGCTTCTGGTGGAAAACCGTAGCCAATGTGCTGCGCTCTGACGCAAGGGGAAATCTCCGCCTCTTAATCTCATCAGGCACGTCAGCACAGGAACTGCGCATCATAACAACCGCGGGGAACTTTCTGGCGGGGGAATCGCTGAGGTGCGAGTTAAATGAGATGCTTTCAGAGGTGATGGATTGGTAGAACTGGAATGTCACATCATCCACCTGCTCAAACACGTGATCAAACACGTGATCAAACACGTGATCAAACACCTGCCATTCGAGTTCGTTCTCGATGAGCATTGTCCGTATCATACCTGATATGCTTGGTGCGCACAGTATCCCGCGAGACTTCACGCGGGTATGCCAGCGTTCGAGTGCATGGATTCTGAGTTGTAGTGCTGCTGTGGGTGGTGGTGAGCCCATCCCAATTTGATCTCGATGGAGGTCGGTGGGCAGTCTGGATCAATTCCACAGAGGTCGTTTGCACCAGATCGTGTCTGTTTTCCCGTGCTGTTATGTGCAACCCCTCCCGGATCACGTTTAGATCACACACGATCCTTTTTATTATACCGGACTCCGCTTCAATGATTCGCAGAGCCAGATCGTCCCACAACGTCATTGTCACATCGGCTCTTCCAGGTTCTTCTGAAGAGCTGGATGAGGGCGGACCTCAAGTCCGGTTATATGAGGGGGTTCATAAGCAGCGTCTGGGCAAAAATAATCCTGGGATAAGGTGGTCATGAGCTCTACTCAACAAACGAAAATACTATACAAAGATATTTAATTACCCTTTGCCGAGTTTGAATAGAGTTTATGAATAAATCTATAGAGCCCTCAAAAAAAGAACTTTTTGTAGCCACTCTATTAGAATGGCATGCAAGAAACAGTAGAGACTTTCCATGGAGAAGAACATCTGATCAGTACAAGATCCTAATCTCGGAGATACTGCTTCAAAAAACAAGGGCTGAAAATGTAGTTGCGGTATTTAACAGATTTGTTACAAAATATCCAAACGCTGAAAAACTATCCACTGCGTCTTTTAGCGAGTTAAAAAACGAAATAGAAATACTTGGTTTGCATACCCAGCGAGCCACTAAATTGCAGAAGCTGGCAGGAATCTTGGTTGAAAAATATAATGGAACGGTTCCAAATAATAAAAAAGAATTATTAGAACTTCCTGGAATTGGCATTTATGCTGCAAATGCTGTATTGTGCTTTGCTTTCGGTTACGACGTTCCGTTATTAGATACTAATATCGGTAGAATTATTGAAAGAGTCTTTTCAGTCAAAGTGGCTGGCGAAGAGAGAAAAAAATCTAATGTATGGGACCTGATAGCTGAATTCGTCCCGGAAGGAAAATCAAGGGAATACAATTATTCTTTGCTAGATTTTGGAGCTCTTGTATGCACAGCTAAAAATCCCCGACATAATTTATGCCCGCTAACTGAGATCTGTGATTATTATTCCGGTATCAAAATGAACAACTCACCTTCTGTTTTCCGGCTTAAAAAAGTCTCTTAAGTGGTACCGTTCAGATTGACACCGAAATTTTCTACACATCTCGCTCAAATCCCTTCTGTAATAAGTTATAAAGCGACACAGCTACATGGCGGGCAAGTGGAACTGGCACACCGTTTCCTATCGTAGCAAATTTTGCTGTCAGTGATACCTCTGGAGGTAAAACATATGTATCTGGAATCCCCTGTATCCTCATCGTCTCCCTTACAGTAAGCCTCCGGTTTTCCCATGGATGGAGGTGCACTTCATTGTGACCGTAACACGCTGTAGGGCTGTACCTGTAACGGTGAAGGCGCTTGAACGACCTTCTTTTATCATCTCCCTCGCGTACTGCAGTAAACTTATCAGAATGTGGTCTGAACCCTTCCCGGCCATTCGGTTGTTTGTAAGGCGGGTTGCATTCATCAAGAATATGGTAGACCATTAATTCGTCTGGAATCCCGGCAGGCTTTTCAGGAGTTTTACCTATCGGCACAACAGTTGGCCAGTTAAATCGTTTCTTTGCGTCCCTGTACTCAGGACATACATACCAGGGAAACCACCCTCTTTCCTTTGCATATAGAACCCTGCTAAGACATGCTTCTAAAAGATTATGTTTTATACCTATGAGAATTATCCTTTCCCGGTCCTGTGGTAATCCTATCTCGAGCGCATTCAAAACGCGCAAATCGAGGGAATAACCATTTTCTTCAAGATCGTTTTCAAGTTCTGCAAGAAACTCGCGGTGCTTTTTTGTCCGTAGAAGCCCGTGAACATTCTCGAACACAAAAAAGTCTGGTTTGATTTCGCAGATACGGTCAACATAAGTTTTGGAAAGAGCCCCGCGGTCACCGTTACGACCTAGGTTCTTCCCCCCCGTGCTGAAATCAGGGCAAGGCGGTCCTCCAATGGCTCCAAAAAGTGCTGGCTTTCCGTGTGGAAAAACTGTTTTAATAATATCATCTGGAGGTATGTCTGCAATACTCCTGCTGTCGCTGATCCTGGCTATTTTAGCATCTGGAGATGAAGACCGCCTCCATGCCGTCATGCCGTATTCATACATATCAGCAAATGCCGGGTTACACTCATTGGTCCAGACAATTTTAAAACCTGCCTGCTCAAAACCTAAGTCAAGAAAACCCCCTCCGGTGAAAAAAGAAAGAACGGGAATGTTCTGTAATTTGGGTTGCTCATTTTTGAGTTTATGCGGACTGTCAGATGCGAAAACCATTTTAATCAGCTCGCGTATAAATGGTGGTAAGAAGTCCTTCCCTGTAGTTGCCTGGAACTCTATCGTGGCTCATGGAGAAGACTGCCACATCATCTGGGGTGTTACCGGGTGCGAGTGCCGGATGTCGGTCCGGGTGCAGACCATTGACTGTTATTGTGATAGATTTTTGCGCATCTGGCGTGAGTTTGATGAGCATAAGGCCATTTCTTAAAATCTTTTTCTCTTCAAGGATTCCTTTTACATCATTTGGCCATTCTGCCTCCGGTTCAGCCTCCCTCCCTTCCCAGTAGGCAGGGCAGCACGGTCGGTAGAGGCAGAACTGACATACCCCCGGAGACGGTGATGCGAGGTGTCTTGATACTATGCCATAGCTCGTTGAGTCATTCGTTATTGCAAAGTTGATCCCGGTTAGAAGCTGGCGCGCCTCATCCAGCAAACCAGAACATTCCTCTGGACTAAACTGGATTTCATGGGATACACTATCTATTCCAGCCACTTTAAGCGATGCAGGCCATCTGCCGTACATTGAATTATATAGGGCAGCATAGAGTTTTAACTGCATCTGGTAATTTTCACGGACCTTCGACTCATGGGTTCCCGGTCCGGATTCCAGAATAGAACCAGTTTTGTAGTCTATGATCACATCGCCTGATTCCGCTGGCACGATCGCATCCGCGTATCCTCCGATTTTTCCGTCCGGGGTCTGCAACCACAGTTCGTGTATTTTTCTTTTATGTGGACCGCTTTTTAGTGGCGGGAGTGTAGCGGCGGAAATCATGCGCTGCACGGTCAGCAGGCATTGCTGTTTTTTAACTTCATAGTTGTACGCTGATTTTTCAAGGGGGATAAGATGCTTTTCAGTCCATGAACTGTTCATTTTCGCCTCCTCATGCTGTACACAACTACGCCAAGCTGAATCAAAGCTTTCGCCTCCTGTGATACTGCCTTTGCCTACATTTTCAAGAATTTTATGGATTACAGTCCCGAGACGGGCGGCTGGCGGTACAGGAAGCAGCGTCCGTACATGACTGGATGCCCAGATTGCTCTAAGCTTGCATTTCTTGAGTATAGAGAACTGACTTGGAGATATCCGTCCCATCGGTTCGAGGGGTAGCAGAGACGGCAGTATACCGTGAGTTATAAAACCCCCTCCGCAAGTTTCGTGTGACACCATCCTGGCCTGCGCAGCAGGTTAAAAGTGTCTATGCAATGAACTGATGCGCCTCCGGCAGATGCAACAGCCTCAGCAAGAATTCTACGCGGGTTATCCGTATCCCATAACGGATGAACAATAAGGACTCTCATGATTCCGGTTTCAAACCCTGGCAGGCACCCCCATGTCTGGTGCTGGTAGCCAAGCTGTGATGCAAAGTTCCCGGACAGTTTGGTAGCAAAATCCAGCCAGCCATCCAGTTCAGGTGTTGTGAACTGACCGTCAAGCCCGCACGAATACTGTGGATCATGGAGTATACGCAGATAGGATAGACCAAGGCGCCAGTCCAGCAGACCGTGATAAGTCATGTTCCGGTACACTTTGAGACAATCATAACATGCAGAATCACAGGAGGAACGGTGCCGGGGAGAAATAACCTGCCATGGGAATGAATCTGGATCATCCGGTGACAGGATTCCCTGTAACACCGGTTCCCATTCATCTGCTATCCAGCGCACAAAACCTGCGCCGTTAGCAAGACGGTCACTCAATGCGATATCGCCTACATGCATGCCGTCAACTTCAGAGCGATGGAAATTGCAAATCTCAATTTCTTCCGGGTCTACATCCAGTGTTTCTGCAACTGCTGCCCTCAAGAGGAATGCAGCAGAATAAATAGCCGCTTTAACACCACCTTTTGAATGAACCGGGTCAAGGTTTAAACCCGGTAAAACGGATGACGGTCTGAACCTTAGAACATCAGTCGTCTTGCGTGCAGCAATGGCGATCGGCTGTGATTGTGGTTGGTCTGTGCTGACATCAGCAATGTAATTTGATGAAATCCACTGGTTATCAAGAACGGGCCAATCTGTTAGCTGACCGCCACGGTTCTTGTACCCTTTTGTTGTAACCAGTCCCCCCTCGAAAAGTTTTCCCGCATTATCGTTTATGCGCCATACATTGCAGTCAGGAGAAAAACTTATCTCGTAGTTGGAGCCTCTAACCGGGGAGAATCCCGGTCCAGAACTTTCTGCCACGGAGGCTGGTACTCCGTAAAGAATATCTCCTCCCTCCTTAGCGTCCTTACCCTGTGATAGGTCTGTTCTAAATGCAAGCGGTACCGCTACCCAGTAACCTTTGAAGTACTGTCCTCCGGACTCTCCACAGTAGTCACATTCAGTTACAGGATGTTCCTGGTCGTGCGTTTGTATGTCGCCACACTTCAGACAGCGCACCACCCAGATGCGCATGGGCAGCGGGTCATCTGTGACAGGCGCCCATTTTCCCGTTTTTACGAGAGGTGCCGTAAATCCAATAGTTGTATGAATGGCTTTATCTTTGGTTTTTTGCGCTCCTGGCGCAAACTCAGTAATAGCCATCTCTAAATCACGGTCTACCGTAAGTGCACCATCTTTGGTCAACCGATGGTATAGTAACCGGGTGCGTGATGGCATCCCGTACATGGGCAGGATACCGCCTTCTGCCAGCCTCTCGGCTAAACCATCTCCAGCGATTTCGGGATTGTCAGATACTTTTTTGATCGACCCTGGCAGTTCATTGCTGAGATAATCCAGCCAGTACTGAACCTCCTGTCGGTCTGCGTCTCCGCGGAGTGCCTTGATGACTTCTTCTCTTGAACCGTCTGTTTGCAGCCATGTCAGCACCTGCTGCTGGACTTTATGCCAGTCCTTTGCCCACCCGAATCCACCGTGGCTGTCTGGTGGCTTAGTAGGGCAGTCCCACCAGCGCACCCCGGCATTCTGGAATGCCCTTCGCAAGCTTTCTTTGACCAGCAGCCGCTGAACAATTTGCGGCTGATCCATAGTGAGGAAAGGTGGTGGTGAGGGATCGCCCGTGATCTTTTTGGGATTGGTGAAATAAAACTCGTCGTGGCTGCGGCCGCGGCAGAGGGTGAGAACTGTGGCGAACGCCTGACCGCGGCGCCCTGCCCGGCCAACCCGCTGCTGGTAGTTGAAACGCACAGGAGGCATGTTTGCCAGCATCACTGCCTGCAGGTTTCCAATATCCACTCCGACCTCCATGGTAGTCGTAACGCTGAGGACATCGATTTCATCTACCTGCTTAATAAAATCACCCTTCTGCCCTTCAAGATCAACGAAAATGCCGCGGAAGTGTCTCTGCCGTTCAGCCTGATCGTCGGTCTGGGCAGTTAACTCCTCGCAGTGGAGTCTAATTGGAAGACGCTTCTCTTCTGCTGCGGCATGTGCCAGATAATTGCGCTGCCAGATATCCTTGCAGGTGCTGTCAGACTCTTCTGGGAGCTGCGAGTAACAGTTTGTACAGATTCCAGCAGAATGGTGCAGGTGCGGGCGGCGGCAGATGGGGCATGTCCACACCGGATCGTCTAAAATGGCTACTTTTACATCAAGGCTGCTTGTGATGATCATACCGTTCTGATGCCCGCTTGCGCGAAGTGCAGAGAATACCGCCGGGCCAACATCCCGTTCATTTAGCCCCCATTTCTGACAGACCTCACGCACAAATTCTTTGAAGCTTGCTCTGGCATCGCTGTAGCCGGGCCAGTCATTCTGTGGATAATCTGATCCTTCGTGGCGGTACAGGTCACCCAGGATCCGCAAAGCAGAGTCACATACCTGCCGGAAACACTCTGACTGCTCCTGCCGCATCCCTGCTTCAGCTGCATAGGTTTCGAGTTCACGGTCATCAAGCCTCAATTTAAGATAACCCAGCCCTGAAGACTCCATGCTGAAATAAAGCCGACTGAAGAACAGGTCACACAGTCCTGCTCTCACTTCTTTGCGGAGTCTATTCTTGGCGGGGTCTGCATCAGGCGGAAGCTGATATTTCCATCTCTTTTCTGTGAAATCGAAAAGTTCAGTCCAGCGGTGCCGATTTTCTTCCCATTTGAACTCTTGTACATCAAGATCGTTTCCAGCAGGATTAATTCCAGTATCAAGAAGTCTGCTGATAAGCCGCCCGCATTCAGCAGCATTTACTTCAGAGGGGTGGATCAGATCGCTTACATGGACAACCCGCGATTGCCCGCGCTGCCTGATGCTGATAAGCCTTTGTTCAGCGTCATCCAAAGCCTGTTGCAGAACTGCATTGGCCTGTTCGGGAAGCTCGGCAGGGATGCCACCTCTAACCAATTCGATATCCTTGCGGACTGCCGTACCAGATTCGGGGTTTTCTTTAATATATTTTGCCGCAAGAGGGCTGTAGGTGGAACGGTTTTGCTCAATATCATCGAGCAATTGAGGTTCGCCCTGTGCTGCCATGAGCAGTTCGTGTATCACCGACTCACGGAACGAATCCGAATAGTGGTTGCGCTCTACACCATTGGATATCTGTGCTGCGTCTTCGCGGCTGTCAGAAAACACAACAAGTTTACGCCCGTCATCAGGTAGCTGGTAAAAAAGTTCTTTTGTAAATATCTGGCTAACCTTAGAAAAACCTGTCCGGAAACCGCGTATCGGTGATTTCCGCTTGCGTCTTGTGTGATCTTTTGCGCAACATGCACAGATTGAAGGAAGAGCGGCAAAAGAATCCATAAGCTCATCATCTGCTATGGATGTAAATTCTTTTTCTTTTTTTGTGACGATCCGAAACAGATATCCGCCCACCCAGTTATCGGGATCTTCTAAATGGTTCTCAGGCGATAGCACTACCCGTCCTGAACGTGTATCGAGACTGGCAGCAGTCCATTCACCGTTTTCACTGGTACCTCCACTCCGGTTAGGCTGTTTCCATTTTTTAGTTGCATCCTCATGTAACTGTAAATTTCCAGCAGGCCAGAAAACAGCAAATTCTTTGTAAGTGCGGCGTTCCACAAACCGTGCAGCCTGTCGGTCAGGTATCCCTTCTATGTCGGGGTCTGAAGTGAGCATTTCCATATCACCATCATCAAGCTCCAGCCGATTTCCCCCGAAGTAAACAGCACCGCAATGCTCGCAGTATAGCAGTTCCAGGACTCGATGTCCCTCTTTAGTAACGATTCTCGATGAAGGATATAATTTTCCAACTGGTTTTCCGTCTTCTGAATCTGCAGGCGGTTTGGTGGATGCCCACAGTCCTTCGATATTGCGGAAAAACCAGTGAAGGCGGAATGCAGGCAGTGATGATGGATGCCCTGGAGTGTCGCAGATACTGCGGGCTGCAAGAAAGCCGCGGACAGCTTTCCGCCTGTTTTCTTCCGGCACTACCTCTCCGAATAGTCTCTTTGCAAAATAATCGAGGGGGACGGCACGTGCGATTCCCTTGCACTCACATGCCTTCCGCATTCTGGCGGCCATTTCATCCGATTCCATCTGTTCTTTCAGAGCTAACTCTCCAGATGTTGCATCCCCCCGGTATCCGAGAGAAGAAGCTGCTTGCTGGCAGACATCACCAGTAAAATCCGGTGCTGCACGGCCGAGGGGGATGAAAGGTTCTGGCTGCAAAAAAGCTGACCCGGTAACTGCTGCAAGCGGAGTCTGGCGTCCCTGAATTATCTCAAAGCTATCCTCTGGAGCGCCGAAAAAATCATGTAGAAATTCACGGCTTTTGGGGCTGTCCGGGTCTAACGAGGCGCTGGAGCTGAGGATGCGCAGCTTGGGATGGTCCGGTGTAAGTCCCAGACGGAGGAGCAGTAATCTCAGAAGGTAAGCCACCTCAGCTCCGGCCGTCCCGCGGTAGAGGTGCAGTTCATCAATAATCAGATGGAACACCCGGTCTTCTCCACCTTCCAGCCACTGACGCGTCTTCTCAAAAATGGACTCATCTGCTTCGCGCATGAGCATGATGCTCAACATCGAAAAGTTTGTTATTAGAATATCCGGCGGTGAGTCCTGCATGTCCCAGCGGGAGCGCATTTCAGATCCATCTAGTTTGGGGAAAAAGAAGACAGTATCCGGATCGCCAGTCTGCTGGGCATGTTGTTCAGCTTTATGTGCGTCACGGTCCATGGTCTTCAACGCATTGGTGAGGGCATCTATTTTCTTCCGGTTGGGGCGCCGGATACCTCTGCGATCCGGCTTATTGAATTCGTGCCCGGCAACAGGTGTGCTGTTATTGTAGCGTCCGGTGTAGATTTTGTTTCCCTGCCTGTTATGCTGGAACCACTGCCAGGCACTGTCCGAATCGAGAGCTTTGCGGAGGCGGGTAAGCTGGTCTTCAACCAGCGCGTTCATGGGATAAATAATCAGTGCGCGGACAGCTGCTTCCCGCCGCTCATGACCTCGTTGGGAAACTCTGTAAGAGCGCTGTATCCAGTTGCGCTCATCGTGGCAGGACTCCTGCCACTGGCTGTCGTTCCACCAGTTGTCAACATGGGGGTATGGTGTTGCAGGGGCTTCCCAGCCGGAAGACTCGCATGCAAGGTAGGCAAATAGTGGAAGAAGGAATGCCTCGGTCTTGCCTGAACCGGTGCCGGCAGTAACTACACAGTTTCTGCCTTCCAAAGCATTTTTAAGCATTTCCGTCTGGTGTTTATACAGTTTGTGGTTCCCGAACAGTCCGCAAGATACCAAGGATTTGAAATCGGCTATTTCTTGATCGCTTAATCCGGGAATATCTTCCTTTGTTAAATTCTGGACGGTCTTCTTGGAGTCCTGGAATATCGGCAGCGGCTCAATCCACGGTTCCTGGCACAGGACACGGGGCTGCCGCAGCAGTTCTTCCCTTTCAGCCTCTATGGAAGGAAAACGGGTACCAAAAGCGGTCTTCAGGTACAGGATAAAGTTATCCCGGATGCTATCGAATGCCCCAATAGGGTCTTTCATAAGATCACTCCACTGCTGTCAGGTATGATACTGTGGTGTATTAGTTTTTGCGATAGTTTCTCTGAAATCATCGTAGCGACAGGCGGAGGTACAGCACAGTAGATATCCACGGGATGTCCAGCAGGCACCCCTCCTACTGACTGCTCACCCATGCGCGCTGGTGCTGGAGCCAGCCCGGTGCAGAGGGTAGCAGCTCTTGCCAGAAAGCGTGGAAGCGGCACATACGCGGGCACAGCCAGCTGATGGCGCCGTTCGTCATACAGCAAGATATCCACCCCTTCGTCTGCAAGAATCATATAGCGCCCCCAGTCCCGATCCACTTCAGCCGCCCGGTTACCATCCCAGACCCAGTGACGTTTCTGCTGGCTCTTGGGATGGGTATATTCAACCAGTCCCTGCACGTTTTCAGTATTGTGGTTCTTGGAAAAGGTCAGAGTGTCGGCAGAAAAAGTTCGTTTGAGCCAGTTGATATCGGCTCTATCCCCATAAGTTAAGTTATACTTGACATTTTCAATTCCTGCCGAAAAATTAACCAGCGACCATGCAGCCGATGCCTTTAGATGGTATCCTATCTGTGCGGCTTGAGCTACTTTCTGAAGCTGATCGTGATCGACCGCCTCGATGTAGATTGCTGGAGGAAGGAGTGGGTGCTCACTTCTCTGCAATTTACTACTATGTGAAACAGAGTTCCGGTTACCTTTTACAAAATCTTTCATCTTCTGAACCATCGAGGGAGTCCTGGCACCTGTTAAAACCGCTTTGGGCAAACCATACGGTGGCAGGGCAACAAGAACAGGCGGACAGGCAAAAACACGGCGCTTGTCAAAGTCGAACTCACAATGACCCAGCGAGTCCAGATATCGGATAGTCTGGCGCCGGACGTGATTAAGATCGACTTCTCTTGCTGATATTCCGGGTAACTGGCACAGTGCATCAAAGGCTGCATTGAACTTATCTATGCTCATCCGCCCACTCGTGCTGATGGCTTGTAGAAGTAACTCAGACACGTTTTGCAACCTCCTTGTACTTATTCCATATGTCCCGGATTTTCGGAAGCGCTGGATATCCGGTCTTCTGATATTCAGTCTTCTTACGTTTGACCCATATCACTTCCTTCCACCGTTTTACAGCATGGAGATTGCTTATTGCATGGTTGGAGTTAGGTATGGTTCCTGCATCTTCAGGCTGCCCGCAGAAATGGACAGGCCATTTATCCATCCCAGACTTGTCGACTGCCCAGACAGGCTGCCATCCATCTGGCAGATCCTCCTCGGGCCAGTCTACTATTTCACCAGGTCTGGAACCTAAAAATGTGATTCTGCGTGACAGGTATGTGGGAGGCGCTGGCGGAAGATCAGGGGGTGGACAAACACCAGCAACAACTGCACCTTTTACGTATTGTGCGGGAGCTTCAGGCAGTATCCGACCTAAACCGTCCCGCAGTGGCGCATCCTTAAACGATAGCGAAAGTTCTGGCTCTTCCAGCCTTATCACATGTTTCTGCAAAGGATCCGGCCCATCTTTGAAGACCTGAATATTTAATGGGCAGTTAACGGGTGCATCGGCAGGGATGTGCCAGCGAGCAATGGACACATCTTCTCGCTTGAGTTCATCTTCGTTGAGCATGACATGTTCACTTCCGTCACCGCCTTCTATGACGATTAGCGGAGGTCCGAACTTAAGATATCTGTTACCCCGTCCAATCTTTATCCCGCCTTGAAGCCGGATACGCAACAGACTGGAAAGCGTGAGTACGTCAACACCCTCGCAGGATTCATGCGCACTCCTTCCTTTAAATATCGACCATCCAGAAGGTAGCCCTTGAAGCGACTGTTCTTCGAATTTTTCGCAACAGTCAGTTCCCCACCGTTGCACATCCGCTACCCTTCTGTCGCTGCACGCTACCATAAACTTACAATTTCGTTCCAGACGTTGTGATTCAACCCACCCTTGAAGTCTTTCTCTATTTCCCGGCAAAAAAAGCCTCACACCAGCCCCTTTGAGGCGTGCACTCCATTCGTTTTCCTTATCCTCAAACTTTGCAACCTTCGACCAATCTATTGTTGCCGCATCCAATGGTCGTGGAGGTTGTATGTTGGTGTTCGTCAACTTTGTTGACCAGTTTGGTGGAACAGTCTCTCTGCACGAAACTATTTGTCCATCATATTCGAATTCAAGACCGTTATCTGGAAATGGGCGGTTAGTCTTGAGCCGGAGAGTCGATGCAATTGTTCCTGAAACTCTGTTCAGTTCGAGACAGATGCGTAGTCCCACTTGTGGTGGGGTGTGATCTGAACCTAGTATGGTGTACGAAATAACACTCCCATCCCAGTCAACAAGTTCATTGAGTACAAGATCGATGAGTGCATTCACCATCTCAATGCTATCACCTTGTGTTCCGTCCAGAAGTTTCAAGGTGCGGTTTTCCAGCCCATTCTTACCGTGGCTCAATAGATCTCGCCTGATTACCGTATCGGAAGGGGTATCAGTCGGGTCGAGTTCTGCTTCAGTGAATATCAGAGGTAAATACTTCCGCTCATCATCAGACAGGAGGGTTTGTGATAATGGACGCCCAACATGAACCTTGCCACCGCGAATGCGTGCAGCGAAGCGCCCCAATTCTTCATGTTTGTCTTCTGTACTCCACTTTTCCAAGTCTTCCCACAGTTCCGCCATGTGGTCAAAGTGTAGCGGTGTGCCTGAACCACCAAGTTCGCCTAACAAGGGCCAGAGTTTGGGATAATAAGCTTTTGGATCATAATCCCCGCCTCTAGTTGCCGCTAAGACGAAAAGTGCTAAATATGCAATATACGGAGGATATTCCAGATTTTTGATTCTCCAGCCACGATAAGATTGTAAAGCCTTATTGCATATATCACCCTTTGTTGCCCAATCCGGACCGACTTTAACAGACTGTATAAAATCTTCAACGTCTGCGCCCGTCTCTACTCCTATCTGGTTTATAGTATCTTCATTAACATATAGCAGCACTTCCCGTCCAGCCATCACTTCATTGAAAAACTTGCGGGCTATAAGATTATTCCATTCTATGTAGTTCATACTTTTCTGTCCTGTTCAGCAATTTCTAACCGCTTTCCACCACTGTTCAAGTACTTCATTGCGAAATTGTCTATAGGATATCTTTGCTTTTACTTTCGCCATTACCCATAAAACTTATAGAACTTCATGGATTATAAAGTTGTTGAGTGCCGACATTGTTTCAACATCGTTGTTGATTTGAGTCTCGTGCCTGCGCCTCGGGGTTGAATGTCTGAAAAATTCGGAGTTTTGACACCAATCACCCACAATACACCCTGTACCCGCAGTCCCTGCGTTGCTGCCAGCCCACCAACCGACAAATAAGATCAGTCCAACCATTGCCAGTGTGCTCAATCTCACGGCTCTATCCTGCCTTATAGACGATTATCACAACTCAATCATACTGCCATGTCAGCGATGTAGTGTGTCATGATGCCTGCCTGCTTCGATGCGTTCACACCATCACGAGACATTTTTGAACACCCAGAACTTAACCAGCTACCAGATGCTTGACCTGCTGATACTCTCGATACTGATCGGCTTTGTGCTCGGCGTAATATCAGGGCTCATCCCTTGGCATACACACGAACAACTTTGCACTGATCCTGCTTGCGTTCTCTCCGCCACTTTCAGACCTCGGATTCTCAAATATCCACATCGCTGCAATGATTCTTGCAAACTCGATCACACACACCGTCCTAAACATCATCCCCTCGGCGTGTCTCGGAGCGCCCGACGCGGGCACTGCGCTTGCGGTGCTGCC
>JGI24025J20009_10002328_pt1 | contig 13705 bp, 15 predicted proteins | sample Cruoilmetagenom3_FD_20009 | JGI IMG/M metagenome (IMG submission 20009)
GCCTGACAGCACCGAGATCGCCTCCGGCACAATGAGGGTTACCACCGCGAGGGCCACCATCATCATAATCAGGACAAGACCGGTCTTCGAAAAGATGTTTGAGGCTTCGTCCGTGTTTCCCTCACCAAGATGTTTGCCCGCAACGACAGTCCCTCCTAGCTATATCATGATGAGAAGTCCGAAAACCAAAGCGATCAGCGGCATGGTGAGGCTCACCGCGGCAAGCGCTGTTGCTCCAACGAAATTGCCGATGAATATTCCGTCGATAACGCTCGCTGATGAAATGGCCAGCAAGCCGAACACGGACGGGAACACAAAGCGGGCGAATTCACCCGAAAGCGAACCTGAGAGCATTCTTGTTTCGGTTTCTGTCACCGTCATTTCGATCTTTCATTGGCCGGCAGTAGTTGGCCGACAGTTTCCGATGTTCGCCACGAATAACCCGGTGCCTGCGCCAATTGGAATTGGATATCCTGATTTGTCCCGGTGCCACTTCCCACACCCGTCCGGATCTTTTAGGAGCTGCCTCCTGTCACCAGGGTGTCGATGAATTTTGAGAACAGTTCGCCTTGAGACCTGATCTGGAGCTTGGAATACACATTTCTTCGGTGAATGCGCACGGTTCCAGGGGAGATATCAAGGATGCGCCCCACTGCATCAGCGGAATGGCCTTTCAATGTGTATTCGACCACCTGCCGCTCTCTTGGGGTAAGAACCCCCTCTCCAAAATTTGTGAAAGCAAGCTCCACGCTTTGGTGCAAACTTTCATCTGATGAGTCGTCTGCGTCTACGCCGAATTGAATGGCGAGGCCGCCCCAATGGCGTTGGCACGCAGCCTGTACCACGGGCCAGAACTCGCCGAGCTGACGAAACTCTTTCGCGGAAAATGCTTTTTGGGCCCGCATAAGGGACACCACAACGATAGCGTTGTCAGGCATTTCAATGAAATAGCCAATCTCTTCGGCCAGGCCAGTCCGCGCGTAATAGCTTCGAAAATATTCGCCCTGAAAGAAACGATCCGGTGCCAGGTCTTTGATCCTGTAGAGGCCGGGAACAACCTGGTTGCCGCAGGCCAGATAGAAAGGGTCGAGAAGGTAAGGACCTTCTTGATAATCTTCGACAAAAACCTTGCGTTTACCTCTTGGAAAATCGTCGAACAGGTCCATCGGGCGGGCCGCCCCGAGATATCCGAAAACAACCGTGTAATCAAATGGGGCGATCCCCGTCAGTGCGTCAGACAAGGCTTGCGTAAAACTCTCGGTCCCGATTGCATCGATGAGAGTTCCGGTCGCCTCTATCAATGTCGTCATGCATCACTTCCCACTACTCTGATTGATATACTAAAATTGTGGTATATACAGTTAAACCAGTTTTTATTACAGTTTTCCCAATATGGATAGTATTCAACAAATCGGAAAAAGATAGAGATAAATGGAAGATGGGGGATATGTCGGAGTCTCCAGCCCGACGGACAAAAGGACGATTGCCGAGCTGAGAGGCGTGTCAAAACGCTTTGGTGATGTGCTCGCGGCCAGCGATTTGAACCTGTCGATTGGCGAGGGCGAATTCCTGTCTTTCCTCGGTCCATCCGGGTGCGGCAAGACAACGGCGCTTCGCATGCTGGCCGGGTTTGAGGCCCCCACAGAGGGTGACGTTCTGCTGGATGGCGAGGTGGTGAACGCCCTTGATGCGCACCACCGGCCCGTCAACATGGTGTTCCAGCAATACGCTTTGTTCCCACATATGACGGTCGCGCAAAACATCGGATATGGATTGCGCCAACGCCGCCCGCGCCTCCCCAAAACGCAGATTGCCGAAAAGGTCAGCAAGGCGCTGGACGTGGTGCAACTTGGCGGGTTTGAGGATCGTAAAACCTGGGAAATGTCTGGAGGTCAGCAACAGCGTGTTGCCCTGGCCCGCGCGATCATCAATGAACCCAAGTTGTTGTTGCTGGACGAGCCGATGGCGGCGCTGGACCGTAAACTGCGCAAAGAGATGCAGATTGAGCTGCAGGATTTGCAACGCCAGCTTGGCATCACCTTTGTTCTGGTCACCCACGATCAGGAAGAAGCTCTTTCGATGAGCGACCGCATTTGCATCATGCGGGACGGTCGGATTGTACAGATTGGTAGCCCGCAAGAGCTCTATGACCGCCCCAATTCACGTTATGTCGCCGATTTCGTCGGCACGTCCAATTTTTTCGACGGAACGGTTTCCGATCAGAGCGGTGAACTGGCCACGGTTCTGTTGGACAACGGAATGAGCGTGCAGGGAACCCCCGGCGGAGAGCTGACGGATGGACAGGATGTTTGCATCAGCGTTCGCCCCGAACAGATGAAGCTACATCGTCAGGGTGACGGGGTGAGCGTAGAGGTGCACAACCGGATTTTTCTCGGAGAGCACACCGAATATTTGGTGAACCATGAAACCCTTGGCGACTTTCTGGTGCTGTCGCCAAGGCAATCAGAATTGACCGAGGGCGCCTTTGACGTAGGTGACAAGGCGACAGTGTCCTGGGAGGCAAGCGCGGCACTGATCCTCGACCGAAACTAAGAGTGACCGCAACCATAGGGAGTAAATGCAATGACACGAGACATCGACTACATCTCTAAGAAAAAGTTCATGGAAGAGTTGGAGCGCTATAGAAAAGGGTCTGTGACGCGCCGCCATTTTCTGAACGTAACAGGTCTGGGCGCCGCTGCGGCGGTCATGGGCGCGGCCGTTCCGGGCTTGCGTCCAAGCCCCGCATACGCGGGCGATATCGGGGACCGGGTCATTCTGGCAACTTGGCCCAACTACCATGATCCGGCGAATTTTGAGGCCTTCACCGAAGCCACAGGCGCGCATGTGCAGGTCAATGTTTTTGGCTCGAACGAAGAAATGCTGGCCAAGCTTCAGGCGGGCGCGACCGGATGGGATGTCTATGTTCCGACCAACTATACCATCTCGACCTATGTCGAAGAGGGCCTGATCGAGCCGCTGGATACGTCAAAGCTGCCAAACTATGACGCTTCCGCCTTTGATGCACGCTATGCCGAGGCAGGATCGGTCGATGGCACGCTTTATGCCGTGCCAAAGGACTGGGGCTCGACCGGTATGGCCATCAACACCAAGCACAATGGTGGCAAGCCGATCTCTTCGTGGAAAGAGTTCTTTGATATTGCACGGGACAAGTTCTCTGGCCGTGCGATGGTGCACGACTATCAGCTGACCACAATTGGCAGCGCGCTGAATTACTATGGGTATTCGTTCAACTCGGTCGACGAGGCCGAACTGGCGGATGCCGAAAAACTGTTGATTGATGTGAAACCGCACCTCTTTGCGATCACGTCGGACTATCAGCCGTCGATGCGCAACGGCGACGCGTGGCTGACAATCTGCTGGTCCGGTGATGGCAAACAGCTCAACACCGACATGCCTGAAATCTACTATGTTCTGGGCAGTGAAGGTGGCGAGATCTGGAGTGACTACTATGCCATTCCCAAAGGTGCGCCGCACATGGATGCCGCCTATGCGCTGATCAATTTCCTTCTGGACCCGGCTGTGAACGCCAAAGAGGTGTTGGCGCACGGCTATCCGACAGCGGACGCGAGAACCTATGATCTGCTGCCTGAAGCGCTGAAGAACGACCCGATCCTGTTCCCGGCGCAGGAATTGCTGGACCCACTTGAGTTCGGCGCCGCAGCAACCCTGACCGATCCGAACCGTGCCGAGTTGATGGCACGTTTCAAGTCGGCCTGATCAGGATCGGGATGAGAACAACATGACGCAACGCACACGCAATTGGTTGTTGTTGGCACCCGCCGGAACCTGGTTTCTGGTGATGCTGATTATACCGCTGACTGTTGTTTTCATCTTTAGCTTTGGAGAGCGGGCACCGTCCGGTGGCGTAGTGCCCGCTTTCACTTTCGAACAATACGCCAATCTTCCGGCCCGCTGGGCCGCGTTCAAGAACACGATGACACTGGCCCCGGTTGGAACATTGTCGGCGCTGTTGATTGCCTACCCACTGGCCTATTTTCTGGCTGTAAAGGCGGACCCGAAGTGGAAAACGATCCTGCTTGTGCTGGTGATTGTCCCCTTCTGGACCTCGATCCTTATCCGCAGCTACGCTTGGATATTCCTGCTGGGCGGACGCGGCATTCCCGCGCTTCTGGAATGGGTGGGGATCGAGGGCATCCGTCTGATCAACACGCCGTTTGCGGTGCTGGTTGGCATTATCTATGGCTATTTACCGCTGATGGTGTTCCCGATTTATGTCAGCCTCGACAAGCTCGACAAAGGCCTGCTCGAAGCGTCGTCAGACCTTGGTGCCAAACCTTGGCGCACCTTCCTGCAAATCACCCTGCCGCTGTCGATCCCCGGCATCGCAACCGGCTGCATGCTCGTGTTCATCCTGTTGATGGGTGAATATCTGATTCCGGCCCTGTTGGGTGGCGGCAAGGTCTTTTTCGTTGGCAACGCACTGGTCGATCTGTTCCTGCAATCGCGCAACTGGGCCTATGGCTCGGCGGTCGCGGTCACCCTTGTGGTGGTCATGCTGATCACCGTCACGGTCTACATGCGGCTGATCAGCCGCCTCGGCGCAAGCCGTGAAGACGTATCGATCATGTGAGGTGAACAGATGAGACTCTATGCCGTTTGTGTTTACCTCTTCCTCTACATCCCGATTGGGGTAATTGCCCTGTTCAGCTTCAATGCCGGACGCCACGCAAGTCAGCTTCAGGGGTTCTCGACCAAATGGTACGGCAAGGCGTTGAACAACCCGTTCGTGATGGACGCGTTGGAAACCAGCTTGATAGTCGCCTTTGCCGCGGCTTTGTTTGCCAGCGTATTTGGCACCATGGCTGCCGTTGCGTTGCAAGGGATCAAGGGCCCGGTTCGCACCGCCTTTGACCTGCTGATCTATGTCGCCGTCATGATCCCCGGCATCGTGATCGGGATTGCGACATTGATCGGGCTGGTCACAGTCTTTGATCAGCTCAACCCGATGATCGCTGCGATCTGGCCCAATGGATTTGAGCCGCCAAAGCTGCGTATGGGAATGGGATCACTGATCGCTGCGCACACGATGTTTCTGATGGCATTGGTGGTTATTATTGTGCGCGCCCGGCTTGCGGGCATGGACCGCGCGATGACCGAGGCCTCCTCGGATTTGTATGCCACGCCGATGGGCACGTTCCGACAGGTGACCTTGCCAATGATCTTCCCGGCGATCCTCGCCGGGTTCCTGCTCAGCTTCACCTTCAGCTTTGACGATTTCATCATCGCCTTCTTCGTTGCCGGATCCGAGACCACATTGCCGATCTATGTATTCTCGTCGATCCGCCGTGGCGTCACTCCGGAAATCAACGCCATTGGCACCATGGTTTTGGGCGTGTCCCTGTTGATGCTGATCACCGCTCAAGTGCTGCTACAACGCGGAGGCAAGAAATCCAGATGACCGTCGCACAGTCCACAATCGCTCCGTCTTTCTTTCCCACTCTTGAGGGGAAGGTCGCGTTGGTCACCGGCGCAGGATCGGGTATCGGGCGCGCTGGGGCCATGGCGATGGCGCGGCATGGCGCGCAAGTGGTTGTGACCGACCTTGATGTGGACAAGGCAGCGCAGGTTGTGGACGATCTTAACACTGAAGGTGTCAGCGCCGTTTCTGCAGGGCTTGACGTAACTGATGACAGCGCTGTCAGCACCAAGATTGACCACGTTGTCAAAACCTATGGCCGCCTTGATGTGTTGCATTCCCATGCAGGTTACCAGATCGAAGGCAATCTGGAGCAAGTCCCGCTTGAAGGCATGGATATGTCCTGGCGGCTGAATGTCAGGTCACATTTCATCGCAGCACGCGCAACAGTTGGGCACATGCGTGCCCAAGGTGGCGGCAGCATCATCATCACATCGTCAAACTCGGGTGTGCAATTTGACCGCGAGATGATTGCCTATGCCACGACCAAACATGCAGTCGTGGCAATGACACGGCAGATGGCCGCCGACTATGCCAAGGACAACATTCGCTTTAATGCCTTGTGCCCCGGTTTCATCGACACGCCGTTCAATGCCGGGTTTGAGACGCAGATGGGCGGGCGTGACAAGCTGGAAAGCTATGTGGCGCGAACCATCCCGATGGGCCGCTGGGGTACCACTGACGAGATGGCTGATTCTATTCTGTTTCTGGCTTCCGACATGTCCACTTTCATGACCGGGCATGCGCTGGTCATTGATGGCGGTGAATGCATCTGAATTCTTGTTTGGAGAACAACATATGACCCAAAGTTCAAAATCCCCAAATGGCCGTCTGGCGGGCAAAATCGCAGTGATCACCGGGGGCGCCACCGGCATGGGCCGGGCAACCGCGCTGGCCTTTGCCGAAGAAGGCGCCAAGGTCAGCATCTTCGACATTCAAGATGACGAAGGGCAGAAAACCGTCGAGATGATACGCGACGCTGGCGGAGAGGCCGCGTTTTTTCATGCGGACGCGACCAAGGATGCTGAGATCAACGCGGCCTTTGACGCCGCCATCGAAACCTTTGGCCCCTACAATGTTTTATTTAACCACGCTGGCACGATTATTGTGAAGCCACTGCATGAGACCACCGAGGATGAATATGACTGGCTGATGGATGTGAACGTGAAATCAGCATTTCTGACCTGTCGTAGGGCGGTTAAGGACATGAGCGCCACCGGTGGTGGCTCGATCGTTATCACCTCGTCGATTGCCGCAGAACTCGGGTACGCGCTGGAAACTGTCTACTGCATGTCAAAGGGGGCCGTTTTGCAATTGGCCCGCACAATCTCAACCGAATATCGCGACGCTGGAATCCGCTGTAATGCCGTTTGTCCGGGCTTCGTGGAAACCGCCCATGGGCTGAAGGAGATTGCCGAGTTGGATGCCGCCGGGCAAGAGTGGGAAGATTCCGGCATGGCGGCAACGCAGGGCCGGATTTGCTATCCAGAAGAAGTCGCGGCAGTTGTCGTGTTTTTGTCATCTGACGAAGCCAGTTTCGTAAACGGTAACGCGACCTACGTTGACAACGGTTGGTACGCCAAAGGCTAACGCGACTGAAATGATCGAATACTGACTTCGGCGAAGCTTCAAACACTGACCGCCAGTTTAGACCAATCGATTGCCTGGTAACGGCCGAGCAATTTGCGAGCAGTATTGGGTTATTCGTCGCGCAAGCTATCAGCATCAACACCGGTCGCCCTTTCTGAGGCCAATGTCGGCTGTGCGCGCATTTCGCCAGTTCGAACGTGCCGCAGCATCGGTCACTATGGGCCAATTCTGTTGAAGAACTCTTGTTGATTTGAAGGCCTTTGGCTGATTCAATTCCCCTATAAAAGCGGGCGATTTGGCGATGATGGGACCGAAGCAGGAGGCACAGGCGGCGCTGTTTTATGAGTTTTCGTTGGAAGACCACGTCCCTCAAGATCATCTGTTGCGCTCGATTGGTCGGTTTGTTGATCTGAGCGATATCCGCCAGTATTTAGCAGAGTTTTACAGCCACACAGGCCGCCCTTCGATTGACCCTGAACTACTGATCCGCATGCTGTTGGTGGGATACTCTCATTGAATGTAAACATTCAACTGCCGTGCAATGCATAGCTTTGCAGGCTCAGGCGGTGCTGGTCGCGGATATGGGCCAGGATCACCATGTCATCGCGTTGTCGCTGGCTCATTGGGCGAACTTTCCAGGCGCGGAACCCGCGCGATGTGACCTGCATAACGCGGCACAGAAACTCAACCGGCCAGACTTCTTTCCAGGCATCAATGAAGGCGAACCTCATCGATTTTGGCCTGCAAAGAAACCTCTCAGGCATGTAAACATGCCTTGCCGGTCAATGGATTGTGGCCTTTTTTAGCACCTCCTTCTCCTCACGCAGAAGCCGGACTTCTTTGCGAAGGCGTTCGTTCTCTTTCTCGACATCCTCGTGTGGGCCGGACATCAGATCATCATGTTGATGCTTCTGAACCCACTTGTTCAGGGTCGAAAGCCCAACCCCCAAATCTGATGCAACCTTCGGTCTTGTCAGGCCGCTGCTGGTTGCGATGCGAACCGCATCACGGCGAAATTCGTCTGTGTATCTCGTTGCCATTCCTTATCTCCTTCATAGCAAAACATTGCTCGAAAGAGACCGGAACTAAAACGGGACAAGACCAGTCTCACCAAATTGCGGGTTAAAGCGAATGTTCTTTTAGAAAATCGCCTGCTCTGCGCAGGCATTCCGACCATGCAAATTCGTGGCCCAGCAGAATGTGGTTCTTGCTTTCAAGCGGAACAAATTCCGCTCCTGGGATTCCGATGGCCAATTCGCGGCCTTGTTCCAGGGCAATACGATGGTCGTCGCGCGCATGAAAAACGATCGTTGGCGCGGTCACGCGAGGCAGGCTCTCGCGCACATCGATATTGCCGAAAGCCTCTTGGAATCGCACGGCATTCTCTGGCGACGTGCATTGGCGCTGAAACTCGTCGAACCATTCAAGCTCTTCAGGTTTGGAATCCGGCATGAAGGTTTGCGAGAATATGTGCCGATAGGCGGGATTTGACGTGCCCCAGCCATGGCGCGTCAAAGTCAGCACGGCTTCACGGCGCTTCTGCTCTTCGGAGCTTGCGCCTATTCGCCATCCGGTTGCGTATCCGGCCACGAGAACAAGACCCGAGACCCTTTCGGGATGACGCACGGCATATTCGATGCACACAGCAGCGCCCTGAGAAATCCCCAGCAACGGGAACCGCTCAAGCCCAAACGCATCCACCACGGTTTCCAGGTCACGAACGAAAGCTTCGAAGCTGATCTCATCAACATTCCAGTCCGACAGGCCGTTGCCGCGTTCATCGTAACGGATGAACGTCCGATCCCTGGCGCAGGCCGAAAAAGTGCTGCCCCATATCGGGCTATTCCAGTCCAGTTCCAAATGGTTCAGCCAATTCGCCGCTTTCACCAAAGGCGGGCCCTCGCCGACGGATGCGTGAGCGATCCGCACACCGTCAGAGGCGCGGCAAAACCCGATTGTCTGTTTGCGAAGCATCCGGCGCGGCCCGGGTTCCGCTGGATTCGGCTCACTCGACGTCGTTGATGGTATAACAGGCTGCGTAAGAGTGAGATCGAAGTCGATAGGCAACCCGGCATCTCGCACTTCTGCGCAGAAGCGATCCCAGAACCTTCGTGCTTCTTCGAGCCGACCCGATCGGGTCAGCACCTGCGCTCGTGCGCGGGCCGAAGTCTCTTGTAATGGCGTATGTTCCTGCCAAAGGCGGGCCCATTTGACTGCTTCATCCGGAGAGATGTTGGGGTGCAGGGCCAACCGCCGCAGGACGTTCAGATGCATGAGGTGGACGCCGTCGCGCTCGGAGGCAAGCCAGAATTGAAACGCCTCCGTTCCGGCGGAATCCAACCCTTCCAGAAACGGATGTTCGAATTGTTCCGCCATCGCGCGAAGTTCGGCTGGTGGGATGATCGGTGGATTGTCGAACAGACGTTCCCAAGTATTGCGCAGCGCCACAGTCACGTCGTCGAGGAAAAACTCTACGCGTTCTCTGTCGGCGATGATCCGGCGCACACCGTCACGGTCCACGACTTGCCGCAACTTGCTAAGCGCCCAACGAAGAGACCCGCGCGGGTCGTCCGGTAGATCCCAAAACAATTCGCACAAACGTTCGCGCCGCACCGGACGCCCGGTTGCTGCAAGATATGCCAACAGCGCGCGCGCCTTGCGCGAAGCAGGTAGCGGGACAAGGCGGCCATCGGACCTGACCGTCAATTCTCCCAATAGCGCGATGGAAAGCGGACGTTTCATAGAAATTTCCCCGTCTCGGCCGAATAAACACGGTCTGGGTAGAGGATTCAAACGCGCGTTACAACGGTGGCCACAACGCACGGGCGTCAGAAAGGCTCCAGTCAACTGCACTGGAGAGACACTATGAAACGCAACCTCAATCAGCCTTTGCCGCATCAAACAGACGACCTTTTCGTCACAGACGCGGGTTTCGAGACGTCGATGCTTTTTCACAAAGGCTTCGACATGCCCCATTTCGCATTCTACCCGATGCTGGAAACCGACGAAGGTCGTGCGGCGATGCGCACCTATTTCGCCGACTTCTTCGCTACCGCTCGCAAGATCGGTGCAGGCTACATCCTCGATACCAATACGTGGCGTGCCAATCCCGATTGGGCCCGGCTGTTGGGGCATGATCTGGATCACCTTGCCGCGATCAACAAAAGCGCGGTGGCCTTCGCCAATATGCTGCGCCACGAATACGGTGCGGGGGTGAATGTCTTGGTCAACGGTGTTGTTGGACCGCGCGGCGACGGCTACGACCCCGAAGATGTGATGACCGCCGAAGACGCGGAAGCCTACCACGGATTTCAGGTCGGTATTTTCGCAGACGCCCGTGTCGACATGGTGTCGGCCGTGACGATGACCAATGTTCCCGAAGCTGTAGGTGTCGCGCGGGCCGCGGGCGATCGCGGTCTGCCCTGCATTATCAGCTTTACGCTGGAAACCGACGGTCGTCTGCCAACCGGCGAGACCCTGGCCGATGCAATTTCCCAGGTCGATGCGGCCTGCGTGCAAGAGCCCGCCTACTACATGATCAACTGTGCCCATCCCGATCATTTCGCCGAAACCTTTGATAAAGGTGGTGATTGGGTCGGACGTCTTCGCGGCCTTAGGGCCAATGCCTCTCGCATGTCACATGCCGAGCTGGACGAATGCGAAACGCTGGACGACGGCGACCCGCACGAACTGGGAACGCAGTATGCCCAGCTCAAACAGGTGCTGCCCAATCTGAATGTGGTCGGCGGTTGCTGTGGCACCGATCACCGGCACATCGCACAGATCTGCAACGCGATATCGCGGCCCGTCACAACCCGACCGGGCGAATTCGAAACGACTGCGGGCACTGCCTAACTCGAAATCGCAAATCAGGAGGTGAGCGGCGCGCACCTCCACGTTTTCAACCCATTCCAAGGAGACCGCCATGCCGCGTATCCTCATCATGGCCTATGCTATCGCATCCTATTTCGCCTTCCTGGCCGTCTTCCCATGGCTTGTGGCATTTCTGCTTGATGTCGGTTCGATCCGATCCGCCGATACCGGCACTCCTGCGCATCAGGCGGCGGCGATAGATGTCCTTCTGGTTTCCCTCTTCGGTCTGGTTCACAGCGTCATGGCGCGACCGGCGTTCAAGCGGCAATGGACCAAGGTCATTCCAAAGGCGGCGGAACGCGCAACCTACGTTTTGCAATCCTCGATGCTACTGGCGGTGATCATGCTGTTCTGGCAGCCGATTCCGCTGGTGATCTGGAGCGCTAACGGCGTTGCCGAGGTCTTGTTGCTGGCCGTCTTTTTCGGCGGGTTGGGACTGATCGTGATCTCGACTTTCGCGCTCGACCATTTCGAATTCACCGGGCTGCGGCAGGCTTGGAGCAATCTTGACGGCGCCGCAGCCTGTGAACCCCGGTTCCGCACGCCGCTGCCTTACCGGATCGTGCGCCACCCGTTGCAACTCGGCATCTTGCTTGCGGTTTTCGCAATGCCGGAGATGACCGCCGGAGGTCTGCTCTTTGCGAGCGTCATGCTGGCTTACATTTTGATCGGCCTGCGGTTTGAAGAGCGCGCCCTGCTTCGCGAATTCGGTGGAGACTATGCCGCCTACCGCCACCGTGTGCCGATGCTGGTGCCGCGGCTGTTAGTGATCTCGAAGCCATTTGCAAAACATCGCACGTGACAATTTCAACCAGGCGCGTCGCTGCGCCTGCGGCCTATAGAAAGGAGAGACTATGGAACACGTACTGAACAAATCCACCGCCGCGCGGCCGCGTTTCTCGGTGGCGCTGCACGGCTGGATCGAACGGATCAGGGCTCGTCGGCTGCGCAGCCGAGAGATAAAGCAAATCGCCCAACTTCCGGACTACCTTCTGCGCGACATTGGTCGCGACGACCTGATCACCAACCGGGTCAATCTGAGCGAACACATCCTCTAGTCCCACTGGCGAACGACGTTTCCCAAGGCAACCGGCCCGCGCACGCGTGGGCCGACACCGAGCGACGTGCCGAAATGGCACAGCCGTAAACCCAACTTAATCAGAATAAAGGACAACCCAATGAAACCTCTCAAAATGATACTGGCCGCAACTCTGGCCTCGACCGCTTTCTCTGCGCACGCAGACAGCGCGCTTCCTGCCTTTGATGTTGCCGAAGATCTCAGCCGCTTTGTGTTTGCCGAAACACCCGTTTTCGACGATGGGATGCCGGCATACGGAAACCCGTTCGTCACCCAAGGCTATGTCTATCCTGCGGGGACGCTGGATGGCGGTATCGAGGGCACCCTGGCTGACGGCAGCCCTGCCTTTCCCGGAAAGGTTATCGGGACATGGACGTGCGACGGCTACTTTGTGGGCGATGGCATGCGCACAGAAACCGGCACACTCGTTATCACGCGCCAGATCATTCAGTTCACGGACGGAGACCTCTTGATCACCCACGGTCCCGAACTGGCGGATGTCGATGTCTCGGTCGTGCGCGCCGTCACGGGCGGCACGGGCGATTATGCCGGGGCACCAACCGAGATCATGCAAACTCTGCTTGGTATGAGCGATGGCTACGGCGTGCGCTTGCAAATGGAATTCGGCCAGCAGCAGGACGTGTATCTGCGCGACGAAGCGGACCAAACCGATGGGGATTACGGCTTCGCCATCACGCCCGCGTCGCAGACCGAGCAGTTCGCTGCCGTCTCCGGTAGCTAACGCCTCGATGCGATGACCAATCTGTCGGCGGGTTGAAGTGCCTGCCGACAGACTGCCCTCCAACCAATTTTCACAAGCGCACCAGCCATGCTCCGTTGAAACGCGGGGGCCGGGCGCAATTCATATTTCTGGATATCGACATGAGTTCACTCTGCAAATCGAATTCGCCCCAAGCGAACGCAGCCAGAAGCAGCGCCAAGCCGTCAGAGACGCGGTCTTTGCTTCGCCTTGCCGCCCCCATTGCAGCGATCGCTCTGGTCTCGATGGGAATGAGCGTGACCGATGCAGCGATGGTGGCGCGCCTGTTCGGTACAGAAGCGCTGGCTGCGGTTGCCGTGGGCAGCGATCTTTACTCGATCCTGTATTATTTCGGAGCCGGTATTCTTAGCGGCCTCGCACCGTTCTATACGGCGGCAATCGTCCGCGCGAACATCGCCGAACGGATTCGACTACAGCGGATCGGCCAGGTTAGCGTTCTGCTCGTCGCGACAGTCTTGGCACCCATCGTATGGAGCGCCCCTGACTGGTTGCGACCCATGGGTCTCGATCCGGCGCTTTTGGACCTTGGCCGGGGCTATACGCAGGCAATGGCGCTGACATTGTTGCCCATGCTGGGTGTGGTCCTCTATCGGACGATGCTGACCGCCGCGGAAAGACCGCGGGTCTTTCTGTGCGTCACGCTTGCAATGCTGCCCCTGAACGCGGGGTTCAATTATCTGTTCATGACTGGCGCAGGGCCGATGCCCGCGCTTGGCATTACCGGTGCAGGTATTTCTTCCCTTCTGGTCGCGGTCGCAAGCCTCGTCGTTCTGGCGATCATTGCGCGGACAGGAAAATCTGCTCCGCAGTCCGTCCCGTTCGACTGGCGTGGATTGATGGCGGTTCTTAAGGTCGGGCTGCCGATCGGCATCACAGCTGTTGCCGAGGTCGGTGTCTATCTCGGCACCACGATCTATGCCGC
>JGI24025J20009_10002331_pt1 | contig 13690 bp, 10 predicted proteins | sample Cruoilmetagenom3_FD_20009 | JGI IMG/M metagenome (IMG submission 20009)
GAACGACGTTTTAAGCAACATCTGGCAGGGTCGGGAGCTAAATATTTTCTAGGCCGGCGCCCTGTTAAGTTCGTTTATACCGAAAATGCAGAGAACAGGAGCCAGGCTAGTTGTCGAGAAGCACAAATAAAAAAGCTTACTAGAGATCAAAAGCTGAAATTAATAAGACGTTGAATTATCTGCTGCTGACCCTCATATTTGACCTATCTAATAATAACGTGGAGTTTAAATGATGGCTGAATCAATAAAAATTGTTTGCACACATTGCGATGCGGTTAATAAGCTGCCAAGTGATAAATTAAACGCCGGTGGTGTTTGCGGTAAGTGTAAGAAAAAATTATTTGCTGGTCATTACGCCACATTAAAGGCGGCTAATGCGCAACGTCATTTTGAACAAAGTGATATTCCCGTTGTAGTTGATTGCTGGGCTGCTTGGTGTGGCCCCTGCAAATCATTTGCGCCAACCTTTGAACAAGCGATAAAAAAGTTAGAGCCAAAAGCAAGGTTTGCCAAACTGGACACAGAAAAAGAACAAGGGTTAGCGGCTCGTTTTCAAATCAGAAGTATTCCAACACTATTGGTAATGAAGAATGGGAAAGAAGTAGCAAGACAAGCAGGTGTCATGACGTTGCCTCAGTTTGAGCAGTGGTTGAAGCCCTATTTAGCTTAGTGCTATTAGTAGGGGCTTATCGGTTTATGGCGGACACCCGGTAAAGAAGACTCTTGCGCAGAATAAGCGCTTTCTTAGCATTAAAATATGTGTAGCCAAGCTTAATGGTGTACTGGAGAGTCATTGCTTGTTCCCATACCAAATAACTGTTTAATAGCCTCAGGATTAAACTGATAGTGGTGGTTGCAGAAGTCGCAATGGGTATCGACAGAGCCTTTTTCCTCAAGGATGGAAAGTAGCTCTTCATAACCGACAGTGAGTAGGCCGGCCTCAATTTTTTGCCTAGAGCAATTACATTTAAAGGAAACGGTTTGAGGTTCGTAAAGCGTGACTGATTCTTCATGGAAGAGACGGTGAATAACCTCCTCAACAGTTAAGTTGAGTAACTCATGATCTGTGATCGTATTAGCTAACATTTCGATACGTTCCCAATCGGCCGCTTCACCGGCATGAGCAGGCAGCTCTTGAAGCAGTAAACCAACTGCTTTTTCCCCATTGGTAAAGAGCCAGAGCCGGGTTTTAAGTTGTTCAGATTGCGCAAAATAAGACTCCAGTGCATCAGAAAGAGTCTTCCCTTCGAGCGCAACAATACCTTGATACGCTTGGCCCTTAGTTGGTTTAAGGGTTAACACCAGTCGTCCATCGCCAAATAATGAAGCTAAGCCATTATTTTCAATATGTTGTTCCTCATCCCAATGAGCTAGGCCACGTATAGTTTGTTGGTTACTGGCGTGTGCCACTAACATGCTAATGGGGCCGTTGCCTTGAACCTGCAGGATTAATGAACCATCGAATTTTAACGTCGCTGACAGTAATAACGACGCAGCCAGTGCCTGCCCTAATTGATTGGCGACAACATCGGGATAATGGTGCAAATCTAAGGAATTTTGAAAGCTGGTATCTAACGACACGATTTCACCTCGTACACCTAGATTGTCAAAGATAAAACGAAAAAGTGAGTCGTTATTACTGTCTGTGTTCAAAGCAAATCATCCTAGGGTATTGTTATAAAAAATAATCGATGCGCCATTGTAATATAGAAAACAGAGTTTCAAGAGACGCTTATTATTGAATGCTTGCCTTTTGCTGAAAAAATGCCTGTAAACGCTAAGCAATAATCAAAGAAATAGATAATATAATCGGCGTTAGTATAGTAGCGGCTACGTTAGCAGCTAGATAATTTGGGTAATCACCAAGCTGTTCACCGTACTTTATGGCGCCACTTAAGGCGTAAAAACAGAGCAGGGGTGGGAATAGGGCAAGGGCACTTAATGTTGGCAAGTAGCCGAGCAAAATGCCACTCACAATAGTGATAAGGGTGATGAAGGTAAAGACGGCATAGGTAATATTGCTGGCTTTTATACCGTACGCGATGGGGAGGTGATGTCGGCCAATACGCCTGTCTGCTTCAATGTCTGGGTATTGGTTGAGCAATAACAGGTTATTAGCTAACGAAAATGGAATGATGGCGACAAAAAATGAGTAGCTAGAGTAATGCCCTTGCAAAACAAATTGAGTGCCGACGACCATTAACACGCCAAAGCCAATACCGGGCGCTAATAGGCAGAGTATGGGGTGCTTATTTATCCAGCCTGTATACATCACAATAATACAAATGCCTACAAGGCCTAAGGGGAGAAGCTCAAGCCCGTGTCTCAAGATGAAAAATACTCCAATGAGTACGGTAGCGAGCAAGGATATTATGCCAATCATTAAGACACGCTGAGCGAGGCCTGGGTTTTGTGGTAAAGCTCCGCTGCCTCCACTAAAAGGAGTTTTGCGAGTCAGCATGTCCAAGCCACTTTTAAAGTCGTGGTATTCATTTAATGTGTTGACCGCGATATGAGCTAGCATTGCACCGGCCATGGCAAGCGAGAAAGTATAAGGGTTGATGCTCTGTTGCTGAATGACGATAGCTGCACCTAAAAAAACACATACAGGTGATAAAACGAGGAAGGGAAGTCGAAGTGACTGAGTAGTAGCAGTCAGGTTTAACGGCTTATTAGTCATAAACTTTCGGTTGTCGTTTCAAAAAAATTAATAACAGGGTACATTCAATGACTTGAAGTTTCTCATGGCAGAACATACTAATAGAGTCTAGTATTGTTGCATGCCAAGCGACATTAGTTACCATAAAACCGAGGTTAAATAAGTATGTTTTTTGATAAAACCGTTTTGCCATCTAAAGAGCAAGCACTACCTGGGCGTTCTGATTCGATGCACGTTCCTAGTTCTCATTATGTACATACGGGGCACTCTTTAATTGAGCCCTTTCCACCTGGCTATAAAAAAGCACTTTTTGGCCTAGGTTGTTTTTGGGGCGCAGAACGGAAGTTCTGGTCATTAGAGGGTGTGTATTCAACAGCCGTGGGCTACGCTGCAGGTCTTACGCCTAACCCAAGCTACGAAGAGGTGTGTTCTGGGCAAACTGGGCATAATGAGGTGGTGTTGGTGGTTTATGATCCACAGACCGTTACTTACACTGAGTTGCTTAAAACGTTTTGGGAGTCTCATAATCCAACGCAAGGAATGCAGCAGGGCAATGATCTGGGAACGCAGTATCGCTCAGGTATTTATTACACAACAGAAGATGAACTTAATCTGGCAACGCAAACGCGTGACAGTTTTCAGCAGCGCTTAACTAAAGCAGGATATGGTTCAATAACGACGGAAATTTTGTCGATGCCAGTGTTTTATTATGCTGAGGAATATCACCAGCAATACTTAGCAAAAAACCCAAGGGGATATTGTGGTTTGGGCGGAACCGGCGTGATGTTATAAACCGCTACTGTTATTTAGTAAAGACAGTAGCCGTAAGGACAGGTAAGTAATTATATCCATGTCATAATATAATTAAAGGCTTATGCAAAAGTTATTTGGCTCGATTAGATTTATATTTAATCTAAATTTGGATTTAGCCGGAAAAGTACTACTTATTTATAGATTGAACCGATTCGTACATATCTAAATGATATGTAAGTTATTATTGGACTTGCACTAACTGGTTTTTGAAGCTATTTTTAGATTTACCAATGGCAGTACATTTAGGTGGTTTTTGGGGTTGTAGGATATTCTGATGCAATTGTAAAAATCATATAGTATCTACCGTTAATAATTTTCTTCGAAATAAACAACAGAAAAGTGATTCATGTGCTCAGTGTCATTACTATTGAAGTTAAAGATGTGGAAGGTAAGGTTGAGTGATAGAATTTGCTAAATAGTGGGGACTTCCCCCTCATTTTTGCAATTGAATAGCTCCTAATTTACTAGGCACTCTAAAGAGTTACAATGTAATGATGAGGAAATCTATATGACAGGAGAAAGATATACCGAAGAATCTAAGATTGCGGCAGTTAAACAAATAACCTAGGAAGGTCAGCAAGATTGCTGATGTCTCAAAACGGCTAGGAATCACCACCAAAAGCTTATATAACTGGAAGGCTAAATACGGCGAAACAGCCGGTGAGTATCAAGCTGGTAAAGAAAAAGAGCATGAGCTAGGCAACTCAAGGCAGAGCTTAAGCGTGTCACGCAGGAGCGCGACATTCTAAAGGAAGCCGCTGTAGATTCAAGTGAACAAAGCAACAGTTGTACTAATATACTGATTTGCAGGAGAATATTTGATGAAACGTATAAAGCGCACATTTACCCAAGATGAGAAGGATTTAATTTATGATTTATGGAAGCAAGGAGCTGGCTTCAGCGACATCGGACGAGTAATTGAAGCTCACCTTGGTTCGGTGTTTACCGTTCTCCGCGAAACTGACGGTGTCAAGCCTTGACGCAGAGCTAGGAATACCACTCATCTGACGAGTGAAGAGCGAGAAGAGATTCGTGCTGCATTGTCAGCAAAAATGAGCATTAGAGCGATAGCTAGATTTTTAGGGCGTTCACCTTCAGCCATTTCTAGGGAAGTTGCTAGAAATAGAGGTCGGCGTTATTACAAGACTATAGATGCCGATAGGCGTGCACGACGAATGGCAAAGCGGCCCAAACTTGGTACTTTGGAGATTAACCCAGAACTAAGACAGATAGTTATTGAAAAACTACAATTAAAATGATCACCAGAGCAGATATCAGGTTGGTTTATATCCAGGTGCTAGAGCCAAGTTGTCCACACCATAAAGCGCGGGAATATTTTTCAGCCATAAGTGGTATTCTTTTCCTGCTAATTGATGGTCTTCGGAGCAGTCTACATTCCAGCGGCGTAGTACATAGCCTGCAACAGCTGCTCGGACATTAACTTTAAGCATGCCATTCTGCATACCATAATCAATCTCTATTGCCTCAGGATGCCTTAAGTTTTGATTATTTGGATGAGGAACAATTTCCATTTCAACTATTCGGTTCCATTGATTATCGTTATCACGTTTTTCATGCTCATGAATATCAGCTATTAATAACTTGGCGGTCGATATTCTAGTTAATACAAAATCACCAAAGCGACCATGTTTTCTATCAAAGCCTCTTATATGCCACCGTAATCCATTGTCGACCAGAGCAGAAGGAACAAACTCACGTGTAGCCGTGCCACTACTCGTTGAACAGTAATCAATCTGAACTGATTTTTGCTGATGTATGGCTGTTGATAGTGTGGCCAAAACTCCAATATTAGGATGATGAAGCGTCGTTGGTGTTTCAGAATAAATTATTGCTTTATGTATGCCAACGAAGTGATCTCCTATACCTGCCGAAAGTACTGTTAATGCCTGATTTGCTGTGTAGTTAAATAATGGAACAAAAGAATCTAGTTTTAAATAATTTTTTTGTTGATTGTCATACACTGTATTTGCGCTAGTAAGTTTCTTGTATGCTGCAAGATCTCTAGTTGCAGCTGCTTCTTTTATACCAAACCTTTGAACAAGATTATTTCTATTTATCGAGCCTAAAAATAACAATCGAAAATCAATATAGAAAAGACGTTCTTGTTGTGCCTGGGAGTATTTATTTATTTCGGACTGATGCATTATTTTCTCGACAGTTACTTATGGATTAGTTTTCGTTAATAGCGTAGTAGATACTCATTAATATTTCAACTGTGAATCGTAATGAGTTGTTGACATCATCAAAATGATTACCAATAATGTGTAATAAATATCATAATGGAGAAGTTGCTATGGATAAACAAGGTTTAAGGCGGGTAATACTAATTGACAGCTATTTACCAGGGGTGGTTTCTGAGATAAAGATTGACGGTCATACTAATATTACTGGGCGTAACGGTTATGGTAAAACAAGTTTTTTGCGTTTATTACCTATTTTTTATGGTGATAACCCAGGCAATCATATTAAGCGTGATGAGGGTAAGAACTTTGGTTTTGCTAAATACTATTTGCCTCGCTTAGGCTCTGCGATTATTTATGAATATCAAGCTGGTTCTGGTTTGAAAACAGTTGTATTTACAGCATTGCCCACTAGTGATACTCAGTATAGACAAATATTCATTGATGCTGAGTTTGATTTATCACTTTTTGTTGATAGTGAATCAGGTCACCCATTTGATAGCTCTAATCTTATTAGTCGTATTTCATCAAAAGGTTATGCTTACCTTCCTGTTAAATCTAATAAAGAATATCGTAATGTATTGCTAGAGGCCTCTGGTGGTCAATATTCTCTATCAAAGGGTCGTAAAAAACTATCGACGTTAACGCCCTTACTATCAAGTATGTTTAAGAAGGAAGCTAATTTTGATGATTTAGCGATTTTTGTTCAAGACTGGTGTAAAGAGAACTTAGAGTCTGACTCAAAACGAAACCTTGAAAGCTTGTCCATTAATAAGCGAGATATCGATGCTATTTTATTGGATTTTGATAGTGTTTCTAAAGTTATGCTTCTTAAAGATAAGACACCTGAGTTAACCTCGAATATGGATAACTTAAACCGAGTTATTGCTGACTTGGTGAGTATTCGAGCTACAGCAAAAGAGCGTGTTGCTAGTAATGATAAGATTGTTACTGAAAGTGTTGAAAAAACGAAGACGATTTCAAGCGAGATAGGAGCAGAAAAAGATCGTTGGGATCTACAATCAAAAGCCTTGTCATCATCAATATCATCATTAAGTGAGCAGGAAGGACTTAGTGGTGAGGCGATTAACAATATCAATTCTCAGCATAAGCACTATATCGATAATGATGTACCTTCCTATAAATCGGTATTTCAGCAAATAACTGAGCGTGAGTCAGCACAAGAGCGTCAAGAAGAGTCTCACAAACGTGCCAACTCACAAGCAAGTGAAGTGGTTGAGCTGACTAATTCTGCTCGGGCTAAGATCGGAGAAGATTCGGCAGCGTACTCTGAATCGATGGCTAAATCAGAGTCAGAACTAGCGAGTGCCTTTGCACTTGAGTCTGATAGTTCAAGTAAAGCGATGACAAACACTTTAGCTGAATTTGATAAATCGACCGCGACATGGGAGACCGAACAACAGGCTGATGTTGATGTGGCTCGAAATTCGTTAGCGTTAGCTAATGCCGACTTGAAAGTGGTCGGTGCTAGTCCAGAATTATTAAAAAACCAAAAAGGTGCACTTGACACTGTTCGCCAGAAACAGATCGATAAAGATGATGTTGATGAAAAAGTTAAAGCTCAAGATGAAATAGTGACGGCCACTAAGACTCTATGGAAAAATAAAAATAAAGATCTTGAGGATCTGTATGAAAAAGAGAAGAGCATTGATAATAAAATTGATGCGCTAATCAAAGATCGAGATGGTGAGTCGGGCACATTATTTAACTTCTTAAATGAATCAACTATGTCATGGCGTGAAACAATCGGTAAGGTTGTCTCACGTGAGTTGTTATTCAAAAAAGGTTTGACGCCATCTTTAGATAATGAGAGTGACTCTTTATTTGGTGTCACTCTTGATTTAAGTCTGCTTACACCGGTTGTCACCGCTCCAGAGGTTATTGATGGTCAAATTGATCTTCTTGATAATCAGAGAAAGGCGACTGAGTCTGATATCAATGTAGTTGAAAAAGCGTTAAATGCTATTTATAAACAACAACAGGCAGAAGAGATTGCATTGGCTGCGCTTCAGTCAGAGTTTAAAAAGCAAGAACGTGCATTAAAACAGCTTAATAATACCTATGACACGATAACTCAGCAGGTAAAACAAGATAAAGTAGTAGCAAAAAAACGATTGGAAATTCAGGTTGAAACAGCACAATCAAGCTTTGATTTAGTTAATGAGAATATTGCTTCCTATAAAGAAGACCGTGCTAATGAGCGCCAAGCCTTATCGGACGTCCTGGTCAAAGGGGGAACTGAGATTCAAACTCGTTATAATAGGGCAGTAGAAGATATTAAACAGCAGCGTGAAAAGGCAGCTGAAAATAAAACAGCTGAAATTAAGGCTCTTGATGAATCCTTGCGGTTAGCGCTTGAAGGTAAAGGTATTGATTCTGCTGCAATTACGCAGTTAAAAAAATCAGTAGATACAATTAAGGAAGAGATTTTAAGCCTTAAGAAAAAGCAAAGTGACTACGGTGCCTATCTAGAGTTCTTGAATGGTGAATATGCTAAGTTAGGTGAAATGAAGGCACAAAATAAAGTGCTACAGACACAACTTAAAGATGCTAAAAAGCGGCGTAAAAATGAGTTAGGTAAATATACTGAGTTTATGGATGAACATAACAAGTTGCTAGGTGATCTTGAAGACTTGATTGTTCAAAAACAAAAAGAAATGAAACGGTTGGACTCATCGTTGTTAGCTGATGAGATAATCCTTAATCTTAATGGTACAGCTTCAGATGATGATAAAGCACGATGGGCGTTAAATGAAACACCGACACTCATCAATGAAGGTAATAAGATTGTAAATGAGCTTTCTGCTTGCCGTCGACAGGTTAAAAATCTGATTACTGATTTTACAGAAGGTTTCACGTTATATGTCGGGTCGATTAGCCATAAATATTGGACAGAACATGTGTTGCCAAATGGTCATGATAATCAGGATATTGTTAAATCAGTTATCCAGTACTTTAATACGGGTGAACATGAAGAGAATGTTAAAGCTGTATTACAGCGTCTCCAGATCTTAAATAACATTGATACCTATCGACGTCATATTGAGCGATTCTCAAATAAAGTAACTTCGTTTAATCGACAGTTAAATAATCACATTAGTGACTCAATGGCATTCCATGCGATTAGTGATATTCAAGTTAATATTGAGTTCTCTCCTGAGAAACTTGATCACTGGAATGATATCGAAAAGGTATCAAAATATTATGAAGCGTGGATGTTAGATGAAGGTAAAATACCGAGTCAGGATCTTATTAATTCATTAAGGAATTTTTCAAGCAGAATCCCTACGGGTACCATGCAGCAAAACAACACTGAATTATGGCGGCAAATTAAGTTTAGTGTTGATTTAATGGAGAATGGTAACCCTAAACACATTACCTCAGAACAAGGGCTTAAAAACCCATCATCAAATGGTTTATCTTACCTAATTTTAATCATTGTGTTCCTTGGCTTTATTGATATGCATCGTTCAGACAAGTCAGTTTCACTATCTTGGTCCTTGGATGAACTTGGTAATATTGATGAAGAGAATACTCGTGCGTTACTGAAACTATTAACGGATCGAAACGTATTCTTGGTAAGTGCGTGCCCTCATGTAAGTCATGCGATGCAAGGTGCATTTAAATATCGTTACTTATTCCAGAAAAAAGGTGCCCGTAGTTTTGTAGTCGACTTATCAAAACGCATAGCCGTTAAGAACCCATTCCAAAAGAACGTTAGGGAGGCGCTGTCATGAACGAGTCATCAGTATTAGCTCAAAAATTATTAGCGGGTAAAGTGGTTTGTAAGTACTCAATGCCCTCTGAATACGAGCATCTTAGTACACCTTCAGTCTATGAAGAATTTAACCGTAATTTTATATTCTTGGGCGTTAAGCTTACAGAAACATCAAACAAGAGTGGTTTTTACTTAACGTACATTAGTAATAATAAAGGTGCTGCACGTGATTTTTTTAAAGGAATTATGACTCATATGCGTACAACATTATCTTGGTTAGAAATCATGATGGAGGCAACAGATCGCGATAGCCTTATTAATTCTGGGCAAGATATTAGTTTCTCAAATATTCTTGCATCAGTCACGGGTAATATGGAGCTCCAGGAGCGTCTAAGTAGACTCCCATCGAGCAAGGGTGAGATTAACGTTAAAAAGCAACTTGAGGGGCTAATTAAGTACCTTAAAAAGGAAGGTGTATTAATGGACCTTCACACTGAATTAGAAGTCTACCGATTCACAGGCATGATTGACTTAATTAATGAGTATGTTTTGTTCATTCAAGAGGCAGAAAACATTCCTCTTGAGGAATCAAGTGAGAAACAGGATAGACTGCTATGACGCATCCTGTTATCGAGATCATTAAGCAGATGTATTATGCTCGAGAGCAAATAGCGCAAGCATATGATGAGCGTGAGATCCAAGCGTCACCTGATGATACGGATCGCATTCTACCACTAGTTAAGTCTTATCTTATGAACCGTAAAGGCGATAATAATTTTCGTTTAACACGCCGATTGAACGCGTTGTTTGATTTACCGTTACGTAAACAGCGTATTTCTTCAATTGATACGAACCTAGGTGATGATGTTAGGGCACTTGAAGATGCCATGCGTTATCTCAATGATGATAGCTTGATTGGTCATGATCGTTATGAAACACGAATTGAACGCCTTGGTGATGTGGAAGATATCCTCTATAGCATCCATGATTTACTTGATGATAACGCAACCAGAATCCAAGCTAGACTAGATAACAATTTTGGTTTATTAGCTACAAGTAAGGCGAAAAAGGCTGAAAATCAACGTTACCTTAACGATCTTGATAAATTAATTGATAGTTACAATCAAACTATACGTCGTTTACGTGAGGAGCCATTCACTGATGACTTAGATGTGTTGGATTATATTGAGAATTTTAGTGGTAAAACGATTGCGATTGTAGAGAAAATTAAACGATGCCAGAACACCATTCGTGAATTTTTATACAAACAGCGAGAGATTGAACTAAAGGCTCGTCGGATCCGAAGTGTTTTCTCACACCTCCGTCGTAAGCCTGGCTTCTTGAGTGATGTATCACAGGCAGAAGAAGCGAGTGAACAACAAAATATATTTTACCAGATAAAACCGATCGCAATTAGTGCGGTTCCTAATATTGATAATCCAGTTACCCGTGAAGAGATGGTAGACCTGATACAGGATATCCAGCTAAGGGGTAAGACGACAACTGAAGAAAAAACAAGTAAGGGTAAAAGCCTTATTGAAGGTGATGGCTTAGTGGAAAAGGTAGAAGATGCTCCAGAGGTTATCAAAGCGTTAGCAGTGCTAATGGGGTATACGCACGAACATGGCAGGCCTGTTTCTCTCAAAGATTACTGGTCAGACCATAAGTCTGAGCTTACGATATCTATAGACGAGCTTGCATTTGAATCGATTAACTATCTTCAATCAGAACCTTTTATCGATGATGTTCCAGTATCAGAATACATTGATTATGAAATAATGTTAATTGACCATCCTGTTTTCAATGGTAATAAATGGTTGAGTGATATTATCCTTACGCCAATAAAGATGGAATAGCTAATGACTAAAATAGCTAAACAGGTATTAAATAAGGCAATTCAGATTGCTGGCTCATCTAGTAGTGAAATTAAGCCAACTAAAGCATGTCAGCGGCTAGTTGATGAAGGCTTTGGTCTAGTTTTTGGTGGCAAATACAGAATAGATAGTGAGCAACGCGCTATGCTTCGTGACTGGTTAAGTAGTGAGCATGGTGTTGATTGGAAAAAAGGTGTCAAGGCACTTTCTGGAACGAGAACTGATGTATCCAAGCATGCCATCAATGGCAAATTAAGCGGCCATAAAATTCAACGAAACTGGGTTAAGATTAAGCCGTTAACCCCCGAAAATGATTGCATTGTGCTAAATGGCCAAACACTGAAGTTGCAGAAAAGAATGCACATTGAAATTGATTTAACGGATATTAAAACTCTTGAAATTGGCTGTATTTTAATGGTTGAAAACCTGGAAACATTTACTGATATTTGTGATATCCAAATTAATTCACCATTACCTGAAAATACTGCCGTAGTTTATAGAGGTGACCCTCAAACTACCGGCAGTATTAAATTACTTAAAAAACTAATGAAAAGTGAAACCAATATTACCTCTGTTTGGTGTGGTGATTTCGATCCTGCTGGTATCGAAATAGCTTTATCGTCTAAATGTAATCATTTTCTGCTGCCAGTATTAAATGAATTGGATAATATTCAAGGTGACAAGGAGGACTTTAGTCGTCAACATCGCCAATTAACTCACTTACTATCAAAGAATATGTATCCAGAGCTAGAATGCTATATTGATTACCTTGATAATAGAAAACAAGGGTTCACACAAGAGCGGATGTTGGCAAAGCAAGTAAGCCAACAAGTTGTGACGCTATAACTAAATTAACTAATCAACGAATGACAGTTAAAATTTTCTTAACAATAAAGGTCTGTCAATAGAAGGGTACAAGAAGTGGTGCTGGAGAATGTCTGCCTCAAACCATAAATTGCTTTTTCTAAGGTTGAGAGCAATGTGTGACAAATCTAGAAATAAGAGTTGATTATGAGGGTAAATATAGTTTTAGTAATGACTAATCTATTTTTAACCCTCAATAATCTAGTTTAGAGTGTGTCCCCACGGACAGTAGCGGTTGCTATTCACCAGTTGAGCGCACCACCTGTTTGATATTCGGTAACGCGTGTTTCAAAGAAGTTTTTTTCTTTACGCAAATTAGCTTGTTCATCTAACCATGTTAAGGTGTTTTTTGCGCCTGGAAAGGGCTCGTCTAATGCTAAGGTGCGTGAACGTCGGTTGGCAATAAAGCGAAACTGCTCAATATGATCAGCTTTGTTATAGCCTAAAATAGGCTTTTCTAGCAGGTAGTTGGCATAGTCAAGCTCGGCAGCTTCAGCTTCCTCCCAAAGTGCTTGCACTGCATTAGGATCTAACTGGATATTTTCTTCAATTAAAATCTGTTTTATAACGCGCAGACCAAAAGAGCAGTGCATGACTTCATCGCGCATAATATATTGAAGTTGTTCGGCAGTTCCCTTCATTAAACCACGCCGTTGCAAGGCAAAAATGGGGCTAAAGCCGTTATAAAACCAAGTTCCTTCAAAAATGGCGGCAAAAAAGAAATACGCCATTACAAAGTTTTGCAGTTCATCTTTATTCGTTAAATCAATGTCGGGGCGCATAATTGAACCCAGCCGTTGATTACAGAGTTGAATTTTATGATGTATTTGCGGCACAACCCGATAGCGGTTGTAAATCTCCGATTGGTCAAGCCCAATGGTTTCTATGCAATGCTGGTAGGTCCATGTGTGCATAGCCTCTTCATACACTTGTCGAGCCTGATAAATTTGTAGCTCGGGCGCACTCATCTTTTCCATCACCGCCAATCCGATATTTCTCATGGCGAGAATGTCCGAGGTGGTCAGGTAGGCTAAAACATTTTCATAAACATGCCGTTCTTCAGGCGTTAGTTTATGTTGGTAATCATGAATATCTTGGGTCATATTGACATCTAACGGTGTCCAATGATTTTTATTCGCATTGAGAAAGTAATTCCATGCCCAATGATATTTGAAGGGGGCCAGCTGATTAATGTCAGCCATGCCATTAAGTACCCGTTTATCTTCTGGGTTAATTGGCGAGTTAGCTGACCGTGCAGACGTAGAAGCTAGCGCTTGATTGACAGTAGGTTCGCTGCTTGATGTGTTTTCTTTACTTGAATTTTTCGCAAATGGATCATTCCAATTTAGCATCATAATACCTCTTAATTTAAATGTTATATGACGGTCTACTGACAGGCATCACAGTCAGGGTCTAAGATAGAACACACCTGCGGTGCTTGTTCGGGCGTCGCGTTGTTATGATTATCATTTTGTTCCATATGGGTCGCCCCTATGGAGCGCAAATAATAGGTACACTTTAGGCCTCTTGCCCAGGCTAG
>JGI24025J20009_10002332_pt1 | contig 13690 bp, 13 predicted proteins | sample Cruoilmetagenom3_FD_20009 | JGI IMG/M metagenome (IMG submission 20009)
AAGGATGAACCATCGATTTCTTTCAGGGGGGGGGGTCTTCATATTGTCACCATATATTTAAATGTTGTGGGTCAACTGTTTTGCGTCATCATTGTTTTTACGGCTTCAATCACATCAGCAGAAGGTATGTTTTGAAGGCACCTGCTGAGGCTTGCTATATTTCGATCACAGCCTTCTTCATGACACGGGACGCATTCACCCTTGCCCTGCAAAAGGAATACATTGCCCAGAATTTGGGTTCCTTTTCTTTTATATGGACTTTTCCCTGGAAAAGAAATATTTTGGGGCATCGGTCCCCACTTAACGGGATTGGTCGGTCCATACAAGGCAACAGTTGGAATTCCCAGGGCTGCTGCCATATGCGTAACTGCGGTATCAAGCCCAATATATACCGATGCCTTGCTTAACAGGTAAGCGACTCCGCTTAGGCTCAGTGCGCCGGCAACGTTTATGCTGCTGTCTGGCAGCGATTGGCAGAGATGGGATATATATTCCCGTTCATCCGGTGAATTGCTCCCTGTCAGCACCGTTCGTAATCCCTTTGCGTTAAGCCAGCGAATGAGGCCTGCCCATCCTTCATGATTCCACATCTTATAGTTAAACATAGGATAAACATGTACAACTGCATAAGGTTCCTTTTCCATATCAAATGGAAGAATCTGCCTGACGTTTATTTCGTCGCTTTCTTCCCATGAAATTATAACTTCAGGAATTTGTTTTACGTCGATAAGTTTTAGAAGTGACAAATTCATATTTATGGTATGGGTTTCATAGTTGTCAAACAGTTCATATTTATCAAGAAACGTTCGTTTCCATAGATGTTTATATCCATTTTCCACAAACCCTATGCTGATCTTCCCTGCTATCAGTGAGTAAAACGTGGGTCTGTCACCGGAAAGAGTTGAAATTGCCAGGTCGTACTGGCGAAATAGTTTGCAAATCGTTTTGACTTGTTCTCGAAAGGTTGCTCCTTCCGTAATCGTGATAATGGTATCGATGTCTTTATTCGCAGAGATACAACTCTCTGTTCCTTTAAAAACAACGACATCAAGCCTTGCATCCCGGTATGCATGACGAAGCGACCTGATCAGGGGGGTAGTCAGGATGACATCTCCTATACGACGCGTTGCAATGACAAGGATGCTTTCAGGGTTTTTGTGTTTAGTCACAAGAGAAGCACTCTCCAAATTGAATAAACTTACTGAGATATTAGATCAAATATTTTTTTTGCATGGTTATAATAGGTAAATGATTGACCTATCTCTGATCCTAAAAATTGACGAGCTGATTTAATCATATTCTCGCCCTCATTCTTACCTATTGATTTTATCTTAAAATACAAATCGTTCCAAGAGTTGTAATCTCTCATATTGATAAATATATCATGGGGAATGATTTTTTCCACATTGGGATCCCCTAAATATATTGGAATGGCCCCTGCAACAAGAGAATCAATAATTTTTTCCGTTAAATAACCAGAATAGCTGGTATTTTCAATGCAGATAGAGAACTTATAATGGGAAATGGTTCGCTTTTTATCTATACAGGGCATGGGTGATAATTTCTGTATATTTGCCTTTAATATAGTCCTCCATCTTAAAGGCAAATTGTTTAAATTATCCCAATTTGGGCCATAGATATCTAATAAAGATTTTTTATAGAAATAATCAATTGCTTCGAGTCTTTTATCATGAAGCTGGTTTTTCATTGCATATCTTTTGATTGAACGGGATGAGATTTTAAATTTTCCCCTCACCCATGCTTCAAAGTTTTTAAGATTTAAGATACTTCTTGAATGGAATGAATTCCGATAGTACTTATTTGACACTACCATAACGAGTTCTTTCCGCTCTTCCCACGGAATCATATTGGTGGGTATCTCGTCATTGCTAAATGAAGGGTAGTGATTTGGATAATAATTGTGTTTACCGGAAAGATGATTTTCAATAATTCCACTAAATAAAATCCCTGCTTGATAATCAGTACAAAAGCTGACTACATTTTCATAAAATGTCTCTGCAAAAAGTGGTGATTCATAACATAATACTATTCCAGACTTTGAACCCATTGAAACAAGTGACTTTGCATCTTGTGAATCAAGGTCTGCTATTACAATTACATCAGATGCCTTGATTTCTTTATCGATAACCTTTTTTAAGCAGACATCTCCAGTTATAACGCTATGACCTTTGTTTTTCGCAAGATCAATAAACTCAGATATCCAGCTTAAACCAGGGAATTGCTTACAATAAGCAGCAGATAAAACTTTATTGCCTTGAAATGCTTTAGTATCAGAACAATAAGCATAAATTATTTTCTTCATAAGCATTGATTATTAACATTCAAAAGCTGATAGAGTTATTGTGTTAGTTGTTCTGGTCATTACCTTGGCTGTTAATCCTGTTTGAAGAAGATTTAGCTCTCATAAAAAAATGTCTTCTGCCTATCCAATAGCGATATTAATTGTGACATATCCTTCTCGAATTTATCCTCAGGGTATATCCAGTCATTGTTTGTATTAAACTCGATTTCGCTGAGCAGGGACAGGCATAAATTTTTTCCAAGACTCCCCACATAGTTGTAATTTTGAGCCCATTGGTAATATTGATTTGATCTATCTCGAAAACCCTGGATTAGTTGAATGACAATGGAATTACTGGAAAACAATATATCACGAAATGGCTGACCATGCGGTCCTATAATAACAGGCGCTTCCTGAAATAATCTGATTTGTTCATTCAGGGCTAAAGTTGACATTACAATCCGCTTCATTTCCGGGAAAAATGTTTTCGCAATAGAAAAAATGGCGTCCTCGTTGCCGAGTTTTCGATCAGGTGCATCTTTACGGCTTAGAAATATTGGCAAGCCTTTGCGGGGAGATACTTGGCTGCCAATAAAACACTTCCGTAAAAACTGGTAATACTTTTCACGACTGCACGTAGCTATTTCTCCTTTGCACAACGTGGGAACATAAAACGCCCTTTTGCAGAATGTCGATCCGATACTGGCTTCTATTATTTCTGAATCGGGAACCTCCAACTTTTGAAGATAGCCTGCCTGCCACTTTCGGTGCATGGGGGTAACTAAAATTTTGCATCCCCCCAATCGTTTTATTGCATCCATACTTGCCACTAACCGAGGGAGGTGCTCGATTAAAAAGTGCCCCCTGTTGCCGGGAGCACGACTGGAAAGAATAAATACCGGTTCTTCAATTACCTTGGCAAGTGATTTTATCGGCCGTCGAATTTTTCGCTCCTCTACACCTTTGAGTGATGAACATACGGAAAATAACTGATCAGGCTCAAAAAACAAATGGCCTTCAGACCCAACAACCCAAACATTTTTTAAGACATATAAATAGGTCTCAGGATGAAAAAAATCGATCTGTTCGCAGGACCCACAATATATTTTTTCAAACTCATTCGTATAGTGGGTAACGCTATCGGTTTGAATGAGGATCCTGTCAAGGATTTTTGAGTGCTCCTTAACCTTTTTTAAATGATGACCAGTATCTGTCCAAATAGTTGCCTTGGCATCATGGAGAATCTCTGTCAATTTTGTTTTTATATTCGTAATTGCCATATCGTATGCTCTAATTAAATCTTGTAAGTGTAAAGCTAAAATTTATTCCTGAGAATAACTAATCAATCGGTCCCGGTTGAATCTTCAACGCTGGTATTGTCCAGTTTCCATACAATAGTCATCATGGCAAATGCTGTATAAATAACAACCTCTTGAACATGCCTGGACCACGCCTCAAAAATTCCTATAACGATGACTGCCACGAGCACAGATGCAACACACAAGCCCCACCTTCTAATAAAATCATTCTTCCCATGCCTGATGCAGTTCCAGCAGGTCTTAAACGACATAAATAATATATAGAGGAATAATGCAAATCCGACGAGGCCGGTCCGCACTGCTATGCTGAATAATATTGAGTGAGGAAAAATGTGGATGGATTTTTGCCTGTATTTAACGGGGACTTTTTTATTGTACTCATTCAGATTAATACACTTTCTATTTCCATAAGTCTCCATTCCAAAGCCTATGCCGATTATCGGGAAATCCTTAATAATCTCAAGTGTAGTACAATTTATATCGAGTCGTAAGTCGGTAATCGGATTAATATGGATAAAACGATTTCCCACAGGAGTCATGGTGACAACAACCAATATTATTGCCAGGCAGGCACCCAGAAGTTTTTTATTTTTGGAACATAATATAATGACTGACAGGAACAGGGCCAATGCGGTGCTGCGTGTCTGTGTCAGAACACTTAAAATACATAGTGGGAATAGGCATACAAAGGAGATTGTTTTTACATATAACCTACCCGTTGTAATTATGTAGTGTAGAGAAAAGATTATAGCAGTTACTGTAATGAACCCAATCTGGTTGACTGCTATTTCGTTAAGTCCCGGTAGAAGCTTTGTAGAAAAACTGTTGCCCAGCATGAAATAAAAATAATATATCTCTCCTATCGAAAATATTGTGGCGGAGATGATTATAACCCACGAAAGGCCAACAAGCCGTTTTCTGGAATTAAAGGAATTGATTAAAATATAATAAAATACCAAATAGTTAAGTAAATGTGCCCGAAAATCATGTATGCTGCCCTCCTTGTCAAGCGCAAAGAAAAGGCCAATAAATACCCAGATGACAAAGAGTGCAAAAGGAAGAGTAAGTGGTGACTTGAAGCAAAAATCAATCTTTTTGAAGCAAATTAAAATGATGACAATTGTGACAGAGCCATAAAAACAGATCTCCTTGATGGCTGTTGTGTGGGGAAAAGGATTGAAGAATATAAATATTCCCATTAATATGGGAACGCTCAGGTTTAAGATCTTGAATATTTTTTCTCTTGTGCTTTGTCCGTTTAATCCCAGTACTGTATCAGTAGATGTGTTAATATTCATAATTACTTGCAGGGAACCCCTCGATATTCCCCTTTAGGGAAAGAAGATTTTTTATATATGAGACGCTCGTTTAACATTTTATGATTGCGGTTTCCAGTTTTATCTCGAGAGAAATTCATTGCTTATGAACGACAGATCATAAGGCAGAGTGAATTCATATTTTTTATCCTGCTCCTGCCTGTTCAGGTTGATAAGAAATGGTGTGTGTGTCTTTGGATACATGCCGCAGAAGGCTTTTAGCCCGAGGAAATCCTCACGTTTCAGGTTTTCCTTATATTTAATTTCTATCGGGATCTGTTTGGTGATAAAATCCAGAATAATATCCACTTCGTGTTTGTTCTTGTCCTGCCAGAACTTGATTACATCTGTTTTTACGCCGCTCTTCAATAATTCAGACAGCACGAATCCTTCAAACAAGAACCCGGAATCGTTTCTCCTGTTAACGGGATTAAAATTGTTGATGAAATAATTTCTCACACCATTATCTATAAAGTAGATTTTGGGAATTTTGACAAGTTCAGAATTCTTGTTTGAGAAAAATGGCCGCAGATCAATTATCAGGTATGTTTCTTTCAATAATTCAATATAATTAAGAACCTCTTTGTAACGCAGAGAACATATCTGTCCGATATCGCTATACTTTATTTTCTGCCCGTTGTTGATTGCCAGATATTCTATTAACCGTTTCGCGGGGCTGATTTTTGAGACATCAAAATATTCCAGCAGGTCTTTCTTTACATATAGATCAAAAATGCTTTTCAGAACATCTGCCTTGTCGTTTTCCAGAACAACTTCGGGGTAGCCGCCGGTTACCATGAATTCATTCAGGTACGCCAATAGTTTTGAAGTTGGTTGTTTAAGCTGTTTCCCTTTTAATTTTCCGATGTTATGCAGATGTTGAATAGCATCTTCATCCTCCTTGAACCATAAAAATTCCTCAAAACTTAGCGGATAAATATTGTTTGTACGTTTTCTGCCCGCGAGCGATTCCTGGATTTCATCCTTGATTTTGATTGAAGATGAGCCTGACGCATAAATTTTTATATTATCGAATCTGTCATAGATATTTTTTACTATGAGTGTCAATCCGGGATATCTTTGAAATTCGTCAAGAAATACGTAGAAAAAATCCCTGTGATTTTCATCATAACCATTTAATTTTAAAGTGTTTACAAAACTTTCGAAGGTATTAACCTTTTCATAATTGCTGTATATGTCCAAATCGAAAAAAATGGCCTTTGAGCCAGCGCTGAGTTCTTTATAGAGAGCTTTCAGGATTGTTGTCTTGCCGACTTGCCGGGCACCAATCAGCAGCGAGACTTTTTTGTCTTTTTTTTGTTTTAATAGCGATTGAAATGATTCTCTTGGCTTCATCTATAATCACTTCTCTATAGAATATAGTTTAAACTAAAATTACCTAACAAGTATTAAAAGAATAGATTTTTGTCAAAATGTTTCTGCGATTATCCCGCGAAGATAGCCCTTATATCAGATTCACACAGAAAATTCATTATTTTAATTGGCTTGCAACTGTGCTATGTATCTGCGGTAACATACATTTTTAATCTAAAGGATTCCTTCTAACAATGGGTAAAAAAATACCTCTTTCAGTGGCAATCATCACGAAGAATGAAGCAGAAAACATGCCCGGTTGCATCGGAAGCATCAAATTTGCGGATCAAATCGTCGTGGTGGATTCCGGTAGTACAGATGATACGGTAAAGATTGCATCCGACTTCGGATGCGATGTGTTTATCGAGGAGTGGCGGGGTTTTGGCCCGCAGAAGCAGTTTGCCATCGATAAATGTAAACACCGATGGGTGCTTGTTCTTGATGCCGACGAGCGCATTCCTTCTGAAACCGCCATGGCTATCGGGGATATCGTGTCGAAGGGATCGGATGATGTGGCCGGTTACAGTTTTCCCCGAAAGAACTGGTTCCGGGGCCGCTTGATTAAACATCTCTGGGGTGGAGACAGGATTATCAGGCTTTTTCAGAAAAACCTCGGTCGAATGACCTCTGCAGCAGTTCATGAGTCGGTGGAAGTCAATGGTCATGTGGAAGCGCTGGATGTTCCCATAGAACATTTTACGGAGAGCGATCTGAGCAAAATCTTGATCAAGATTGATCACTATTCAACGTTGGGCGCCCAGGAAGCCTTTATTGAGGGCAGGAAGGCGACAATCTGGTCGGCTTCATTTCGGGCGGCCCTGGCGTTTTTCCAAAGCTACTTTTTGAAACTTGGTGCTCTTGATGGAGCCCAAGGCCTTACTCTTTCTATTACTGATTCTGTCAACAAATTTTTCAAATATGCCAAGTTGAGCGAGCTACACAAACAGACTAAGTCATTAGACCAAAGCCGTTAGTCCCTTAATTGTAAAGTCCTGCAAAAATGAGCGATAGGCAAGACCTCTTATGGTCTCACCTATCATGGAAAACAAGAATGAGGACCGAGCATGACCCCTATTTAAACATTTATACTATTTTCAGATACTTATTGACCACTTGATCAACAATTCTGGAAGCGATACCAATATAATTTTCAGGTGCAAGGATTTTTTTAACCTCATCTTTCGTAAAATATTGCGCAATCTCTTCGTCTTCCAAACATGCATCGATAAACGGCCTGTTATTTTCAAATGAGTACATCGCTATTCTGTGAACAATTGCCATGCCTGTTTCTTTCTTCCCTGTTTTTTTTGCCAGTTCAAATAACAGAGCTTCAGATGTCATAAGACCTCCTGTAAGATCAAGCGTTTCCTTCATCTTTGCAACATTCACCTGAATACCGCTAAAGATTGTCAAACCGGCATTAAGCATTGTATCCACGAGAAGAAAACTTTCAGGGATTAAAAGATCGTACAGATAAAACGGGGTGAAATGACGAGCGTCTCGATGGTGAGAACCCATCATGGCTGCAGCGTTTGATATTACCACTTTCGCAAATGGAGACATCATTTCTGCGTAGATTGGATTTCTTTTCTGAGGCATGGTACTGCTGCAAATCTGCTTTTCCGTATCAAAGGGCTCGGCGATCTCAGCTATTTCAGTCCGCTGCAATGTATACAAATCTTCCCCGATCTTTTCAAACGTTTGAGCAATCAAACCAAGGATATCCAGCAACTCTGCCCACTTACCATTATTAGGTTGATGGCATATCAACGGGGTACCCAAACCCATTTTATCCATTACCATTTTTTCCAGATCGACAATCTTTTCGCCACCAATTGCATAAAATGCGGATGAGACACCCACCGCACCTGTACAGCTACCAATCAAGATACGCTTTCTTGCCTCTTGTATTCTTTCTATGTGTACATAAACCATATCCGCGTAACCTGCCAGAATAAATCCAAAGGTAGAGGGCAAAGCCTGCTGCCCATGAGTTCTCGCTGTGATAAGGGTATCTTTGTATTTCTCAGCAAGGTCAAGAAGGGTCTTCAATATTTTTTTTAATTTGTCTTCAACGATATTTAGTGCATCCTTTACGCGACATGCCAGGGCACTCTCGATAATGTCCTGGCTCGTGGCCCCGTAGTGGATATATTCTCCTGCATCACCTTCACAGGCCTCCTTGTACGCCCTTATCATGGCTACTGTAAATAGCTTGATGTCATCATTTATTTCGGCTACTCTTTTGATTGTTACATATCCAGTATTACCTTTCCTCTTTATCTCCGCCGCAGCTTCTTCAGGTATCATCCCGAGTTCAGCTTGAGCTTCAGCAAGTGCCACTTCAAATTCTATCATAGTTTCAATGTAATTCTTCTCCTCAAAAACCTCTTTCATCTCGGGTGAGCTATAGAAGTTTTTGAACATTTCCGTTTCCATGATTCCGAATGCCATAATTTCTAAATCCTCCTTTTAAATTTAGTAATTTGTTTTAATATAACAAAATAAAACGAAAATGAAAATTATTTTGTTACACCTCAAAATAGACAGCTATATCCTTCACTTTTCTATATCAACAGCTATCTTTAAAATCATCTGTCTGCCATTGAGTGGAAAATTGTGATCATCGAGGGTCTGTCAAGAGAGAAGTCTGCAATTAGACGTTCAGGTTTAATCGATATGAATGAGCAAAACCGTTCGGCTAAGCTCTTTTGAGGATTTTGCGATTGACAATCGGTTAAAGATGGCCTGAAAATGAGAGGTATAAACGTATAAGTTATTTTTGGACAAATCCTAAGTCTTTGGAGATAACATCGTGGTAATGCGATATAGTTAATGTTCTTCCTTTTCGGCATAACCTGTAATCATAGAGATAAAATCGGCGAAGATGGTATGACCTGTAGTGGCCAGGTAGATATGGGCGACAAAAAAGGCTGTAAATATAATAGCCATAATGTAATGAAAAATAGCCACAACTTTCATGCCGCCGATAAGAGAGATAAATGATGAAAAATAATATGGATACATATACATAATGCCGCTGATCAGCAGAAGGGGCATCATAACAAACATAAAACTGAAATAGGTTGCCTTCTGCAGCGGATTAAATTTATTGTCCTCAGACGGAAAATAGGGATGGGGTCTGTTTTTAAAAATATCATAGGCATAAAACTTTGCCTGCACAATCATCCCAGGATGTATATCTTCCTTTCTTATGATATAGTGTGAAACGCGTTTGGAGATCAGATTGTACAACAGCCACAGAAAAAAATCACAGACCAGTAATATTCCAGCCCAGTTGTGTAAGGATATAGCATTTGAAAAACTTCCAAAAAGATTAACACTGTCCGGCCAGTGTATCTGGGTGCCGGACAATATTAATAGTATAACCAGGATGGCATGTATCCAGTGCCATACACGTTCGGTGACGGGATGCAAATAAATTTTCTCGGACATTTTCTTATTTTCTCCTTCTGCTGATGAATCTCAGAATACCGTGTATCGCACATCCCGCAAACGTTAAAATTATCAGCAGGATTCCGATAATATCGAGGGCCGGTATCCTGTTGCTTCCCACAACATAATTGCCCTTTTCGAGAAGCTCCTTATTCGTAAAGCTCCAGTTTGTTAATGAATATTCAGGAGTTCCTTCGGCTGCTGTCAAAAGTACACTGTCTTTCGCATGACACTGCTGACAATCTCTTATGGGGGATTGCAATGAGGGATTGTGGCATGTCAGGCAATCCACCTTTTTCAGGTGAAGTTCGGGTTGCTCCAGCCAGTTATGCCTTACAGATGGAGTTGGCTTAAGAGGAACCAGAATATCTTTGTTCGCTTTAACTTCCCATGGTTCAAGGTCTTCCTCTGCCAGGAAAAGTTTGTCATTCCCGTGGCACGCGAGGCATGTTCCGTTCTGCGGGGTCTTAAGCTGGATATTATGCGGGGTCGCAAATTTCCAGGTCGGTGCTTTATCCATGTTCGTTAAGGCATCCTTGACATAGAAATCAAACAGGCCGGGGTTTACCGGTACATGGCGAACTATTACATATTTTTCAGGTCTGTCTTCCGTCACCTTGGGATTCAGGCCTATTTTGAAATCCATCTTTGAGGGAGCTGTTTCAAAATAAGGTGCACCCGATTTGTCTTTGCCCACATGACAGCTGTAGCAGTTTTTGTATGGCATAGAATGACAAACCTGGCAGCTTACCTTGCCCTGGTGGATAGCATGGTCCGGATGCACAAGATCTTTGCCCTGTTTATCAGTTTCCGTTTTTTCCGAACCTGCCATCTTATGACAGTCTTCACACTTTGCCCTATTTGCGACCTCATATCTGTCAAAAGGTTCCTTATCCATCCCGTGACCATGCATTTCATCACCGGTGTGACATGCCTTACAAGCCATTTCATGCTCAGCGTGGTGAACGTCAGCCGGTATGCCCTCATTTTCTCCGTGGAATTCTTTTCCGACCCTGCTTCCATGGCATGAAGTACAATTTGTCTCGACGGGAGGTGTCTTCTGGAAAAGGTGTCCATCTATGAATCCACCCCCGACAGATGTGGGGCGGCTGACATGACACTGACCGCAGCTGCTGTGGCATGCCGAACAATTTGTCCCCATGGCGTCGTCGATCTTGTCGCGTACACAGGAATCCGGATTTGCTCTGAGGTATATCTTATTCTTGAAAGGAGCAAGGGTTACATGAAGATTAGTTTTATTTTTCCCTGTTATTTTCGGATGACCACTCTCATCATCAATTGCATGGCACTCACCACAGGTTTTTGAGGGATCGGGGAAGGTGGGGTCTCTTACCAGTCCTTCATGAGCTGTTTTGTAATCGTTACTTTCGGGATTTCCTCCATGGCATGTCTCACAGGAAATCTGGCCATGCACATCTTCATCCTCATCCAGGAAGTCGGTATCAATAAGCACCTTTTCGTATGGCTCCAACGGAGCCACAGCTCCTCCTCATCCTTCCCCCTTTGACTCGGCAGGCTTTTCCACTTTGGGGTTTGATGCCTCAATATCCCTGGTGATTTCAAGAAGCTTTTTCATGCTGGTATGACATGACACACAACTGCTTTCTTCGGCATGAAGAAAAACGGGGGAATTCCATGAAACAAGGGTAAAAATGGCAATAAAAGCTAAAAGAAGTTTAAAGCTGTTTCGCGCACCAGATATTCTGCAAACAATATCCATTAAATATCTCCCAATGATTATACAACGCTAATAAATCTTTGGATACTATATACAATGAAGAATGGCAAGAGAAAAAACAAACACTACATTAGTGACTCTGTTGATTTAATGTCAAATTCAGCGATTTTTGCAAAATGGGACGCCCTAACTATGTGAAATCATTGATAGCAAAAAGTAGCTTTTTCATGAAATCGTACTAAATCAACAGAGTCATTAATGGGATTTGATCTAAAATCGTTTCTGTTTTCATGGCTGCCGCTGCCAAGTTCACCGTAAAACCCGGCATCGCCAAGCCCGTATATTTCCTGAACCTCCTGTTCGTTGGTGAGCTTCTGTACGATTCCGGCCTGATCTCTTTTGGCGGTGTGCCAGACAAGCCTCTTGAATATGGTTTCCGATGCGTCTTTGATAATATCCATGGTTCCACCATACAGTGGAAAAGGCTGTCTGTTAAGTGGCGCGGTTGGGTAACTTATTGATATTATTGAGGAAACCGGCTGCCAAATTTTACTTTCCTGACATTTTGCGGGAGATAAATGGGAAGGGGGCGTCAAGGCTCTTGCAGAGGCTGGTTTGAACAAGGTGCAGGGCGGGAATGGATTTCTTGCTTTTGGGCTTTGTTGAAATATTTTTGAATTCTTTTCAAAAATAACTATGGCTTATGTCGAATATCCAGAAGGATTTTAACTTTCTTGACTGAGAAAATTAACTATGTTAGTTCTTCAAGTGAGATTTGCCAGATCATTAATCGTTTCCTCTCCATGAACCGCAAGATTATATATTTATGACAGAATTTACCCACTTGGATAAAAAAAATAAGTCACGGATGGTAGATGTTACGGCCAAAGAGCCTACATTCAGAGTAGCAGTGGCCGAAGGGAAGGTCTTGATGAAACCCACCACCGTAAAAGCGATTGAAGAAGGAGAAGTATCAAAAGGGGATGTTTTCGGTGTCGCAAAAATCGCCGGGATCATGGCCGCCAAAAGAACAAGCGATATGATTCCCATGTGTCACCCTCTCGAATTGACGGGTATTGATATCCATTTTTCAAGCCACAGGAAAAGCGGAGCGATAACTATTCAATCAAGGGTCAAAACTTTTGGACGAACGGGCGTGGAAATGGAAGCGCTGACCGCCGTCAGCACAGCAGCTTTAACTATTTATGATATGTGTAAATCTGCAGATAAAGAAATAATACTATCAGACATAAAACTAATGGAAAAGAGTGGCGGTAAAAGCGGGATATTTATAAGAAAAGAATAATTCTCCCGAACTTGTTATCCTACGACAACAGGTAATACCAATGTCAAAAACAACTTACAGGATAAGGAAATCACTTTTAATTCCTCTGGCTATCGATACTTTTTTTCTTTTCGTGCTATTAGTAATTGTTTTTTTTACCGATACTCACCCTGCAGAAAGAATCATTCTTTCCATCATATTTATCCCTCTTGCATACTCTTTGCTCGAAACAATCTTCCGTAAAACCACCGTAGAGACAAAAGGCATTCAAATACAAAAACTCCTGAGGAGAAAAGTGCTGGATTGGAACGATATTACAAATATTGACACGATAATTTTGAGAAAAAAAGTATACCTTATCTTGACTACTACAAAGGGGTTTTGCACATTATCAAATTCTTATGGCAACTTTACAAATCTGACTCGCGAGATCATTGAGCATACAGACAGTGATAAAGTAGAGAAGAGTGTGAGAGATATCGTTAAGCAGCCGGTTCACAAGATATGGGATGTTGTGGGAATATGGCTTGCAGCCTTTCTCCTCTTTTTTATCATCTACATGAAACTCTTCGTTTCTTGACCCTGTTCCGGCAGTTTTCTTCTCAGGTTTTTTGTTTTTTTGTCCCAAAATTGCAAGGTAATATTTCTATCTTAGAAAGGACTGTGGTCCCATATGAATTCACGAAACACGGACAATAGAATAAGTGAGAGTAAAACTGGCAACTCATCGTTTTCAGTCATAGAAAATATCCTGGAAAAACGGTTTGTAGATATTGTCACGATCCTCAGTTCACAAAATCCCGGGAAAAGTAAATTGTATGAAGAGATTTTATCAATGGTTGAAAGAATTTTAATCACAATTGCTTTAAGACGTTCCAACAATATCAAATCGGCTGCTGCCACCTTTCTTGGGATAAACAGGAATACCCTTCATAATAA
>JGI24025J20009_10002335_pt1 | contig 13688 bp, 8 predicted proteins | sample Cruoilmetagenom3_FD_20009 | JGI IMG/M metagenome (IMG submission 20009)
AGAGATGGAAGGGTGGAAAGGAGATATTTCTCAGATAAATAAATATGAAGACTTTCCCCAGCAATTAAAGGCCTACATTAATCGAATAGAAGAATTGGTAAAAACTAAAGTAGTTATAGTATCTGTCGGCCCCAAAAGAAGTCAGACAATTATTCGAGAAAAAGTATTTAAATGAACCAATTCACCGATTAGCCAATTCACCAATTGACCAATTAGAAAATTAGGAAAGAAAATGCGAAGAAATTAATTTAAAATAAATTATTCATTATTGAAGAAGTTGTAGGGGTAGACCTTGTGTCTGCCCACCATAAGAGAAAATACAAAATGCAATGTGTAAATAAAGAAATACAAGATAATTTATTAATCAATTAGCTAATTAGGAAAGAAAAATACAAAGTGATTGATTGACTGATTCGCCAGATAACCATTAATTAAATTATCTGGTTTTAACTTTAACTATCTAACTAATTTAATTGGCTAATCGACAGATCTTAAGTTTTGAATTTTAAATTATAGTTTTTGGCTTTTCACTTTAAATTTTTAGCTTAATTATCTATAGGCTAAACAACATCTAATTTAATTGGTAAATTGGCTAATTGATAAATTAATCTTAATCTTANTCTTANTCTTAAATTTGCTAATTGACTAATTGGAGAATGGGTTAATTGGTAAATCGNAGAATCGGCTAATCGGCAAATTGGTGAATTAATTAAGGAGTGTAACGCAATGATTGAACGATATTCTTTTCCAAAAATGAAACAAATATGGGAAGAAGAAAATAAATATAAAACCTGGCTCCAGGTTGAATTATTAGCATGTGAAGCATTATATAAATCAGGTAAAATAGACGAAGAAGGCATTAGGCACATCAGAAAAAATGCAAAATATTCTATCAGCCGTATTCAGGAGATTGAAAAAGTTACCCGTCACGATGTATTGGCCTTTACTACGGCGGTAGGAGAAAATTTGGGAAAATATTCACGATTTTTTCATCAAGGATTAACTTCTTCGGATGTATTAGATACTTCGTTGGCCATTAGATTAAAAGAATCTGCAGAAATTATTATAGAAGATCTTGAAAATGTTATTAAAGCCATTAAAAAAAGGGCATTAGAACATAAATACACGGTTATGATGGGTAGAACACATGGTGTCCATGCTGAACCCATTACCTTTGGATTCAAAATGGCTATATGGTATGCTGAAATGGAGAGAAATCTGGAAAGAATGAAAAGAGTCAGGGAAGAAATATGCTATGGTAAAATATCCGGAGCAGTGGGAACTTTTGCTCACATTGAACCTTTCGTTGAAGAGTATATTTGTTCAAAATTAAATTTAAAACCGGCAAAAGTATCTAATCAAATTATCCAAAGAGACAGACATGCATTTTATTTAACTACTCTGGCAATCATTGCCAGTTCTCTGGAAAAATTTTCTACTGAAATCAGAGGAATGCAGAGAACAGAAATATATGAAGCAGAAGAACAATTTGCTGCCGGACAGAAGGGTTCATCTGCAATGCCTCATAAAAGAAATCCAATTATCTGTGAAAGGATATGCGGCCTTTCACGTGTGTTAAGAGCTAATTCAATAACTGCTATGGAGAATATAAATTTATGGCAGGAGAGAGATATTTCTCATTCTTCAGCAGAGCGAATTATTATTCCGGATAGTAATATTTTAATGGATTACATATTGCAAAAATTTACCGTACTTATTGAAAAATTAAATGTTTATCCTGAAAATATGAAAAAAAACCTGATGACGACGAGAGGTTTGATCTTTTCACAGAGAGTGATGTTGAAGCTTGCTTCAAAAGGTCTTTCCAGGGAAGAATCTTATCGGATAGTGCAGGGAATTTCCATGCAGGTCTGGCAGGGTAAATCTGATTTTAAGGAACTTCTCTTAAAAGATACGGAAGTAAGAAAATATTTAAGCAACAAAGAGATAGACGATTGTTTTGATTACAGAAATTATCTTCATCATATTGATTTTATCTTTAAAAGGGTATTTGATTAATCCTCGAATAAATCATCCCGAAAATACAATTTTAACATTAAATAATTTGGCGTAATTAGTTAATTATACCGCTATATAGTTTCATCATTTTTTTTCAAAATTTATAAGTAAAAAATTATCTGAGGAAAAACATTGTTAAAAATATTTTTATCATATTATAAACCATACCGGAAGCTATTTGCATTAGATATGTTTTGCGCATTTATGATAGCAAGTATAGATTTGGTTTTTCCCATGATTACCAGACAATTTATTAACGATATTATTCCAAACGGAAAAATCGAAATTTTTTATCTCCTGGTTATATCACTCCTTATACTGGCAGTGATGAGAGCCATTCTGAACTACATCGTAGATTACTGGGGGCATATCGTTGGAACAAGAATGGAAAGAGACATGAGAAAAGACTTGTTCGGGCATTTACAAACTTTATCATTTGATTTTTTTGATAATGTAAAAACAGGTCATATCATGTCGAGAATAGTCAATGATTTAAGGGAAATAAGTGAATTAGCCCATCACGGACCGGAAGATATTTTTTTATCTTTAGTTATGTTAATCGGTTCTTTTATAATTCTTATGACAATAGACTGGAAACTTACCTTAATAATATATTCCTTTTTACCACTGTTAATCTATTACGCAGCTTTAAAAAGACAAAAAATGACCAAGGCATTTAGATTGGTTAGAAAAAAAATTGCAGCAGTTAACTCGCAGGTTGAAAATAGCATTTCCGGTATCAGAGTAGCAAAATCATACACTAATGAAGAATTTGAAATTGAAAAATTTGACGAAGGAAATAGAAAATTTAATGATTCAAGAGAATATGCATACAAAGCAATGGCGGAATTTTTTACCGGAGTATTTTTCATATCTAATTTGTTAAATATCATGGCTTTAACTGTGGGCGGATTTTTTGTTTATAAAGGGTATATAAATATTGGAGATTTAATAGCTTATATTCTATACATTAATTTTTTTCTCCAACCGATAAGAAAATTAACCAACTTTACACAACAATTTCAAAATGGCATGACCGGCTTTGAAAGATTTATAGAAATCATGAAAATAAAACCATCTATAGAGGATGCACCGGAAGCAATTACAATAGAAGGAAAGATAACCGGAGAGATAGAATTTAAGAAAGTTACTTTTAGCTATAACACGGACAGGAATATCTTGCACAATATAAATCTTAAAATACACTCCGGAGAAATGATTGCTCTGGTAGGACCATCCGGTGGAGGCAAAACTACTTTTTGTAATCTAATTCCCCGTTTTTATGAAGTTAACAGCGGTGAAATATTAATTGATGGTATAAATATAAAAAGTATCGCATTAAAATCATTAAGAGATAATATTGGATTGGTTCAACAGAATATTTTTCTTTTTACCGGAACAATCAGAGAAAATATATTATATGGTAAACCGGAAGCAACAGATGGGGAACTGGTACAAGCAGCTAAAGATGCAAATATTCACAACTTTATTGTTAGTTTAAGCGAGGGGTACGATACTTATATTGGAGAAAGTGGAATAAAACTTTCGGGAGGGCAAAGACAGAGAATCTCTTTGGCGAGGGCTTTTTTGAAGAATCCTTCCATCCTTATTCTTGATGAAGCCACCTCGGCACTGGACAGTGAAACTGAATTGCTGGTACAAAAAGCTTTGAAGAAATTATCTATTGGCAAAACAGTATTGGTTATTGCACACAGGCTTTCTACCATTAAAAATGCAGATAAAATCATAGTTTTAACTCAACAGGGTATTGTTGAAAAGGGCACCCATGAAAAACTTATTGCTCAAAATGGAATATACACTAAACTTTACAAAGCTCAATTTAGAGGATTTATTCCCGATAGTATGGAATAAAAATCTAAAAGCAAGCAGATAAATATTTTATCAAAGCGGTATATATAGTATTTTTGAAAGTGTAAATAGAAAATATTAATAAGATTATAGGTAAGATTTAATACAATAAAATACAATATTTAGAGAAATTATTATATTTATACTTATTTATTATGAGCAGAATCCGAAGAATGGTTAGAGCTTGTGAAAAATCTTTGAAAGTTATTCAATTTAAAAGTATAATTTATAGTAAAAGAAAGAGGTAAATATGAATGGAATAGAAAAACAACCTGTAGGATTTTTTGATTCAGGATTGGGCGGTTTATCGGTTGTAAGTGAAGTAAAGAAATTACTACCTGAGGAAAATATCGAATACTTTGCTGATAATCAACATCAACCTTATGGTGAAAAAAGCCAATCCCAGCTAATAAAATATTCTTCAAAGATCATGCATTTTCTTTTAAAAAAAAAGATTAAAGCGTGTGTAATCGCATGTAATACTGCAACTGCAGCGAGTCTTGATACTTTGAAAGAAAATTTTAATATTCCCGTTATCGGGGTAATTACGCCCGCAGTTCAGGATGCAATAAAAAATACATTGAATAAAAAAATTGGAATTATTGCAACTGAATTTACTTCGAAGTCTCAAATATATCAGATGAAAATAAAAAAAATAGCTCCCGAGATAAATGTTTTTTCAAATTATTGTCCTGAATGTGTAGCGTTGGTGGAAAATGGAAAAAATAATTCTCCAGAAGCTTATGAAATTATTAAAAAATATTTAGCACCTTTGAAAAAAGCTCAAATAGATACATTGATCATTGGTTGTACTCATTATGCTTTTTTAAAAAATATCATATCAAAATGCATGGGGGAGAAGGTTACCTTAATTGATCCTGCAGAAAGTACTTCCCGGGAACTTAAGAAACTCCTTATACAGAAAAGAATATTAAACAAAGGTAAAAAAATTAAAGAAAATTATTATACCTCAGGCGTATCTGATGTGGTTGAAAAAACCGCAAGATTAATTTTGAATAAAGAAGAATTTATTATACAAAAAATACAACAATAATTTCTTTTCATATCCCTGAAAGTTTGTTTTTGTAAACTTTAACAGGCTTTTCCGTAAAGTCAATCGATATTTTGTTTGAATATTTCGAGATAATAAGAATGAATTCTATTTGAAAGGAGGGATTAAAATGAAAGCTGAGAAAATATGGATGGATGGAAAAATTGTTGATTGGGATAAAGCTAAAGTTCATGTATGTACACATGCATTACATTACGGAAGTGGCGTATTTGAAGGAATAAGGGCTTATGAAACCGATAACGGGACAGTAATCTTTAGATTAAAAGAACATGTTGACCGTTTGTTTAATTCGGCAAAAATATTTAAAATGGAAATTCCTTACAACAAAGGTCAGATAGTGAAAGCCATTAAGGATATTATAAAAGTAAACAACCTGAAAAGTTGTTATATTCGACCCCTGGTATACCGAGGATTTAATAATTTATCTCTAAATCCATTCGATTGTCCGGTTAATTGTGCAATAGCTGTTTGGGAATGGGGAGCATATTTAGGAGAAGAAGGCCTGGTTAATGGGATTAAAACCAGGATTTCAAGTTATGCACGAAGTTATATAAACTCAACATCTCAAAAAGCTAAAATTTGTGCAAATTATGTTAATTCCATATTTGCAAAAATGGAAGCAATTGAAGCAGGAGTTGATGAGGCAATATTACTGGATGCGGATGGTTATGTTACTGAAGGTTCCGGTGAAAATTTATTTTGGGTAAGAAATGGTATAATCTATACTACCCCAGCTAACATAGTATTGGAAGGAATTACCAGAGATTCTGTAATAAAAATTGCTCAAGATATGGGCTATCAAGTTAAAGAAAAACGTGCCGGAAGAGACGAGCTCTACATTTCGGATGAAGTATTTTTTGCGGGTACAGCTGCTGAAGTAACTCCTATTAGAGAAATCGATAAATATAAGATCGGCGAAGGAAAACGTGGACCTGTTACTGAAAATATTCAAAAAGTATTTTTCGAAATTACTAAAGGAAAAGAGAAGAAATATTTAAAATGGCTCGAATGAACTAGTATAGGGGTCAGATCTCAACATTTGACATAAGCTTGCTGTCTGTTTAACTTAAGAATAGCTTATGTCAAATGTTGAGTCTGACCCCTATACAAAAATTAAAATAATTTTAAGAAAGAAGGTAAAAAATGGCATTATCAGATTTAGTAAAAAATATTAACCCCTCACAAACTTTAGCAATTACCGCCCAAGCCTTAAAAATGAAACAGGAAGGAAAAAAAGTTATTAGTTTTGGAGCGGGTGAACCGGATTTTGATACCCCAGAAAATATTAGAGAAGAGGCAATTTCCGCGATTAAAGACGGTTTTAGCCACTATACTACAAGTTCAGGAATTATTGAACTTAAAAAGGCAATTGTAGAAAAACTTAAAAAAGATAATAAAATAGATTACAAAACCTCAGAAATTATCGTGTCGACCGGAGCAAAACAATGCCTCTTTAACACTATTTTAACTATTTGTAACCCCGGCGATGAGGTATTGCTACCAACTCCCTGCTGGGTAAGTTATACTGAACAGATAAAGATGGCAAAAGCTGTTCCCGTGTTTGTACCTACTTATTACAAAGAAGGATTTAAATTAAAAGCTATTCAAATTGAAGAGAAAATTACCCCTAAAACAAAATTAATCATTTTAAACAGTCCCAATAATCCTACTGGAGCAGTTTACGATGAAAATGAACTGAAAAAGATTGCTCAACTTTGCGTGAAACATGACATTTACTGCATTTGCGATGAAATATATGAAAAATTAATTTACGATAATGCTAAACATTTTAGCATGGCATCTTTGGGCGATGAGATAAAGGAAAAAATGATTACTATCAACGGAGTATCTAAATCATATGCTATGACCGGTTGGAGAATTGGATATGCAGCAGGTCCGGAAGATATTATCAAAGGTATGTCTAAAATTCAAGGTCACAGTACCTCTAATCCTAATTCAATAGCACAAAAAGCAAGTGTAGAGGCATTGATTGGAAAACAGGATACGATTGAAAAAATGAGAAAAGCTTTTGATAAACGAAGAAAATATATAGTTTCAAGATTAAATGAGATAAAGGGATTTTCCTGTCTTGTTCCATCCGGAGCTTTTTACGCCTTTCCGGATATAAGCAATATATTAGCAAGGGGCATTCAATATCAGGATCGTGTAATTAAGACATCATTTGATCTTTCTGATTTTATACTTAAGGAAGCCGAAGTTGCGGTGGTTCCCGGCATTGCTTTTGAGGCAGAAGGTTATCTGCGCTTATCTTATGCAACTTCCCTGGAAGATATTAAAGAGGGTTTGAATCGGATTGAGAAACTTTTAAAATAAAATCATGTCCCCTCCCTTGGAAGGGATAGAAGGCAAAGGCGAAAAATAAGATAGAATTACATGTTTTTATATTATCTGAGTAATTTTAATATAATCAGCGTAATCACCATACAAAATATTAAACAGGAGTATAAGAGTTAGATATGAAAATACTGGATAACCTTAATAATAGACAATTGGAAGCAGTAAAATCTAAAAATAATCCAACATTAGTCATTGCCGGAGCGGGAAGTGGAAAGACCAAGGTGTTGACTCACCGTGTTGCATATCTTATTCATGAAGAAAAGATAAACCCATACAATATTCTGGCAGTAACCTTTACAAATAAAGCAGCCAATGAAATGAAGACAAGAATTGAAAATTTATATAAAGACATGAATAGTGATATGAAAATAAAAGGATTATGGATGGGAACATTTCATTCAATTTGTGCCCGGATATTAAGACATGAGATAGAAGCCTTGGGATATGATAATAATTTTATTATTTATGATAAAGGTGACCAGTTAAGTTTGATTAGAAAATGCATTAAACAACTGGATCTGGGAACGAAAAGATACAGCCCAAATCTATTTTCTTCAATTATTGATAAAGCAAAAAATAATTTGGAGGATGTAGAAGCTTTTGAATATAATGCAATTGGCTTTTTTAAAAAAATTGTAGAAAAAATTTATAGATTATATCAGCAGGAGTTGAAAAAAAACAATGCTCTTGATTTCGGAGATTTAATATTGTTAACTGTTAAGATATTTAAAGATAAGCCTGATATTCTAGACAAATACCAAAATAAGTTTATACATGTATTGGTGGACGAATACCAGGATATCAATAGGGCTCAATATTCTTTTATAAGACTACTTTCAAGAAAATATCATAATTTATTTGTTGTCGGTGATCCCGATCAAAGTATTTATAAGTTCAGGGGTGCAGATTTAAGTAATATCATGAAATTTGAAGAAGATTACCCCGATAGCACTTTGATAAAACTTGAACAGAATTATCGTTCAACAAAAGTTATTTTAGAGGGAGCAACTAAATTAATTAAGCATAATAAAAACCGCAAAGACAAAGATTTATGGACAGATAAAAAAGAAGGCGAAAAAATAAAATGTTATGAGTCAGCAAGCGCTCTTAATGAAGCAGAATTCATTGGTCGGGAAATATTAAAACTAATGAAAGAAAAAGATAAGACATTTAAAGATTTTGTAATTTTGTATCGTACAAATGCTCAATCCAGAGCTTTTGAGGAAATATTTAATAAACAGGGAATTCCCTTTAAGGTAGTCGGAGGTTTAAGATTTTATGAGAGAAAAGAGATAAAAGATATCTTAGCCTACTTGCGGTTTATCTATGACCAAAAAGACAGCGTAAGTTTTTTAAGAATTCTCAGTAATGAAAAATTAGGAATAGGTAAGGTAGCTTTATCCAAAATTGAAGGCCTGGCAAAAGAAAATAATTTGAATTATCACCAGGCTTTAATTTATTTTTTAAAAAAACAGAGCTCTAAATTATCGAGCGATAGACAATTAAAAATAAAAAGATTTACTTCTTTAATTGATGAATTAAATCAGGAAAGAGATAAAATTACCGGCAGTGAGCTATTAGTAAAATTATTGAAAAAAATAGACTATAAGAAAGAATTGAAGAAAGAAGATGATTTTAAAGCGGAAGCTAAAATTGAAAATATAAAAGAATTAGTTTTTGCAATTCAGGATTTTGAAGAAAACAGAGAAGATAAATCTCTGAGTGCTTTTTTAGAATATGTTGCGTTAATCAGTGACATCGATTTATATAAAAAACAGGAAGATGTAGTTACTGTAATGACATTGCATAGTGCCAAGGGATTAGAATTTCCTGTTGTATTTATTACTGGGTTCGAAGAGGGTATTTTTCCTCATTCACGTTCAGTGCACAATAGTGAAGAATTGGAAGAGGAAAGGAGATTGTGTTATGTTGGAATGACCCGTGCAATGGAAAGATTATATTTGACTTATGCCTGGAGAAGAAGTTTAAATGGGAATACCTTGTTTAATAGCATATCACGGTTTTATAAAGAAATTCCTACATTTCTCATGGAAAAAGCTAATGTTAATAGAATAGAGGAAATTCCGGTATTCAATAAAAAAGAGAAGAATATAGAAGTATCGAAAGGAGATCAAGTAAGGCATGCAGATTGGGGAATCGGGATTATCATGGAGAAAAAAGAAACGGAAAACGATGTTTTTTTAACAGTGGATTTTGTAAAAGTAGGTTTAAAAAAACTATCGATGAACTATGCTCCATTGGAGAAAGTGTAATAAATAGCGTATAGCGGATAGCGTAGAGCGTATAGGTGCGGGCTACAAATGCGGGAAGGAATAGTAAAAGCAGTTAGACAGTTACCCGGTTACCCAGTTTACCAGTTAAGAAAACAGAATAAAGAAATTAAAAGATAAGATCGTACAAGTATAGAGTTGAAATTGCGGGAAGGGAATAGAGAAGGTACAAGATGATTTAATTGGTTAATCTTAATCTTTTATCTTAATCGGCTAATTGGTGAATAGGTCAATTGGGTAATCGAAAAAGTGAATCGTGAAATTAGTATTTAGTTAAGAAAAGAATTAATACAAATTGCGAGTTAGCTTAGCTTTTTTGTTATTGGAATGTAGGGGCACAATGAATTGTGCTCTTGCCCTTTTTTGGGTTAAAATCAAAGAATATTAACTTAATAAAAAAAAGAGTACGATTAATTCGTACTCTTTTTTTTATTCCTATAAACTGTTAGGGCCTGTTCAATTCCACCCTACACCTTGTTTTTTCTCTTTTATTTTCTCTTCCCCAACTATACGCTATTCGCTATATTTTATTTTAACGCTTCTTCATTTATTTCGATTTCCGTTTTACTCTTTAGTTCTTCTATGAGATTTTCAAAAGCTGCTTTTTGTTTTTCAGGTAAAAGTGTTTGTGTAATACTATCTTTGGCATCATCAAAAGGTTTTAACTCTTCTGGTTTTTTATCAGAAATTTTTAGAATATGAAAACCGTAATCGCTTTTTACTACATCACTTATAGTATTAATTTCTAAAGAAAAAATAACTTCTTCGATTTCCGGAATAATTGAACCTTTGGAAATATAACCCAGGTCACCACCTTTATCTGCGCTGGGACCTGTTGATTTTTCTTTGGCAACTTCACTAAAATCTTTGCCGGAATTTAATTCTTCCAAAACAGTATTTGCTTCTTCTTCAGTTTCTACTAAAATATTAAATAGATGAACCTGTTCTTTTTCTGTAAATTCTTCCTGGTTATCTTTGTAATATTTTGAAGCTTCTTCATCTGTTACTTTGGCTGTATCCAACACTTCTTTTTCAATTAATCCTTGGATTAGTATTTGATTGGTCATATCATCAATCTGTTTAGCAACTTTTTCATCATTTGCCAAGTCTTTTGATTTTGCATCCTGAAGTAACAATTTTTCTGAAATCATCTGATCAAGCACATTACTTTTGGTCAGCTGAGCTTTATATTCTGTCGGAATATTGTCCCACATTGTATTTAAATCTTCCAGTGTGATGGTAAAATCTCCAAAAGAAGCAACAATCGTTTCTGGTGGTAAGATAGTTTCAGTAATTTCAGTATCGGTTTCAGTCGTTGTAGTTACTTCATCAGCAAAAGTAGAAGATGGAATGAAAACCGAAAATACAAGGATGCATAAAGTTAAAATAATTGTAGTTCTAAAAATATTAATAGTTTTGTTCATTAAAAACCCCTTTCAAAATATATATTTAAATTGTACATTTAGCTAAAAGTTTATCATTCTTTTAAAATATTGTAAAGAAAAAATTAAAGAAAGTATATAATATTGAAAAAAACAGTATCGAGCAATAGCATATGCTATCGAGTCCAAGAAGGAAAAAATAAAAGTGAAAAAAATAGTTTATAGGGACATGCCTTAATAAAAAAAATACAAAAGATGGATTCCCGACTGCTCGGGAATGACATATAAGAAGATAAAGACAGACACAGAGTCAGTCCTTACTAACCAAAACACTGTTTTCTTATTCGACATTTTTTGCATTTATTCTTTGTATTTTCTTAAATCGGAAAACTGGTTAACCGGCTAATAGAGAAACTAAACTAACTCACAACTTGTATTAATTTTTTTTCACTAAATACCAACGACTAAATACTGATTTAACCATTTACTAACTGACTAATTTAATCTTTTCAAAGTCGAAGTTGTATTTGTAAATAATTTTCTATATACTTAATATATTCATATTTAAAGTGAAAAGGAAAATAATGGTACCTAATCTTAAGGAAATAGAAAAGAAAATAGAAGAATTAAGACAAAAAATAAGATATCATAATTACCGTTATTATGTTTTAGATGATCCTCTTGTTTTGGATATAGAATACGACCAATTAATGAAAGAATTAGAAGAATGGGAAATGAAATATCCTCAGTATATTACCCCCACTTCTCCCACTCAGAGAGTAGGTGTTGAACCGGTAGCAGGATTTGCCCCGGTAAAACATATTGCACCATTGCTTAGTTTGGCAAATTCCTTTTCTTCTGAAGAATTACGAGCTTTTGACCAGAGGATAAAAAAAATAATTCCTCAGCAGAAATTAGAATATGTGGTAGAATTAAAAATTGATGGATTAGCCGTGGCTTTAGTTTATGAAAATGGAATATTCGTAAGAGGATCAACTCGGGGAGATGGGGTAATCGGTGAAGATATTACTTCTAATATTAGAACAATAAAGAGTATTCCCTTGAAGTTGCTTGATGAAAATGTTCCTTCTCGTTTAGAAACTTACGGGGAANTATATATGAAGAAGAGTGATTTTAAGAGATTAAACGAAGAGAAGATGAAAGTTGAAGAAAAATTATTNGCNAATCCTCGAAATGCTGCTGCCGGTTCAGTTAGGCAGTTAGACCCTCGAATTAGTGCTAAAAGAAATTTAGATTCTTTTATTTACCGGGCTACTTTCCCAGAAGAGCACAAATTTATAAATCATATCGAAGTTTTGAATTATTTAAAAAAAATAGGCTTTAAAGTGAATTCCCATATTAAACTTTGTGAAGACATGGAAGAGGCAATAAATTATTGCCAGGAGTGGATTGATAAAAAAGATGTATTGGATTACGAAATTGACGGGATGGTCATTAAGGTTAATTCACTAAAAATGAGAGAAGAATTAGGAGCTACTACTCGAAGCCCCCGTTGGGCTATTGCTTATAAATTTCCTGCTCAACAAGTTACTACAAAAGTTAGAAATATTATTATACAGGTTGGCAGAACCGGTGCCTTGACTCCGGTTGCAATATTAGATCCGGTTAAAGTATCCGGATCAGTAGTACAAAGAGCAACTCTACACAATGAAGATGAAATCAAAAAAAAGGATATTCGGATAGGAGATACAGTATTAGTTCAAAAAGCGGGAGAAATAATTCCGGAAATTACAAAAGTTATGAAAGAAAGAAGAACCGGTAAGGAAAAGGAATTTATTATGCCCGATTTATGCCCTGTCTGTGGTGCCAAGGTTTTTCGTGTTGAAGGCGAAGCAGTATCAAGATGCGAGAGTCTAATTTGTCCGGCACAGATAAAGCAAAGAATAAGACATTTTGCTTCCCGTGATGCCATGGATATTGAAGGATTAGGACCTGCAATTGTAGAACAACTAGTAGAAAATGAATTAATCAGAGATTTCTCAGATTTATATTATTTAAAACATGAAGATGTGGTCGCTTTGGATAGAATGGCTCAAAAATCTACAGATAATTTAATGAAGGCGATTGAAAAAAGTAAGGGAAAAGATTTGGTTCATTTATTATATGGACTGGGAATTAGATATGTAGGTATTCATACAGCTGAAGTAATGGTTAAATATTATAAAAATCTGGATCAGTATAAGAATATTGAATTGGAAGAGTTGGTTAAAATTAATGAAGTTGGACCGAAAATTGCAGAAAGTATCATTTTTTTCTTTTCTCAGAAAGAAAATGTAGAAATTATTGAAAAATTAAGAAAGGCAGGATTAAATTTCGGAACAAATGAAGAGGATGAAAAAATTGAAGATAGTAAAACACAAAAACTACAGGGAAAACAGTTTGTTTTAACCGGTACTTTAAAGAATTTTACCCGTAATCAAGCTAAAGAAATGATCAGTAAATTGGGAGGACGAGTAACTGGTAGTGTAAGTAAAAAAACAGATTATGTTGTCTCTGGCGAAAACCCGGGTTCCAAATACCAAAAAGCCCGGGAATTAGGTATTACTATAATTAATGAGGAAGAGTTTAAAGAAATAACGGGTATAGAGTAGAGCGTATAGTAAGAAGGCGAAAAACTAAAAGCGAAAAACGTAAAACCATAGCTCAAAACTCAAAATTAGAGAATACTTTTGTTTG
>JGI24025J20009_10002338_pt1 | contig 13681 bp, 9 predicted proteins | sample Cruoilmetagenom3_FD_20009 | JGI IMG/M metagenome (IMG submission 20009)
GGCATCAGTACTTACCATTCTAGGAATAAAACCTTTGTGTTTACTATTCCAATTAGGTAAAGCATCTTTGTAATGATTTACAATAATATATTTGTTGGTTTTTTCGTCTTTTTCGTATTTAGGTTTATCGTCTCTAGTAGGATTTTTGCTATCAGTATCTCTATTGTAAATTAGCGAATAATACGTATCGTAGAAAACGTTGGCATCTCCATATTGTTCACGATCATAATATGCCAATAATTCTCTTGCGCTTGACGGATTGTTTTCATTAATAGTAGTGTTTGCATTTGCTCTTATAGGAAGCATTAACCAACTAGAAAATCCAATCATAATAAATAATACCGAAAGAATTAATGTATTAGCACCAACCTTATTTTTCTTATGCGTGTAATTTAAACCGAAGTAAAAAGCAGCAATTAAAACTATTGCAGCAATTATACTTCCTGAGTTAAAAGGTAGACCTATTGAATTTACAAAAAATAATTCTAATGCACTAAAATATTTTAATGTGAAAGGGAATAGCATTTTAAAAACAAATACCAATACAAGTACTGATACTATATTTGCAATAATAAACTGTTTGGTGTTTAAAATTGTGTAGTTTTTATAGATGTATAAAAATACAATAGAAGGTATTACCAATAGTGATAAAATGTGTACCCCAAACGATAAACCAACTACAAAACTAATAAGTAATAGCCATTTATTTCCTTGTGGTTTGTCCATTTCAGCTTCCCATCTTAAACCTAACCAAAATAATAACGCCATTAAAAATGAAGACATTGCATATACTTCACCCTCAACAGCACTAAACCAAAAACTATCAGAAAACGTATATGTTAAAGCGCCAACAAGTCCGCTTCCTAAAATAGCAATTGAACTACTTTTTGTTAATTCAGAAGTGTTTTTTATAAGTCGTTTAGCTAAAGTTGTTATCGTCCAAAACATAAATAAAATTGTAAAGGCACTTGCTAATGCAGACATGAAATTTACCATTTTGGCAATTTCTGTAACTTCATTGGTAAACATTGCAAAAAATGCACCTAACATTTGAAATAATGGGGCTCCTGGTGGGTGACCAACTTCAAGTTTTACCGCAGTAGAAATATATTCACCACAATCCCAGTAACTAACTGTAGGTTCAAGAGTTAACGTGTAAGTTACTAATGCAATTGCGAAAGAGGTCCAACCAAGTATGGTGTTCCATTTAGAAAAGTTAAATGAATTCATAGAAAAAAATTTATTGAGGCGAATTTAGTAAAATTAAACTTAAATATTGAAAGTTAGATTGATATGAAATGGTAATAAAGTCTTAAAGTGTTGTTAAAAGTAGTTTTATAAAAAAAAAGTAAAAATTGTTTGCCGAATTAAAACTTTGCATTAAATTTGCACCCTCAAAATGACCTATGGTGTAATGGTAGCACTCCGGTTTTTGGTATCGTCAGTCAAGGTTCGAGTCCTTGTAGGTCAACTTTTATGAAATGCAATCGTCTTGTAATCAGGCGTTTGCATTTTTTTATTAAATAAAATTACCGATATATTCCCGATAATTCAATCTGGTTAATAAATACTTTAGGGATCATACTTTTTTTAGTTTATATCAAATTTAAAATTTAAATGAATATATGATTATCTCACATATAAAAGAGTAAGTAAAGTTTTATTTTTGCAATCTTATTTTTATAGAGTTAATTATATTTACACTTTTTAGCTTTTAATAGAATTTCATAAGCTTCTTTTGCATTTGCATGTTTAGCCCAGTTTAAAGCAGTAAAGCCATTGTAAGATCTAATTTTTAAACTTGCACCTTGTTTTATTAATAGTTTCAGAATTTCAACTCTATTATGTCTAGCAGCATACATTAGAGGTGTTAATTTCATTGATTTTTTATTAATGTTAATACCTTTATCAATAAGAGTTTTAACAGCTTTATAATTCCCAATTTGAATTAATCTACAAAAACTTCCCATTTTATATGGGTTGTAATGAGAAAAAGCTTGTTTTGAATTTTTACAAGTTTTCTTTTTAGGAATTGGATTAATATGTTGAATACTTGAATTACTGATACTGTATGTAGGAGATGCAATTGAAATTAGCAAGGCAAATGTGAAGAAATTTTTCATGATACAATTGTTAGATTATAGTAAACTTACTATTAATAGACTTCCAACTTATATGAATGTTTCACTATTAACATTTTATTAACGCTATTTTAACAACTGAAGTTAAAGAGTGTTAAAACCGTAGACTAGTTTTTTTTGGAATAACAATTGTAGTTACAACACCTTTATTGTTTTTTTGTTTTGTAAAAGTATATTTGTAGTTAGAATTGTAAAGTATATTTAGTCGATCAATTGTGTTTTGTAATCCTTGTCCCTTTCTTTTGAAGTTAGTTTTTAAAGATGCTCCATTATTTTTTATGCTAAAAATAATATTATTTTTTTTGGTAGTTACTGAAATACCTATTTTTAAAGAAGTGGTATCACGAGAATATCCATGTTTTATGCAGTTTTCTATAATTGGTAATAATATTAGAGTTGGTACTAATGTTTTTTCAATTCCTTTTTCAATATTCATATCTATAGTTAGATGGTCGGAAAACCGTAAAGTCATGATATCTAAATATCGTTTAGAAATGTCCAATTCTTCTTTTAGTGTAATTAAACTAGTATCTTTTAAATCTAGTAAATCTCTTAATAAATCACCAAAATCTGCAATGGTATCTTGAGCTAATTTAGCATCTGTTTGTATTAGAGTTGAAATACTGTTAAGAGTATTGAAAAGAAAATGTGGATGCAATTTATATTTTAATATGTTTAATTTTGCACTTGTTAGTTGATTAGATAATTGAGATTTTTCAAGTTCAGATTTTTGTGTTTTTTGAAAGTAGTAGTAAGAGTATACAATACTTATCATTGAAAAATACACAAGAAAATTCAAATCTAAAACAGAGACTATTCCGGCAAAATGACTTTCAAAATCAATTTCTGTATACGAAATTTGCCCGGTAATTGAATAAATAATGGAAGAAAGGAAGTATAAAATAAACCCAATAAAAAGAGAGAAGAAGGCGTGTAAGAAGACTATATATCGCCACTTAATTTTTCTTAAGATCATCATTTTTGTTGTAATTGCTATTGTAGACATTACAAGCATAACTATTATCCAATCTAAAATAATTGTTTCTAAAATAATTTCATTCCAAGATGTAAATTCATATCCGAAATTATTCATTTTCAAGTATGAAATTTTTATAAGAGAAACTAATGATGTAATGGTATAAAATAATGCTAAAATTTGAAGCAGTTTAAAGTCAATATACTTTTTCATAATTATAACCCCATTTTCGTTAAAAATTCTTTTTTATAACTTTTACTAATTCTAAATAGCTTGTTGTCACTCATTTTAACATCAATTTCACCATAATTTGAACTAATTAAACCCTCAACTTCATTTAAATTTATAATTGTTGATCTATGAATTCTAATAAATTTTTCTTTATCTAATGTTTGAATTAGGTTATTTAATGATTCTCTTAATAAATGTTTTTTTTCAAAAGTGAATATTTCAGCATAATATCCAGATGCTAATATGTATTTGACATCCTTTGTAGTAATAAAAGATACTTTATTACCAAGTTTTATAGGTAGTTTTTCTGAGTTAATTTTTGATGGCATATTTGTTTGCTGAACATACTTAATTAAGTTGTGCATTTTATCTTCAAAAGCATCATAATTTTTATTTTTGGTATAATTAATAATATTTTCAATAGATTTCAAAAAACGGCTATCCTTATAAGGTTTTAGCAAATAATCAAAAGCAAAAAAGTCAAATGCTTTTAAAGCGTATTCATTGTATGCTGTTACAAATATCACCAAAGATTTATGTTTTGTAGTTATTTTTTCAAGTACATCAAAACCAGTAAAATCTTTTAATTGAATATCTAAAAAAATTAAATCAGGCTTGAGCTGATTAATTGCTTTAATAGCTTCTTTTCCAGTAGCACATTCACCTATTATAGTTAGTTCAGTAACATCATTTGCTAAATTTACCAAACGCTGTCTTGCTAAAGTTTCATCATCAATTATTAATGTTTTGAGTTTCATAAAATAGAAAATAAATTTAGTATTTTGCTTATTTAATTTACAAAATAACTATTTTAATTATAGCTAACGTATTACAAAACGTTAATTTAAATCTAAAAAAGCAACTTACAAATCTCTATAAGAGTAATTCAAATCAATAAAATGGATATTTATATCATTTAAGAATTTAATTAAATGATATAAATGTATTGTATTATGACTTTGTTTTTCAGTTAGAAAAACAGATAGTATTCATAAATATTAATTTAGTATAATCTTCAAAAGTGAAATGCTTTATGAGCTTTTATAGTGTATTTTATATGTTTTGCATCAAAATATAGTCTATTCACTTCATGTTGAAGTCTACAAACTATTAACCACGGTACATTTACTCAAATATTAATTTAAAATGAAATTCATGAATCGAGGTTACAAAATTTTGATTTCTCTAATGCTAATATTAGGTGTCAGCTTAAATATTTATGCTCAAGAGAAAACAGTTTCAGGTACTGTAGTATCTGAAGAAAGTGGTCCTTTGCCAGGAGTAAATGTCATTATAAAAGGCACAAATAATGGTGCTTTAACAGATTTTGATGGTAAGTACACAATTAAATCCCAAGTTGGGGACATTATTCAGTTTAGTTATGTTGGTATGCAAACTGAAGAAAGAGTAGTTGGTAGTTCAAACACTATTGATGTTACACTTAAAACTGATAGCAACTTATTAGAAGAAGTTGTAGTTACAGCTTTAGGTATTAAAAGAGAGAAAGCTTCAATTGGATCGGCAACAACAATTGTTAGTTCTGAAGAGTTAAATCAAAGTTCTCAAACTAATTTAGCCGATGCAATTAAAGGTAAAGTTGCTGGAGTAGTTATTTCAAGTGCTTCAACTGATCCGGGTTCATCTTCTGGTGTAATAATTAGAGGTTTTAGCACGATAGGTGGTAGTAATCAACCTTTATATATTATTGATGGAGTACCTGTAAATAACGCTTCAACTTTTTCAAATAGTTTGAACGGAGCTTATGACTTTGGTCGTGGGTCTGGAGAAATCAACCCAGAAGATATTGAATCTATTTCAATATTAAAGGGGGCATCTAGTACTGCGTTGTATGGTTCTAGAGCAGCGAATGGAGTTGTTTTAATTACAACTAAAAAAGGAACAAAATCTAAACTAACTGTTGATTTTTCAACAACAGCGATGTTTAGTGATGTATTAAGAACACCAAAATATCAAAGTGAATTTGGTCAAGGTTGGGACGGTGCACATTACTTAGGTGAAAATGGTTCTTGGGGACCACGTTTTAATGATGAGCTTCTTTTATGGGGTAACGTTGTTAACAATTCTCAAAAAGTAAAACCATATTCGTTTCAAAAAGATCAACTTAGAAACTTTTTTGATGTAGGAACTTCATACGTAACTAACTTAGCTATTTCAGGTGGTTCTGAAAATACTACAGGTAGAATTTCATTTAATAATACTACTTCTGATGGGATTTTCCCAACAAAAGCAGATTCTAATGAAAGAAACACATTATCGCTTTCATTTAATTCAAAAATGGACTTTTTAACTTTTGGTGGTAATTTAAACTATGTGAACGTTAGAGGATCAGGTATTGCTGCAGGGCAAGGAACTACTGTGTATAATAACTTAATGCAGATTCCTACAGATATTGACATTACTGAATTTGAAGATTATAAAAACGATCCATTTAACAATGTATCAAACTATTATACAGCTTTCGGAATTACAAATCCTTATTTTTCTTTAAATGAAGATGGGGCTAAGTTTTTAAAAGAGAGATTGTATGGTTCATTTAATGTAAGTGCAGAGTTGAATGACTGGTTAAACGTTTCTTATAGATTAGGAATTGACCAATCTACTGATAAAACAAGAATATGGTCAGCAATAATTGATGCAATTCCAGGTAGCCCTAATGATGGTTCAAGTACTGAGCAGCCTGGGTCATATGCTGAAGGAGTTAATTTTGTAAAACAGTTAAACCACGATTTACTGTTTAGTATGAACAAGAGTGTTAGTGATAAATTAAATGTTGAAACTACATTTGGTTTAAATTATAATGAAAGAACAACGTCGTCTTTAACAGCTTCGGTATCTTCTCAAGATATTCCAGATTTTTATTCATTATCAAATTCGTCTGATGCTCCAACAACAGCATCAGCTATTTCAAAGAGAAGACTTTTTGGGGTTTTAAACTCTACAACACTATCGTATGATAATATGTTGTATTTAACAACCAATTTAAGAAACGACTGGTACTCTACACTTCCAAGCGAAAACAGATCTGTTTTATACGGTGGTGTAAATGCATCTTGGGTTGTAACAAATTCATTTCCTGAAATTAAAGATGTACTTAGTTATGGTAAATTAAGACTAGGTTATGGTGAAACAGGTGTTGATACAGCTCCTTATCAAATAACACCAGTATTTGTTTTAGGTAGTACAGATAATCAAGGGTTTAGAAATTTAAATTTCCCTGTAGGAGGAATTAATGCGTGGGAAGTTGGTAATAGAGCTGCTAATCCTGATTTACAACCTGAAAGAAGAAAAGAATTTGAAATAGGAGCAGAGTTAGCTTTCTTAAAAAACAGAATAGCACTTGATTTTTCATATTATGATGCTACAGTTGAAAACCAAATTTTATCGTTGCCTTTAGCAGCAACATCAGGTTTTACAAATCAAACAGCAAATATTGGTACCATTTCAAATAAAGGTATTGAAGCACTTTTAAAAGTTGGAATTTTCAGAAATTCTAATGGGTTTAATTGGGATGTAGCAGTTAACTTTTCAACAAATGATGCAATTCTTGAAGAATTAGACGATAGAATTGATCAATTAGCTTTAGGAGGTTTAAGCACAACAAGTTTAATAGCAAGAGAAGGAGAGCCTTTAGCGCTACTAGAAGGTTCTGTACCATTAACTGATCCAAGTGGAAACATTGTAGTTGATAATAACGGAGTTCCAATTGCTTCACCTATTAAAGAAGTATATGGAGATACTCAGTATGATTATACAGTAGGATTAACAAATAGCTTTTCTTATAAAGGATTTTCATTTGGTTTTACATTTGATTCTAGACAAGGAGGTTTAATGTTTAGTCGTACAGCTGATATTACTCGTTTTACAGGTAATTCAATAACTACAACAATTAACGATAGACAATCGTATATAATTCCTGGTTCAGTTCAACAAGTTGATAATGGCGCAGGAGGAATAAGCTATGTTGAAAATACTACAGCTATAGATACTGAGCATTGGGATGATTATTACCGTGCCACTGCTACAGATAGAGATAATGTAATAGATAAGTCTTATGTTAAATTAAGAGAAGTAACATTTGGTTATAGATTCTCAGATAAAATTATTGATAAAACACCTTTTGAAGACTTGTCAATAACATTTGTAGGTAGAAACTTATTGCTTTTTACGCCTGAATCTAACCAATATATTGACCCTGAAGTTTCAACATTTGGAACAGATCTTAACAGTCAATTTGGTGAGTTTAGCGCTAGTCCAACAACTAGAAGTTTTGGTTTAACTGTAAAAGCTAAATTTTAAAAATGAAAACAATGAATAATATGAAAAAAATTATAAGAATATTTTTTCTCTTCGCTCTTTTAATAGCTTGTGAAGATGAATTAGACATAAACACAAACCCAAACACACCAACTGATGTTGAAAAGAGTTTAGTATTAACTGCTGCTCAAGGTTCTTTGGTAACAGGTTTGGGAGGACAATTAACAAATTTAGGTGGATTCTTGGCACAATATCATACACAGTCGCCAAGTGCAAGTCAATATACAAATATTGACACCTATAATATGAATACTGATTTTTCAGATAGATTATGGAATGAATTATATGCAGGTTGTTTAAATGACCTAAACTATGTAATTGAAAAGTCTACCGAAGAAGGAGATACGGGATCATACTTAATTGCTACATTATTAAGAGTTTACACTTTCCAGGTGTTAACAGATTTGTATGGAGATATTCCTTATTCTGAAGCTTTATTAGGTTCAGAGAATATAACACCAAATACAGATGCGGGTAGTGATATTTACACAGGTTTAATAGCCGAACTAGATGCAGCTGTTACTCAATATAACAATGCTCCATTTGCATCAACTGTTGGGTCTCAAGATGCTATTTATAATGCAAATATGGGTGATTGGTTAAAATTTGCAAACACATTAAAGTTGAAGTTATATTTAAGAATGGCATATACAAGTCAAGCTAATTCAGCAGGAGTTATGGCACTAATTAACGATAACAATTTTATTACTTCTGATGCTAAATTTGCAATTTATGAAGATGCTCAAAATAAGGCAAATCCATTTTATGATGTGCAGTTGGATAGATTAGGAGATGTAAATAATGTTGGTAGTTCATCATTAATTGAATTTTATACTGCAAATGGAGATCCAAGATTGGAAGCTGTTTATAGAAGAAATGACCAAAATTTATTTAGAGGCTTAGTTCAAGGAGATAGAGGAAGTTTTGCTTCTGAAGTTGCTGCTAATTTTACAAGACCAAATGTTGTTTCAACAACACCAGTTTATTTGATGACTGTTTCTGAAAGTAACTTTTTACAAGCTGAAGCATTAATTAGATATGCAGGAGGTGCAGGAGCTGATGCTGCTTATAATGCAGGAGTCATAAATTCATTTGTAACTTATGGTTTAGATACAAATGATGCTCAAGGCTTAATTAGTTCTGGTGGAAAATACGAGTATATTCCTGGTGGAGTTGCAGGTACTGAATCAACTTTAAGACAAGTAATGATTCAAAAATGGGCTTCATTAGCTTATATAAATAATATTGAAGCGTTTTTTGAAGTAAATAGAACTCAATATCCAGAAACTACAACTTTTGGAAATGAAGATTATTCTATTGGAAACTTAGTAGTATCTGTAAGTTCTGTATTAACAGGTAATCAAACACCAAATACAATTTTTTACCCAGATACAGAAGTCACAAAAAATCCAAATATCACACAAAAAGGATCAATTACTGAGAAAGTTTGGTGGGATCAAAAGTAGTAATATAGTTGAATCTTAAAAAGATAAAATAATGAAATTTAAAAATAAAATATTAAAATTATTTTCGGTATTCGCAATATTAGCGATAGTATCTTGTACTGAAGAGGACCCTATAGAATCTACCATAACAAATTTTCCAACATTTGATTATGAGCAATTAGTAATAGTTGCAGTTGGAGATTCTTTTACGCCTGGAGCAACAGCTTTGGAAGGTGAAAATGAAATTGATGTAGTAATTAGCGGGGCAGTTAATGCAGATCAGGTTGGTGTGTATAATATAAATTATTCTGCAACTAATTCTGATGGTTATGATGGTAGTGCTTCTCAAACTGTTATTGTTCACGACCCTTCAATAGTTGGGACTGACGTATCTGGAGATATTTATGATACAAACACACCAACAAGAACAGGGAACATTTCTTTAGTCTCTGGCACAACAAGTATTTTTTATGCAACAGATATGGGAGGAAGTGGAATATTGCCGCTTTATTTTCAAATGGATGGAGATGAAATGTATGTAGTTTCACAGCCTTATAACTATAGCACAGTTAATGATGCAGTTGGTACTTATGACCCAATAGCAAGAACTTTTGATGTTACATTTTCAACAGGTTGGAATTATATTTTTGCATATAACTAACCTAAATAATTAAATAATAATAAAATTTAAAACAATGAAACATACTATAAAAATCTTAATGCTTAGCTTATTGTTAATTACTGCATGTTCGCCTAATGAAGGATATGAAGATTATACAGTAGTTGAATCATCTGTCAACAATATGGCTGGTGATTGGTGGGTGATTGCGCTTGAGCCTGATGGAGTTACCCCAGCCTTTGGTGGTGATTACGTACTGGTTACAACAACTAATACATCCGCTGATGATGGTGTAACAATGTTGATTGATGATCATCAAAACTATTTTGAATTTAGAACTAAAATTGATGTAAATTCATCAGATAGAACTTTTACAGGTAATGATAATGTAGAGCTTTATTATGATGGAGAAATACTACTTGGAAATGGAAGTATGACAAGTAATACATTTACAACTACTACAGGTACAGCAGTTGATGAAATTTATTTTGAAGCTGAATTTGATTGGTATGCTGGTGTAACATTTATTTTTAAAGGCCATAAAAGAACTGGCTTTTTAGAAGATGAAAACCCACATTATTAATTTATCATAATTTATTTATTACGAAAAAGGCCATCTATTCAGATGGTCTTTTTTATGCTCTTACATACGAGATGTGAAAATATATGTTTAATTAAACATGCTATTAAATATAAGCCATTCATTTTCATAGAGGATTTATACACTTTCAAATCATAAATATAAGCATTCAAATCAATTGCTAATTTTTATAGGAAACTAGCTGTAAATTAGCTGTATAATTACAAAACTTTGTTTTCAGTTGTATAGTTACTTTGAATTAATTTATAACATTGAAAAAACAAAAACGTAATTGTTTGAATTATAATAAGCCAAGGAGTCATTAACCTTGGCTTTTTTTTGACCAAAATGTAATGTTCATAATAATAAAATTAATTCTTCCTAAAGTAATGTGGTTTTTTACCTTTTTTTGTCATATTTTAATTCGAAATTGAAATCTATTTTCTTCATAATTTTATTTTTTTTGAAAAATCTGTATTTTTATTTTATTAGGGATTATTTTCATCAAAAAACAAATGTTTAATTCAATTTTATTAAAGAAAATGGGGTAGCTACATTTTTTAGGCTAAAATTATTAGTTGTTGTTTTCAATTGTATTTTTATTTAACTTTATATTCTAGCGTAAAAAAATTCCTTATGAAAATTGAACTTATTAATCTTATTCATACATTAGTCATATGGCAAAGTATTCTTTTTGCTGTTATTTTATTTACTCCAAAATATAATAAAAGGAAAGAGAATAAGTATCTAGCATTTTTATTACTCACATTAGGAGTTCATTTTAGCTATAATATACTTTTAACAAATCAGTTATTTATTGATATATTACCAGAATATAGTTGTAGCTATGGTTTTTTATATGGCCCATTTCTATTTCTATATGTGAGATTTCATTTTCGTAAAGATTTATTTTTTAAACCAATTTATTTACTGCATTTCTCGCCTTTTGTTGCGGTTATTTTTTTTACTTTTTTAGGGTATAGGGTTTGTAATATTGCTATGTATTTAGTTTTACCCACGATGTTAATTTATTGCTTGTACAGTTTCTTAGAGATTATACATTACAAAAAAACAATACTACAGATTTCTTCTAATTTTAATAATTCAGAGGTTAAATGGATAAAAAGCTTATTAATAGTTCAACTAATTATTTTAATTCTAAACTTTTTACATCTTCAATTTAATGAAATTATTCTTTTAGATTTTAAATTTACTTTTGAGCCTATAGTGCAATTAGGAATTCTTGTTTTGGTAAACATTATGATATATCAAGGTTTAAAAAATCCTCATTTTTTTCAAAAAATAACTGAACAGGATCTCGCTGTTTCTGAAATTAACAAATCTAATGAGAAAATAAATGTTGAAGCACTTAATCCTATCTCTTCTGACTTGGAAAAACATATGAAAGAAGATAAACCTTATTTAAATCCAGAATTAAATCTTAATGCATTGGCTAAAGATTTAAAAGTTCACCCTAAAACATTGTCACAAACCATCAATCATATTTTAGGGAGTAATTTTTCAGAATATATCAATTCTTATCGAATAGAAGAAGCTAAATTATTATTAGAAAATAGTGAAGATAAAAATATAACCATTATGGAAGTAATGTATCAAGTTGGCTTTAATTCTCGCTCAGTATTTAACACCGCCTTCAAAAATAAAACAGGAGTAACACCATCACGATATAAAGATAATAAATAGTTTTTATTAAATGTGTTCGGATTCACGATTCCGAACGATTAGTTTATTTTGTTTAGTTAAAATTGCACCAATAATACTTAAAAAAGCAATCAATGAAACTAATAAAAGTCAAACACTTAACTGTTATGTTTATAATTATACTAATGTATTCTTGTAACTTTCAAGCACAAAACAAAAAAAGCAAACTCTTAAATGAAGAGTTGATTACTGTTGCTGATAGTATATCAAAACTGATGTATAAATACCATTACAATCCTAAAGAACTTTCCAGTACTGAATATTTTGGATTAGAAGAAATGGTAATGAGTCTTGCAAAAACTTCTCAAACAAAACAAGAATTTGTAAATGGGTTTAATGAATTATGGAAGCAAGGGCCCTTTTCGCATGTAGGACTTAACCTTACAGAAAAGACGGCAAATGAAATGGCTAAATTTGTAGATACAATGCGCGTAGGCGATCAGAGTGTTTCTCTAAAATGGATTGAGAAAACTGCAATACTTACAGTAAATACAATGATGGGGCTAGATACAAAAGAGCGTGTATTTGAGGCCTTTCGTGAGATTGAAAAAAATGAAACAGAGTCACTCATTATTGATCTCCGTAATAATAAAGGAGGTACATTTGCAGGTATTCCTCTTGTTGGACATGTGTTAACTGATACTATTGATGCTGGGATATTTGTTTCACGAAAATGGTGGAACAACAATACAAAAGAACCTATATTAGAAGATGTTCAAGGTTTAGTACCTTGGCAAGGATGGTCGTTAAGGGCATTTTGGAGTGATATACAAAAAGTGCCACTTACTCGTGTGCAATTTGAGCCAATGAATCCTCACTTTAATGGTCTTGTGTATGTATTGATAAGCAAAACATCTGCTAGTGCAACTGAGTTTACAGTAGATGCATTTGCTCATGAAGAGAAGGTAACTATTGTTGGCGAAAAAACTGCTGGAGAGATGTTATCGCAAAAAATGTTTGACATCCCACATGGATTTCAATTATCTCTGCCAATAGCGGAATATTACTCATCACGAATAGGAAGAATTGAAGGCAAAGGTGTAAAACCAGATATTGTTATTGACCAAAGTAGCGCAATGGATTTAGCTATTTCGCTGATAAAAGGTGAGAAATTGGAGGATGCTTTAGCAGAAGCTGAACAGAACATTGCTGAAGCCAATAGGCAGCCATTGGGAAATGAGACTATTTATCTGTTTGGAAATATGAATAATTGGGGTGAAAAGTGGGATGTTACACCACGCTTCGACTATAAAGGTAAAGGGGTATATGAAACAAGCCTTACATTAAATAAAGGAAGATTTGAATTTAAAATAGCACCAACTAATTGGAGTTTTGATTTTGGTGCAAATCCAAATCAAGCAAAAGTTGTTCTCGGGCAAAAGACTTCTTTAGCAAAAGTAAAGGGAAGTAAAAACCTGACTTTTGATATTGAAAGTGAGACAAAGTTGACATTTAGACTAGATGTAAGTGATGAAAATTCTACAACATTAGTCATTGTAAGAAATTAAGGAGTATTTCACAAATATTTTCTGAATATAAAAGCAATCAATTGTACTTATTGTTTAGTAAAAAAATTACGTGATATTTGGTATAACAGCAAAAGGTTACATTCTTCTTTAAATTATAAAATAC
>JGI24025J20009_10002341_pt1 | contig 13672 bp, 12 predicted proteins | sample Cruoilmetagenom3_FD_20009 | JGI IMG/M metagenome (IMG submission 20009)
AGAAAAAACGGAAAAGAGGAAACTTATCAGATGTACAGAAGGTGGGGGAGACTGAGATTTAAGGAGCAGGGGTTTTTCCGCGATAGCGGTTCAGTTCAACGCACGTTATGCCCGAATTTTGAGTTATCGCGGGTTTTCCATAGAAAACAAGGGAAGAAAGAGAAATATTGCCAAAATATCTCTCACCATGGTTGGAATATTATGTGAAGGAAATCAATGGTAACCTGCTTATATTATTTGTAAAAGGATTACAACTTCACATAATCCAGAACTTCACATAACATAACATATTCATTTCGTCATCCAAACCGGCGTAGGGGCAGACCTGCGTGTCTGCCCTGATACGGACGAACAAACGTTAGGGGGCGAACACATAGGTTCGCCCCTACATACCGTGATCCAATGGTTTAAAACGATGACGACCAATGAATATATCCGTGGTGTCAAACAAAACGGCTGGTCCACGTTTCCGGGCAAATTATGGCAACGCAATTATTACGAACATATTGTCCGCAATGAAAACGAATTGAACCGCATCCGGGAATATATCATGAATAATCCATTGCAATGGGAATTGGATCGTAAAAATCCGAACGGGCAACGGGATATAGGGCAGGCACAGGGGCCTGCCCCTACGAAGGACGAACCATGGCGGGCATAACCGAAAACACCATCGAACAAACCACCCTCGGTTGGTTTGAATCCCTGGGTTGGCAAACCGCATTCGGCCCCGATATCAGCCCTGACGGCCCGGCCTGTGAACGCGAGGATTACGACCAAGTAGTCTTGCTCGGAAGGCTTCAAACCGCGCTTGAAAACATCAACCCGAACATCCCGCCGGATGCCATTAGCGAGGCTGCCCGAAAGATCACGCGGACCGAGTCGCCCAGCTTGATCGAGAACAACCGGAGTTTCCATTCAACGGTTCAGATTTTCGGTAAACCTCTGAACCCATGAATCCCTGAACCATTGAACCCATAAATGGTTACGAATCATCTTTTTTCAAGACGACTAATGTAGATATACATAATCCTGCCTCATTCCTATTCCTGCCTATTCCTACATTCCGGTAGAAAAAGACCTCTAATTTTTACCATCTCGTAGGATGCGATTCCGCATTATCTCCACAGGAAAAAATGCACGATTGCTACTTTTATTAATAGTATCCTATAGTTAGTGCGCTTCATCCGCATACCCCGCCACTGTGGCACATCTCTTGAATTATATATCTCATACAAAAACAGAGTTCTTGCAAACTCTATTCGGACAGGAGACACACAATGAGAAAAATCGGCATCTATGGAAAAGGCGGCATCGGCAAGTCAACTACGACCCAGAATATGGCTGCGGCCATGGCTGTAAGTTTTGGAAAAAAGGTGATGATCCACGGTTGTGATCCCAAGGCAGATGCAACCCGAATGATCCTGGGGGTCATGTCTCAGGAAACTGTGTTGGATACCTTGAGGGAATTCGGCAAAGAGAATGTGACTGTGGATAAGGTAGTGAAATTAGGATTCGCTGGGATTCGCGCTGTGGAATCCGGAGGACCTGAACCAGGAGTAGGTTGTGCAGGTCGAGGTATCATAACCGCTATTGACCTGATGGAGGAACTGGGCGGTTATCCGGATGACTTGGAATTCCTTTTTTATGACGTACTGGGTGATGTTGTGTGCGGTGGTTTTGCCATGCCCATGCGTCAAGGAAAGGCACAGGAGATCTATATCGTTACCTCTGGCGAAATGATGGCCATCTATGCAGCCAATAATATCAGTAAAGGATTATTAAAATATGCGAAGCGGAGTGGCATACGTTTGGGAGGGATCATTTGTAACAGCAGAAATGTGGATAAGGAACGCGACTTGGTTGAGGAATTCTGTGACCGCATCGGCACCCAGATGATCTATTTTGTGCCAAGAGACAATATGGTGCAAAAGGCCGAGTTTAATAAGAAAACAGTGATGGAATTTGATTCTGACTGCAAGCAGGCAGGTGAATACAAAAATCTTGCCCAGCGGATAATAGAAAACGAGAACTTTGTGATCCCCAAACCTATCATGAAGATGGATGAGTTAGAGGATCTGGTAATGAAATACGGGATCATCTAAATGTACCTTTAATATAGACCAGGAGAAAGAGATGAAGATGATAAAGGGAATCGTGAGACCTGAGAAGGTGGAAGAAGTCGTAGATGCCCTGGCTGAAGAAGGTTTTGTAGCCCTGACTAAGATAGATGTGGTTGGAAGGGGCAAACAAAAGGGATTGGATGTCGGCGGTATACATTATGACGAACTACCTAAGACCATGCTTATGATCGTAACAGATGATGAGAACATAGATAGAGTCACAAATACTATTATAGAAAAGGGCCAAACAGGTCATTTTGGTGATGGAAAGATATTTATTACGCCGGTTGAAGAGACCTATACGATCCGGACAGCTACCAAGGGTGTATAGGGGGACAGGATGAAGGAAATCTACGCAGTTATTCGTTTAAATAAGGTCTACAATACTAAAAAGGCCCTGGAGGAGATTGGCTTCCCGTCAATTACCGTCTTTAACTACAGGGTATTTGGCCGGGGGAAACAAAAAGGCATTGTCGATGAGGTAACTTTTTCAGTAAGTCCGGAAGTCAGTCAGTTGGCTAAACAAGGTGGAATGAAATATATCCCCAAACGCCTTGTGTATCTGGTTGTGGATGATAAGGACATCACGGGTGTAGTGGATGCAATTATTCAGGCCAATCAGACCGGGCATTATGGCGATGGGCGTATCTTTGTCTGTCCGGTGGAAGAGGCGATTCGGATAAGGACAGAAGAAAGGGGTGCCCAGGCACTGCTATAAAAAGGAGAGAAATCATGTGGTTACCACATCCGTGTTATGACCCGGAGGCACACTTTCAGATCGGTCGGATTCACTTACCGGTTGCACCTTTTTGTAACATTCAATGCGGTTTTTGTGTGCGGAGTGTAGGTGCAAAGGAAGACCGTCCGGGGATAACCCAGGAAGTTATCAGACCCAGGAAGGCGATCAGCCGTCTGAAACAGGCAGTTACCTTTGACCCGCGTATTCAGATTGCCGCAATCGCTGGTCCTGGAGATCCTCTGGCCAACGAGGCCACATTCGAGACCTTTGCCCTCGTCAAAAAGCATTTCCCGGGTCTAAAAAAGTGTCTGAGCACCAACGGACTGCTGCTGGCAGATAAGCTCCCCATGCTGAAAGAATTGGGAGTGAATTATATTACTGTGACACTCAATGCGGTAAATCCGGAGATCGGTCAGGAAATATATACAAGGGTCCGGTGGAAGGGACATGTCTATCATGGTCTTGAAGGTGCCCGAATCTTACTGAAACGTCAGATGAAAGGGATCTATCAGGCCAGTCGTGCGGGATTTTTTGTAAAGATAAATACCGTGTTTATTCCAGGGATCAATTCTGACCACGTCGTAGAGATAGCACAAGAGATAAAGGACGCAGGGGCCCATATCATGAATATCATGCCTCTTATCCCCCTAGGTATCTTTTCTCAGTTGTCTTCGCCCACGCCGGCAGAGTTGAGCAGTGCCCGGGCGGAATGTCTCCCTGTAATCAAGCAATGGTATCTCTGCAAGCAGTGCAGGGCCGATGCGGTAGGAGTACCTGGAGAGGAACCTGGAAGGGAAGTGCAGCAAGAGGCATGCCCTTACACCTATTCCGTTCATACCAACGCCTGTACTCTGTGCAATCATTGACTATCCCACATCATATGGAGGGAAGAAATGGCTATTCCGGAAGAATATAAATTAAAATGCGATTTCACTATACCTGAAAGGTATAAGCACCATGTGCTTACCAATAGAAAAGAACCCAATATCCCTGCCTGCAATGTCAAAACCATCCCGGGGGATATGACTGAACGTGGTTGCGCATTTGCCGGATCCCGCGGTGTCGTGGGTGGACCGATCGGTGACTGTATTCAGATCATCCATTCACCGTCCGGGTGTGCCTGGTATCAGTGGGGTACCCGTCGTAATCTTTCAGACATTTATGCCTGGGCAGGCCCGAATACACTCTGTAATGATTCTCAGAATCGCAGGAGGGCAGTTACCTCTGACCTGCTGGAAAAGGACGTGGTCTTCGGAGGCATGGAGAAGCTGGAAAAGACATGCCTTGAGGCCTGGCGTCTCATACCTGGTGCCGCGGGCATCCTGATCTATACTACGTGCACCAGCGGTCTTATCGGAGATGATTGTCCTTCTGTGGCCCGAAGAGTTGAAAGAGAGATAGGTAAGCCGGTATTTGTCATCGATTCACCAGGCTTTTGTGGCGTCAGCCAGTCTACCGGTCATCACCATTTCAATGTCCAGTTCTATGACCAGGTAGTGGAGTACAGAGAGAAACACCCAGAGGCCTGCATGAAAGAGGAGGAAAAAGGGCCTTATGACATTACCATTATCGGCGAATTCAATATGGATTGGGACCTGGCCTATATCAAACCCCTTTTTGAAAAGCTGGGCTGCCGTGTTGTAGCGGTCTTTACCGGCGGTGAGCGCCTTGGGAACCTGCTCAAGATACCTGATGCCAAGTTGAATGTCCTCCATTGCCAGCGCTCCTGCACCTATATCTCTGACCTGATCAAGGAAGGTTTTGAGGTCCCCTATGTGAACGCGAGTTTCTTTGGCATTGAGCAGACGGCCAAGGCCTTGAGGGAAGTGGCGGAATTCTTCGGTTCTGAAGAAATGATGGAGAAGGCAGAGCAGATCATTGAATACGAGTTGGAGGTTATCTCCCCTGCCATAGACTTCTACAGGGAAAGGCTTACAGGCAAAAAGGTGGGTATGTATGTGGGAGGGCCGAGGGTATGGCACTGGCAAAGGGTCATGAAGGAACTGGGCATGAAGGTGGTCTTTGGCATGTGCACCTTTGCCCATGAGGATGACTACGAAAAGATCAATGCCAGGGCGGAAGACGGCGTGTTCCTTGTAGACAATCCCAATGAATTCGAGATTGAGGAATGTTTAGAGAGGTTTAAGCCCGACCTGTTTCTCACCGGGTTAAAAGAAAAGTATCTCTGCCGCAAGCTGGGGGTACCGACTGTGAATTCTCATTCGTATGAAAAGGGCCCCTATGCCTGCTTCAGGGGCATGGTGAACTTTGCCAGGGATATATACGAAGGAGTTTATGCACCCGTGTGGAAGTTTGCCAGGGATAAGGATTTTATTTAGGAGAAAGACCATGACTATGCCCTTGAAATTAAATGGAAGGTTGACCATAGAAGACCTCAATGCCTTACCGGAGATACCTATCGAAGGCATTACATATGACCAGATGTATATAGAAAAGCAGCCCATCTGCCCTGAATACATCCCGCCGGATCAGGATATCATCCCTTCTTCCAAGAGGACCGTTGTCATAGATCCTGGCAGGATCTGCATGCCCTTTGGGGCCATGTGGGCAGCCGTGGGTGTCCATAAATGCATCCCATTTGTTCAGGGCGCACAGGGTTGCACTACCTATCCCCGCTATACCTTTTCCCGCATCTTCAGAGAGCCTGTCTCCATCGCCACGGCCTCCTTTCATGAAGATACGGCCGTATTCGGGGGGCGGAAGAATTTTATTGACGGACTACGCAATCTTATTATCCGTTATCATCCTGAGGTAATTGCCATTATCACGGTTTGTTCGAGTGAGATCATCGGAGACGACATGGAGGGCTTTCTGGAAGAGGCCCAGGAGGAGCTGGAAGAGGAACTCGGCCCAAAGATCCTTGATGAGGTTAAGTTCGTCATCACTCATACCCCCAGTTTTGCAGGTTCTCACGTAGAAGGATATAATCGGGCGGCCGCTGCATTTTTAAAGACTTTGGCCAAACGGACTACCCCGAACAATAAGGTAAATATCATCCCGGGCATGATTACACCCGGTGATATCAGAGAGATAAAACACATCCTGAAGCTGATGGATATCGAGGGTACAATCCTCTTTGATATATCCGAGACCCTTGATTGCCCTCTGCGTCTGCCCCAGCCCATGCCCTATTACCCAAAGGGCGGGACAAGGACGGAGGACATAGTAAATATGGGCAATTCTTTGATGACATTTGCCCTGTGCCCGGATCAGGGGGGTGCAGGGGCCAAATACCTTGAAAAGCGGTTTAAGATGCCGGCCACAATCGGTCCCTTGCCTCTGGGTATACACAGTACTGATTTGTTCATAAAAAGCCTGGCTGAAGCGACGGGGAAACCGATTGCGGATGAGATAAAGGACGAACGGGGAATCTTGATTGACGCCATGGCTGATACCTTTCACTACACGATGGGGATGCGGGTGGCCATATATGGTGACCCTGATATAGCCGCTGCTGCCACAAGATTTTGTTGTGAACTGGGTATGGAGCCGGCGATCGTCGGAAGCGGGACAGAAAGCAAGCAATTTGTAAAAGATGTGTGGGCAACGGCCTATGAGTATGATCGCAAGCCAATCATCTTAAACGGAAGCGACATGTTTGAATGGGAGGATTATCTCAAGAAGGACAAGATCGACTTGATCCTGGGTAACTCCAAGGCTGCGAATGTCTCTAAAGAGGCCGATGTGCCGTTGGTGCGTATCGGATTCCCAATATACGACCGGGTGGGCTACCAGCGCCGGGCCTATGTGGGCTATCGCGGAGGTGAATACCTGCTTGATCTCATAGTGAATACCATCCTGGACAGCAAGTTTCCGGATGACCGTGTGCAGCAATAACTGATTGGTCACAAAGAGGAACAAAATGAAGAGCTGTTTAAATTTGTGTAGAGGGACCCATTTGGTCCGAAAAAGGAAAAATGGTACCAATCTTCCCCTCTGTAGCCGCCCATCCGCACCAGGGGGAATCACGCAGCGGAGCTGTGCCTTTTATGGGGCAAGATGGATGCTCGCCCCTCTGGAAGACGCTATTCATGTAGTACATGGACCTGTGGGCTGCGCCTCTTATGGCAGCACTGTGAGAGGCAGGTCATTTCGCGTGTTTTCCACTGCCCTGGAAGAAAAAGATATTGTCTTCGGTGGCAGGAAAAGACTCATAAGGACGATTAAAGAGGCAAAGGCCATCATGCCTCATGCAAAATATTGCTTTGTCTATGCCACATGCAGCACGGCAATTATCGGTGATGACATAGAGAACATCTGCAAAAAAATGGAAAAAGACCTGGGCTGTCCAGTCATCTTTGTCAACTGCCCTGGATTTAAGGGAGATAGTCAGGCAAGCGGCCACAGGGTTGCTTATGAATCCCTTTTAAATCGTCTAATCGGCCAAGGTAAACGGACAGAGGTGGGGGAATATGATGTAAACATCATCGGCGACTACAACATCAATGGCGAGAGTAAGGTCTTAAAATCCCTTTTAGAAGAGATGGGTATAAGGGTTCGCTGCATCTTTACAGGTCATGCGGATTATGAAGGGATTATTGCTGCCCACACTGTAAGACTCAATCTGCTGATCTGCCAGAGTTCAGGGCGTTTCCTGGCAGAGGCACTTCAGAAGAGATATGGAATACCCTATTTGAAGGTCACTTTCCTCGGGCCTTCTCAGACCATGGCCGGCCTGCGCAAGATCGGACAATACTTTGGTTTGGAAGCACAGGCGGAAAAGGTCATTGCCACGGGATATAAGGCCATAAAACCTGGGCTTGATCGTTTTTTACCCAGGCTCAAGGGCAAGAGGGCGGCCCTTTTCTTCGGCGCTGCACGCATGGCCTCTCTCATTAAGGCCTTGGATGATATGGGGACAAAGGTGGTCTTCACAGGCTCTCAATTTGGCGATCTGACTACTTATAAGGAAACTTGCCAGGCCGTTAGCCCCGGCACCTACATTATAGACGATGCATCTGAACAGGATCTGGAGCACCTGCTTGATGAATTGAGGCCCGATGTCTTTATGGGCGGGATCAAAGAGCAGTACCTCTCCCACAAATTAGGTATTGGTTTCTGTCCCTTTCCACAGCTCAAACGTGCCGGTCCTTACGTGGGTTTTCAGGGCTTTTTGAATTTCGCCGGTAGTGTCCATAATGCCGTTTATGCCCCGGTATGGAAACTCGCAAGAGGGGAATAGCATGAAGAGGAGATTTTATGTGGCAAAAGATGCAGGTCCTCCGAGGCCAGGAGAAATGCCTCGATGAAATCAGGAGCGGCGGACATGAAAGGGATAATCGGTACTTCCTTTTCTTTGTGGCCACGTCGTTGCTCTTTTTGGACACCTCTTTAGCTGTTGCGGCGGATGACCTGCTCAGGATTAACGCTGATATAAGATACAGGTGGGAATACGAGGACAACTTCAATCAGAAGTTTTATGGGGAAAATCCCCCGAAAGGCGACTCGGATGACGGGTTTCTGCTTCAAAGGATTCGGCTCACCTTCGATTTCAACCCGCACAGGAATGTGCATATCTCTGCGGGCTTACAGGATTCAAGGGCCTATGATGTGGCCCTTCCTGATGACGCCTTCTATAAATCAAGGTTGGGGCTTGAACACAATCCAAACAAAGATTATTGGGAGCTATTTGACACCTATCTCGAGCTAAAAAATCTTTTTGGCCAAGAACTCAGTCTAAAAGGTGGCAGGCAAATCATAGCCTACGGTGACAAAAGGGTTTTTGGACCCGGTAAATGGGGTAACACCGGGCGATATATATGGGATGCAGTAAAACTGTCATACAGATCTGGAGATAACTTTGTAGATACATTCTACGGCAGAAATATCATCCATGAACCTGACAGGTTCTCACTCGATCACCGCCATTTCTTTGAAGGTTGTGCTGTCTACAGCCATTTCCTTATTCCAATGCAAGACAGGAAGTTCTATTTGGAGCCCTTTTTTGTAAGGAAATGGGATACGCACGACAATTTTAAGAGTGAAGACCTGGCCTTTGGTGATTTTAATTCTGACTATTACGGCATACGGAGCTATGTCGAAATCTTGCCGGGTCTTGATTACGATTTTACCTTTGTCTGGCAGACCGGCGAGTGGGGAAATGACGACATAGAGGCCTATGGTTACCATCTGCTTGCCGGATATAAATTCAAGATAGTCCCGTGGACTCCACGGATCAGCGCTGAATTTTCCTATGCCTCAGGAGACAAGAACCCCACAGACGGTGACAGAGGCACCTTTGATGGGGTGTTCGGGGCAAGGGACAAGATGTACGGCCGGATGAACCTAATGGACTGGAAGAATCTGCAGGACGCCCAGGCCAATCTGGAATTCAAACCCTTCAAGAACCTGGGCTTCAAGGCAGAGTTACACAAGTTCTGGCTCGCGGAAGACGAAGACGCCTGGTACCAGAACCAAAAGGTCTATAGGGATAAGACCGGCCGATCAGGGAACGAACTTGGGGTGGAATTTGACATTATCGGGAAATACATCACACCCCTCAAGGGATTGGAATGCCAATTCGGCTACGGTCATTTCTGGCCGGGTGAATTTGTTGAAACTGTGGCGGATGATGTTGAGGCCGACTGGTGTTTCCTCCAGCTTCACTACAAATTTTCCAAGAAGGTCCTGTAGGTTAAGGAAAAGCATGGTGATAATCAATTCATATTCAGGAGGCATCATGAAGGCTTTAAAAGACTTAACAAGATATGATGTCGTGCTTTTATCGATATTGGCTTGTCTTGTTTCTTCTATTGCATTTGCCCAGGGAGGGTCCAACGAAGGTCTTGTATTTGCCAAAGCCAAAAAAAAGCCCATTAAGATAGCTGTGGAATTTACTACTCATTCTGCCTGTGCGCATATAGCTAAGCAAAAAGGCTGGTATAAGGAAGAGGGATTGACTATTAGCGGTTATGAAAATTTTATAACCGGCATGGCCCTTGCCGCTGCCTTGGCAAGAGGCGATATTGATGCCGCTTATATCTGTCTGATTCCAGCTATAAATGCCTATGCCAATGCCAATGTGCCCATAAAGGTTGTAGCCGGAATCCATAAATATGGATATGGCCTTGTTGTCAACCCTGACAAGGTCAAAACTATCGATGGCCTGAAAAAGGAAGGGATTCGTATTGGATGCAGTCGAGAAGGCAGTCCCCTTGATGCGCTTTTGCATAAAATGATAGAAAAATATCACTTGGATAAAAAGCAGATATTAAAAAAAGTCAGAAGGATGAATCCACCCAAACTGCTTCTTGCCCTTAAAATGGGTCAATTGGATGCTGCCTTTATTTGTGAACAATTTCCCTCTATGGCAGAAGAATTAGGATTCAAGGTATTTTTGACGGCAGAAGACCTCTGGCCCAATATGCAGGGCAGTGTTTTGGTGGTAAGGGAAGAACTCATAAAGGAGTATCCTGACATAGTGAAAAAATTGGTAAAGGTCACTGAGCGAGCGACACAATTTATCAATAGCCATCCTGAAGAAGCAGCAGAGATTGTTGCCGGAGGATTACAGGTTTCCGGGAAAAAGATATTCCCTGTTAGAGCTATTGATGTAGCTTCCAAACTAGTGATCACGCCGCCGCCGATATTAAAATCTTTGACGGAAAGATTAGTTAATACAACTGATATTGATCCGGAAGAAATCCAGAAGGCAATAGATACTTGCGTGGAATTAGAATACATAAAAGAATCATTTAGAGCAGAGGATTTTGTCGATAGGTGGATAGGTAGTTAGATCACTTCAGCCTTCAACCTTCAACCTATCCACCTGAGTAGTTACGAAGAGTTTATTAAATGAAGAGGATAAAAGCTGCTTACAGCCTGATTCCCGTATTTATTTTTTTGTTAATCTGGGAGATGGCAGCCCGGTTGGAACTTATCCCGGGCCATTTCTTTTTCCCGCCTTTTACTGCGGTGGTGCAGGAATTTTATCATCTGACCGCCAATGGAGTGCTGCCGGCCAACTTTTTGAGGAGCCTGGCCAGGGTCTTGATCGGTTTTACCACCGGGTCTATTGCCGGTCTGTTAATGGGGATTTTGATGGGTTATAAGGAGACTATAAATAAAACATTTCATCCGATTTTCAGCCTACTTTATCCTATTCCCGCCCTGGGCTGGCTGCCCATCTTGATGCTCTGGTTTGGAATAAGTGAGATGCTTCCCATCATGATCATATTTATCTGTTCATTCTTTCCAGTACTTTATAACACCGTCACTGGTATCAAAACCGTAGATAAGAATTTTATCAAGGTTGCAAAGACCTTGGGGGCATCTGAAAGAAAAATCTTGAGCACCATACTTTTGCCCCTTGCTCTTACTAATATATTTACCGGTTTGAGACTGGAGGCAGGGATGGCCTGGCGGGTGATAATAGCCGCTGAGATGGTAGCCATTCCCACCGGTATCGGGGCATTACTCATGAGGGCCGAAAGTCTGATCAGGATAGATATTGTCATAGTATGCTTGATGGTTCTGTCGGTGATGTGTCTATCCTTTGAGAGGTTCTTCATCTACATGGAGCACAAGCTGACAGGCAAATGGAGATGATATGCCTGCTATAGAGCTGAAAAATATCAGCAATTTTATCTGTCGTAATATAAGTTTAAGGATTTCAGACGGCGAGCTTATGGTACTTTTGGGACCGACGGGTGCAGGGAAGACAACCTTGCTAAACATCGTCTCCGGGTTAATCGAGTATGAGGGGTCGATACTATTTGATGGGGTATCAATAGATAAGATCCCGGTTAACCGGAGGAGCGTCGGATACCTACTCCAGGATTTAGCCTTATTTCCTCACCTTGATGTAGCCTCTAATATCACCTATGGATTGAAGATACAAAAGAGGCGTGTCTATGAGATTAAGGCCAGACTGGATGAAATGCTAGACTTGATGAATATCCCTGACCTTGCGCGGAGATACCCCAAGGATTTGAGCGGAGGAGAAAAGCAGCGGGTGGCCTTGGCGAGGGCCCTTGCGCCTTCTCCGCAAGTGTTGCTCCTGGATGAACCTATGAGCAACCTGGATCCCCTGACCAAGGAGACAATATTAGATGAATTTAAAAGTATCCAGCGAAAAACGGGGATAACCACAATCTATGTCACCCACGACCAGGATGAGGCTCTTTATCTGGGTGATCGGGCTTCAGTGCTCAACAAGGGGAAGATAGAGCAAATTGAGGCCTCAGATAAACTGTTTTATCATCCCAAAACCGAGTTTGTGGCACGTTTCGTGGGGGCCAAGAACATCTTAAAAGCACGTATAATCAAAATTAAACAACATGAGGCCATTGTATACATCAATAATGAATGTCTGGTTCAACCTTTTAAGATCAGAGTCAAGAGATATCCTATTTTTGAAAAAGGAAAAGAGATCAGTCTGTGTATTCATCCTGAAAAAATTATCTTGAAAAAAGTAAATGAAGCTGTTGGCAATAACTTAAATAGAATCAGGGGGAAAATAGTAAATAGAAGAAGCAATGGAAAGACTTTAAAGGCAACTATTGACATAGGCGGCACGGAGATACATGCAGCGATCCCTAAAGCCCTTTTTGACTTTAAAATTCACGAAAATGTCTGGGTCTGCTTTGCCCCTGATGCGCCCCATCCTTTATGCGGCAAAAGATGCAGAGCCGCCGAGGCCAGCAGGAGATGTCTTAACCTGGGTTGAGCGGTTCAACGTTCACGGTTCCCGGTTGAAGATCCTGTAAGCGTTCACGGGTTCAGAGGTTCAGGGTTTACCGAAAATCTGAGCAGTTGTTTCGTGAGTTTTGAACGGTCTTGCGCTATTAGCAAAATGATGACGCGTCAATAAGGACGAATATTATGTTTCACCCAGCGGGTGAAAGAGGCTAAACTGAGCATTGTGTTATAAAGTTAAGGATATCAGTAAACTATAACCTTTGAACCTTGAACCATGAACCTGGAACAGATCACTTTAGTCTCAATGAAAGGTAACTGTTCAGGTGAATAGACTGAAGGTAGAAGGCTAATGGGGACAAATCATGCGTAATCACACAAAACTGCGGGCATTTGAGTTGGCTGATGAGATTGTGCAGTATTAGTTTAGAGGATTCATCTTTGTTCGATCGTTGCGAACTGCTTAAAATACTTCAGCCTTCAGCCTTCAGCCTTCAACCTTCAACCTGAATAGTTACAATGAAAGCAGGAGTAGCCAATCATGAAAGGGATTATCGATACCACCTTGAGGGAGGGAGAACAGGCAGCTAACGTCTATTTTGATCTGGACGAAAAGCTCCATATTATCGGCCTGCTGGATAAGCTGGGTATTGACGAGATAGAGGTTGGGGCTGCTGCTATGGATCCGGAAATAGACCAACTGATTAACCAGGCCAGGGAACAGACGGTTGGTCCGAAGCTCTCTCTGTGGTGCCGGTGTGTATCAAGCGACATTCAAGAAAATTTGAGACTCTGTCCTGATATCCTTGCAATGTCGATCCCGGTTTCGGATATCCAATTAAAACACAAACTCAACAAAGATAGAAAGTGGGTACTGGCAAGGGTTTGTGAAAGTATAAGACAGATCAAAGATAGAGCATCATGTTATCTTTCTCTGGGGTTGGAAGATGCCTCCAGGGCCAACATAGGTTTTGTCGAGGAGGTCTGCTCCCTGGCTCAGAGAGAAGGTATAGACAGAATTCGTTTTGCCGATACTCTGGGAATTATGGATCCGATGACAATGTTTGAGACCATTATGAGGTTAACATCCCAGCTCTACATAGATGTCGGTGTACATACACACAATGATTTCGGTATGGCCACGGCCAATGCA
>JGI24025J20009_10002342_pt1 | contig 13670 bp, 11 predicted proteins | sample Cruoilmetagenom3_FD_20009 | JGI IMG/M metagenome (IMG submission 20009)
CAAAAGAAGACCCAATTACTTCACCTATAAAGGCAACAGCCTATGATAGCAATATTCAAATTCCTGCTATAGTTGCTGCTTACAGAACGCCTTCTATGAAAGAAAGAGATGCCTATGTTTTAGATATGCTTTCTAGCTATTTAAGTGATGGAAAATCTTCAAAACTGTATAAAAAGTTAGTAGATGACAAGAAAATGGCTCTACAAGTAGGTGCTTTTAATAATAGCCAAGAAGATTATGGTACTTATATTTTATTTGGTTTACCACTAGGAGACGTAAAATTAGAAGACTTAATTAAAGAAATTGATGAAGAAATTGTAAAAGTGCAAAACGAATTAATTTCTGAAAGAGATTACCAAAAACTTCAAAACAAGTTTGAAAACCAATTTGTAAACTCTAATTCTAGTGTTCAAGGTATTGCTGGTTCTTTAGCTACATACTACATGCTATATGGCGATACTTCTTTAATTAATAAAGAAATAGAAATTTATAGATCTATTACTAGAGAAGACATTCAAGCAGTAGCTAAAAAATACTTAAACCCTAACCAACGTTTAGAGTTAAAGTATTTACCAAAAGAAAAAGATCAATAAAAAATTAAACGCATACAAAATGAAAACTAAAATATTTACAGTATTAACCTTGTTTTTTATGGCTCTTGGCACACAAGCACAAGTAGACAGATCTAAACAACCAACACCAGGACCTGCTCCTAAAATAGCCTTAGAAGTTCCTAGAGAATTCACACTACCAAACGGTTTAAAAGTTTTAGTAGTTGAAAACCACAAACTACCTCGAGTATCTTATAGCTTAACCATTGACAACAAACCAGTTTCAGAAGGTGATGTTGCTGGAGTTTCAGGATTACTAGGAAGCATGTTAGGTAACGGAACCTCTACCATAAGCAAAGACGCTTTTAATGAAGAAATAGACTTTTTAGGAGCTAGAATGAGCTTTAGATACAATGGTGGGTATGCTAGTTCTTTATCTAAATATTCTGATAGAGTTTTAAAATTAATGGCAGACGCAGTAACAAATCCGTTATTAACAGAAGAAGAATTTCAAAAAGAAAAAGAAATAGCTATTGAAGGATTAAAGTCTAACAAGAAAAGCGTAGACGCTGTAGCTAGTCGTGTTGGTAAAGCTTTAGCATACGGAAAAACACATCCTTATGGAGAATTTGTAACCGAAGAAACCATAAATAAAGTAACCTTAAAAGATGTTAAAACTTTTTACCAAAGATATTTTACACCTACAAACGCTTACCTAGTAGTTGTTGGTGATGTAGATTATAGCACGATAGAAAAACAAGTTAGAGATTACTTTTCTTCTTGGGAAAGCAATATAAAAGTAGTTTACACTGTACCAGAAGCGCTACCAAATGCGCAATACACACAAATTAATTTTGTAGACATGCCTAACGCTGTACAGTCTAACATCTCTTTAACTAACAATGTAAATTTAAAAATGAGCGACCCAGATTATCACGCTGTTTTAATAGCTAATAAAATTCTTGGTGGCGGATTTAACAGTTATTTAAACATGAATCTTCGTGAAGAACATGGTTATACTTATGGAGCACGATCTAATGTTGGAGCAGATAAATATGTATCTCGTTTTACTGCAGGAGCAGCAGTTAGAAATGCTGTAACAGATAGTGCTGTTGTGCAAACTTTAAAAGAAATTAAGCGTATAAAAACAGAACCTGTTACTACAGAAGCACTAGTAAATGCAAAAGCTAAATATGTAGGTGATTTTGTATTAGCACTTGAAAACCCACAAAACATAGCTAAATACGCCTTAAACATTAAATTAAACGATTTACCTAAAGATTTTTACACGACCTATTTACAAAAAATAAATGCCGTTACTGCAGAAGATGTAAACCGAGTAGCAAACAAATACTTTAGTACAGAAAACGCTAGAATTGTAGTTGTTGGTAAAGGTAGTGAAGTATTAGAAAATTTAGAAAAAGTTACTTTTAACGGAAGCAATGTACCAATTAAGTATTACGATGCCTATGCTAAGCAAATAGAGAAACCTAACTACAACATAGAAATGCCTACTGATGTAGATGCTAACACAGTACTTAACAAGTATATTGCTGCTATTGGTGGAAAAGAAAACCTAAGCAAAGTAAACTCTGTACTTATTACTGCGGAAGCAGAATTGCAACCAGGAATGATGATGGTTTTAGAGATGAAGAAAACATCAAAAGATCAATTTGCTCAAGAAATTACTGCAATGGGACAATCTATGGTAAAAACAGTAATGAATGGAGAAACAGGTTATATTGTAATGCAAGGGCAACGTAAAGACATGACTACAGATGAGGTTAGCAAAACCAAAACCGAAGGTGCTCCTTTTCCTGAACTTAACTATTTAAATAAAGAAGTAAGCTTAGAAAAAATTGAAGATGTTGATGGTGAAAAAGCCTACAGAATTAAAATATCTGAAGAACAAACAAATTTCTACAGCGTAGAAACTGGATTAAAAATAAAAGAAGTTAAAACATCACCAATGGGTTCTGCTTCTGTTTATTTTACAGATTATAAAGAAGTTTCTGGAGTACAATTTCCTTTTAATATTAGCCAAACTATGGGACCTCAAAAATTTGATTTTACAGTAAATGAAATCAAAGTGAATGAAGGTGTTAGTGATGCTGATTTTAACTAAGTAAAACCATTATACAAACTAAAAGCCGAAGTTTATGCTTCGGTTTTTTTTTATGCTCTTTTTTGAGATAAATACACTCCTAGTAATATTATTCCAGAAGCAAAAGCTTGTAATAAGCTAAAATCTTCACCATCTAAAATTCCCCAACCTAAAGCTACAATAGGCATAACGTAAGTTACAGAAGATGCAAAAACAGGTGTTGATATTTGTACTAGCTTATTAAAAAACACTTTAGCTAATGCTGTACCAAAAAAGGATAAAATAACAACATACATTATAGATTCTGCCAAGGCTGGTTTACTAAAAGTTTCCTTTGTAAAAAAACCAGTAAACAGCAAAACGAGAATAGCAGGAATAAAAATAACTACATAATTTCCGGTAGCAATAGCCAATGGCCTAATATCTTGTAAATGCTTTTTTATAATATTTACATTTATTGCATACATAATAGTAGAAGCTATTATAAAACCAGCATACCAATAATTTTGTTCCGGATTTAATGCTGCTCCTTTTAAAATTAATATTGCAGTACCTACAAAACCAACCATAACCCCAAAAACCTGTTTTCTTGTAGATGCTATTTTAAACACAGCAAGACCAATTAAAATAGTATTTAAAGGCACTAATGAGTTTAAAACAGACACCACAGCACTGTCTATTTCTGTTTCTGCTATAGCAAAGAAAAACGCAGGAATAAACGAACCAAAAAAACCAGAAATAGCAATCCATTTCCAGGCTTCTTTTTTTATAGTTTTTACTGTTTTATAACCAGCTATAAACAAAAACAAACCCGTTATTATTGTTCTTAATGCACCTAACTGATAAGGATTTAAGCCAATTAATGCTTTTTTTATTAGTATAAATGAAGTTCCCCAAATAAGGGATAACACTATAAGGTAAAGCCATTTTTTATTATCTTGAAACATACTGCTGTTATTAACACTACAAAAGTGCTACTTTTTAACACAATTAACAGTAAATAATCATTAGATTTGCAAAGATTTGAATAACAAAAATTTATACCATGAAAACAATAAAAAATATAGTACTAGTTGCAGTAGTTACACTTGCTGCTTTTAGTTGTAAAAACGAACCTAAAGCCGAAGTAGTAACTGTAGAAACAGAAACTACTGTTGAAACGGAAAAAGCCACTTTAGACCCAAACGCAACATACGCAAAAGCAGAATTTACTATTGAAGGTATGACTTGCGCTATTGGTTGCGCTAGAACCATTGAAAAGAAATTAGCTAAAATGGAAGGTGTAAAATCTGCAAAAGTAGATTACGACAAAAAATTAGCTATGGTAGAGTATGACGATGCTAAAGTTACTACAACTTCTTTAGAAGAAACTGTAGGTAAAGTTGGTGATACTTATACAGTTAAAGACATGAAAACTGTTACCTCTTTTTCAGACAAAAAAGCTTGTAGTGCAGATTGCAAGAAGGATTGTTGTGCTAACAAAACAGATGCAGAAAAGAAAGCTTGTTCTAAAGATTGTAAAAAAGCTTGTTGCGCAGACAAAGCTAAAGCTTAATAAAAAAAATAGCAATACTAAAAAAGCTTCTCTTTTGAGAAGCTTTTTTTATTTCCAGGTAACAGACTCCATAATGCGCTGTATATCTTTTTGTAAATAATTTGCCGCTGGAAGTATAGAGTCAAAATTAGGCTTTGTAAAAAAATACAAGGAACCTGTTAAAAAATGATCTGTACTATCTGTAACATAAAATTGCGACTGTGAAGCGGCATTACCTCCTACTTCATAAAACATACCATACACTTTTCTTTTCGTGTTTTCATAAGGTCTTTCAACAATTTCATCTGCTTTTTTGGTATGCTCTTGGGTGAAGTTTTGTGCATCTCGCAAATACGAAATTAACTTTTCTTCGCTTTTATTTATTGCTTTGTAAGTAAGGTAAATGGTTCCTTTTAATGCTGGATACTCTAAGTTTACACCATAACTATCTTCACCATTTAGTTTTCTTGTTTTTACATTTGTTGCTAAAGCATTTTTTTCAAAAGCAAAAGGCATGTCTAAATTTATTTCTTCATATGTAGGTTCTGCATACTCTAAACGAAGCTTTGCTGCTGGTTTTGGTGTGGTTTCACTTCCGCAAGAAGTGCTAAGTAAACAAAGGATTATAGGTAAAACTAAAAACTGTTTCATAAATATATTTAAATAGGCACTGTATACATTCTAATTATAAAAACAGAACGCTTAAAATGCCTTTTTTACAATTAAGGTAAAGTAACTTTTATGCGAATTATTCGTTTGTTATCTAATGCTTCAATAGTAAAAACATAATCTTCAAATAGTATTTTGCTATTGGTTTTAGGAAAACTACCAGAAATTTCTAAAACAAAACCTGCTATCGTTTCTGCTTCTCCTTTATTATTTTCAAAACAATCGGAATCTTCAATCTTTATAATTTTATAAAAATCTTTTAATGCTGTTTTTCCTTCAAAAACATAATTTTTATCATCTAGCTTAGAATATACCAAGCCTTCATCATCAAACTCATCACTTATATCACCAACAATTTCTTCAATAATATCTTCTAATGAAATAAGCCCAGAAGTACCTCCATACTCATCTACAACAACAGCTAGATGCACTTTCTTTTCTTGAAACTCTGCCATTAAATCATCTAACTTTTTGTTTTCTGGCACAAAAAACGGTTCGCGTACTAAGGTTTTCCAATCTAATTGCTTTCTATCAATAAAAGGCAACAAGTCTTTAATATATAAAACGCCTATAACNGTGTCTATATTATCTTTATACACAGGAATTCTAGAATAGCCATTTTTAATAATTTCTGGCAATATCTCTGCGTACTTTTGCTCTGCATTCAGGGCAAAAATATCTATTCTTGGACGCATTACTTGTTTGGTATCTGTATTACCAAAAGACACAATACCTTGTAGTATTTTTTGTTCTTCTTTAGTAGTATCTTCATCACTAGCCAATTCTAATGCTTGAGAAAGCTGGTCTACACTTAGGTTAGATTTTTGCTTACCAAATCTATTATTAATTGCCAGTGTAATGCTTCGCATTGGTAAACTTATAGGCGAAAAAACAAAGTCTAAAAAACGCAAAGGATACGCCATAAACATGGCAAACTTTAACTTATTTCTAATGGCGTATACTTTTGGTAAAATCTCGCCAAATAGCAATATTAAAAAGGTAACTAAAACAACTTCTACAATAAATTTTAAAATTGGTGAATCTATATTAGCAAACATAAAGTTTCCTAAATACGCAAAGAGTATTACAATTGCAATATTTATAAAGTTATTAGCTACAAGTATGGTTGCTAGAAGCTTTTTTGGTTTTTGTAATAAATAAGAAATGATTTGTATTGGTTTAGATTTCTGCTCTAAACCTTCTTCTATATCTATTTCTGTTAAAGAAAACAAAGCTACTTCTGCACCTGATATTAGCGCAGAACAAAGTAATAGTACAAATAAGAGCACAAAACCAAATACAACTGAAAATTCAATTGCTAAATTTAGCATTAAAAAACTCGAGGGTTCGGGATCCAAGGATTATAATTTTAGTTAAACTTTAAAAAGGAAGATCATCATTATCATCTTCTATTACAGGCGCATCGGCTTTTGGTTGTGCCACTTGCTGTTGCTGTTGCTGCTGTTGTTGTGATACAGGATTATTGGTAGCTCCACTTTCATTTTTTGTAGTTAAAAAAGTAAAGTCATTACATTGTATTTCTGTAGAAAAACGATCGTTTCCGTTGTCATCTTGCCATTTTCTGGTTTTAATTCTACCTTCAATATATACTTTGTCTCCTTTGCTTAAATACTTTTCGCAAATTTCTGCACCTTTATTACGTACTACTATATTATGCCATTCGGTATTAGTAACACGCTCATTAGTTTGCCTGTTGGTATACGTTTCATTTGTTGCAATAGGAAAACGCCCTATACAGCCACCTCCTTCAAAATAGTGCATTTTTACTTCATCACCCAAATGCCCAATTAGCATTACTTTATTTAACGTACCTGACATATTATCTTATTTATATTATTGCGCAAAATTACGATTTTGCAATTGATAAATTTAAATTTAATAAAAAATTATGAAATAGTCTATAGCTTTAAAAATTAAAACTTTTCATAAAATTAGAAACCAATACAGGAACTGGGTACTCTTTAGTTTTTTCTATTAAAACCCCTTCAACAGGTAGCGTATCTATTTCAAGTATCCAGAATTTAGTATATAAGTGTTGGTGTGACAATTTATGTACAATAGGTTCTTCATTATATAAGGACAAAGTAAACAAAGCATCTTTAGTTAATGTATGCGTATTTAAATAGGAATTCATTGTAGTATAATTCATACTTTCTTTACTTTCTATTAAAGGAAATTGATATAGGTTTTGCCATATACCTTTACCTTCTCTTTTTTGTAAAATTGTTTTTTTATGGGAAGAAACAAAAACTAAAAAATTGAAATATTTTTTTGCTGCTTTTTGGCTTTTCTTTTTAACAGGTAATTGTGTAATTGTATTTTTTTGAAGAGCAACACAACCATTTTGCAAAGGACAAACCGTACAATCTGGATTTTTAGGTTTACATTGTCTAGCACCAAACTCCATAATAGCTTGATTAAACTCAGCAGGATCTTCTTTATCTATAAGTTTTTGAGCTAAAGCTTTAAACTCTTTTTGACCTTGTGAACTATTAATAGGAGTATCAATACCAAAATATCTAGAAAAAGCTCTGTATACATTACCATCTACAACAGCACAAACTTCATCAAAACTAATAGATGCAATAGCACTAGCTGTATAATCACCAATTCCCTTTAGTTTTATTAAATCTTTATAATTATCAGGAAAAACGCCGTCTAGTTCTGATACCACATATTTTGCAGTTGCATGCAAATTTCTAGCTCTAGAATAATAACCTAAACCTTGCCATAATTTTAAAACCTCGCTTTCTTTTGCATCTGCAAGACTAAAAATTGTTGGAAAATTAGTAACAAAAGCTTCATAATAAGGTAATCCTTGTTCAATTTTAGTCTGTTGTAAAATAATTTCTGATAACCATATAAAGTAAGGATTTTTAGTTCTTCGCCAAGGCAAATCCCTCTTATTTACTGAATACCAATTTGTTAAAGTTTTGTTTAAAGTCATACTATATATATACTAAGTGCAAAAATAAACGTTTATTAGGTTAAATTTAAGTGAATTAGGTTTGAAATATTGAAATTTTAATTCCTATATTTGCATCCCTTAATAACTGATTACAATAATTTAAAATAATAGAAAATGACTAAGGCTGATTTAGTAGCAAAGATTTCTGAGAAATTAGGAATTGAAAAAGGAGATGTTCAAGCAACAGTTGAAACTTTTATGGAAGAAGTTAAAACATCTTTAGAAAGTGGAGACAATGTATACCTTAGAGGTTTTGGAAGCTTTATAATTAAAACAAGAGCTGAAAAAACTGGTAGAAACATTTCTAAAAACACAACAATAAAAATACCTGCTCATAATATTCCGGCATTTAAACCTGCCAAAGTATTTGTAGAAGGAGTGAAAACAAATGTAGACGTTAAGTAGGACGCTAAAATAATATTAATTTAAAAAACAATCAACTTATGCCAAGTGGTAAAAAACGCAAAAGACACAAGGTTGCAACGCATAAGCGTAAAAAAAGAAGACGCGCTAACCGTCACAAAAAGAAGAAATAAGTTAAAAAAGTAGTTAATAGCTACTTTTTTAGTTTATAACAACGTTCTTTGAAATGAGTTCTGTATAACACGTATTACCTTGCGTAGTTAGAACTCCACGGATTTTAAAAAATCCTGTGAAATCTAATCATAGTTAATTATATTAACTATGATTAGATTAAATAATGTATAATCCATCTGTATAATTTGGTTATAAGTTGCTAGCTTGTAGTTGCTGGTTGTTATTTAAAAATTTCAACTTAAAACACATCACGAATAGCTTTTAACTAAAGCGTATGGATAAAAATTAACAAAATGGAAAAAGAATTGATCATTAGATCTAGTCCAGACCACGTTGATTTTGCCTTATTAAAAGATGGAAAACTTATTGAATTACATAAAGATGAAGATGGTAACAACTTTTCTGTTGGCGATGTGTTTATAGCCAAAATACGAAAAGCTGTTCCTGGTCTAAATGCTGCATTTGTTAATGTAGGTTATGAAAAAGATGCTTTTTTGCATTATCATGATTTAGGACCAAAACTACCTTCTCTTTTAAAATTCACAAAAAGTGTAAGCACAGGTAAACTAAATGATTTTTCATTAAAGAATTTCCCATTTGAAAAAGATATTGATAAAAACGGAAGCATAGCTAACGTTATAAAATCAAATCAATCGTTACTAGTACAAATAGTAAAAGAACCAATATCTACAAAAGGCCCTAGAATAAGCTCTGAGCTTTCTATTGCTGGTAGATATATTGTTTTAGTACCTTTTTCTGACAGGATTTCTATTTCTCAAAAAATAGAAAGCAAAGAAGAAAAAGAAAGATTAAAACGTTTGGTTAAAAGCATTACTCCAAAGGGATTTGGTGTTATCATACGTACAGTAGCAGAAGGCAAAAAAGTAGCAGAACTAGACAAAGATTTACAGAATTTGTTAGGTCGTTGGACCGCAATGTGTAAAAAGCTACACAAAGCACACCATCCAAGTAAAGTATTAGGAGAAATGAACAAAGCTTCTTCTATATTACGAGACATATTTAATGATTCCTTTACCGGAATTTATGTGGATGATGAAGCGCTTTACATTCAAATTAAAGAATATGTGCAAGAAATTGCACCTAAAAAAGAATCCATAGTTAAATTGTATCAGTCCAACGTTCCAATATTTGAAAAATATGGAGTAGAAAGACAAATTAAAACCTCTTTTGGAAAAACTGTTTCCATGCAAAAAGGAGCTTATTTGGTTATAGAACATACCGAAGCACTTCACGTTGTAGACGTAAATAGCGGAAACCGATCTAATAAAGCCAACTCTCAAGAGGATACAGCATTAGAAGTTAATTTAATTGCAGCAACAGAAATGGCCAGACAATTGCGTTTACGTGATATGGGCGGAATTATAGTTGTAGATTTTATTGATTTAAATACTGCTGAACACCGAAAAAAGCTTTTTAATCACCTACGTGATGAAATGAAAGATGATAGAGCTAAACACAAAATACTACCTCCAAGTAAGTTTGGCTTGATACAAATAACTAGACAAAGAGTAAGACCAGAAATGAATATTAAAACTCGTGAGGAGAATCCTGACGATATTATAAATGGTTCTGAGGTCGAAGCTCCAATAAGTATTGTTCCTAAAATAAAATATGATATGGAACAACTATTTAAAAAAGACTATAAAAAGGTGACCTTAAACACACATCCCTTTATAGCAGCCTTTTTAACAAAGGGCTTTCCATCTATACGTTCAAAATGGTTTTTTGAACATAAAAAATGGGTGAAAATTTTACCAAGAGATGCTTACACATATCTAGAATATCATTTTTTTGACAAAGATGGTAATCAAATTAAATAATTAAAAAAGCCTTACTTTTTACAAGTAAGGCTTTTTTGTTTTATACCCTTTTGGTTTTATAATAAAGCGATGTACTAAATAAAACCTACTATTAGCTATAAGTACAACATAAAAAAACCACCTCATAAAAAATGAGGTGGTTTTTAAACGTATTTATTGCGTTTCTTTTTATTGGTTATCTAAACCTCCACTTACAATAATAAACTCACTACGTCTGTTTAATTGGTGCTCTTCTTCGGTACATTTAGAACCACAGTTTACTGCTGGCTCACTTTCACCTTTACCAATTCCAGAAATTCTTGCAGCATCAATACCTTTAGATATTACATATTGTACTGTAGTTTTAGCTCTACGGTCTGATAATCTTTCATTATAAGAACTAGAACCTCTACTATCTGTATGTGATTTTGCATTAATAACCATTTCTGGGTATTTGTTCATTACTTGTACTAACTTATCTAACTCAAAAGCAGCTTTAGCTGTAATGTTAGATTTATCAAAATCAAAGTAAATAGCGTTTAATGCAATATGGTCTGCTTTTATTATTTCTTCAATAGGATCTAGAGCGATAGCTACAGATAATTCTTCTTCATCTGTACCTTCAATGGCTAGTTTATTGCTTTCATAACCATCCATAGTTACTTCTAACTCTGTATCTGTATCACATTCAATAATAAACGCTGCTACACCTTCTGCATCTGTTATTTTTGAAGATATTTTATTTCCTTTATCATCATATAAAGTTGCTGTTGCTCCTGCTAAAATTGCTCCTGTTACTTTATCTGTTACAGTAGAAGTAATTTCAACATCGCATAAAGGTTGTAGTTTTTTAATAGCATAAATATCATCACTACCTTTACCTCCTTCTCGGTTAGAAGAAACAAAACCTTCACCAGATTCTTCATCTATAGCAAAAGCAAAATCATCTGCACTACTATTTACAGGAATACCTACGTTACGTACTTTAGACATTTTACCATCTATTTCTTTAGTGTAGAATACATCTAATCCTCCTAGTCCTAAATGTCCGTCTGATGATAAGTATAAGGTTCCGTTATCACTTATAAAAGGAAACATTTCACGACCTTCTGTATTTACTTTAGCTCCTAAATTTACAGCTTCTCCAAAAGAACCATCGTTTTTGATTGTTGCTTTGTAAATATCACCTTGACCAAAACCTCCTGGCATATCTGAAGTAAAATAAAGTGTTTTACCATCTGCACTTACAGATGGATGATCTGTATTATAGTTGTTACTGTTAAAAGGTAATGCTTCAATATTTGACCAGCTATCTCCTGATTTAGTAGCTTTAAATAAGTTTAATACACTAAATCTAGTATTTGATAAAGAGTCACTTTGGTACTTTTTCTCGTAAAAACTTTCTCTAGAAAAATACATGGTATTTCCATCAGGACTAAAAGCAACTACACCTTCGTGGTACTTTGTATTGATATCGTTTCCTAATAGGCTTTCGTTTTGGTATGTACCATCTTCTTCAATAGTAAATTCATAAAGATCTAGAAAAGGTTCTTCATTCCAACCATATTCTCTTCTTGCTTTATTTCTTGCAGAAGTGATATATAATTTACCGTTATTAATAGTACCTCCAAAATCAGATACTTGAGAGTTAATTTCTAGATTTTGAACATTAAACTTCTTTCCTTTATCTAAAATTTTAGGTAAATAATCAGGATTTTCGTTAAATGCAATTGATCTTACATCTGCAGGTCTCATCGTTGCAAATTTGCTCATCCATTCATTTGATTTATCATACTTACCGTTTGCTTTAAGCATTTGTACGTAATTGATGATTGTTTCTGGACTTTGAGAGGTTTCAAGGGCTTTAGCATACCATTTTTCTGCATCTACAGTATTAAAAATATTGTAGTTTGCTTCTGCTAAACGCGTGTATACATACGCATCTGCTTTTCCTTTTTCTACTAATTTTTCATAAGACTCAATAGCTTTATTAAAATTAAATCTAGAAAAATATTTATCTGCAGTATTGGTATCCTTATTTTGAGCAGTTAAACTAAAGCTACTCAATAATAGTATTGTTATATATAATTTAAAGTTTTTCATAATATCTTTAGCTTATCTGATTAGAAATAACGTGGTGAACGTGATACACGTTTAGGAAACGCAATATCAAAATTAATAAATACCTCGTGTGATGAACTTGTTGAGTAATTTAAATCGGATTGAATAGCATCATATGCATAACCTACTCTTAAACGAGGAGTTACCATAAAGTTAACCATTCCGCTAAAAGAATCTTCTAAGCGATATCCTACACCTACTTCAACTATATCATACATAAATACATTTGCATTTACATCAAAACTTAAAGGAGCATCAAAAGCTGTTTTAACTAAAGCGTGTGGCTTTAATTTAAAGTTATCAGATAAACTAAATACATAACCTGCTGCTGCAAATAAGTGCTGTGTTTCTGAACCTATGTTAAGTCCGTTAGCATCTAAATGTGTAGCGTTTAAAATATTTGGCATAGAAACAGATACATAGTATTTGTTTGGTTTATAAAAATAAACTCCTGCTCCAACATTTGGTGTTACTTCACTTATGTTTTGAAAAAGGTCATCATCTGCATCTGTTAATTCTAAATCACTTAACCCTATATCATGAAATGTAGCACCTGCTTTTAAACCAAAGGCTAATTTATTGTTTGCACCCATTGGTAAAGTATAAGAGAAATCTGCATATGCATTTGTTTCTCTTACTGGTCCTATTTCATCACTAATAAGAGATAAACCTAAACCAACATTTTTACCTACTGGAGAATGTATTGCGAAGGTTCCTGTTTTAGGAGCACCTTCTAATCCAACCCATTGGCTTCTATAAAGCATTCCAATAGCAACTCCTTCATAAGAACCTGCATATGCTGGGTTAACAACATTCATGTTATACATATACTGTGTGTACTGCGGATCTTGTTGTGCTTGCATTTGAACAACAAACAAGAAAGCGAGAATAATATATAATTTTTTCATTTTACTTAATTAGTTAATTAGTTTTCTCTATTTAAATATACCCAAGATGTTTTGGTTTTATTTCCTTGATATTCCATTACGTAGAAATAAGTTCCTACTGGTAGTTCATCGCCACTATCAGACTGTCCATACCAATCATTGGTATAATTAGTTTTAGAGTATACTTTAATACCATGTCTGTTAAAAATTTCTAATTTACTAACCTCATACCCTGTTAAATCGAAATTATCATTTTTACCATCGTTATTAGGTGATATACCTTGAGGAATAATACAATTAATACTTTCTACTAGTACGTCATTATAAACTACACAACCTAGGTCATTAGTAACTTCTACAACATAATTAAATGCGCTTCCAGACATTGGAGGAGTAAAAATACTTGCGTCTATAACAAATACATTATCACCAGCAGTATTAGTTTGTAATACAGAATC
>JGI24025J20009_10002344_pt1 | contig 13664 bp, 10 predicted proteins | sample Cruoilmetagenom3_FD_20009 | JGI IMG/M metagenome (IMG submission 20009)
TTTTTGCTGTCGGAGCAATCTTCAACGCTAATTTCGAAATTAAGCCAGGGTGAAAAAACGCGGCTTGCTTTAGCAAAAGTAGTAATGTCAGGGGCAAATTTTCTAGTTTTAGATGAGCCTACTAATCATCTTGACGCTAAATCAAGAGAGAGATTAATTGAATCTCTTACTGATTATAAAGGGAGCATTTTGGCTGTTTCCCATGATGAAGAGTTTTTGGCAAGTCTAAACTTTAAAAGAATCTTAATTCTTCCTACCGAGAAAATAATTTTTGCCGGCAGCGCTAATTAGAGCTTGGCGCGGCGTTTAATTTCTTCTTCAACTCGGGCAACGGGCCGGCCGTATTTTAAGGCGCTGAGGCGTTTGATCGTTTCTGCCAGTTTAGGGTTTTGTCTCTTTTTATCCTCAACCATATTTTTAGTCGTATTTATGGAAAAAGGAGGAACTGGTTCACCGTTAATGAGGGTTTTTATATAGGCGTGGAAGCGTTCCACATTAAGTAAATCTTGCTCCCTAAAAATCGGTTGGAATTCACGAGCCAAGTAATTAGCGTCGCTGACGCCGACGCGGAAACTAAGAATTGTTCCCACGTTGCCGAAAACAGCGTTTTTGACCTCTTCTTCCATTTGACCAATGAATTGATTGGCAACAGCTAAGCTCAAGTGGTACTTTCTTGCTTCGGAAAGGATTTGAGCAAAATCCGGAGTGGCAAAGTTTTGGAACTCGTCAACATAGAGATAGAAATCAGGGCGTTTCTCTTCCGGGACATCTTGCCGGCTCATCGCTGCCATCAAAATTCTCGGCACAAGCACCAATCCTAAAAAAGAGGAATTTTCTTCACCAATCTTTCCCTTGGCTAAATTAATAATCAGGATTTTTTTCTCATCCATCACTTGGCGGAAATCAAAAGCTGATTTTGACTGGCCAATAATGTTGCGCATCATTTTGTTAGTCACGAAGCGGCCGAATTTAGAGACGATATAGTCGAGCACTTCTGATTTATGAAAATCTGAGGTTTGAGCAATTTGATCAGTCCAATAACGGCGAACCATTGGATCTTTCACTTTTGGTAGTAATTCCTGGACAAATCGTGAATCCGTTAGACAACGGACGATCTCAATAAAAGTGGCTCCTGGTTCGCTCATTACAGTAAGCATGGCATTGCGGATAGCGTGTTCGAATCTTGGGCCAACAATGCCGGTTTTGTACGGATCGTAGAGTTTGTACATCAAATTGATGATTGCGGCGGCGGCGAAGTATTTTTGTTCTTCTGTTTGCACTTCTAATAGATTAAAACCCATTGGGCGATTGGTATTTGATGGGTCAAAATAAATAACATCGTCAGCTCTTTCTGTGGGGATATAAGCTAGGATTTGCTCAGCTAGATCATGGGGATCAATTAAGCAAACGCCTCGACCGGCGTTGATGTCTTGAATAATCATCTCTTTCATTAGTTCGCTTTTGCCGACTCCTGTTTTACCAATAATATAAATGTGACGTCGTCGGTCATCGTCTTGAATGTAAGTTGGGGTTTCGACACCGCGATAAACGCTGCGGCCAAGATATAATCCCGACTTGGCCAGATTAGGCGGCGGAGGAGCATGTTTTGCTTTGAGCCAATAAATATTTGGCGTTTCTACTGTTTTATTGGGAAAATGGAAAAGCGAAGCCAGTTCTTGGCTATTAAAAACAGTTTTTCCTTTCCAGCAGATAATTGGTTGATAACGATAGATAAAATCAATCATAAACAAATATTGGAAATGAATTTTTTTGCTTTTAAGACCGTTCCAGGGAGAGTTGAATTGAGCAAAAGCAGACTTGATATTGTTTAGTCGAATGTTGGCCAATTCTTTTGTTCGGGCGCAAGTGACGATTCTAATCGAGGTTTCAAAACCCGGCTTGTTGCATTTCGACTCGATTGCCTCTAGAGTTCTGGCGTCAATTTTAAAACTGGCTTTTTCCGGATCTGCCTCTTCTTTTTTAATGTTGCTGACATAATGCTTGCCTGTTTTTTGCCAGTTGTTATCTGTCGGGCTGATTAGAATTTGGACAGCGGCTCCTTCACCCTCGCTGAGTTTAGCCATTGCTGAAGTGATGGCCGAAATAGGATCGGTAGACAGCTCTTTATAAGTTTTTAGGGGATAAAAATTGCCTTTTCGATTAATTAACCAGGCGTAGGCAACCTTGCCTTTTTCTGAGAAAATATTGTATTCTTCTACTTCTTTAACTTCGGCCTCAGGGTAACCGCCTTGAATCTGTCGCTCGATTAATTCGCGGAATTTCTGAGGACAAGAAATATAAAAGTAAATCTCGTCGTTGGTGCTAACGATTTCGAAAGAAATGTGAGGTTGAGTTTTAAAGAATTTGAATTTGCCACCGCTTTTAATTGAGTAGAGAGAGGCAAAAATTTGTTCCATGGCGTCAATTTTAATTTCATTATCGTGGGGTAGAGTTATTTGGAGAAGAGCAAATTTTAGAGCTTGCTCCTCCCGCTTGCGCCAACGCCACCAAAGTATAAGCCCGTAAAATATTGTTCCTAGACAAACTAGACTGATAATGACGAGCAAAAAAAGCAGGAGATAATAAATTATCGCGTTGGTGAACGAATTAATTGATTGGTTCATTGGTTTTTAACATTAGTTTTGCTGGTTTCATTTTAATTAATCTTAAGCACCACTCGGCTAGCCAGCGAATTGCCTCACTTGTTTTTTGAGTTAAGCCGTAAATTAATTTTTGTTTGTCTAGAGGCAAAACAATTTTGGTTTTTTTGGCCGATGGAGCGGTAACCAAAACCTGGCCGGTCTGATCGTCGACAACTGGTTTAGCTAAATAAACATCGCCTTTTTCTAATTTTTCTAGCCAGCCGCTGACTTCTTTGGGAATGCGCAGTTCTGGTTTGCGCTCCAGAGAAAACTTACCTGATTTTTCTTTGATTTCCAGCCGCTCTTTTTCCAGCATTTTCTTCAGTATACATCAGTATTTAGTGAATTTCTGCCTTTTTTTCTTTGAGGAACAAGCTCCAACTCTCGACAAACTCGACAAATGAGGTAAGGGGCATATCAACTAAGGCAGTGAAGAATATACTGACAATATTGTATTCCTTCCATTTATTGGATAGCCATTGTCCCAACTTGGCGACGGGGATGGAAATTACATCCAGGGAAAATTGCCAGAAGGTGGTTTTTTCCTCTACTGTCAATTCTTTTGATCGTTGTCTAATTAATAATCCGGCGAAAACAATCATGGCCACATTAAGAGTATCAATAACAATTGAAGTTATTGGTACTCGGGCGAAATAAAAAATGGCAAGAACAAGAACGGTAGAAAGCAAACTGGTTAAAGTATAAAGAAAAACAATAAGGCAGTTAACCAAAAGAGCCCGTTTCTTCTGGGTTCTTATTTCATAGATATCTTTTTCTTTTGCCAGGTAGACAATTTTTTTGATTTCTTTCATTACTACTCTAAAATTGTTTTCTTTAGGGGTTTTGACCGTAGCGACCATAAGTAGCATAATTAAGGTAGGGATAGCAATGTCGACAGCAGTGGCCAACGAACTAAACCGGCCATAAAACAATTTGGCTAAAGGCACTTCGAAAATAAATAATGAAACGGCATTGCTAAGAAAAATAGACAAAGTGGAATAAACAGCAGATCTAAACAGCCGGGATCTCAAAGTTGACAATCGTTTATCGTATGCTTGTTTGATTAAATTTTCTACGGCTTGAGAATTGGCAATAACGGCCGGTATTTTCGCTGGCTCTTGGGATAATTGGTTAAAGATATCTCCGATGATCAAATAAAGAGTGTCGTATTTCTCGCATATTTTTTGAAAATTGCTCGAGAGCGGATGTGATAAATTATCGTCGATAGTTTTCCAAAGAGCGAGAATATTTTTGGTAACTTCATCAAGAAATGGCTGATCAGGATTTTGCCATTGAGAATAGTGGCTTTTTATTAAGTGGTAGCTGATTATTGGCGAATCGAGATTAAATAAAGTTCGATGAACAGCAATATAAATCTGTCTCTTTTTCTCGTTTTCACCGAGGCCAACGTTGGGATCTACTTGAATTTTCTCCATCATTAAACTGGTCATAAATTTAATAAGGAGATTTTCTTTTAATGGGGGATCAAGGGTTTCTTCTATTTCGCAGGCGGCAATTTCCAGAATCCAGTTATAAAGATTAATTTTCTTTTTTACTTTAGAGCTTTTAGCTAAAGGGCTGTTTTCGAGGATATAAACATATTTTTTTAATATTTCTTGAATCTTAATAAGTTTCTTTCGAGGAATTTGGTCATTGGCGAAGTGACCACCACGGATCAACTCCAAAACTAGTGGTTCGGCCATTTTCTCTGGGCTCACATTGGGGATAAGACTAAATTCGGAAATTTTGGCAATTAGTCTTCTTTTGAGGTTTCTCTCAATGGCCGCTCGGCGGATGAGGTGTTCCTCTTTCCAGTCAATGATTTTTCTAATTTTTTCGTAAAAGGCGGCCACTTTTGAGGCAATTTCATCTACATGAATGGTGGCGATTTCGCCTTTGGGCTCCAATTCGGCAAGCGCTTTTTGATACTGCTTAATAAATTTTTGAAATTGAGGAGATATACCTGCTTGGTCAACAAGACCGTTGTCGATTGGCCCATTACCATTTTGGAAGATGATTTTATTATTATTCATTTACCTTTGTATTATATACTACCCTAATTAAAAAGAACGAAGAAATAATAGCTGCCAGGGCTTCAGTCGAAGCAGTGACCCAGGCGGCGGCGATTATCCCATACCGGGGGATAAAAATAAGATTGAGAATTAAATTCCAAAACAGGGCGGCAAAACTAATTTTTAGAGAATCAATTTGACGGTTAAAAGCAATAAGAGAAAATCCGGCTAAGTGGTTAAAATAAGAGAAAAACAAGGTCAGGGTAAGAATTTTCAGAACAATTATTGATGGCGAAAAGCTTTTTCCGGCTAAAGTGAAAATGATTGGTCGGTCAAAAATAATTACCGAAGGAATAATGAAAATAAGAATGACAGTGGATAAACAAAAACCAATTTTTAACAAGCGACCAAAAGAGTCGTTTTTATTTTTGGAAAGCAAGGGGAAAATAGTGTTGGCGAGAAAATAAGCGGGCAGAGTTAGGTGCCTGTAAATTTTATAAGCCAAGCCGTAAAAAGCTACTTGGGAGGCGCCCAAAAAACTCTTAATGATAAAAGAATCAATGGCCTGATCGTAGGCTGTAAAGAGAATTAGTTGAGCGCCCATAGGGAGCGATTCAATTAACAAATGTCGGATAGTTGACTTTTTGATACTGATTTTTTGGTCAATTAACTTCCGGCTCTTTTTTTGGCCGATTAGAATTGCAATAATTTTGGCGGCAAACCAACCAACAAACGGAGCCATTAATAAGACTCCCCTTTTGAGAAGTAGAAGAGTGACCAAAAAGAAGACAATTTGCGCCGAAATGTCAATTATTGTTTTTTGGTCCATTTTGAGAAAAGTTTGGAAAAGAATACCAAAAGTTGACTCGGTGATTAAAAAGAGAACTAAAGGTAGTGACAGCAGGGCAATTTTTTTGATGTCGATAAAGGCCGGCGAGCAAAAAATGACAACGACACTGAAGCAACTGACGATTAGCGCTAGGATGAAACGAAGAGTGAACAATGAGCCAAAAACAACGCCTTTGTTTTTGGCTCGAGACAACTCCCGAACACCAATAATTTGGGTTCCCCAGCTGGCGATTGCCACCAGAAGATTAATAAAAGAAATGATAAACAAATATTGACCGTAGTTATTTACTCCCAGCTTACGGGTTAAAATTGCTGTGGCGACAACTGAAAAACCGATGCCGACTGCTTTCCCTAAAAGTTGGACACCGGAATTATAGATAATTTTTTTAATCATAATTTAGTGATTAACGCTATTTTAAATGATAAATTGGAAATAACAAATGCTAAATAAGATGTTTGATTTTCTTTTTCCTCAGCGTTGTGTCGGTTGCGGAAAGCCAGGCAATTTTTTGTGTTCCTCTTGCCATCAAGTAATTTTTTCTTCTCCGGCGAGGATAATTTGGGAACAAAAAGTTTTGGCGCTTTTTTCTTATTATTCTCCAATGGGTAAATTAATTAAACAGTTTAAATATCGGGGGGTACGGGAGTTAGAGAAATTGATTGCTGATTTGGCAACGGAGAGGTTAAGCCAAAGGCGGTTGGTTAGAGTTTGGCGAAAAAACAATTTTACCTTTTTGCCGGTGCCTTTGTTTCCCACCCGCCGGCTGTGGCGGGGTTTTAATCAAAGCGAAGTAATTTCTAAGGCGATTTGCCGGAATCTTAATTTGAAGTTCGACGCGGAAGTTTTGATTCGCAGAAAATGGACCAGAGAACAGGCGAAGTTAAACAGTGTTGCCAGACACCGGAATGTTCGCAATGTGTTTGGAATTAGAAAAAATAAAAAAATCGAAGGAAGAAATTTTGTTATTTTTGACGATGTTTGGACCACCGGCGCTACGGTCAAAGAGTGCGCCCGGGCTCTTAAGTCGGCAGGAGCAAACTTAGTTTGGGGCCTGGTTTTAGCAAGGTAAATTGCCAATGGCTGCTTCTGACGGTATAATACAGCCATAATGAAAAGAAATTTATTGGTAATAGTGGGGTGGGGACTAATTTGGTTAAAATTAGTTGGAAGCGTTGAAGCGGTTGAGTTGCCAACACTTTCCTGGGAGCCGGTTGATACTGCCAGCCCCGCAGTCACGATTGCTCTCCAGTCAACCAAATTGCCGACCGAACCCTTGGGACAGCCAACACAGGATCGGTTAGAAGCAGCTTTGGAAAAACAACAAGTTGGTCCACTTTCACTAACCAATTTTTTTAAGTACGCCATTCGGGTCGCGATTGAGCGTGGTGTGCCGACCAATACAGTGGTTTTAGTTTTACTCTTGCCTTTAGTGGGAACAATTGTTGGTGCTCTTTACTACATTGTTGGCTTAACTGGTTTTGGTGTTTTTATGCCGGCCATGATCTCAGTTTCTTTTTTGGCTACTGGTATAGTTGGCGGTCTAATTCTCTTTGCAATAATTTTATCTTTAACCTCATTGGTTAGAAAATTTTTAAGAAAAATTCGCCTTCACCAGCGAGCGCGGCGGGCAGTTACCCTTTGGGTGGTTTCTTTGGGAACTTTCGGTCTGCTATTTTTTGCTCCGGTTTTTCATCTTTCCGATTTAACCAAAATCTCTATTTTCCCAATTCTGTTCATGATTCTTCTTTCTGAAGAGTTTGTTAGGATTCAAGTGGGTAGGAGCAGAAAAAAGGCGATTTCACTGACTTTAGGCACTTTAATTATTTCTATTGTTGGCGCCATGCTGATGGATTGGCAACAGCTCCAAGAGTTAGTAATTCTTCACCCAGAAACATCCTTCTTTTTAATTCTTTTCATTGACCTCTTTGTTGGCCGCTATACCGGCTTTCGCTTGCTTGAATACAAGCGCTTTAAATCAGTTTTAAGAAAGTAGCTACTATGGATGATTTTTCTAGTGTTTTGACCAAAAACGTGAGGAATTGGGTTTATATGAAATCTAATTCGCCCAGGGCTTGCCGTATTGCTAATTCTAAATTAAAAACGAAGAAGATTCTTGCTAAAAACGGCGTTAGTGTCCCCCATCTCTTGGCTATTTTTAAAACCCAGCAAGACGTGGTTAATTTTTCTTGGGAAAAACTAGAAGGAAATTTTGTCGTCAAGCCGGTTTCTGGTTCCGGCGGCGAAGGCATTTTAGTGGTTAGAAAAAGAGCCAAATGGGCTGGCGAATGGTTTTTAATGGATGGGGGAAAAGTCGATATCGCTTTTTTTCGATTCCATTGTTTTGATGCTTTGCAGGGGCAATTTAATGTCAGGGGTTTGCCGGATAAGGTTTTTATTGAGGAGAGAGTTAAGATTCATCCTAAGTTTTTACGCTTTACCAAATTAGGAACTCCTGATGTTCGGGTAATTGTTTTTAATCGNGTGCCGGTGATGGCAATGTTGAGAATTCCTACCGAAGAATCTAATGGCAAGGCCAATCTTCACCANGGAGCGATTGGTTTAGGGATCGATTTGGCGACTGGCATTACCACTTTTGCTGTTCACAATGGCCAGCTGATAAACAGAATTTATGATCGAAAGAGAAAAAAAATGATCAAAGTTAACGGAATTAAAACTCCTTTCTGGANAAAAATTTTGGAAACTGCCGTTTCTTGCCAAGAAGCCATTCCTTCACTTCAATACTTGGGGGTAGATATTGTTTTGGATAAAGAAAAAGGGCCAATGGTTTTGGAACTTAACGCTCGGCCCGGGCTTTCGATTCAAGTTTGCAATCGGGCCGGTCTCCGCCGCCGGCTGGAGCGGGTAGCGGGCTTGAAAGTGAGAAGTGCCATTCATGGTATCAAGATTGCCCAATCTCTTTTTGGCGAAAGTTTTGTGGATCGGGTGATTGCCAAAGATGGAATTAAAATTGTTGAAGTTTTGGAGTCTATTAGAATTAAAACTGGCGATAAAAAGAGGTTTGAAACAATTGCCAAAATTGATACTGGGGCCTTGCGAACTTCAATTGACAGGGGTTTAGCTAGGGATTTGGGCTTGCTTAAGCCGGGCAATACTTTGTATCGCCGTCATTATCGATCTGCCTTAGCTCATCAACACGAGCGAAAAGTAATTGGCTTGACTTTTTGGTTGCGGGGACGGAAAATTAAAACCGCCGTTAATGTTGCTAATCGCAGTCATTTAAATGCCAGTGTTCTTATTGGCAGGCGGGATTTGCAGGGATTTCTAATTCGGCCTGAACCGGTAAGTACAAAGATTAAAATCTAAAATGAAAATTGCTATTTTTTATACCACTTGGACAGAGTCAGTTGAAAAAATTGTTGCTGTTGGGAAACGGCTTAAGATAAAAATTGCCCCCATACATTATTCACAAATTGTTTGGCGAGGAAAAATTGGTCGAGCTGAACCGACCTTTGATGATCAGCCTCTTTCGGATTTTTCTGTTTTTTACTTTCGAACAGTCGGTGATAAAAATGACAATTTACCATTGCTTTTGACTTACGCCGTTGAACATAAAATTAGAGTTGTTGATCAGTATTTAACTCGTTTGGGTGGAGCGATGCGTAAGAAAAAATCAAATGAGGCCGTTTTTCTCCTCAAGGCTGGAATCTCTTATCCGGCTTCGAAATTTGTTAGCGACCAGGTGGCAACAAGGCGTTTAGTTGAGGGAATGAAAAAACCGGTAATTATTAAATCGATCGGCGGAAGACATGGGACTTCGACTTTTTTGATTCGAGCTAATAGCGATTTGGATAAAGCTTTTAAAGGAAGACGTAGTGTGGAGTTTTTGATTCAAGATTATATCCCTAACGACGGGGACTACCGGCTATTTTTAGTTGGCTATAAAATCATTGCGGGGTTTAAAAGGCAGATTAAAGAAGAAAAATTAGTTCTTAATCGGTCTCAGGGCGCTTCAGTATTTTTAGAGCAAATTCCTTCAGAGATTAAACGGGAAGCAGAGAGAGCCACGGAAATTTTAGGAGTGGAAATTGCCGGTATTGATTTAGTTGTTGATCAAAGAAACCAAAAACCCGTAGTAATTGAAGTTAATCAGGCCCCTGAATTTCGGATAATGGAGAAACGAGCCAATGTTGATATTGCCGCCGAAATCGTCAAGTATCTTGCCTCGAAGAAAAATGGGCGCGACTACGGTTAATTGGTAAAAAACCTGATACCTGATACCTAAAAACCTATTTCTGGCATTTGGGACAAAAAAAGGTGCCGCGGCCAGAAATCTTAATTTTTTTAATCGGTGTTTGACAGCGGGGGCAGGGTTTCCCCTCTTTTTGATAAACATGAAGATATCTTTGGAAGCCGCCTGGTTGACCATTGGGTCTAACGTAGGCCTCGTCGGCAGCAGAAGTGCCGCTGTATTTAATTCCAGCCTTAAGAATTTTTTGGATTGCCGAATGTAGCTCTTTAATTTTCTTCACTTGCTTAGCTGGTTTTCGCGGATCTATTTTCGTTTGCCAAAGCACTTCGTTGGCGTAGATATTACCGATGCCGGCAATTTTGGTTTGGTCCATTAAAACTACTTTTATTGGTCGCCGAGTTGTAGACAAAATTTTCTTCAACACTTTTGGCGTAAATTTTTTGGACAGCGGCTCAACCCCCAAATTCATAAATTCATAGATTCTTAGATTCTTAATTACTTTCATCCAGCCGAATTTTCGCTGGTCATTAAAAAGCACCGCGCTTTTTTCCAGGTGAATGATAATCCTTGTGTGAGAATTAGGCGATTGGTTGTAAAGAAGTTGGCCGGTTACTTTGAGATGAATTAACAATCCTTCGTTGCCCGTTAATTGCCAGAGAAGGGTTTTGCCCAATCTTTTAATTTTAATAATTTTTTTACCCTGGCAACTGCGGGGTAGACCAATAAATTGCTTAGGGGAAAGCACTTCGATTTTCTTGATTCTTTGGCCAACAATTTTCTTTTCCAGGGCTCTTTTAATGGTTTCGACTTCGGGTAATTCTGGCACTCTATTTACCAAATTCTACACCAAATTTTAAATCTTTATCCAATTGTTGGTTAAAGAGTAGTTTTCCGGAAACCAAACTAGCGGCGGGATCGACTTGGATCGGCTGCCAATCTTGAGGAAAAGAAACAAGCAGAGAAACAGGAGTGCTTTGATATCCTGACTGTTTCTGCCAGTATAAAAGATAGCCAAGACTTTCACCGCCAACTTCTGTTTTTTGATTAAATTTGATTTCAATTGTCCGTCTTTGTTTAATCGGTACCCGAACCAAAAAGCCAATTATTTCTTTTCCATTTTTGATTTCCTCTTCTCGTTGACGGGGGTCGACAATAGTTTTCTCTTGTGGATTGAGAGGGTCGTAGATGATAATTTCTTCAATTTTGGTTTGCGATGGCAGATAAATTCGCAGCCAGTTAACATAATTGCCCCCTGGCCAGGCGTCGGAAACAGCCGTATTTTCGTAGTTAATTTTCAAGTTATGGATGATTTGACCATCTTTTTGAAATTTGATTGATTGTTCCAGACTGCGGCGGAGAAAATAATTGGCCTTGTTGACACCCAAATTGGCCTCGACTAAAAAAAGATAATCGCTGAAGCAGAAATCGAGATGGCAAAGGGGTTTTTTAATGGCGCCATCCCAGTTTAATTGGTGAAGAGTGGCTGTTAATTGTGGTTGGTGGGCATAGACAAGGATCTCTTTTTCTTCTAGCGACTCTAAAACTGCCCGGCCGATTTTCAAATACTCTTCGGGCCGAGCTGCTTTAATGTTTTCAAATAGCTGTTTGCCCAAGAGACCCAAGAAGGCCATTTTTTGTGTTGAGCCCGGAAAAAATTCTTTCTCTGACCAAAATTCGGTTCGTTCAAAAAGATTGTTAGCGTTAATTTTTTCATTGAAGTCGGGGAGGTAAATTTCCCCAAAGGCGGCAATGAGCTTTTTGGCCGCCTCAAGGTTAAAGCCAAACACTCCATCTACCTCTCGGCCTAACTCCTTTTTTAAGAACCATTCTGTATTTTTGGCCGTCTTGGAAAAATCCGGACTCCAATTGGCGTCGCGTAAATACCAACTCTCTTCACCCAAAACTTCTTTGATTTGTTTTGGCGGTTCTACGTGGCCCTTGAGTTGCCCGTCAGCGAGGTAGACATCCTTAACTTCAAAATTAGTTAGTGAACCATCCTCGAAACTGAGAAGGGCAAACGAACCAATAAAGCCGCCGGTTGGCCGAAGTTCCATGTTGTTTTGAAGAAGGATAAGAAAAGTGCGCCGCTGGTTGTTGGCGCCTACCAGCCAAGGAAAATGAGCAAGAAGTTTTTCACTGTTGTTAAGCGCCAATCGCAACCGCTTGATTTTTTGGTTTGCTTGTTGAGGTAGAGCGTGCCAACGAGGAGGCAGGTTTTGCCAGGAAGAAGATAAAAGGGCTTCGATAATAGATAGTTGGGAACTAAGCTCTTTTTGCTGATTGGCAATTTTGCTAATGCCGGTGGCAAAATCAAAATTACCGTCTTTCAAAATTGTTTCAATTAGAGCGAGATAATTTTCACCCAGAGGAATGGCTGTTTCAGCCGCAGCAGCAGATTTTCGGCCAATTTCGGATAGTTTTGCCAAGTCGCCATTGAAGCAAAAAAGAAAAGCTTTCGACCAATGATTTTTGGTGAGTTCTTCACTCTGTTCGAAGCATTTCTTTGCTTTCCCGGCAGAGGTTTTGCTCTTTGACCATGATTGCATCTTGAGTTGGCTAAAACTTTGTTTTAAGTGATGCCAGCCAAAACCGAGGGCAATAATTGGTTTTAACCAAATAGAAATTTCTAATAAAAAAGCAAGAGCAACAGTTAGAATTAAAATTTTGGTCGGGCTTAGCCCTTTTCTTTTAGTTGAGGGCTTAATTTTTTCTTTTTTAAGCGGGATAGTTTTGCCGAAGTCAGCAATGATTTTTTTAATTTTTAATTCTTCCAAATCTTCTTTTGGTTTTTCTTCGACAATAATTACCTCCTCTTTCTCTTCGGGAGGTTTAGTTTTTTTCGGAAGCACTGGTTTCTCAATTTCTCTCTTGACCTTTGAAGGGCGAACACTTGTTAAAGACCCCCTTTTTTTCCAAAAATAATGAAATGTTTCCTCAATCGCTTTTTGCCAGGAAATTTTTGGCTGCCATTGCAGTTGTTGACACGAGCTTTCGATTTGTTCCGGAGAAAAGTTGGCAGGAGTGAGTTCGGGAAAAAATTGCCTTCCTTTGGTTGTTTGCCCCAGGGATTGCAGGAAGTTGGCTAGATCATCAGCAGTTGTCATTTGACCGGCAATTGTAAATTCTTTTCCGCTTGTTCCCGGAAGAACTAAAACCTGCCAAATGGCCTCGGCCAAATCATTGGGATGAAGGAAATAAATTTTGTTTTTGGGCAAAACGGGTAAAATCAGCGGCTCATTTTTAATGGCGCTAATGATTAGTTGGCTCCAGGGAGAATTTTTGGATATTTCTGGTCCGATTAAAGTTCCGGTTTTAATAATTCGCCAATTCAGGTTTTCAAAATGAGGCGAGGGGGAATTATCAATGATTAGCCGTAAGTATTTAATTCTTTTTTCCTGACTTAATTTAATTGCTTCTGCGTTTCCCTCGCTATCGACAACATAACTAACAGCTTTTAATTTTTTGCTAATGTTTAATCCTCGGCGATGCAGTAAACGAACGATTGTCTTTTCCAGAAATGGTTCGACAAAAACAGCGGCGGTTGGTTTAACAGTTGAGATTTCGAATTGAAAAGATGCTTTGGACATTAATTTATTTTAACAGATTTACCTAGTGTTTGGCTGGTCTAGGGCCTGGTTGAGAAGAAGATCCGGCTCGTAATTAAGGGATCGGGGAATAAGATGATAATTAATTTTAGCCCCTAGACAAAATTCCAGGTTTTTCGCCTGTTGCCAAAGAGGCCTAATTTTAGGAGACTTGATTTTATATTTTCCCCGCATTTGGAAAACAACCAATTTGGAGTCAAGGAGAAAATCGAGTCTTTTAACGTCAGAGGCGTTTTTTTTAAGCCACTCCAGCGCCGTTATTAGCGCCCGGTATTCGGCTTGATTATTGGTGGCCCGGCCGATTGTTTTTCCGGCTTGAAAAACAATTTGGCCGTTTTTNTTTTT
>JGI24025J20009_10002345_pt1 | contig 13662 bp, 12 predicted proteins | sample Cruoilmetagenom3_FD_20009 | JGI IMG/M metagenome (IMG submission 20009)
TATCTTTCTTGCAGTACTTTGAGGTATTGGTTTCTTGAATGCATATCCATCATCCTTTTCTCCTTGATGTTTTAATTTAATCAAGGAGCATTATATCATATTTCGGTAACATTTTATATGACCCGGCGCGGCTTGTTGACTTTTTGATAAAGTGAAATAAAATTGAGGAAACCGAATTGAATGAGGCAAAAGATCGTTGGATTATAAAAAGGATTATTAAATGAAAATTTTAATAGTCGGTGATGAAGAATTTTCGTTACCTTACCAGTTTTTCACCCCTGAGGAATTTCCAGGGATAGATTTGATCCTCTCCAGTGGGGATATAGAACCTGAACACCTTTCCTTTTTAGCGGAGAAGTTTAAGAAACCTTTATTTTATGTGAGAGGGAATCATGATGCTATTTATACCTTTAGATCTCCTGAGGGATGCAGAAATATTGATGCTCATGTAGCAGTGTTTAGAGGGATGAGGATATTGGGGTTAGAAGGCTCTATATGGTATGGAGGTAAGGGAGTAGAATATACTGAAAAACAGATGCACAGGAAAATAAGGAGATTAAGTTTTCTCATTTGGCTTAAAAAAGGAGTAGATATTGTTTTAACACATTCTTCTCCTAAGGGAATTCATGAAGGGGAAGATCCCTGTCATCAAGGTTTTGAATCCTTTCGGGAGTTAATTTTTAAGTATAAACCACTTTATTTTATTCATGGTCATGTTGGTTGTAGTGGCTACGGGAAGAAAAGGCGAGTAGATTTAATGGATAAAACGAAAGTTGTAAATAGTTGTGGATATTATATTCTGGAAACGAATTTTGAAGAGCGGAGGAAGAAAAAATTGTTTCAAAGAAAAAAGAAATCACTCCTTAAATGCTTTGGCGAAGAATCTCGAAAGCAAAATTTACTTTACCAGGTGGATAAAGGCATTAAAATGGTGGAAATAAGTAAGATAGTTGGGAGTGTGGGGAGATCGGTAGATTTCAATATTGATTTTAGACCTCAAAGAGAGAACACGCAAGAGAGATTAAATTCAGCAAAGTCTGCTTTAAAATTGGGCATAAGCCTATCCCCTATAGAATTATATAAAGTTAAAGATGAGTATTATGTAGTAGATGGTCATCATCGTGTTGCCGCCGCTAAAGAACTTGGAAAAAAATACCTTGAGGCTCATATTATTGAATACTTACCTCCGAAAGATTCCTTAGAGAATATTCTTTATTATGCAAAATTGGATTTTGAATATGAGACAGGATTAGAAAAAGTAAATTTCTCAAGGCCGGCTGAGTATAAAAAGGCCATCTCTCAGATAAGAAATCATTATTTTTACCTTAAAAAGAATAAAGATAAAAAGATAACTTTTAAAGAATCAGCCTACTATTGGTTTTATGATATATACCAACCTCTTAGAATAACAATAGAGAAAGAAAAAATAGTCAATCAGTTTAAAAATGTTACTTCGGGAGATATCTGTCTTTATATTTCAGAGCAACTGCAACTCAGGAATAGAAAAAATGATTATTATATTAGTTTGAGTGAGGCATTAAAGGAAGCTTCTCTTTTAAGAGAGGAAACTCGTCTCCTTACATCTTCAGAAGATTTTAAAGAAAAGATAAAAAGATTTTTGTTTCCCTACCTTTACCTTGAAAAATACCCTTATCTTCAGAAATTAGGAAGGGAAAAATTTGTTTCTTCTCTAAAGAAGTTTTTCTAAATTATTTATCGGTTTTTCTCTTTTTTAAAGAAAGTGTTTATTATTCCTATGAGGATTCCCAGAGTAAGAAAAGCACCGGGAGGGAGAATCATAATCACCCAGGGTCTAAACCAATTTCCCAGTATCTCATAACCAAATAAAGACCCAGAACCTAATAGTTCTCGGATACTTCCTAAAATAGTTAGAGCTCCTGTAAATCCCATTCCCATTCCTAAAGCATCAGCTAAAGAAAGATTTACGGGGTTTTTAGAAGCAAAAACTTCTTGTCTTCCCAAAATTATGCAGTTTACTACAATTAAAGGAACATAAGGGCCCAAAGCTTTACTAATTGTAGGATATTGAGCTTTAAGGAAGTAATCAATTATAGTTACAAAGGTAGCAATAATAATAGTAAAAATACCTATTCTTACTTCTCGGGGGATAAATTTTCTAATGGAAGAAATAGTTAATTCTGAACATATTAATACAAAGGTTACTGCTAATCCCATAGAAAGACCATTGAGAGAAGAATTAGTTACCGCTAGAGTAGGACACATTCCCAGAAGCTGGACAAAAGTAGGATTCTCTTTCCATAGCCCTTTTATTAACTCAGTATAAAATGAGTACGATTTCATCTTTTGTTATTTGTAATCCTTTAATATTTTTTGCCGATAAGTCTCTGCAGGAAGATTTTCTATCTCTTCTATCTCTCTTTGTGTAAAAAGATGAGGAGACCCTAATGTTTTACCAATGAATAAAATTTTAGCTGCTTCCTCTATTACTATAGTGCGGTAAAACGCCTCCTTGAGATGTAAACCTACAGCAATAACTCCATGATTTTTTAGACAGATAACATTATAATCATTTATAAGTTTCTCTACCGCTCTGGCTAATTTTTCTCCTCCAGGAACAATATAATCAAGAAGGGGGACTTTTTTTCCAAGATAAGCAACAAAATCAGGAAATATAGGTTCAATTTGAATATCTACTGAAGTTACCCCAATAACATAAGGAGGATGAGTGTGGATTACAGCTTGAATATCCTGGCGGGACCTATAACAGGCAAGATGCATCTCTATTTCACAGGTAGGTTTTAAATAAGAATTTATTATATTTCCCGTAGTCAAATCTACTTTTATCCATTGATTTTCACTAATTTCATCCAGGGCAAGTCCGCTAGGGGAAAGGTAAATAAAGTTTTTTTCTCGAGTGCTAATATTTCCTCCTCCAGCAAATACTAGATTTTTTTCTACTAATTTTTTTCCGTAAAGAGTTAATTCTTTTCTAATTTCTTTTTCATTTTCCATTATTTTTCCTCTTTTTGGTATTTTATTACCCTTTAATATAAAAGTCAAGACTTGACTTCTTTAGATATTGGGTTAAAATAAAAAAAATTGATAAGATAAAAGGAATTAGGTATGGCCTTATGCGAAAAAGAAGAATTAAAAATTAAGGGTAAGGTAGTTCCACACCAACAAATGAGGGATTTGATATCTTTAAAAACAGGGGGGGAGGTTGACTTATTTGTTACTCCGGAGGACAAAGATGACCTTAAGATAGTCTTGTCTTTTTGCAAAGAGAGAAAAATTCATCCTTTTATTATAGGCAATGGAACTAAATTATTAGTTAAAGATAAAGGTATTAGGGGAATAGTAATCAAGTTAGGGTCTTCATTTAAGCAAATAGAAAATCACGAGGAGGAAATAAAGGTAGGAGCGGGAATAGATTTATCTAATTTAATAGACTTTACTCTCAAGAAAGGTTTGAGTGGATTAGAATTCTTAGCAGGGATTCCGGGAACAGTGGGTGGAGCTATAGTGAGAAATGCCGGTGCTTTTAGTGAGAGTATATCTGAAAAAATTTTATCAGTAAAAGCGATGGATAAAAATAATAATGATCTGGTTCTTTCAAATAAAGAGATAAAATTTGATTATCGGACAAGTATATTTATGAAAAGAAAAGATTGGGTATTAATAGAGGCAAAATTAAGGTTATCTCCCGGGGAAAAAGATAAAATATTCAGTAAGTTAAGAGAAATAAAGAGAAAAAAGATGTTGTCTCAGCCCCTTTCTTTTCCTTCTGCTGGATGCATATTTAAAAATCCTTCTTCTTATTCAGCCGGTTTTCTTATTCAACAAGTAGGGTGTGCGGGAATGAGAATAGGCGATGCTGAAGTTTCCTCCCATCATACCAATTTTATAATTAATAAAGGCGAAGCTACTGCTGAGGATATAATCAGGTTAATTGAAGGAGTGCAAAAGAAGGTTAAGGAAAAATTTGGTATCATTATGGAGACAGAGTTAGAGATAATATAGTTGAGTTAGGATGAAAAATGCAATTCTTATTTTTTTAATTGTTATTTTAGGAATAGTTATAACTAAATTCATTATGAGCGTTTCTTATTTTCAAATTAAGGAGATTCAAGTCGAAGGAAGAGAAAAACTTTCAGAAGAAACAATATTAGAATGGGCAAACATTCCTCTTTATAAATCTATTTTTCAGCTAAATCCAGAGGCTGTAAAGAAAAGAATAAGCTCAAAACCAAAAGTTAAGAAAGTTATCATAAAGAGATTGCTTCCTTCCAAAGTGCTTATCCATGTGGAGGAAAGAAAACCTTATGCTTATCTTATTTATAAGAAAGTGCTTTTCGAGGTAGATGAAGATGGAGTAGTTATCGGTAAAGCAAAAAAATTACAGGATTTGCCAGAAATTAATGGAGTTAGCACATTATCAGATGAAGAAAGAATAAAAACAGGGATAAAAATTGTTAAGTATGCTCAAGAAGTGGGGATAAACTTTTCAGAAGTGAATATAGAAAACATTAATAATATATTAGGATACCTTTCAGGGGGAATCAAAGTATATTTAGGCAAAGGAACATATTTAGAATATCTTTCTTATCTTCCCTCTATTTTCGTAGAGAAAAGAAGAATTAAATATGTAGACTTACGATTTAATCGTCAAGTAGTAATAAAGTAAAGTAGCTGGCTTAGCAATGGAAAAAAAGGCGGATTTAATAGTAGGGGTAGATATTGGAACTACAAAAATTTGTGTTCTTATTGCTAAGGTAAAAGATAAGAAAATTAAAATTGTGGGGATAGGGAAGACTCCTTCCTATGGGCTAAGCAAAGGGATGGTTATTGATATTGAAAGAACCTCCCATGCCATCAGGAAAGCATTAAGAGAGGCAGAGTTTGATGCTGGTCTGAAAGTAAAACAAGGGTGGGCAAGTATCGCCGGAAGTCATATTGAAGGCAAAGATCATCGAGGTCTTATAAAAATAAAAAAAGAAGATAAACTGATTACTTCTAAAGATAAAATGAGAGTATTGGAAGATGCTTCCCGTCTTACTATTGCTCCTGATAGAAAAATTATTCATATTCTTCCCTGGGAGTTTATCATTGATGGACAGGATCAAATAAAAGAACCAATTGGGATGAGTGGAAATTTATTAGAGGTAAGGGTTTATATAGTTAGCGCTCCTTTTACCTACTGTCAAAATATTGAGAATAGCATTCAAAAGGGAGGATATGAGCTTGAAGGGATAGTTCTCCAATCTTTAGCTTCAAGTATGTCTACTCTTTCCCGGGAAGAGAAAGAATTAGGGGTGGTTCTTTTAGATATTGGGGGAGGGACCACCGATTTAGCTATATTTTTAGAAGGGGGAATGAGATTAACGCGAGTATTAACTGCAGGAGGTAATTATCTCACTAATGATATAGCTGTAGCTTTTCATACTACCCGGGAGATGGCCGAAAGAATTAAATTAAAGCATGGGACAGCTTCTGTAAATCTTGTTGAAGATGATGAGAGAATAGGGATTGAGAAAGTAGCCGGAAGAGGAAATTATACTATCGCGAGAAAGGACTTAACCAGAGTAATTCAGATGCGTATAGACGAAATTTTTGAGTTGGTAGATAAGGAACTCAGGAAAAGTAGATTCAGACAGTTAATTACTGCTGGTGTGGTTATTACCGGAGGATGCTCTCTCCTTGAAGGAATTAAAGAGAGGGCAGAAGAAAAATTGGATTTACCCATCAGGATAGGATATCCTCAAATAGATTACCCGGAAAAAATTGTTAATCCTATTTACGCTACCGCGGTAGGATTGATTCTTTACGGAATGAAGAAAAAAGAAGAATGGGCACAAAGAGAAGGAAAGGTAGTGAAAATCAAAGAATGGTTTAAACACTTTTTTTAAAATGAAAGAGTATAAGCCTTTTTTGGGTATCACTATGGGAGATGCTGCCGGGATAGGGCCCGAAATTGTGGTTATGAGCCTTATCCGAAAAGAAATTCAAGATATGTGCTTTCCTTTAGTTATTGGAGATGAAAAAGTTATTGAAGAAGCTCTTGAGATTGTTTCTCAAAGAGCAAAAGTAAGATCTATAAAAAAAATAGAAGATTGTAAATTCGGCGAAAGAATTATTAATGTCTTGGATCTTCAAAATATTGAGCCTGGAACTCTGGTGAGAGGGAAAATTAGTCCTATGGCAGGAAAAGCAGCTTTTGAGTATATAAAACAAGCAGCAGATTTGGCTCTTTCCGGAAAGATTGAGGCTGTAGTTACGGCTCCTTTGAATAAAGAAGCTTTAAATAAAGCAGGATATCACTATCCTGGACATACGGAGATATTGGCCAGGTTATCAGGTGTTAATGTTAAAGAAGTAGTGATGATGTTAGTCAAGGGAAATCTTCGAGTATCCCATATAACCAGTCATCTCCCCTTAAGAGATATTTTTGATCTTATTAATAAAGAAAGGATTTTTAAAGTAATTACTCTTACTTATGAAACTCTTCGTAATATAGGGGTGGATAAACCTCGTTTAGCTGTAGCTGGGCTTAATCCTCATGCTGGAGAAGGGGGACTATTTGGTAGAGAAGAAATAAACGAAATTTTTCCTGCTATTAAGAAAGCTCGCTCTTTAAAGATAAATGTAGTAGGACCTATTCCTGCGGATACTCTCTTTTACCGGGCTAACCAGGGTGAATTTGATGGTATTATTGCTATGTATCATGACCAGGGGCATATCCCTCTTAAAACTTTAGGATTCTTTGAGGGAGTAAATGTTACTTTAGGACTCCCTTTTATTCGCACTTCCGTCGCCCATGGCACTGCTTTTGATAAAGCGGGCAAGGGAGTAGCTAATCCCCAGAGTTTAGTTGAAGCTATTAAGTTGGCTACTTTGATGGTTAAACAAAAACGCGCTTATCTGACCCCACATTCTTTACGAATCTAGGATTAATTATTAACCGAGCCGATAAGGATAGGCAGTTCCTCCTTTATATTTTGAGGTTTAAACTGCACCTTATAAAGATGACTATATAATCCTCCTTTTCTTAATAATTCCCAGTGAGTGCCTACTTCTACTATTTTCCCCTGATCCGTTACTACAATTCTATCTGCATTTCTTATTGTTGAGAGTCTGTGAGCAATAATAAAACTGGTTCTATTTTCCATCAATCGCTCCAGGGCTTCCTGAATAAGAGCCTCCACCTCTGTATCTATTGAAGAAGTGGCTTCATCAAGGATAAGGATAGAAGGATCTTTGAGCACAGCGCGAGCAATAGAAATTCTCTGTTTTTGTCCAAGTGAGAGATTGTTTCCTCTTTCTCCAGCTTTAGTTCCGTATCCCTCGGGAAATTTTTTAATAAATTCATCGGCATTGGCAACCATTGCCGCTGTAATAACTTCCTTCTCAGTCGCTCCCCTTTTACTAAAGCCAATATTATTTTTCAGGGATTCGTTAAATAAGAAAGGTTCCTGAAGAACTATGGCTATTTGTTGACGCAGATAAAAAAGCCTTAATTTTCTAATATCGTGTCCATCAATAGTAATAGATCCTTTAGTCACATCATAGAAACGAGGAATGAGACTAATAAGAGTAGTTTTTCCTGATCCGCTGGGTCCCACAATAGCAATTTTCTCGCCAGGCTTTACTTTGAGATTAATATTATGCAATATTTCTTCATTTTCGTTATAGCTAAAACAAGCATTATTAAATTCTACAGCTCCTTTTACTGGAGGATGAAGAGAAATAGCGTCCCTGGATTCTTCTACTTCGGGAATGGTGTCTATTATGTCAAAAACTCTCTCTCCAGCTGCACGAGCATGCTGGAACATATTATTTACTTGATTTAGTTGGTTAATAGGCTGATAGAAAAGTCCCAGATATCCATAAAAGGCAACCAGACTTCCTATAGTTAAAGCTCCAGCAAGAACCTCTTTCCCCCCAAACCAGAGTACTAACACTATTCCCAGAGAACTTACAAATAAGATAAGAGGATAGTAAATAGACCAGAGTTTAGCTATTCTCATATTACTTCTAAAATAACCTCTTCCCTGAATAGCGAATTTTTTCTCCTCGTAATTTTCCTGAGTAAAAGTCTTTATTTCTCTTATTCCGAAGATATTTTCTTGAAGAAGTGCAGTTACTTTAGCAAGTTTCTGGCGTACCTGACGATAACTTCGGTGGGCTTTTCCACTGAATTTAAATATTAAAAAAGCAAGGAGGGGAACGGGGATCATAGCAACCAAAGTTAATTGTAAGTTTAATCTTATTAAGATCACTAATGAGCCTACAAGCGTAATAAAGGCAACAAAAAGAGTAGTTAATCCGCTGGTAACTATTGCCTGGAGAGCCTCTACATCATTAATAATTCGGGAGATTATTTTTCCTGTTTCTTTACCCTCAAAGTAACTTAATGAGAGACGTTGTAAGCTGTGATAAACCTGATTACGCAAATCAAAAATGAGTCCCTGCTGAACTTTGTTATTCAGAAGGATACGGAAGGAGATAAAAATACTCCTCAAGACAAAAACAACAAGAAGTATCCCCATAATGATAGAAAATAGATGAACATTCTTCTGAGCAATGACCTCATCAATGATGATTTTCACTAAATAAGGGGGTACTAAGCCCAGTACTGTGACTCCAGCAGATGAAGCAAGGGCGATTGTTAATTTACCTCGATAAGGTTTAATGTAAGAGAGTAATCTTAAAAAAGTTTTCATTTTTCTTTGTTCTCCTTTTTGAAACCTGACTCCAAAACAAAAAAACTCCTCATAAATATAAGCTTATAATATCTACGAGGAATTTTTGCTTATTCTTTATTACTAAGTTTATTAAATTTTTACCCGGTGGTTCTTCTGATGACTCCATTTCTACCAACTTTTTTCTCTGTTTATAGAAGAATTCGCAATAGTATATACCAAATTTTTATACTGTCAAGTCCTCGAAAACAAAAAATAAATTTTTTAACTTATTAAAAATTTTTGGTAATATAACAGAAATTAACTATTGACAATATATTAACCTTTGATAAAATTTCTAAAAGAAATTAAGATTTAGAGAACTTTACCCACTGAAATTTTTTTATTTCTAATATATGTGTTCATTTTACTTAAATAAATCTTTTAAGTAAATTTTAAAGTATGCGCCTGTAGCTCAGGAGGATAGAGCAGCGGTTTCCTAAACCGCGTGTCGCGGGTTCAAGTCCTGCCAGGCGCACCAGCAATTTTTTTATTGCGAAGCGTTTCAAATTCACTCTTTTCACCACTTTTTAAATTTCCCCCATTTGTAACCAAATTATGACCCAGAATTTCTGGACTGTTTTCAAATCTACTATAGCCTTTAGTAACCGGGCAAATATGTATCCTTCAATCTTTGTAATAAAATCAGAGAATTCAATCCAAATATGACCAGGAGCAACTCATTTCTAACGTTGGGTTCCTAGAAAATTTTATACTTGGCACGAGGAAGTTGCTGAATCGACGGTAAGAGAATCACAATGGAAGAATTTGGACGAATGTCGTCCGCCTTACAGTTTTTCTTTTAGCTTATCAATTTCACTCCCATCTAAAATTTTTGCTATTTAGTTTTTTTCTTTTAAAAGAGCAAGAGTTTCAGCTCTGGTAGCAGGATTTTCGCGGAATATTCCTCTTACTACCGAGGTAACAGTTTTTATACGCGGTTTTTTAACTCCTCTTATGGACATACACAGATGTTCAGCTTCTATTATTACCATTATTCCGCGAGGCTGAAGGACTTTATTTATCACTTCCGCTATTTGAGTAGTTAATCTTTCCTGTAGTTGAGGTCTTCTACTTAAAATATCCACTACCCTTGCTATTTTACTTAATCCCGTCACTCTCCCTCCTTTAGGAATATAAGCTACATGTGCCTTTCCTAAGAAAGGAAGAAGATGATGCTCGCAAATAGAATAGAGAGGAATATCTTTTAGGAGAACTATTTCATCATGTTTTTCTCCTTCAAGAACAGTTAATACTTTTTCTGGATTAGCTCCAATCCCTCCAAATACATCCTCACACATTCTTGCTACCCGTGCTGGCGTCTCTTTAAGGGCAGCTCTCTCTATATTTTCTCCTATTCCTTCTAAAAATAATTTTACTGCTTTTTTGATTTTTTCTTTATCCATTTTTATCCCTATATCTTGATTGTTCTTGATAATACCAGGAAAGTATTAAATTTTCATCATTTTAACATAGCTTTATAAGCTGTCAATTAACTTAGACGGAATTAGTTCTTATTTCTCAGTTTCTGGTAATTGCTAGCCGCAAGGCTCGGAGCCTACGTTTGTATGCAATAGCCTTTTTTTCTTCACGCAACCTGAAGGTTTCGGCTCCCCCGTGTCAAATTTATTTTCTTGACTATAATATCTATAAACGATATCGAAATTCGACAAAATAAAATAAGAGTATATCTTGAAGAAAGGACTTTATGAGAAGCTCATCCTCTGAAGTATGTTATATTAGAAAATATGAAAAGAAAAGTCCAGAAAGGGGGAAAATGAATGAGTAATGAGTTAATCCATAATTTTTTACTGGGTTTTATCGAATTACACATATTGTATCACGCGAAGAAAGAGCCGATATATGGTCAGGAATTTAAAAATGAGTTAAAAAGACATGGCTATGATATCTCCTTTGGAACGCTGTATCCAATATTTCATAAGTTGCATAAAAAAGAATATTTAAAATTGAAAGAAATAAATATTAATGGGAAGATAAGGAAATACTATTCAATTACAGAAAAAGGAATTAAAGTACTAAAGGAATCAAAGCTAAAGACAAAAGAACTATTTGATGAACTATTTAAAGAATAATAACGAAAGCCCAAAAGGAGCATAAAAAATGAATAAGTCTAAACAAATTAAAATCTTTACGGGGCTAACCAGAAACATATTCATATTGGGATTAGTTAGTCTATTTACGGATATTAGCAGCCAGATGGTTTTTCCATTAATACCTTTATTCTTAACTACGGTTTTGGGTGCTGGTGCTTATGCTGTGGGTATTGTTGAAGGTGCTGCTGAAACAGTCGCTTCTTTATTAAAAGTTGTATCCGGGTATTGGTCTGATAAAATCAAAAAAAGAAAGCCATTTATTCTTTTTGGTTATTCTCTCTCATCTATAACAAAACCGTTATTTGCTTTCGCTAATGTCTGGCCTTTTGTTCTTCTTATCAGGGTAATAGAAAGAATTGGCAAGGGCTTAAGAACAGCTCCCCGGGATGCAATTGTAGCTGAATCCTGCGATGAGAATGTCAGGGGAAAAGCTTACGGTTTTCATAGGGCTATGGATGGTACGGGCTCAGTTTTAGGGGCAATACTTGCTTTTTTACTTCTCCCGATTTTAGGATATAGAAAAATCTTTTTGTTCACTCTTATACCGGGAATAATCGCTGTATTTGTTATTTTGTTTGTTAAAGAAAAAAATGCACCTCCAAAAAAAGAAACGAAAGAAATATCCTTTAAGTTAAGTTTTAAAGAATTACCGTTAAATTTAAAATTATTTATTCTTATCTCTTCAATATTTGCCTTAGGTCATTTTGGATATGCTTTTCTTTTGTTAAGGGCAAAGAATATAGGATTGGCTGATAATATGGCAATCCTTCTTTATGTTTTATTTTATATTGTTTATGCTATTTGTACCATACCTTCAGGAATATTATCAGATAAAATCGGCAGAAAACCTATCTTAATCTTTGGTTATTCAGTATTTGCTATAACATCTCTTGGCTTAATATTTAGTTCAAATATTTATAATATTTTGTTGTGTTTTATTATTTATGGAATATTTTATGCTATGATTGATGGTGCTCAAAGAGCTTTTGTAGTGGATTTAGCACCAGAACATTTAAAAGCAACCGCATTGGGAACATTCCATACAGCGATAGGATTAGTAGCTCTTCCAGGTGGATTTATTGCCGGCTTATTATGGGACAAAATAAGGCCTGAGGCAACATTTGTTTATGGCTTCATATTAGCGATAATTTCACTTTCATTATTACTTATATTTTTAAAGAATACTACAAAAGCTCAAAAATCAAAGAACCCTTAATATTACCAGGAAAGTATTAGATTTATAGAAGATTTATACAGCGAGAAAGGGGAAATGTCCCGAGATAAAATTGACTTTTCCTTATTAATATGGTATCTTAAAGACAAAAGAGGTTTTTATGAGTTTATGGGGAGGAAGATTTAAAGAAGGGACAGATAAATTAGTGAGAGATTTTACCTCTTCTATCGAAGTAGATAAGAAATTGTATAAATATGATATAGAAGGGAGTATAGCTCATATAAAGATGCTTTTACGCTGTGGCATTATTGATAAGAAAGAAAAAGAGGAGATTATTGAAACATTAAAGGAAATAGGGAAGGATATAGAATCAGGAAAAGTTGATTTCATTGGAAAAGAAGATATTCATATGACCATTGAAGAGGAGTTAATTAAAAGAATTGGAGATACTGGTAAAAAATTACATACTGCTCGTTCTCGTAATGACCAGATAGCTTTAGATGAAAGACTTTATCTAAGAGATAAAATAAAGGAATTTTCAAAGCTAACTTGTAATTTTCAAGAAGTGCTTTTAGAAATGGCACAGAAGAACCAGGAAACAATTATCCCGGGGTTTACTCATCTTCAATATGCTCAACCTCTTCTTTTAGCTCACCATTTTTTAGCTTATTTCTGGATGCTTCAAAGAGATAAAGAGCGTTTTGGCGATGTTTATAAAAGGGTAAATGTAATGCCTCTTGGGTCGGCAGCTTTAGCGGGCACTTCCTTACCTATAGATAGAAAATATGTAGCCAATCTTTTAGGTTTTCTTGATATTTCTCCTAATAGCCTGGATGCTGTTAGTGATCGCGATTATATTATCGAGTTTTTATCTTCTCTTTCCCTATTAATGATGCATCTTTCACGTTTATCAGAAGAAATAGCGCTCTTCTCATCCCCTGTTTTCTCTTTTATTGAAATAAGAGATGCTTTTGCCACCGGTTCAAGTATTATGCCTCAAAAGAAAAATCCTGATGTAGTTGAGCTCATTCGGGGAAAAGTTGGGCAAGTTTATGGAAATTTATTTTCTCTTCTTACTACTATGAAAGCTCTTCCTCTTTCTTATAATAGAGATATGCAGGAGGATAAAAAACCTCTTTTTGAATCCATAGAAATAGCCGAGGGAAGCTTAAAGATATGCATTCAACTGTTAAGGAATATTAAGATAAATAATGATAGAATGAGGGAAGAAGCAGAAAAAGGATTTTTTGCAGCTACAGATTTAACTGATTATTTAGTAAAAAAGAGAATTCCCTTTAGAGAAGCTCACAGGATAGTAGGTGAAATAGTAAAATATTGTCTGGAAAAAAAGAAGAATTTTAAATCCCTTACTTTAAAAGAATACCAATCTTTTTCTTCTCTTTTTAAAGAAGATGTCTTAGAGAGATTAGAATTAGAAGAGTGTGTCTTTAGCAAGGAATCAACCGGGGGAACAGGGAAGAAAGCGATAAAGGAACAGATCAATTTAGCTATAGAAGTTTTAAAAGAAACTTTTCTTCCTGAGGAGAAGGAGTGGTAGGCGCAGGCTTTAGCCTGCGAATGACTGCAATAGTTTTCCTTTCTTTGTGCTAATCTTTAGGGTCGCTGAGCATGTTCTGAGTCTGCCTTGAGATTG
>JGI24025J20009_10002346_pt1 | contig 13657 bp, 12 predicted proteins | sample Cruoilmetagenom3_FD_20009 | JGI IMG/M metagenome (IMG submission 20009)
CCATACTTCTTGGACAATTCCGCCAGCGTCATCTCCTCACGGATCGCTTCAAGCGCAACCTTTGCTTTGAACTCAGGCGAATGGTTCTTTCGTTTCTTCATCTTGGATCACTTCTTTCATCATGCGATCCACATTAACAACTGGTCCGAATTTCTGCGACCACCTCTGTTTACGCGCGTTGAAAACGAAGAAGGACAGTGGCTTTATCTTCATTTTTGGAAAGCCCCGCCAGCAGGGGCGGGGCTTCGGGGGAGGTGACGGCGCAACCCTCAGGCGTTCAGGATGACCTTCATCGCCTTTTCGCGCGCGGCATTGCCGAAGACGTCATAGGCGGTCAGAATATCATCGAGCGCGAAACGGTGCGTGACCAGACGGCCGGGATTCACCTTGCTGTTGGCCAGCATTTTCAGCAGCATCGGCGTCGTGTTGGTACTGACCAGACCCATCGAGATGTTGATGTTCTTGATCCAGAGTTCCTCGATATGCAGCTCGACCGATTTGCCGTGTACGCCGACGTTGGCGATGTTGCCGCCCGCCGAGACGATCTTCTGACAGATGTCGAAGGTCGCGGGCACGCCCACCGCCTCGATCGCGACATCGACACCGCGCCCGCCGGTCATTTCCATGATCTGCGCAACCGGGTCGCCGACCCCGACCTGGATCGTGTCGGTGGCACCGAACTGCTTGGCCAATTCAAGCCGCGCCGGGTCCATGTCGATCATGACGATCCGGCCGGGCGAATAGAATTGCGCCGTCAGCAGCACCGACATGCCCACGGGGCCCGCGCCGATGATCGTGATCGTGTCGCCGGGCTTCACATTGCCGTATTGCACGCCGATCTCAAGACCCGTCGGCATGATGTCCGACAGCATCACAAGCGCCTCTTCGTCCGCGCCCTCCGGGATCGGATAAAGCGAGTTGTCGCCGTGCGGGATGCGGACGTATTCGGCCTGCGTGCCGTCGATCAGGTGGCCGAGGATCCAGCCGCCGTCGGCGCAATGCGCATAGAGCTGGCGCTTGCAGTTGTCGCATTTGCCGCAGGAGGTCACGCAGGAAATCAGCACCGCATCGCCGGGCTCGAAGTTCTGCACCGCGCTGCCGACCGCTTCGACGACGCCCACACCTTCGTGTCCGAGCGTGCGCCCGGGGGTCACCGCGGGCACGTCACCCTTGAGGATGTGCAGGTCGGTGCCGCAGATCGTGGTCTTGGTGACCTTGACGATTACGTCGGTCGGCTTCTGGATCTCTGGCTTGTCCTTCTCGACCCAGTCTTTCTGGCCGGGGCCCTGATATACGAGAGCTTTCATGGTCTTTCCTCCTCTTCGGACTGTCTTCGCTTGTTGGCGACAGGGCGAACCAAGCGGCCGCACCCTGTCGTATCTGGTGCGCCGCATTCTATCCGGGCCGGGCCCGAGCAGTAAACCACAGCATACCGAGGGAGGATCGAGATCGGAAAATCCGGATCGAAACCGGAAGGCAACCCATGCCGCGGCGCAGCGTGGGGGGCTTTGAGACGTAACAGGGGCAGGATATGTTATACGATATCACCCAGCGCTGACGCAGGATCGGCTGCGCCGCGGGGCACGCAGCGACTGTGCCGGAGTTTCGCCAAAGCGCTTGCGATAGGCGGCGGTCATCGCCCCCAGATTGACATAGCCACGGGCCGCGGCAATCGCCGCGACCGTCTCGCCCGGGCGGGCCTGGTGCAGGGCGCGGCGCAGACCGTCGAGCCGCCGGGCGGTGAGGAACTCATGCGGGGTGATCCCGCGAAACCGGCGGAAGCCCTCGGACAGGCTGCGGGTGCTGATCCCCAGTTGCACGGCGATCTCGGTGATGCTCGGCGCCACTGCGGCCTGTTCGGAGATGAGCCGCTCCGCCTCGCGCACATAACGCGGCGCGGCCGAGCGCGCGCCGGTTTCCAGGTTGAGGCCGACGCCATCGGCCCAGTTGCGCAGCAGCTCGAGGCAGAGCGTCTCTTCGATACGCCGCTCGATCAGCGCATCGCCGATGCCGTTGTGACGCGCATCGAGCGAGCGCATCGCGTAGTCCAGCAGGGACAGCCAGGCCGATTGCCCCGCGCCAAAGACCAGACGGCTTTTCCACAGATCGTCGCCCGGAACGAACCCATACCAGCGCGCTGCGGTTTCCTCCATCAGCGCATGGGGGATCGTCAGGTTGAGCTGCAGATCGTGCCCATCCGCGATGTTCCAGTATTCGGTGCGCGAGCAATCGACCACATAGCTGTCGCCAGGGCGGGTATCGACGGCATCGTTCCCGCGCACCGGATGTCGTACGCCGCCGCGCAAGGTATTGACGACGATGATATTACCGCTGTCGGGGTCGAAGTCATCGGCACGGGTGGGGGTGCCGAAACAGAACCGGCTGAAGGTGATGCGCCCCACCTCGAGCATCCGGATCGTCGCATTCGGATCCTGCCCACGGGTCAGCGGGCGCGTCGAAAGCGGCATGTAGGTCCGGTTGCAGAAGTCATTCACCACCGACCATTCGCGGGTTTCGTTGAGCTTGCCCTGCAACAGGGCCTCACCGCGCCGATCCTGCAAGAGCGCCGTTTCTAACATCGTCAGATCCTCCCTATCCAAAGATATATGCGCGCGGCCCTCCGGTCCGTTGCCGCCCAATCTTGACCAACTGCCGTCGGCGCGGCAAGTCCTTTCGAACTTGCCATTGCGCGCGCTCGACAGTGCCGCAGCAGAAACTGCTTGCGTCGCCGATCCACAGGACGACCGTGTCGGTCGTTTGCATGCGCTCACGGAGCACCTGCACGAGAGACCAGACCTGGCAGTTCAACGCCCCAAACTTGGATCAGTCGGTCAAGAAGGCTAAAACTTCCGGGTCTAGCGACCATTTTGGGGAAGTGGCACCGATCTTGCAACGGCTGCTTCCTGCGCATCGCCGCCGTTCATGCTCCGCGCAGCGAAAGGCCGTTCTCCGCCCTTTTCAGACGCAGCCTTTAGGCGCCGCCGCCAAGTTTACCGCCGTCAAAAAACTGCAGTATTTATCTCTGCCCCCTCGGCTCGAGACAGCTTCTGCTAGCGAAAGATTTCAATAACATGGTCTGACGTTCGGCATCCAAGTATAGCGACGACACCGCTTCCTTGTTCGAGCACCCACCATTTAATCGCTTGACGGGCGCTACTGTCTCCATCGGCATCGACCGTCACACCCATCTCTTCTGTCTGACGTCGAAAGAAGTCAGTCGGTGCCGGGAAGCCGGTCATCGATTTTCGCAAGTCGTCCGGCTGCGAAGCTCGTGTTCCCGTGAGAATACCACGCCCCAAAGGAGCTGACACAAGCCCCTTCCAAGCCGCTGCATTGGTGGAGGAGCCCGATGGGCTGGCAGCTCAGTCCGGGCGCTCTTGCGCTCGGACATATTCCTTGACCGTTTCCAGGCCGGCGCCCCGCCCGGTTCAGCCGAACATCGCCTTGCGCAGCATATTCAGGGCCACGAGGATCAGAAATGCCCCGAACGCCCGCTTCAACGGCGCCGGGTTCATCGCATGGGCCAATTTCACGCCCAGAGGCGTCGTCAGCAGCGTCATGGCGATCACCACCAGAAAGGCCGGAATGTTCACCGCCCCCACGGTCAGCGGCGGGCGCGAACTTGGCTCGATGTTCAGGAACAAGAAGCCGATGGCCGAAGGCCCGGCAATCAAGATACCGAATCCCGCCGCGGTCGCGACCGCCCGATGGATCGGCACATTGTGCAGATTCATCAACGGCACGCCGAAACTGCCGCCGCCAATGCCCATGAGGGCCGACAAGAAGCCCACCACCGGCGAATAGAAATAGGTCTTGATGCCGCTCGGCATCTCTTCGGCGATGCGCCAGCTGCTCTTACCCAATGCCATATAGGCACCGACGATCAATGCCAGCACGCCAAAGATCATTTGCAGCGTGACCGAACGCAGCGACGAGACCATCAGCACGCCTGCGATCGAGCCCAGCACAATGCCCGGCCCCCAGCCTTTGAGAATCTTCCAGTCGACCGCCCCCTTGCGGTTGTGGCTGATCACCGAGCGCAAGGACGTCACGATGATCGTGGCCAGCGAGGTTGCCAGACAGACCTGCATCACCTGCGGCCCATCGTATCCCAGAATCTGGAAGGTAAAGAAGAAGGCCGGCACCAGGACGATGCCGCCCCCCACGCCCAACAATCCCGCGAGCACCCCCGCCCCGCCGCCGATAACGACAAGGAACAACAAGAGCTCAAAAATCAGGGTCAGGTCGGGCATGGGATACTCCTGTATCTTCTAGAATTCGGGGCCGCCTCGGTCCGGTGAACGCCGGGCGAGAATGTCGGATAAAACGATGTAGGATGAGGCGACGTGGCTGCACATTTGCCGCCGCGCGGAAGCAGCGTCCTGCGACAGGATCGCCTGGGTGATCCCGCGATGCTCAACCCGCGAGGAGGCCAAGCGTCGACTATCTTCGCGAAAATTCGCGGCGCGCCAGGCCAGCGTGCGCAGGTTCAACTCGTCCAGCGTGGAGGCCAGGATCGAATTTCGAGCGCCTGATTTGATGATTTCGTGAAAGCGGCTGTTGATTTCGCTGTAAGCTGCCGGGTCGTCACAGGCGTCGCCCTCGTCCAGAACCGTCTCCAGCTTGCGCCGCTTGATCTCGCTCATTCTTTTCGCGGCGAGCGCGGCAAGCGTGCTCTCGATCTCGCCCGTCGCCTCAAACAGTTCCTCCAGATCTTCAGGGGCCATGCGCCGCACCACAAAGGCGCGACGTGCCCCGCGCTCGGCAAGGCAGGCCTGCTCCAGCCGGTGCAACGCTTCCCTTACCGGGGTGCGCGACACCCCGAACTGCTCGGCAAGCGTCTGCTCGACCAATGGCTCACCCGGCACCATCTGTCCGGCCATGATCTCATCAATCAAGGTTTCGAAGATACTATCTGCTGCACGAATAGCCATTGTTCACTTAGTCGTCCCGTTTGGTGCACTTTTAGCTTTCTATTGTATACATGTCACTGCAACCTGAATTTACAAACTCATCGAATGAAGTGGAGGATTCGATGAAAAATGCCTCGAAACCGGTCGGGGCGCGCGAGTTGGGAGGAAACCCACCGCGTAGAAACTCGGATCGAACTGAAGATTGGGAGGAAACAATGCCAACAGGGAAGACGACAAATGACCAAACTCGACCACAAGAAAGTCCTCGCCGAACGCCTGTCTGCGCGCTTCGGACGTAGAGCCGTCCTGAAGGGAATAGGTGCCGGGATCGTGACGGCCGCAACCGGAAGCGTTCCCTCCCTTGCCCGCGCCCAACAAAGCGGACACATCAAGATCGCTTCGATCAAAGTGATCGACACGCTGGACCCTCACTTCACCGGGTTCCTGTCCTCGATCCAGATCATCAACAACATCCACAATGGCCTGCTCAAGATTGCCTATGATGGTGAGAACGTAACGTTCGAACCCGATCTGGCCGAAACATGGGACCTTGAGGATGACAAGACCCATGTCTTCAAGCTGCGCGATGGCGTGAAATTCCACGACGGCACCCCCTGCGATGCAGAAGCGGTCAAATTTTCGCTGCTGCGCGTCAAGGAAGGCAAGCCCAAGTCGCCCCACGCCTGGAAACTGGCGCTTCTGGAGCGCATCGAGGTTGTCGATCCGCTCACTGTCAGACTGATCTTCTCACAGCCCTACGCCTTCCTGCCGGTCGCGTTGAACGGCTCCACAGGGCGCGCGGGCACGATCGTCAGCCCCGCCGCCGTGCAAAAATACGGCACCGATTACGGCCGCAACCCCGTGGGAACCGGGCCTTTCAAATTCGTTTCCTGGAAGGAGAACGACTCCATCGAGCTGGAGGCCAACCCCGACTATTTCGAACCGGGTCTGCCGAAACTCGAACGAGCAACTTTCGTTCTCATGAACGAGGCCTCGACCGCGCTCGCGGCGCTGATGTCGGGCCAGATCGACGGCATGACGGACTGCCCGATGCAGTTGGTCAATCAGATCGAAGCTTTCCCGAACGCAACGCTCTATGGCGAAATCGAGGGCAACTACACCTTTGTCGGCATGAACTGCAAACGCAGTCCCTTCGATGACATCAATCTGCGTCGTGCCGTGGCTTGGGGGCTTGATCGCGATACGATCGTGAAACAGGCCTATTTCGGACGCGCACAACAGGCGTACACTCCGATTTCGCCCCCCATGACCGATTTCTTCGATCCCAACATCGCGACCAGCGGGCGCGGCCAATGGTATGATCTCGACAAGGCCAAGGCGTTCCGCGCGAAAGCCGCAAACCAAGGTGAAGTCGAAGCCGTCTACATGATGGCCGAGCGTGGCCCCGTCGGCACCCGTATTGCCCAGACCGTCGCGCCGATGCTGGCCGAAATCGGCATCAAGGCAAAGCTGGAGCTGGTCGAGCCCGCAACATGGGTCAAGCGCCGCAACGGGGCTGACTTTGATCTCTATGATTTCGAATGGGTGGCCGACCTTGACCCGGACGAGACCCTGTACCCTGAGTTCAAGTCAGACGGTGCATGGAACTTCGGCGGCTGGGTCAACACCGATTTCGACGATCTTTGTGCCCAAGCGCAGGTCGAGCTCGATCCGGCAGCCCGTCGCGCGCTCTACTACAAAGCCGAAGACCTGCTGATGGATGAAGCCGGCATTGCGGTCATGGCCCATATGCCGATCTACAAGGTGTTCTCAAACAAGGTTAAGGGCTTCAAATACATCCCTGCCGACCTCGTCAACCTGCACAGCGTGAGCCTCGACTAATGCTCTTACAGGCACTGGGAAAGATCGCGCAGACGCTCGTTGTCTTGTTTTTCGTCTCGGTGGCCAGCTTCGGACTTCTGAAGCTGGCGCCCGGCGATCCGATTCAAATCATGCTCGGGTCGGAATATTCGCAGGAAAGCTATGACTCGCTCAAAACCGAACTCGGACTCGATCAGCCCTTCCTCGTACAATACGCGGATTGGGCCGGGCGGTTCATACAGGGCGATTGGGGGACATCCTATGTCGCACGCGCGGAAATCTTTACCTATGCCTTTAAGGAGGCGCTGCCCGTCACTTTGACGCTCGCCTCCTTTTCCCTTGCCTTCGCAATCTTGATCGGCGTGCCCCTTGGCGTGCTGTCCGCAGTCAAGAAAGACACGATTTTTGACGCCGGGTCCGCGGTGCTTGCCCTGACGGGCACCGCCTTTCCGTCCTTCCTGCTGGGGATCCTGCTGATCTGGTTCTTCGCGGTGAAACTCCAGCTGTTTCCGGTCATGGGCTATGTCTCCCCTTGGGAGAATTTCTGGCTGGGCATCTATCACATGATCCTGCCCGGATTGACGCTCTCGACCTATTTCATCGCCATGATCACCCGCCTGACCCGCGCGACACTGATCGAGGTCATGGAACAACCCTACATCACGGCCGCTCGTGCCCGGGGCGAGCCCAGCTGGCGTGTTGTCTGGGTCCATGGCGTGCGCAATATCGCGATGCCGCTGGTCACCATCCTTGGCCTGCAACTGGGCGTTTTGCTTCAGGGCACAGTGCTCACCGAAACCGTCTTCAACCTGCCCGGCATCGGCCAGATGCTGACCTCGGCGGTGCTGGGGCGTGAATACTTGGTGATGCAGGCCGGTGTCATGATGACGGCCGCGCTGTTTATCGGGGTGAACCTGCTGGTCGATCTTTCTTATCCCTTCCTCGATCCACGGCTGAGGGCCCGCAAATGAGCATTCAAACCCCCGAGGCCCCAACCACGCTGCCCCCGGCTGCACCGCTCGACACGGCCAACAGATCCCGCCGGTCGGTCTTTGTCCGTCGTCCGTTCTTTACGATCGCCCTGATTGTCGCCGTGGCCTATCTGGTGGCGGCGATCTTTGCGCCGCAGGTCGCGCCCTTTGATCCTGTGCAGCAGGATTTCAACGTCATGATGCAACCGCCGACGGCCGCGCATCTGTTCGGAACGGACAGCTACGGGCAGGACATTCTTTCGCGGGTCATCTATGGCGCGCGGTTTGCCTTGATCATCGGCATCTTCGCCGTGCTGATCGGGGCGGCGGGCGGTCTTGTGATCGGGCTTGCCGCGGGGTTGTCCGGGGGGGGGTCGGAATGGGCCTTGATGCGCCTTATCGACGCGATCCTCGCGCTGCCCTCGCTTATCCTCGCCGTGGCATTCATCGCAATTCTCGGTCAAGGCGTCGACAAGGTGGTGATCGCCGTCGGGCTGTCAATGATCGGCCCCTTTGCACGCACCGTGCGCGGTGACGTCCTGCAGGTTCGCGTCCAGCTCTTCATCGAGGCGGCGCAGCTCATGTCCATCCCCTACCTGCGCGTGGTTTGGCGCCACGTGTTGCCGAACGTCATTTTCCCGCTGGCGGTACAGGTGACAATCCGTATTTCCGAGGCGATTCTTGTTTCGTCGTCGCTCTCGTTTCTCGGGATCGGGGTGACCCCCCCGACCCCTGACTGGGGGCTGATGATTGCCGAAGGACGCGACTTTGTCAGCTTCGCCCCCTGGATGTCCGCCATGCCCGGCTTTGCGCTGGCGCTTCTGCTGATCGCGCTCACCATCGTCGGCGATGGCATCCGGGAAGAGTTCGACCCCAAACTTCGGAAAGACCCATGACAGAACGCATGACAGACGTGGCTCTGCCCCCCGTCCTCACCCTTCGGGATCTGACGGTTCATCGCGGCGCGGCCAAGATCCTCGACCGTGTGAACCTGTCGCTCGGGCAGGGAGAAACGCTGGCGCTGGTGGGTGAAAGCGGCGCGGGCAAGTCGACGATCGCCGTGGCAATCATGCGGTTGCTCGGCAATGCCAAGATCGATGGCACAATCGAGCTTGCCGGTGAAGGCGACCTGCTTGCCCTGACGGAGCGCCAGATGGTCAAGCTTCGCGGTCAACGTCTTTCCATGATTTTTCAAGACGCAGGTGCGGCCCTGAACCCGTCCTATACCGTGGGTCGTCAACTCAGCACGACCCTGCGCCGCATCCAGGGTCTATCCAAGGACGCGGCCCGCGAAAGGGCCGTCGAGCTTTTCACCTCCGTCGGTATCAATGACCCCGAAGGGCGCATGTCGGCCTTTCCGCACCAGCTTTCGGGGGGAATGCAGCAGCGCGTGATGGTCGCCATCGCCTTGGCGGGCAGCCCCGATCTCCTGCTCGCGGACGAGCCGACCTCTGCGCTTGACGTCACGATCCAGGCCCAGATCGTCCGCCTGATCCTGACCTTGACCCGTGAGCGCGGCGCGAGCTGCATTTTCGTGCTGCATGATCTCGCGCTTGCCAGTCAGTCCTGTGACCGGATTGCAGTGCTTTACGCGGGTCAGGTTGTCGAAAGCGGCCCGGCACATGATGTGTTGGAGCACCATCGCCACCCCTACACCCAGCAGCTCAAATCCTGCGTGCTCGAGATTGGCACAAAGACCCTGACCGCGCCCGAGGGCACGGTGCCGTCACACGCCCAGATGCCGCCCGGATGCCGATTTTCCACTCGCTGCCCACGCGCGTTGCCCCGCTGTGCGGGAGAGGCTCCGCCCCTTGTGCCGGTGCGTTCGACTGCCGCCGGTCCGCTTGATCACCATATTGCCTGTTGGAATCCCGAATGACCCTACCCCCCCAAGCGCCAAACGCACCGCCGGTCCAACCGATCTTTGAGTTGATCGAGGTCGAACAGGTTTTCGAGGTTCCCAAACCCGGACGCCCCCTGTTCAGTCGCGATACCGTGGGCCTTCGGGCCTTGGACGGTGTTCGGCTCAGTATTCGCAAGGGCACCTCTCTGGCGATCGTCGGGGAAAGCGGTTCAGGCAAATCCACTCTGCTGCGTGTGTTGCTTGGCCTCGACAAGCCGAGCGGCGGTCGCGCGCTCTATCGTGGCAAACCAATCGGCGAGGCCCGCGCCCAAGGCACCGACTTTGCCCGCGACGTGGCGATGGTCTATCAAGATGCACGCGGATCGCTCGACCCGCGCATGACGATCGGGGCGATCCTCGCAGAGCCCCTGCGCCACTTCAACATCGTCCCGCCCGAAGGCGAAGCCCAACGCATCGCCCATTTGCTGGATCGTGTTGGCCTCCCCGTCGACGCGGCCGAGCGTTTTCCATCGGGCTTGTCCGGTGGCCAAGTGCGCCGCGTGGCAATTGCCCGCGCGCTGGCCTCGGAGCCTTCGGTGCTGGTCGCTGACGAGGCGGTCTCGGGTCTTGACGTCTCAACGCAGGCACAGCTCTTGACGCTGTTGCAATCGTTGCAGCGTGACATGGGGTTGACGCTGGCCTTCATCACCCATGACCTTGGCGTCGCGAGCTATCTCTGCGAAGAAATCGCCATCATGTATCTGGGCCGCATCGTCGAGACCGGACCCACTGACGCCGTGCTCAACGCGCCTGCACATCCCTATTCGGCGGCCCTGCGCGCCGCTGCACCGCAGTTTTTCGAACCGTTATCCGAACCGCTGCCGGGCGAGATTCCAAGCCCGCTTGATCTGCCAAAAGGTTGCCGGTTCTCGACCCGCTGCCCGGTGGCACAATCCGATTGCCAATCAAAGGATCCGCAACTCGGCAAACTGGGCTCTGGGCGGGCCGTGGCTTGCATCCACCCGATCACGCAAGCCTGACCCATAGTCCGCACGGCGCCCGTTGGCGTCGCCCCGTTCACAGCCTTCAATCCAACCCCGACAGGACGACTGACATGTTCAACTTCTTTTCCGCCCGGCGCCCCAGCACCCTCGCCCCGAAAGCGATGATCGCCTCCTCCCACCCGCTCTCAACCGCCGTTGGCCATGAGATATTGGCCCAAGGGGGCAACGCCGTCGATGCGGCCCTCGCCGCTGTTGCGGTGCAATGCGTGGTCGATCCGCTGATGACCGGTATCGGCGGCGACTGTTTCGCCCTCTATGCTCCGAAAGGAGGCAAGGTAAAGGCGCTCAACGGGTCGGGTCGTGCCCCCGCCGCCGCTACCATCGAGGCGCTAAAGGCCGCCGGTCTCACCGACAGCATCCCCCAGACCAGCCCACATGCCGTCACGATCCCCGGTGCGATTTCGGCATGGTGCCGCCTGCATGAGGATCACGGCTCCCTGCCGCTTGACCTGCTGTTTTCCCGCGCGATCGGCTATGCTGAGAACGGCTATCCGGTGACCCCACGCGTCGCCATGGACTGGGCCGCCAATGCGGCGAGCGTGGGCGGGGACGAACATGCAGCCAAGCTCTTCCTGCCCGGGGGCAAGGCGCCCAGCGTAGGCCAGATGCATGCCCAGCCGCTTCTCGGCACCCGCCTGCGCGAAATTGCGGCCAAAGGCGCGGCGGCGTTCTACGAAGGTGAGGTCGCCGCGAAGATGACCGCGCATCTGCGTTCACTTGGCGGGCTGCACACCGAAGAAGATTTCCATGAAGCCCGCGATCAAGCCCATTGGGTCGACCCGATTTCGGCCAGCTACGGCGGCTACGATGTCTACGAATGCCCGCCAAACGGTCAAGGTTTGGCGGCGCTGCTGATCCTGCAGATACTGTCGCGCTTTGATATGGGAAAAGGGCTGTCGGAAGCAGACCGCATCCACCTGCACGCCGAGGCGACCAAGCTTGCCTATCATCACAGGGATGCATTGATCAGCGATCCTGCATCCTGCCCCGATGTCATCGAGACGCTGCTGTCGGACAAGGTCGTGGACAGGCTCGCCGCGCGGATCGACATGCACCGTGCGCTGCCGCCGACGCTGTGGGACGAGCCCGAGCACAAGGATACGATCTATCTTTGTGTCGTCGACGAGGACGGCAATGCCTTGTCCTTTATCAACTCGATCTTTCACGGCTTCGGATCAACCCGCCTCGATCCCGCGACGGGCGTGCTGTTCCATTCGCGCGGGGCGTCTTTCCGGCTGATCGAGGGACATCCCAACGCCATCGCCCCGCGCAAGCGGCCCATGCACACGATCATTCCGGGCATGTTGTGCAAGGATGGGATTGCGTCAATGCCGTTTGGCGTGATGGGCGGGCAATATCAGGCGGCCGGCCATGCGGCGTTCCTGTCTGCCGTGCTGGATCTTGGCATGGACCTTCAGGAAGCGATGGATGCACCGCGCAGCTTTGCCCATGGTGGCGAATTGCAGATCGAACCCGGTGTATCGGAGGAGGCGAGGGCCGATCTGGTGTCACGCGGACATGTTCTGGCGCTCCAGACCAGCCCCATCGGGGGCAGCCAGGCGATCCGTATTTGCCCCGAGACAGGGGTGTTGACCGGCGCCAGTGATACCCGCAAGGACGGTATGGCCCTAGGGTTCTGAGCGCACAGTCCTGCAGGGCCTTTTCGCCTGTGTTGCGGATGCAGGCCGACCTGCGGCAGACGTCTTTCGCAAGCCTCTGAAGGCCTTGCGGCGCTGAATATGTGTTTGAAGGAACCCTAACGGGCAGTGCACGGCTGCGATTGAAGTCTCGTCCCGCACTGCCCGGGAGTGGTTTGCGTGCAAACCATGAAATGGGGTCAACGGGGGCCGCGCCCCCTCGCGTCGCGATACAGAATGTCCACGTCGAGGGACTTCTGTCCGCGCGCCCCGCCCTATGCCTTGATGTCCTGTGGCATCGATATGCCGCGCAGATAGATCGCGAAAACCCGCGGCGCGTCGAGGCGAATTTGCCCCATATCACCGGCGATCAGGGATTGCATGACCAGTCCCTGGATGGTGCCGACGAACAGCGTCGCCGCCGCCCCCTCATCCAGATCAGGGCGCAATTCCTTGCACGCCTTGCCGGCCGCGATCAGGTCGCGCAGGCGGTCAGCCAGCTCATCAAGATCACGAGGCCGACGAACCGCCGCCTCGAGCATTTGACGCTGGATTTCATTTGCATTCTCCCGATTTTCCAGACGTTCCACCATCCGTCCGGCGCATTCGCCCGAACGACGCAAGGACAGTAGAAACAACAGAATGGTGAACCCGACAGTGGCCCATTTCCCGATAGCCAGCGCAAACCGGCTGCCGGTGAAGCATGTGATCAACGCTCCCATCAACGCCGCCCTTTGCGCCAGTCGTCCCAACGGGCGTAGATGGCAACGCTAACGCCGATTAATGCCACGGCAACAAACACCCAGCGCAGAGTGTCCAGATAGGGCATCAGCGGTAGGATGGCTGATTGGGTTTCGGTCAGAACGGATTGCGCCACTTCAACCCCGGCAGCGCCAAATGTAGCAACACCAGCGGCCCCACCTCCCTTCATGGTACGGCTTTCAGCCAGAACCTCGCGCGCGGGTGGCGTGTCCTCGACGAAGGCCGTCGCCCGGATCGGGAAACGGACCCCCCACTGGCGGGCTGGACCAAGATCGACATGCATGAACCCCGAGCGCGGATAGAAGCCGAACCCGAGGAACCCGACGGCCCGCGCCGCATCCTCGAAGACAACCGGATCATGGTTCGACATGGCGATGTCGAAGGCCGCGCCGTCCATGTGCTTTGATCGCGGCGCGCCGCCGACAGCGCGGTTGTGCTCCGGGCTGCGATAGGCGGAACGGACTATCAGCGGTTTACCCAGCCGGTCCCGCAGCGCCTGCAGCTTGTCGAGTGCCGGTTCATTGACGAGCAGTTTGCCGGTGCCGCGGCAGGCGATCTCTGCCGGGCTGAAATTCGGCCAGCGCCAGGTGGCCTCAGGCACATCGCGCCAGTGGCGGTGGAAGGTTGTGGTCATGGGGTCCTCCAG
>JGI24025J20009_10002348_pt1 | contig 13655 bp, 8 predicted proteins | sample Cruoilmetagenom3_FD_20009 | JGI IMG/M metagenome (IMG submission 20009)
GATTACCGCTGGCTATGGACCATTACTGATATTTCGGTGTGCCGACGAAGCCGATCTTTGGTTGCAGTGTAGAACTGCCAACCGGATGAGCCCATGAAACACACTTTCTCATCCCTCGCCCTAGCCCTTGCCGCCACCTTGCCCGCAGCTTGCGTCAACGACGTCTATGGTCGGGGAGCGCTGACATGGTCGAGCTATCCCTATGTCGGCTGGTACAATGACTACTACGGCTCGTTTTATGACGGCTACTGGGGAACAGATGGATATTTCTGGTTCCGTCTCGACGCAGTGGAACGGCGTTATAGGCGCGACAAGGAACGTCACTTCCGGCGTGAAGCAACGCGTAGCGATAGACGTTTCAAGAGGTTTGAGCGCAATTTGCGCCCGCCACCAAACGGCACCAGAATGCCAAATTTCCCTCGTGATCGAGCCCGCCGCAGAGGCAATTGAGTTCCAGCCAGCAATATCGACCAAGATGAGCGCGTTGTCTTAGGCGAAGATTTATTGGTCGCGTTCGCCCATGCCTGCTGCAAAGGCAATGCGCAGGAGATCGGACAAGTTGAACACTTCCAGTTTGCGCATCAGATTGGCTCGGTGGATTTCCACAGTCCGCGCGCTGATGCCNAGGTCATAGCCGATGGTCTTGTTCGGATGGCCCGCCACCAAGCCTTCNAGCACATCGNGTTCGCGCGGGGTATAAGCCATTCAGCAGCAATTTCGCTTCTTCACTTCGGGTGCTTTTGGCACTGGAATTATCGATCTTGTCGAAGCCTTCTCCGANTGCGCTCAACATGACATCCTTTGCAAAAGGCTTNTCAATGAAGTCAATCGCGCCCGCTTTCATCACCTTCACCGCGACATCCACATCGCCGTGCCCGGTCATAACAACCACTGGAAAGGCGATACCTTGTGCCTTCAGCTCCTGCTGAACCTCCAGCCCGTCCATCTCTGGCATCTGAATGTCGAGCAGAACGCAGCCGGGCTCCAGCGATTTTGCTTCTTTGATGAATTCCACACCATCGGCATAACTTTCGACTGTGTGGCCGGATGTCTTCAGCATAAAGCTAACCGAACGGCACACCGCGTCGTCGTCATCTACCAGATATATAGGATGTTCAGTCATCATCGTCTCCGGTTATTGCCAAAGGCAAATTGAAGTGAAAAGCAGCTCCGCCCAGCTTTGAAGGGCGAACCGCAATCTTACCCCCATGGGCGCTCACAATTGTATGACAAATCGACAGACCGAGCCCCATGCCGCTTGCCTTGCTGCTGTTGAAAGGATGAAATAGGCGATCGGAGATCTTCTGCTCAAGGCCCGGACCACTGTCAGACACGATGATCTCGACAAAACCATCGCGAGCAGGCTGCGAATGGATCAGTAGCTGCTTGGTGGGACTATCGAGCATTGCCTCCAAAGCATTGCGAATGAGGTTGACCACCACTTGCTGAATTTGGATCGGATCGACCAGCACCTCGTCGAGGTCTGGATCTAGGCTCGTCTCATAATCGACACCCTTCCCATCACCATTCATCAAAGCCAGCGCCGAGGCCTCTTTAACGAGGCGCGCTATGCTGGCGATGTGCCGCTCGGTCTCCTCCTTGGAGATGAAATCGCGCAATCGGTGAACAATCTGGCCGGCGCGCAAAGCCTCAGAGGCGCACTCATCAAGCGCGTCGCGCGCGAGGGTCAAATCCTTCGCGCTTGGATCGGCGAGCAAATCGCTCGCCGCATTGGCGTAGTTCGTCACCGCCGTCAGGGGCTGGTTGAGTTCATGAGCCAATGACGTCGCCAGACTGCCCATCGCCGAAATGCGAGAGATGTGGGCCAGTTCATTCTGGAGAACATGCAGTTCTCGCTCAGCTTTGCGGCTTTCGGTAAGATCACGAATAAACCCGACAAAGCCCAGTTCACCGTTAAGTTTGATCTTACCAATCGCAAGATTGACGGGAAAGGTTGTGCCGTCTCTATGCCGCGCGGTCGTCACATGTCGCGTGCCAACGACGTGCGGAATTTTGGTGTCGCAATACCGTTTGATAAAGCTGTCGTGGTTCTTGCGGTCTGTCGGAGGCATCAACAAACCAAAATTGGTACCCCGCACCTCGGCCTCGGAATAGCCGAACATTTGCTCAGCACCCTTGCTGAAGGATCGGATAACGCCATCTGCGTCGATAACCACCATCGCATCGGGCACCGTGTCGATCAGCGCGTGAAACTCATCTTCCTTCTCCAAAAGGGTAAACGGCTGCCCTCTAGATGCCTCAGTCTTGGAGTCTTGATCAGCACCCACCATTGAACCATCGAAAATTTGATTGGTGTACGCAACATACGGTCATTTACGCATATATTGCTAGCCAAAAATGTCAACATCTACTTGGCATGGCACGCATTCTTATCATCGATGGGCATCTTGCAGGTGTTATGCGAAGCCTCATCCAATCTCGTGTTCACAAGTCCTAATCGGGTTAATTACTTATATCTCCTGATCAGCGCTCCTTCCAAAATCTACACTCAGATTTTGCGTGAAGGGAGACTGCGATGATACCGTCCAAAGCGAAAATTGCGACCGCGGCTGCATGTGCGCTCGCGCTTCTTACCACTGGCTGCGCGATGAGCAGCACCCCCTACCAACCGCTGCAGTCGGCGAGCCGGGTGTCGGGCGGCTATTCAGACCTGCGGATAGATGAGACACACTACCAGGTCAGCTTTGCTGGCAACAGGCTGACTTCGCGCGAGCGGGTTGAGAGTTATCTGCTGTTCCGCGCTGCTGAGCTCACTTTGCTCACAGGCTACGACTATTTCGTGATCGAAGACCGCGAAGTCGAACATCAAATTGAACGGCAGGTCCGGCGCGATCCGCTCTATGACCCATGGTATTCACCCTATCACACACATTGGCGGCCATATTGGCGCTATTACCGTCAAGATCGCGGTTGGTATAACTGGTATCCCTATTACGGCGATCCGTTCTGGGCCACGCATTATGACGCGCGAACGATCGAAAAATTCGAGGCAACTGCCGATATTAGAATGGGCATTGGTCCGCTTCCCAATGGAAATCTGAGATCATTCGACGCGCGCAAAGTGCGGGATGACATCGGCCCCAAAATCGAATGGCCCTGACCGATGCACCATACTGCATAATGCCATCCGGAGAATTGCGTAACGAGTTTCGCTCACGCGCTGATTAGTATGGGCAATCGTCACATCTGTTTTCCGGAGAGCACCATGAGCACGACAATCCTTCCTGTCTTCGACAAGAGCTTGCAAACGACTGCTATCTGGCTGGATGAAATCGGAACCGACATTGGTCCTGATCGCGCATTCGCTTGGCGCGTTCTCTCGGTAGTCCTGCAGCAATTGCGCGACCATCTGCCGCTGGAGCTTTCGGCGCACTTCGGCGCGCAACTCCCACTCATCGTCCGCGGAGCATTCTACGAAGGGTTCGACCCGACCGGACTGCCCGTGACATCAGACAGTGCGGAGAATCTCCTCAAGGCTGTGACTGACGAATTGAGCAAGGGCCGCGGCGTAAACCCACGGGATGCTGTGATCTCGGTATTTGGCGTCTTGAACCGCCATATCTCGCGCGGCCAGATCGACAAGGTTACACGCAGCCTGCCGCGCGACATCCGTGCAATGTGGCCTGAGGCAGGGTTGACCGAGAAATAACCCCTGCTGCTGCGATATCGGCGTCACCTTACGGAAAGTCCCCTATATCCGTTCGGCGCAGTCCCAAGCATGTTGGCACTAGCACGAAGTTCCCACCTCCTTGGAGATCAACATGCATACCAGCCCTCAGCGATTGCAGACGCCAGACGAAGGACCGCCTCCGGTTATTCGCAACAAGCCATCATCACCCTCCCAAGGGTCTGCACGCTACCCGAAGAAGCCGCGTGTTCTTGCTTGCGTTAGCCGAACGCCGGAGGCCGACGCCGTCGCAGCCCAGTCAATCGCCGTTGCGCACAGTCTTGGACTGGAAGTGACATTCGCGAGTGTAATCGAACAGGCGGTCCATTCAGCCGTGCCTGCTGATCCGATCGAATGGCAGCTCAATTGGGAGAAGCAACACGCACAGCTACAAGACCTTAAACACCGCAACGAGGGAAGCGCCAAGACCTCCAGCGTGGTGTTGGTAGGAGAACCATCAGAGGAGTTAATCGACTGGGGAGAGGAAAATGGTGCATCACTGCTCGCCTTCTCAACTGGAACCCCGTCAAATGGTAAAGGCATGGGATTGACGACTTTGCGAATTTTGCAAAGTGGGGCGACTTCTCTGCTCCTTGTCCCGCCACAAGCCGAAGCCAGCGTTCAGCGTTATCGCAGAATTCTGGTACCGGTGGACGGATCTGCACGCGCCGAAAGCGTGCTTCCCATCGCAAAGCGCATCGCACGAACTCACGATGCCGAACTGATCCTTGTTCATGTCATTCCAGAAGCGACCCGACCAGAAGGTTTCGAAGCCCGAGCTCTTGGCAATTTGCAGATCGAGTTCGAACGCGAAAAGCAGCAAACTGCCCGAGCCCATCTTGAGCAGCTGCGGAGCCGCACTGAGGAAGAGAGTCTCAGCCTTCGGTCACTACTCCTGGGGCCTGCTGATCCGCGCACTGCGACTTGCCAGCTCGCCAGTGACCTCTCGGTTGATCTGGTCGTAATGTCTTCGCACGGTGCCACAGCGCTGAGCGACGTGCCATGCGGAAGCGTCGCCGAATATCTTGCCACGCATTGCTCCATGCCAGTCCTTATGGTCAGGCCAAATCTAGTGACTGATTTTGATGCGGGGCTGTTCGATACGAATGGTCAATCCGTGTTCCGTTTCGGCTAGTGACCGATACGGCCAATCCCGTTTCGTCGCTGGAGCTGGCAGGGGAAGAGCTGGCACGGCGGCACAGTACCTCTCGCCAGCATGCGCCGCTGAACGGTCTCATGCAGAATGTCAAATCGGCAGAAAAGTGGTTGAACAGAGCACGGCTGGCCTGCCGTAAACCTGATCCAGAAGCGGCGAAAGCTGCTGAATGGCTGCTCGACAATGATTATCATGTAAGCCGCACCTTACGACAAATCACAACAGATCTACCAGCCAAATTCTACGCTAGATTACCCGCGCTTGCGGGCGAGGAATCGTGCGGCCCGCGAATATTCAGACTGGCCCACGAACTGCTTCGCGCGAGCCATCTGCAAATCTCGCTCTCCAATGCGGAGCGGTTCATAAAGGCGTATCAACGCGAACAGCCGCTCTCAATTGCTGAGCTGTGGGCGTTCCCTACCATTCTGCGCATTGCGTGCATCGAGATATTGGCTGCGGCCTTGACACCGCTGCTGGTTGGCAGAGTCGAGCTTGATTTTCCTATTTCACAATATGCGGAGGATCCCCACTCGCTTGAGCCGACAGAGCGAGTTGCGCGTTCGATCGCCAATCTGGTGGAACTTGCAGCGATCCCTTGGGACGAGTTTTTCGAGCATACCAGCCTTGTGGATGGCATCCTGCGAAGCGATCCGAGCGGCGTCTACGATGCAATGGATTTTGAGACCCGCGACCAATACCGCACAGCTATTGAAGATGTCGCCAGATGGGCCGATGTGGACGAGATTGACGTTGCACGCGAAGTGATCGCCAAGGCCCAGTCGCGGGGTTCTGAGGATGTAGCGCACCATGTCGGGTATTGGCTGATCGACGAGGGCCGGCGCGGGCTTGAGTGGCAGTTTGCGGCGCGGCCAGATGGAAAGCGCAGCAGGCTCAAGCGACTTTTACTTGCTAAGCCAGGCCTCACCTTTGTCGGGCTAATGATACTGGTCGGGGTGTTCTGTGCGGCGCTGCCCGTAATCTACTTGGCGCAAATTGGTGCGCCATGGTCTGGTTGGTTAGCAGCTCTGCTACTCAGTCAGATACCGGCCTCGATATTGTCCATCACAGTTGTGCACTGGCTGATCACGAAATTCACCGAGCCTCGCGTACTGCCAAAGCTCGACGGTAAACACGGCATTCCTAAGGTAACGCCCACCACAATTATCATTCCGGTTATAATCGCGTCACACGACGAAGTGGCACCTCTAGCAGCGCGTTTGGAGATGCATTGGCTGGCGAATAGCGATCCCAATTTACAGGTCGCCTTGCTCGCCGATCCCTCAGACGCGGCAAGCGAGGAAATGCCGCAGGACGAGGCGATAATTCGTACGCTTAAGCAGGCGATAAGCGATCTAAATGATCGCCACGGTGACGGTATACATCGACCGTTTCACCTTCTCATGCGGCCGCGCCTATTCAATCACAGCCAGGGGTGCTGGATGGCGTGGGAACGCAAGCGCGGTAAGCTAGAGCACTTCAACCGTCTGGTTCTTGAAGGTGATCAATCACCGTTCAAGGTCCAACTGGGCGACACCAGAGCGCTTGAGCGGACGCGGTTAGTCGTAACAGTTGATGCTGACACGATTCTGCCGCCCGGCTCGGTTGCGAAACTGGCGGGGACACTTGCACATCCGCTAAACCAAGCGGCCTTCGATGAAGGCACCAGAGTGACGCGCGGATACACACTTATTCAACCGCGCGTAGAGATTTCCCCGGGCAGCGGCGAGAAATCTCTGTTTGCACGCCTTTTTACAGGTGAAACGGCGATCGACATCTACAGCCGAGCGGTGTCTGACGTCTATCAGGACCTGTTCGGCGAAGGCATTTTCGTTGGCAAAGGCATCTACGATGTCGCCGCATTTCAACGAAGTGTCGATGGCCGAGTGCCGGAAAATGCAATTCTGAGTCATGACCTCTTCGAGGGTATTCTTGGCCGCGCAGCACTGGCGAGCGATATAGTTCTCTACGAAGGATTTCCCGAAACCTACGCGCAATATACTAAGCGGCTGCATCGCTGGATAAGGGGTGATTGGCAGCTATTACCTTGGCTCGGTAGACGAGTTCCAGGATCACGCGGAGAAAGAATATCTACGTCCATCGGTTTGCTTGGCCGCTGGAAGATAATGGACAATCTGCGGCGTAGCCTCGTCGCGCCGGGGCTGGTGGTTCTGGCATTGGCAGGTTGGCTGTTTCTTCCTGGCTCCCCATGGTTCTGGACCTTGCTAGTGCTACTTGCGCCAGCTGGACAATTGTCCATCGATTTGGCCACTGGTTTGGCCCGAGGTAGGCGGATCGGTGCAGCGATCGGTTTCTGGCGCAGGCTATCGGACCAGACGGGCCGTTTGCTGCTCGTCATTGTCTACATGTTGCATGAGGCGCTGGTCTCGCTCGACGCTATTGGTCGGACTTTGTGGCGTCGCTTTGTTAGCAACCGCAAACTGCTTGAATGGACGTCCGCTGCCCATGTTGCGGGACTTGCACAGAATAAGTCCAAGCGGCTCGGCATGTTGCGCGATATGGCACCGGGTCCAATCTTAGCCATTGCAATTGGGTGTGCCATTGCCTTTGTCAGACCTGCCGCGTTAGCGCCCGCCTTGCTGCTATTGATACCGTGGTTTCTGGCACCGGAAATCACGCTCTTAGTAGAGCGGCGCACGCGCAAGAGGGCTTCTGGTGAAGGTGAGCTGGACACCAGACACCTGCTCAAATTGGCCCGCAAGACCTGGCTCTATTTCGAGACTTTTGCAGGGCCAGATGACAACTGGCTGCCGCCTGACAATTACCAGGGTCCGCCGCACGAAGAGATCGCCCATCGCACCTCACCGACCAATATCGGCATGCTGTTGCTTTCCACCACCAGCGCGTGGGACTTGGGGTTTATAGGAAGGGCAGAGCTCGCAGCGCGCACTCGCAATGTGCTTCAAGGACTCGGCCGTTTGGAGCGTTATCGGGGGCACTTCCTCAACTGGTATGAAACGCATCACTTAAGGCCGCTTGAGCCGCGTTATGTTTCAACAGTTGATAGCGGCAATCTGGCCGCATCCTTTGTCGCCTACGCCCAAGGCCTGCGGGATGCTGGCCTCACCGAAGGACTTGAACCGCAGCGATGGGCTGGTCTGCAAGTCCTGATCGATTTGACCATTGANCACGCCAGCAGTTTGGACAATTGCGACGCATTTTGCGAGCATCTCGGCAAGCTTTCGAAACGCGCAAAGCAGCCTGCTCAAGACAACGATGAAGCGCTCTGTGCGCTTCGGAATATCTGCAATCATGATTTGAAAGAGCTTGAGATTGAAGGCGCCAAGATCATGCAGCCGGCGACCCGGAATCGTCCCAAGCAGGTGGGTGATCTCAATATCTGGCTTGATCGCCTCCACCATCATTTGCAGTCGATGCTCCAAGATGCGGAAAGCTCGCTTGCGAACCGCGACGAATTGCGCGGCTTGGCGGACGAGATTGAGAGCCTTGCCTGGGCTATGGATTTCTCCTGGCTCTACGATCACGAGCGCCAGCTGTTCTTTATCGGCTACAATGTCAGCACAGCCAAGACTGATGCCCACCACTACGACTTGCTCGCATCCGAAGCGCGAATTGCGAGCTTTTTCGCCATAGCCAAGCGCGATGTGGCGATGGAGCACTGGTTCCATCTTGGCAGGCCGATAACAAGAGCGAATGGCGATGTGTCGCTTGTATCATGGAACGGCTCAATGTTTGAATATCTGATGCCGCGCTTGCTAATGCCGAGCGAGGCAGAAACTTTGCTTGGCGAGAGCGAGCGCGTGGCTGTTGCCATTCATCGGGAATACGCGCGTCAGACCGATACTCCGTGGGGTGTTTCTGAATCTGCATTTGCAGCAAGAGACCCCGAATTCCGGTTCCGCTATCAGGCTTTTGGTGTTCCCGGCCTTGGCCTAAGACGGGGCCTCGCTCGCGACACGGTAGTCGCACCCTACGCCTCCGCCTTGGCGCTCGCTGTCGATCCAGTCGAGGCACAGACGAACCTCAAGCGGCTTGAGGCATTGGGGGCCAGCGGTCGCTATGGTTTGTGGGAAGCCCTCGACTTCACGGCCGAGCGAACCCCAGCCTCCCAGTCTTATGCTCCCGTCAACGCATTCATGGCGCACCATCAAGGCATGATTATGTGCGCGATCACCAACCTCCTTGCTGGTGATCTCTTGGTCGAACGCTTTACGCGCGATCCGCGCATCCAGATCACGACATTGCTCTTGTCAGAACGGGTCCCGCACGAATTGCCATCCGAGATGAAACGTTTGGAGGCAATAGATACGAGCGAGGACAATGCCCAGCGTCCGCGCATCCGTCATAGTTGGACACCCATCAGAGGCGATCGCCCTGAGGTCCAATTGCTCGGCAATGGGCGCTTTTCAACGCGCATTTCCTCTGCGGGAGGCGGAGGATTGCGCTGGAATGGTCAGGCGCTTACGCGCTTCGTTCCGGATGCCACGCTCGATGCCGATGGTGTCTGGTTCTACCTACGCGATGAACACAGCGAGCATATATGGTCCCCCACGCAGCAACCAGCCGGTATTGATGCGGATCAGGAGCAGATCACATTCAGCACGCATCAGGCGCAGTTCCAAAGACGATACCATGAGATTCACACGGATCTTCAAGTCACTGTCGGAGCGAGCGACGATATCGAAATACGTCGGCTGACCATTACCAATCAGAGCGAACGAGAACGCCTATTGCGGCTTACGAGCTATGCCGAAATCGTGCTTGCCCCGCCATACGAGGATGAACGCCATCCCGCCTTCAGCAAGCTGTTCGTAGGCAGCGAGTATCTGTCCGATCTTGGCGCTTTACTGTTTAAACGGCGTGCCCGGCGGCCCGAAGATACCCCGCCTGTGATTTTGCAGGCGGTCATCGGTCCTGATGGAATCATCAAGGATTTTGCTTTTGAGACGGACCGCCGAAGTTTCATTGGTCGGAATCGTTCGACCAGAAAGCCATTGGGGGCATCGCGGCCATTGTCGAACAGTCAGGGTTGGACACTCGATCCAGTTTCCGTCTTTCAGCTATCGCTTGATCTAAATGCTGGTGAGGCAAAAGAGCTCTGTCTCNTAACGATAGCTGCCGCATCTGAAGAGGCTGCCATTGAAGTGCTGGAACGGCATTCGACGCAGTCTTCTATCCGATGGATTTGCGATGATGCTGAAGCAGACGCCTCACGCGCCATTCGGCGCGCGCGGATCGATCCGCCTGAATTGGCACAAATTCAGTCCCTCGCTTCTCTTCTGGTTTATCCATTTGAGGCTTTACGCGCGCCGTCCGAGACGATCAGGGGTAACCGTTTCGGACAGTCCAATCTTTGGGGCCTAGCGCTTTCCGGCGATTATCCAATTCTGCTTTTGCGCCGCGAACTTGGCGAGGATGGCCTAATCAGCACAATCATTGGGTCTCATCAGCTCTGGCGGCGAGCCGGTCTCGAAGTCGATATTGTAATCCTTCAATCGCTGGGGTCGGCATATGTCGAGCCAGTGAGGGACGAATTGACCCAGCTGCTGCAAGAGATCGGGGCAATCGAGATGCTCGGTCGGAAGGGCGGTATCCATCTGGCCTTCGCCGACCAGATCGGAAGTGAACAAGTCCATTTGCTCGAGGCTATGGCGTGGGTTATTCTCGATAACTCTGCCGGGACGCTTGCTGACCAGCTTGCTACCAGCCCGCCTGACCGGTTGGCCCCTCCCCCGATAATCTCATCACGTGATTTCGAACCTGAGCGCGAGCGGCACTTGCCGAGGCCAGATGACCTTCTTTTTGACAATGGGACTGGCGGCTTTGCGCCGGACGGTCGCGAATACATCATCCACCTGGAACCGGGCCAGACTACGCCCGCGCCATGGGTCAATGTTCTGGCGAACGAAAATTTCGGTACACTTGTTACAGAGGCCGGCGGCGGCTTCTCTTGGTCGCTGAACAGTGGTGAGTATCGCCTCACTCCCTGGACAAACGATCCCGTTTCGGATCGCCAGACGGAGGTCCTCTATCTGCGCGACGAAGAAACTACGCAAGTGTGGTCCGTCACACCAGATCCATCTGGTCGCGATGCAGTTTGCCAGATCCGTCACGGGGCAGGCTACACCGAATGGCATCAATCCAGCCGCGGGCTCGAACAATTTCTTAAGGTATCGGTTGCGCGGCACGATCCCATCAAGATTGTGCGCCTATCGCTGCGCAATGTGGGTGCGCGGGTCCGGCGGATTACCGCGACCTATTATGTCGAATGGTTGCTTGGTGCACTACCTAGCATCGCGCGCCGCCATGTCCACACTCGGTTCGATCGAGGTGTCCAGGCGATCGTGGCAACCAACCCTTGGTCGGCGGACTTTGCTGGTCGTGCAGCTATTCTCACTGCGAACCTCGACCCCCATGGCTTTACAACCGACCGGCAGGAATTTCTTGGCCAGCTTGGAGATCTGGCGCAGCCCGCAGGACTCAGGAGGTGGGGCCTCAGCGGTTCAGAGGTGGCAGGAGGCGATGCGTGTGCCGCCTACCAGGTGCATGTCGACCTGGAGCCGGGAGAGACTATAGAGATCGAATTNCTAATNGGCGAGGCTGAGACAGAAGAGGCGGCGCTCAAACTCGCAAGCGAATGGCGTGGGTCTGGCCGCGCCGNACGCGTTGAACAAGAGAATGAACGTTATTGGGACGAGCTTTTGGGCTCCGTTGAGATCACTACTCCGGACCCAGCGATGAATGTGATGGTCAATCGGTGGCTGCTCTATCAAAGCCTGTCCTCTCGGATCTTAGCCCGTAGCGGCTTCTATCAGGCGAGCGGGGCGTTCGGCTTTCGTGATCAGCTGCAAGATGTTCTCGCTTTCCTCCACGCTGACCCGGCGCGCGCTCGCGCGCAGATACTGGCATGTGCTGCGCATCAGTTCGAAGAAGGCGATGTGCTGCATTGGTGGCACCCGCCATCGGGACGCGGTGTTCGTACACGGTGTTCTGATGATCTCTTATGGCTGCCCTATGCCGCTGCGCACTATGTCCATGCGACCGGTGACATCTCGATCCTGAATGAAGAGGTCGCGTTTCTGCAAGCTCCGCCGCTCGCCCCAGAAGAGCATGACCGATACGCTCTGTTTGATGCAAAATCGGTCCCGCATCCGCTGATCGAACACTGCGAACGAGCGCTGGAGCAGGTTACCCTTGGTCGTCACGGCCTTCCGCTAATTGGAGCTGGTGACTGGAATGACGGCATGGACCGTGTCGGCGACGAAGGTCAGGGCGAAAGCGTTTGGCTGGCCTGGTTCGCTGCGGTTTGCGCTGCGTCATTGTCTCATTGCGAACGCATGCTTGGCCGCAACTCCCAAGCGCGGCACTGGTCCGATAGAGCGGGCACATGGCGGCGCAACGCCGAAGCACAAGGCTGGGATGGTGAGTGGTATCGGCGTGCTTTTGATGACGAGGGCGCAGCGATGGGTTCGCGGGAAAATGCCGAATGCCGGATCGATTCCATTTCACAATCATGGTCCGTTTTTGCGGGCCCTCGCTCTGCTCGGAACAACAAGGCGTTGCGCGCTGCGATGCGCGAACTAGCGGATCATGAGGCCGGGATCATGCGTTTGCTTTGGCCGCCGTTTGACAAGGGCGCGCACGATCCGGGATACATTATGGCTTACCCGCCTGGGGTGCGAGAGAATGGCGGGCAGTATTCCCACGCCGCAGCATGGCTGGGCCTTGCACTCGCGCGCACGGGGCAAGGCCAGCAGGCGCACCAGATATTTGATATGCTCAACCCGGTTAGCCACTCGCTGGATGATGCGCAGGCTGAGCTCTACCGGACAGAACCCTACGCCGTGGCGGCCGATATTTTCTCGGTCGGGGAGCTGCGCGGTAGGGGCGGATGGAGCTGGTATACAGGGGCGGCGGCATGGACCTGGCGCCTCGCCGTCGAGGGAATTTTGGGTCTCACACTCTCCAATGGAAAGCTACATATCGCCCCATCTCTTCCAGACGAATGGGATGGTTACGAAGCGTGCTTGAGGCGCGGGGGCGGCACAATCCGCCTCAAGGTTGTCCGGCTAGGTGAGACGCATGGACGCCAGCGTGCCCGCCTCGAGGTGGATGGCAAGTCCTTCGGTCACAATCTGGTGGAGTTTCCGCCTTCGGATGAAGTGCGCGACGTTGTGGCGTGGATTGGTGTGGATTCGACCGAACCCGCAGAGTCTTCTAAAGCAACCATTGGAAGTGGCAGCATATGAGGCGTTTGCCCTTTCGGCTATCGGAGCAAGGCCAAAGACGGGCTAAAGGGATATCGCCCTAGCCTTGAAGGTCGCCCTCGCTANGACCTAAAAAGTGGCAGGTGTTCAAGCCAGAACCCGCAGCGAAAGAGGCGCGACAACAGCCAGCAGGACCACTGGGTTTGCCAAGGCGTTGAAGAAAGCAGCAGCTGCGATACCGGCCATTAGCGCCAGAAGCCCTCCAACGAATTCCCAGCGAAGCGCAACACCAACAATCGCTAGAAGGTCGAGCCATGACAGCGCATTGGGCAAGTTCATAATGAGGCCGCGCAAACCATCCTGCGCAACTGACAAAAGAGAAAACCCAAACCAGACCAATCCAGGCACCGTCAGTATCGCTAGTGATACGGTTTTGAGAAGCCTCATCATAGGCGATTTCCAAACCAGATTGTTATCTTGCACGGCTAGCATCGAATAGCTCGGTGCTTTGGCTCAACCCGGTTCGCAGGTTCATGGTTCGTATGCGGCGATGATTTTGAGAATGTCATCGGGAGTATGATTGACCACGTCTTTGTCGATCTCGGCGACAATGTGATCTTTCAAG
>JGI24025J20009_10002351_pt1 | contig 13652 bp, 13 predicted proteins | sample Cruoilmetagenom3_FD_20009 | JGI IMG/M metagenome (IMG submission 20009)
GAAGGAACTACATACAAGGGAGAAATAGTTCTTGATGATGTGAAGATATATATAGATGGCAAACCAGATTCTTCAATCTCACTGGATTTAATAAGAGAGATAAAGAAAACAAAAGAGGGTATAGAAATGGAGATTGTTCCTACCTATCCCCTTGCCTACAAGATTTTTATAAGTGGAGAAGGAGTTAAAAGGTTACTCAGCGACCTTTTAATTTTTAAAAGATTTAAAAAAGTATGGAGAAATAAGTGGAAAGCTATGGATTTTAAGGGGGAAGTCCCGAAATATCTTTGACAGGATTTCTTTTTTTGCTATTATGAAAGAAAAAGGGAGGTGAGATATATGTCTGGTCATTCTAAATGGAGTAGTATAAAACATAAGAAAGCAAAAAAGGATGCTCAAAGAGGGAATGTATTTAGCAAGTTCTCTCGAAAGATTACTGTAGAAGCTCGACGCGGTGGGGGAGATATAAATATGAATTCTGGGTTACGTTTAGTGGTAGAAACGGCTCAACAGATTGGTATGCCCAAGGAAAATATTAAGAAAGCTATTCAGCGCGGTACAGGAGAGCTTCCCGGAATTACTTATGAAGAGTTTACCTGTGAGGGATATGGACCAGGAGGAGTAGCTTTACTTATTGAAGGACTTAGTGACAACAGGAGAAGAGCTGTTGCCGGAATTAGACACATTCTTACTCGGAACGGAGGGCATTTAGGAGAAGTGGGATGTGTTACCTGGATGTTTTCCAGAAAGGGACTGGTTATTCTGGATAAGGAAAAAGTAGATGAAGATGAGGTAATGAATATAGCTATTGAAGTAGAAGCAGAAGATGTAAAAGATAGCGGAGACACTCTGGAAATTATTTTTCCTCCGGAAAAATTTGATGAAGTAAAGAAAACAATTGAAAAGGCAGGATATAATCCTGAATTAATGGAGTTAACTATGATCCCTCAGACTACTATTCCTCTGGAAGAAAAGAAAGCCCACCAGATGCTCCAATTAATGGAAACATTAGAAGAATCCGATGAAGTTCAGAAAGTCTACGCTAATTTCGACATCCCCGATGAAATTATGGAAAAAGTAACTTGATTTTCAAATGAAGAAAGGAGATTAGGGAGCCTGCTTTAACGGAGCTTAAAATTTATTCATAAAGGCAAGTGTTTCATCCATATTTTTAACTCCCGTAGTGCAACCAATTGCCTGCACGCAAAGAGCTCCAACAGCATTAGCAAACTCTCCTACTTTTTGTAAGTTCCATCCTTTAATTATCCCTGTCAAAAATCCGGCTGCAAAAGCATCTCCTGCTCCAGAGGTATCAATTACTTTAATCTGGTAAGAGGGGATACGGAATTCCTCTTTTTTAGTCTTTAGATAACATCCTTCTCCTCCCATTTTTAACCCTACGATTTTAACCCCATAGTTTAAGAGAAAGTTAGCAATTTCTTCTACTTTTTCTTTTCCAGTAAACATCCTTGCTTCTTCTATACTGGGAAGAGCAATATCAAGATAAGGAAGAGAAGGTTCAATTATTTCTCTCCAATTTTTCACCCGGGGATTCCAGGCAGTATCAAGGGAAGTAGTTATCCCATACTCCTTGGCTTGCTTCAGAACATTGGCTACAGGTTGTCCATCAAATCCAGGCATTAAGTTGAATCCAGCAATATGAAGAATCCGAGAGTCTTTAATTAATTCAAGGTTTATATCTTTTAAGTGCAAATCTTCATCTGCACCCGTATAATGAAGAAAACTTCTCTCTCCTTCTTTATTAATCATAGCAAAGGAAAAAGAAGTTCCTCTTTTTTGACTGTAGGCTATTCCAGAAGTATCTACATCATNTTTTTNAAGAANTTTAATAAGGAAATCTCCAAAGATATCCTTTCCTACTTTTCCTATAATCCGCGTCTTAATCCCCAATTTAGATAGTCCAATAGAGGTATTGATAGCACATCCACCGGGGTGAAGTTCCATTTGATCAAAAATTTCTAATCTCCCCGGTCCGGGAATCTTTTCAATCGTTTTAGCCATTACATCCGCTACCACAATTCCCAGACAGACTACATCCATTTTTTCCTCTAATTTAATTTATTCTCCCCGAAGAACTTCTACTGTTTCTTTATATAAAGAAACAGGCACAGATTTTGTTTTCCCCACAGCTTCTTCTAATGGAACAGATATAATCTCAGTCCCTCTCAAAGAAGCCATTTGACCAATTTTCCCCTCTTTTACCATCTCCGCAGCTTTTATCCCAAACCGAGTAGCCAGAAATCTATCAAAAGCAGAAGGTCTACCTCCTCTTTGCAAATGCCCTAAAACTACAGACCTTGCTTCTATTCCTGTTCTTTTAGAAATCTCTTTTTCTAAAACCCTGGCAATTCCTCCTAACATAATGTTTCCAAAGGAATCGGTTTTTTCCTCTTTAGTTACTTCTTGGGTGAGAAATTTACTTCCCTTAGCTGCTTTTGCACCTTCAGCTACAGCTACAATACTATAATTTTCCCCTCTTTTCTTTCTTTCAAGAAGAACCTGACAAACTTCGTCTAAATCAAAAGGGACTTCAGGGATTAATATGATATGAGCTCCTCCGCCAACCCCTGCTTCCAGGGTTATCCATCCCGCATGTCTTCCCATTATCTCCACCACCAGAACTCGATGGTGAGATTTGGCAGTAGTATGTAATCTATCAATAGCTTCTACAGCAATGTTAATAGCGGTGTCAAAACCAAAAGTATAATCAGTGCAAGAGAGATCATTATCAATAGTTTTAGGAACTCCTATAGTTTTAATCCCCTTTTTATAAAGTTTATTAGCTGCCCCCAGAGTATCATCTCCTCCAATAGCTATTAGAACATCTATCTCTCTATCCTTGAGAGTATTTTTAATTTTCTCCAGACCTTTTTCTTCTTTAAAAGGATTAGTCCGAGAAGTACCGAGGATAGTTCCCCCTTCTCGATGAATATCTTTTACTTTTTCTTTGGTTAAATCTTCTCCTTTATTTTCCAGAACTCCTCGCCAGCCATCTGCAAAACCAAAAATCTCGTAATTCTCTTTATCTGCGCGAATTACTATTCCCCTGATGACCGCATTTAAACCCGGGCAATCTCCTCCACCTGTAAGGATACCAATGCGCATTCTTCCCTCCCTTTTATTTTTTAAAATATTATACGAATTTATCGCAGAGTGTCAAATTCCCTGGACGAGAGCTCTGAAAAACTGCTTACCAGGAGATTCTGAGGCAGGTTTCCCCGAAGGAGACGACATTCGGGTTTAATTTATGATTTCTTCCCAATCTTTCTCTTCCCAGAGATGGCGGGTTTTTTGAAGTTCACTTAACAAAATCTTTTTTGTTTCTTTGTCTTCAACTAAGGGAGATGTCTTAAAATAATCTATTAAATGGTCAACTTTTTTTAAAACATTGGTCTTTGCTCGCTTTTCCATTCCGAGTATTTTCTTTGAGCTTCCTTGAGTTTTACTTACTGAGGAAATTCTTTTTTTCAGTTTATCGCTCCATTCATCAGGTATTTTTCCTGTATTGACAATTACCTCAGCGGCTTTGTGTTTTTCACCTACATACTTTCCAGCAATTCTACCCATCAGGATGACAGCAAGTCTTAAAGTAAGGACAAAGAAAACAATAAAGGCTAAAAACATAAGAAAAATTTTTAACATATTTAAACAACTCCCTTAAGGCTTAACTCCCTGGCAAAATGACAAGCTGCAAAGTGACCAGGTGTAACTTCTTCCCATTCTGGTTCAGTTTCTTTACAAATATCTTTTGCGTATGGACATCTGGGATGAAAATAACAACCCGAAGGAGGATTAGCGGGATTAGCTACTTCTCCTGGAAGAATTATTCTTTCCATCTTTAAATCAGGATCAGCTTTAGGAAGTGCTGAGAGGAGAGCTTCAGTATAAGGATGCCTGGGATTAAGAAATAATTCTTCTGTTTCGGCCATCTCTACCATCTTTCCTACATACATAACCACTACTCTATCAGAGATATGTTCAATAACACTTAAGTCATGAGTGATAAATAAATAAGTCAAATGAAACTCTTTTTGTAGGTCCTGTAAAAGATTTAATATCTGAGCCTGGATAGAGACATCTAAAGCAGAGACAGGCTCGTCAGCAACAATAAACTTAGGATTAGGAGCCAGGGCTCGGGCAACACCAATTCTCTGGCGCTGTCCCCCACTAAAGGCATGGGGATAACGCTTTAAGTGTTTTATATTTAAGCCTACTATTTTTACTAACTCTTTAACTTTATTTTCTAATTTTCTTCCCCTGGCAATGTTATTAACCAGGAGAGGCTCCCCCACAATATCTAAAACAGTCATTCTCGGATCTAAGGAAGAATAAGGATCCTGAAAAACCATTTGGGCATATCTTCTCATAGAGCGTAGATTTTTTTTATTTAATTTGGTAATATCTACCATTTTATCGTTTAATCTAAAAAAAATATTTCCATCAGTGGGCTCAATAGCCCTTAAGATACATCTACCAAGAGTTGTTTTACCACAACCTGATTCTCCTACTAATCCTAAGGTTTCTCCTTCCTTAATATAAAGATTAACCTTATCTACTGCCTTTATAAACCCGGTTACTTTTCTAAAGAATCCTTTTTCAATGGGAAAATATTTTTTTAAAGATTTAACCTCTAAGAGATTTTTTTTGTTTCCATTATTTTTATTATTCATTTAAGATACCTCTCTTTGTGGTAGCCGCAGGATTCATCCTGCGCTTATTTTACGCAACCTAAAGGTTGCGGCTACCAAGCTACTTTATTTAAAATATTTTAAGTATATAAAAAGCATCTTACTAAATGATTCTCTTTTACCTTCACTAAAGGGGGGACATTCTTATTACATATTCCTTCTTTAGCCTCTGGGCATCTTGGATAAAAGCCACACTCCTCGGGTAAATCTAAGGGAAGGGGAACTGTTCCTTTAATTGCTTCAAGACGTTCTCTCGCTTTTTTCCCTACCCGGGGAATAGATTTTAACAAGCGGACGGTATAGGGATGAAGAGGATTATGAAAAATCTCAGAAACAGGAGCATATTCTACTACCTTACCTAAATACATTACCGCTACCTCATCCGAGATCTCAGCAATTACTCCTAAGTTATGGGTAATATACATAATAGCCATCCCAAATTGTTTTTGTAAGTTTTTCATTAATTCTAATATTTGAGCTTGCACAGTAACATCCAGAGCGGTTGTTGGCTCATCAGCAACCAAAAGAGAAGGGCTGCAGGATAAGGCCATAGCAATCATTGCCCTTTGACGAAGACCCCCAGAGAGCTGATGGGGATATTCATTTATTCTTTGATAAGGATTAGGCATACCTACTTTATAAAGCATTTCTATGGCAAGTTCCCGGGCTTCATTTTTATCTTTAGTGACATGAAGTAAGATTGCTTCCATAATTTGATTCCCAATAGTGTGCACTGGAGATAAAGAAGTCATTGGTTCCTGGAAAATCATAGTAATCTCTTTACCCCTGATAGTTCTTACCTTTTTTCCATAAGGATCTAATTTACAAAGATCTAATGCTTTACTATCTTGATAAAGAACTATTTCTCCTTCAATTGTTTTTCCGGGATCGGGGACTATTCTAAGGACTGATTGGGCAGTAACGCTTTTTCCACAGCCACTTTCTCCAATTATTCCCAGGGTTTTCTTTTTCTTTACCTTTAAGCTTACATCATCTACTGCTTTTAAGGTACCTTCATCTAAGTAAAAATAAGTTTTTAAGTTGTTTATTTTTAAGACCAGGTTATTTTCCATAAAGTGAAGCCTCCTTAAATTATATATAATCTATCACATCTTAAAGTTTTGTCAACCAACGCGTTAAATCATCAGAAAAATTGAAAGTAAATCAGATTTTAAGAGGGTTTCGGGAAAAATAAAAGAGATATTATTTATTTCGGCGTGAACGAAGTGAGCGTGGCAATCTGCTTTTCGCAAAGCTTTTTCAATGTATTCTACAAACATCTTAATCTTTTTCAAATGTAATAAATTAACTTTCTTGAAAAGTCCTTTTTATTTATATTTATGTCGATTTTACTCTATTTTCCCCAAAAATCAGTTTTATTAACTTGACACTTTTAAAAAATTATGTATAATTTTTGTAACTATTTAGCCACGAATTTACACGAATGAACACAAAGAAAAGTGAAGTTTTATTCAGAGATTTATTATATAAAATAGATTGTTAAATAATTATTCGTGGTAATTGGTGATAATTAGTGGCTGAATAATAACTAATTTTTTAAAAAAAAGAAAGGGGGTGATAAAGAATGGATATTAAACCTTTAGGAGAAAGAGTAGTGGTAAAGCCGATTGAAGAAGAAAGTAAGACAAAAGGGGGGATTTATGTTCCCGATACGGCTGCCAAAGAAAAACCCCAGCAAGGGGAAGTAATAGCGGTAGGACCCGATTTTCAAGGGGTTAAAAAAGGTGACAAAGTTCTCTTCGCCAAGTATGGAGGAACAGAAATAAAACTTGACGAAGAAGAATACGTTGTCCTGGGAGTAGATGATGTTTTAGCGGTATTAGTAGATTGATTTCAAAGTTTAAAAGAATAGAAAGATATTAAGGAGAGATTAATAAAAAAATGGCTAAACAACTTTTATATGAATCTGAAGCTAAACAAGCTTTAATAAAAGGCGTTGACCAACTGGCCAATGCTGTAACCAGTACTTTAGGTCCAAAGGGGCAAAATGTAGCTTTAGCTAAGAGTTTTGGTTCTCCTACTGTTACTGATGATGGAGTTACCGTAGCTAAAGAGATAGAATTAAAAGACCCTTTTGAGAATGTTGGCGCTCAGCTAATAAAAGAGGTAGCAGAAAAAACTAAGGATATAGCCGGAGATGGAACTACCACAGCTACTCTATTAGCTCAGTATATCATCCATGAAGGAATGAAACATACTACTGCAGGAATTAATTCTACCCGTCTTGCCCGGGGAATGAATAAAGCAGTGGAAGTGGTGGTAGAAAAGATAAAGAAGACCAGTAAAATGGTTAAAGATAGAAACTCTATTATGCAAGTAGCTACGGTAGCTGCTTCTAATACTCCGGAAATTGGTACTTTAATTGCAGATGCTATGGAAAAAGTAGGAGAAAATGGAGTAATCACTATTGAAGAAGGAAAAACAGCAGAGACTTATGTAGATCTTGTAGAAGGAATGCAGTTTGATAGAGGATATCTTTCTCCTTATTTCGTTACCAATGCAGAAAAAATGGAAGTAGAACTCGAAGATGTCTATGTCCTTTTATATGATAAAAAGATAAGTAACTTAAAGGATTTTCTTCCTTTATTAGAGAAAGTAGCCAATACAGGAAAGTCTTTTCTTATTATTGCTGAAGAAGTAGAGGGAGAAGCCCTGGCTACATTGGTACTTAATAAGATAAGAGGGACTCTAAAGTGCGCGACTGTTAAAGCTCCTGGTTTTGGAGATAGAAGAAAAGCGATGTTGGAAGATATCGCTATCCTTATTGGAGGTCAAGTAATCAGTGAAGATCTGGGGATAAAATTGGAGAATGTAGATATATCTGCGTTAGGAAGGGCAAAGAGAATAAGAATTGACAATGAAAATACTACCATTATTGAAGGTCAGGGAGATAAAAAGAAAATTGAAGAGAGAATAGCTCAGATAAAAATCCAGAAAGATCAAACTGATTCAGACTATGATCGGGAAAAGCTTGAAGAAAGATTAGCTAAGTTAGCTGGTGGGGTAGCGGTCATAAATGTAGGAGCAGCTACAGAGTCGGAAATGAAGACCAGGAAAGCGAGAATTGAAGATGCAGTTGCCGCCACACGTGCAGCAGTAGAAGAAGGAATAGTACCTGGTGGAGGAGTGGTATTTATTAGAACTATCCCGGAGTTAGAAAAACTAAAAGTAGATGATCCTGATGAACAAATAGGGATAAACATAATTAAAAATGCCTTAAGACTACCTTTACATAAGATTGCTGAAAATACAGGTTTAGAGGGTGGGGTAGTAGTAGAAGAAGTAATCAAAAAAGAGGGTTCATTAGGATTTAATGCAGAAACAGGAAAATATGAGGATTTAGTAGAAGCAGGAGTTATAGATCCGGCGAAGGTAGTAAGATCAACTCTTCAGAATGCGTCCAGTATTGCTCGTCTAATTCTGACTACAAATGTAGTAGTTACTGAAATTCCTGAAGAGAAGCCAAAAGGTATGCCTGCTGGGGCTCCTGGTGCCGGTGGTTATCCACCCCAGTACTAAAATTAAAGAAATAGCCATAAGGGGTAAAGCATTTTGCTTTACCCCTTATTTTTTTAATAGTACCAAGAAAGTATTAGATTTTAGAAGATTTGGACAACTATCGAGGCACTTTCCCCGAAGTCTTCTTGACTTTTCCCCTAAATAAAATAGAATTTAGCAAAATAAAGCAGACTGGTGATAAAGTAGTTTTTTATTGAGAGATCCGATAAATCGGACCGCTACAATACTTGAGGTTTTCACCAGTTTCCAGGGAGAATAAAGTGAGCATCAAAGAAGAAATCCTCCAGATAGCTAAAGAGGCAAAATTTGCCAGTAGAGTATTAGCCAACCTTTCTTCCGGAACAAAAGAAACATTATTACTTCAAATAGCCGAAGCTATAGAGTTTAATAAAGAAAGAATAAAGGAAGAAAACCATAAGGATGTAGAAAAAGCTAAAGAGAAAAAATTTTCCCGTGCTTTTATAGACCGATTAGTCCTTAATGAAAAAAGAATTGAGAATATGATTTTAAGTTTAAAAGAGATAGCTAATCTAAAAGATCCTGTAGGAAAAATAGAATCTATGCAGAAAAGACCAAATGGGCTTCTTGTTGGAAAAATGAGAGTTCCTCTGGGAGTAATCGGATTTATTTATGAATCCCGTCCTGATGTAACTGTAGATGCATTCGCGCTTTGCCTTAAATCCGGGAACGCTCTGATCTTGCGCGGAGGCTCAGAAGCTATAAATTCTAATATTATGCTCGCAAAAATATTAAATGAAGTATTACAGGAAGCTCTTCTTCCCGAAGGCTCTCTTCAATTAATAAAGACTACAGATAGAAGAGCAGTAATGGAGATGTTAAAATTAGATGAATATATCGATGTAATTATTCCTCGGGGAGGAGAAAGTTTAATTCGCACAGTAGTAGAAAATTCTACTATTCCTATTATTAAACACTACAAAGGCATTTGTCATACATATGTTGACGAAGAAGTGGATTTAAAAATGGCCGAAGAGATTGTCTTTAATGCCAAAGTTCAAAGGCCGGGAGTGTGTAATGCTATGGAGACTCTTTTAGTACATGAAAAAATTGTCCCTGATTTTTTACCTTCTGCGATAAAGAGATTTCAAAAAGCAGGAGTGGAAATCCGAGGAGATGAGAAAACTTTTAACTTAATAAAAGGAATTAAAAAAGCTACAGAAGAAGATTGGTCTACAGAGTACTTAGACTTAATTCTTTCGGTAAAGATAGTAAAGGATATAAATAAAGCTATTTCTCATATTAATAAATACGGTTCCCATCATTCTGATGCTATTGTTACTACTAATTACGAAAAATCAAGAAAATTTCTGGAAGAGGTAGATTCAGCAGCAGTATTTGTTAATGCCTCCACAAGATTTACTGATGGGAAAGAATTTGGGTTGGGAGCGGAGGTAGGGATTAGTACTCAAAAATTGCATGCTCGGGGACCAATGGGAGTAAATGAGCTTACCTGTACTAAATTTATTATCTTAGGAAATGGGCAAATAAGGGAATAATGAAAATAATTAAGATAAATTCTGATAATCTAGAAAAAAAGAAGATCAAAGAAATAATAGAGATATTTAAAAAAGGGGGGGTAATAATTTTCCCTACAGATACAGTATATGGAATGGGAGCTGATGTAAAGAATGAAGAAACAATAAATAAAGTATATCAAATCAAGAATAGACCGAAGGATAAACCTCTTATTCTATTTATTGAAAAGAAAGAAGAAATCCTTAAATTTGTCCAAAAAATTTCCCTTTCAGCACAAAAGTTAATTAATGATTTTTGGCCCGGTCCTTTAACTTTAATTTTTAAAGCTTCTCTCTCTGCTCCGCAAAGCGTGGTAAGTAAGGAAGGGAAAATAGGTATAAGATTACCTGCTCATAAGATTCCTTGCGAGATAATTAAAGGTAGCCGGATATTTTTAGCTACTACCAGTGCTAATATCTCTGGAGAAATTTCTCCTCTCAATATAGAAGAAATAAGTGAAAATTTAAAAAGGCGGGTGGACTTAATTATAGATGGAGGAGAAACGCTTTTAGGTGAAGAATCTACTATAGTGGATGTGACTTTTTCTCCTCCATTATTAATTCGGGAAGGATGGCTTTCCAGGGAGAAAATAAGAGAGGGTTTAAAAAGAGAAGGAAATATTCTTTTCGTCTGTACTGGTAACACCTGCCGCAGTCCTATGGCTGAAGGATTTTTAAAAAAGATGTGGCCAGAGGATAAGGATAAGGTAAAAATATCTTCAGCAGGAACATCTACTTTAATGGGCTTAAAACCAACAGAATTAGCTGTAAAAGCGTTGAGAGAAAGAGGCGTTGATATTTTTTCTCACCGAAGTACCCCTTTGAATAGAAACTTAGTAGAAAAAGCTGACCTTATCCTGGTAATGTCAAATTTCCATAAAAAAATGGTTTCAGAAATATCCTCTATAAAAGAAGGGAAAATATTTTTGCTTAAAGAATTTGCTTCTGGCCACAAAGAAGAAATTCCTGATCCTATAGGAGAATCCCTTGAAACCTACCGGCAATGCGCCCGGGAAATCGAGAGGGAAATAAGAGCTTTAATAGAAAAGCTAACTTAAAGTGAAAAAAGAAGAGCGTCCCTCCTGGGATAATTATTTTATGCAGATTGCTTGCCTGGTTTCTACGCGTTCTACTTGCTTAAGAAGAAAAGTAGGAGCAGTTCTGGTAAGGGATAAAAGGATTCTTACTACTGGATATAACGGTGCTCCTTCTCATTTAGCTCATTGTAGCGAAGTAGGATGTTTGAGGGAGAAGTTAGGGATTCCTTCGGGAGAGAGACAGGAAATATGTCGTGGGCTTCATGCTGAACAAAATGCTATTATTCAGGCTGCTCTATCCGGAATAAGTGTTAGAGGGGCCACTCTTTATTGCACTCACCAACCCTGTATAACCTGTAGCAAAATGATTATAAATGCAGAGATAAAGAAAATCATTTACAGGGAAGATTACCCGGATAAATTAGCGCAAGAGATGCTTAAAGAAGCAGGGGTGGAATTAATTAAAATAGGAGAATAAAATGACTACATCTAACAATGATGTATTTAAAAAAATAGAAGAGGCAGAAAATAAAGCAAAAGAGACTTTAGAAAGAAAAAAAAAAGAAGAAGAAATGTTAATAGATAAAGCAAGGAAAAAAGGAGAAGGGATTATTTATAAAGCTAAAGAAGAGGGAGAAAAAGAGGCGAAGATCCTTAAAGAGAAAAAAGAAAGAGAGATAGAGCTTAAAATAAGTAGAGTCAAGGGAGATTTTCTTGAGGAAAGAAGAAAGATAGAGGAAAAGGGTGAGAAAAATTTAGAAAAAACTGTAGAATTTATTGTAGAAAAAGCTAAAGAAGAATGGTTGAAAAATTGAGGAAATAAATGGCTATAGCGCGCATGAAAAAAGTATTTATTATTGCTGATAAGAAATTAAAAAATTCTCTTCCCGCAAAACTTCAGGATTTAGGTCTTCTGGAGATTAGCAAAGTAAAGAGAGAAAAAAATCCTTTAGAAGATTTCAAACAGGAAAATTTGAAGATAAACGAATTAGAGGAACGGCTTTCTAAAATCAACTCAACAGTTGCCTACTTACAGCAATTTAAAGAAGATAAAAAATCAGGATTAGGATTTCTCCCCGGTAAGGCAGTTGTAAAGGAAAAAGATTTTTTAAAATGGATAAAAAATTTTAATTGGGAAAGAACCTGTGATAATTCTCAACAAATTAAAGATAAATTAGAAAAATTAAAAGAAGAGAAAAGAGATCTTATCAGTGAAAGAGAACTTCTCTCTCCCTGGAAAAGTTTATCCGCAATATCTTTTAAAAAACTAAAAGAAAGTAAATATATTACTTACCAGATGGGGATAATTAGTCCTGAAATAAAAGAAACTTTTTATAAAAATATAAACAAGTTGGAAGAATCTCATTTACATATTGTTAAAGAAGAAGGAAGAAGTATATATTTTTTACTTATTTATTTAAAAGAAAATCAGGAAAAAGTAAACTTTATTTTTGAGAANCTAAAAATAGAAAAAGTCCANTTNGANGNAGGTGANGNACCTCTAAACGAGAAATTTAAAAAAGTTGAGGAAAGAATTAAATATGTGGAAGAAGAACTTAAAAAATATCAAAAGGAGCTAAAAAAAGTATCTTTAGAGAAAATTAAATTAATGGCTTTTTATGACCATTTTCATAATCTTCTTCAGGAAAAAAAAATAGCCTTAAAAGCTCGTTTTTCTTCTTATACTTTTACTCTTCAAGGATGGATAAGGGAGATGGATCTCTCTCGTTTGAAAGAGGGGTTGAAGGATTATTCTTCTCTGGAGATAGTAACCCGGGCTCCTAAAAAAAATGAAGATGTCCCGGTAGCCTTATCCAACCGTCCTTTTTTTAAACCCTTTGAGTTAGTAGTTAGCCTCTATGGGATACCCCAATATTTTGAAATTGACCCTACTCCTTTTTTAGCTCCTTTCTTTGCTATTTTTCTTGCTCTCTGTCTCACCGATGGAGGGTATGGACTTGTTCTTTCTCTGTTATCCTTTATTGCTCTTAAAAAATTTAAAATAGGAGGTGGAGGGAAAAAACTTTTTCTTATTCTTTTTATCAGCGGATTAGTAACTATGGGAGTAGGCATACTTACTGGAGGAATATTTGGAATTAGCTTTGCCACGCTCCCTCCTTCCCTGAACTTTTTAAAAAAATTAGTATTATTTTATCCTTTGGAAGAGCCGATGATTTTCCTTTTAGTAGCTCTTAGCCTCGGAGTAATTCATATTTTAGCAGGGATAGCTCTTGCTTTCCGGAATGATTTAAAAAGAGGTGATATAATTTCTGCTTTCTTAGACCATGCTTCCTGGATTGGACTCATTTTAGGGTTAATTATTTTTGCTATAAGCAAAGTGGGAATTTTAGGAAAGTTAGTAGGAAATATTGGTCTTGTGATGTTTGTTGGGGGAGCAGGGATTTTATTTCTTTTTTCTGGAAGAAAAAGTAAAAATTTTATAGGGAGAATAGGTCAGGGAGCTTATGAACTTTACGGAATAGTTCAAGTATTTGGGGATGTCCTTTCTTATTCACGACTTTTAGCTCTGGGATTAGCTACCAGTGTAATCGCTACAGTAGTAAACACTATAGCCGGAATGACAAAGGGAATTCCTTTTATAGGGCCGATAATAATGATCGTAGTTTTAATAGTGGGCCATTTAGGAAATATAGGTTTAAATACTCTTTCTGGAGTTATTCATACTTTACGATTGCAATTTGTAGAGTTTTTTGGTAAATTTTATCAAGGAGGAGGAAAAAGTTTTACTCCTCTCAGGAATGAAAGAAAATATATAGCTCTTATTAAGTAAGGTAATATCAAGAAGAAGCGGGGGACGAGCCCCCGCGCTA
>JGI24025J20009_10002352_pt1 | contig 13651 bp, 16 predicted proteins | sample Cruoilmetagenom3_FD_20009 | JGI IMG/M metagenome (IMG submission 20009)
CAATCTTTAACCAGCAACCTTGCTCTCCAGTAGCATCCTTCAAAACTACAAATTGACTCCACACAATCTCACCATCAAAGTCATTTGAGTTTGGTGCTTTTAGTCTAAAAACCTTACCTTCTAATTCAACTATATCTCCTTCGGAAGCTCTCGGCATTTCTTTTATCTCCATTCTCATTTAATTCACCTCCATTTATATTTAGTTTCTCTGCGAAACTTATTCAATTATCTCTATCTTAATTACATTCCTTCTTTTTAATCTTGCACTACCATTTTTAGTTTCTTCTATAATCATTTTCTTCTTTCGCTTGATAGTCATGTTCTTGTCGGTTAAACCAAAACTATTTTTTAATTCTCTCCTTAATACCCTTAAATTTATCATCTCTACCTCACTTTATTTTTTTTATTGAGTAACTAAATTTAGGTTCTTGATGCTCGATTTCTATTCCTTCAACCTTGTAGCTTCTTTCTTCGTTAACTAAAAATAATTCAATCTTTCCCTCATCTTCGATAAGTTTGCTTTTCTCAAATAAAATACTATTATCAGCTATTATTCTTTTCTTTATATCGCCTTTTTTAATGGTGGTAGTAACTTTGAGGAATAGATTCTTTAATCTTGTGGGTAGAGATATTATCCAGGACATCAATATTTCATCTTGATATTTCCAGCAATCAGGCATTTTCTTAAAACTGACCGAACCTAATTTACATTCGAGCTTATCTTTTCCGGATTTCTTTAACTCTTCTTTTAAAATAAGCTCAGATTTTTCAATGTTTTCTTTTAGTTCCTTAATCATTATATTATTTTCCGCACATAGTTTCTCATTCTTTCTATTCAGTAACTCAATATCAAGTTCGGCATCTTTAATAAATTTCAAGCTTTCTTCTAACAACTTTTTCACCTCCTTTTTCGCTTTTTTACTTATTTACAATTAGCTCTTCAAAACCCTTATTTTATAAGGATTTTTATTTTTACAAGTCAAAAATAGGTGTTAACCTACTGACCCCCCTGAAATCGCATTTTTTTACCCTTATATATCAACGATTTCAGAGAGCTGATTGCTTACTTTTATCTTTATATTTTGCTACTGCTATCCGAGTGCTTTCTCTTCGAATATATTTTTTACAAATCTCACAATATTGCTGTCTATAATTGTTAGCCAAGAAAGTCTTTCCGCATCTTTTGCAATGTATCTTCACTTTCCCTTTTACAGAACTTTTCTTTTCCAAGATATCTTCTTTCTCTCTTTCGGTTAATTTATAGCCTACTTTTTTGGCTATATGTTCAGCTTTATAAAGTGCTTCTAACTGTGGATTTATTGGTAATACTGCTCTCTCAAAATAGTCACATCTTTTGTCTTTAAATATAAGACATCTACAATCTTTATCTTGTTCTTTATCGCAGTAATCTTTTATGGTTATATTTTGCGGAACGTTTTTTATGTAGATTATTCCTTTGGTAGACGAATCATAGCAAGCACATTCTTTTACTACCAAACTTCTAATATGTTGTCTGATACTCATTATTCACCTCCATTGTTTTTAAATAAAAAAGACCATATATTCGCAGTTCAATAAAACTGTTTAAATATATGGTCTTAATTATTTACTTATTTAATTTTATTTTATCATATGATATATTATAGGACGTTGTAAAAACCATATATTTAAAATATTTTAATGTAATTGCTCTATAACTTTATCGATTACATTTCTTGTATTTTGACTCTGAGGAACGGTTTCCCCCTTTATATATCGATAATAAGTAGCAACACTTATTCCAAGTATATGTGCCATAGTTGTAGGGCTAAACCTATATTTATCGGCAATTTCTACTATTTTTTTAATTTTTTCATCTTTTATTTCTATCATTTTAATTTATCTCCATAACAATATTATCACATGCGAATATTATTGTCAAATCTTTTTTAAAATAATTTAAAAAAATAAAATGAAGGCTACCCGGTTGGTCAATCCTGGTAGCCTTGGAGGTGATCTGTACCCTAGTGTTACAGATTTTAATGTTGCGGTTTTGTCTGTGGGATTCCCGGATCAGATATTACTATACATTAAATATAATTCTCAAAACTAAAACTAAAACATCATCAAGCGGATTATCAGTCTCCGCTGCTTTAGCTTCCATTTTAGTTAATGTTTCTTTAATAAATTCTCTCAAATCTGGAGAGATTGTTGCAATTATTTTCTTTAATAAAGTTATTAGCATTAATTATACCCCCTTCTATTTATTTTTTACCACGGTAATTGTCCACCACTATAAGCTAAAAAAGCAAAGAATGCTATTAAAGCTCCAAAGATTACGCCTATAATATTATGCATGATATCTCCTCCTTCCTTAATTTATTCCTATCCAGGTAATTGTATCCAACCTAATATTAATGCAATAAATGCCATCAATATTGCTCCGAATAATAAGCCATCCATAGTATATCCTCCTTTCTTATTTAAAGATATAAATATAAACTGTAAATATCAAAGTTATAAAAAAGACCACAGTGCTTACTACAAAAACAGCACCATTTAAAGACTCAAGGAAACGATACTTTTTTCTTTTGCCTGTATCTTTACTTTTACTGCCAATAAAATATTCACTTATCTCATTTGTTGTTATTATTAGCGGTATTGTCCAGAAAAATAAGATAAGACATTTATAAAGCATATCATTTCCCCCGTATATATTTATTCATCATCTTTTATTATTACAATTTCTCTAATCCCGGTATTTTCATCAACAGCCCAGTCATATTCCCAGGTAGCTTTAGTATGCTCTATTTTTAATGATTCTTCATAAATCATTTTATATCTCCTTTATTATATCATAAAATATAAAATAATATTATAATTGCGAAAATCATATTTGTAATGCGGGTTGAAAAGGTTTAGATAGTTTATTAGATTTTTTTAAATTCTCTTCTTTTGATAACAATCTTAAATTCTTTAGACCCCAACATCTACTAAAATCCATATGCTCTGGTTTAGCATAGTTAAAAGCACTTTTAGGTATTATATGATCGATATGAAGTTTTCCTCTCATAAAATCATTCCAAGAATAACCTTCAGGCATAGTTTTTTTTAATCTTTTAATTAAATCATCTAATGTATATCCGACAAGAGTTTCCCATTTTCTACCTGCTTTGTTTTCTTTTAAAGACTGCCATATTAAACAACTTATTTTACAATTAAGATTAAATTTCAAATCAGTCATACGTTTATATTTTATATAATTTCTCGCCTGTTCTTTATAATGTTCAGAATTATCTTTACGCCATTGATTTCGATATTTATTTAGTCTTTTAGAATTAGCTTTCTGCCATTGCTTTATATATTTATTTAGTCTTTTAGAATTAGCTTTCTGCCATTGCTTTATATATTCTGGATTATTTTCTTGCCATTGTTTATTATATTTTTTTATTTTTTCTTTATTTTTTTCTCTCCATTGCTTCATATATGCTTTTTTATCAAACATTATTCCCTCTTTATATCCTATTGTTAATCAAAATAAAAAATCCGCTTTTCTATTACCCAATAATATTATATCACACTTATAGCATCTTCTAAAGTTGTGAAGTAATAATATATCCCATTACCATCCCTAATCCAAGCCCTCGAAGGTCTTGGCGAAAGTGTATCTACATGAATAAATGGCGTATTAGCATATACATATAATCCAATTCTACTAAAACCGATATCTCTCGCTTCTTCAGCTAAAGCTATAATATCCATATTCTTAGCGTGTATATCAACCGCCAGTCCTTTTAAATGCGGTGAGTATCTATAACCGCCGATTTTATGATTATATTTTTTACAGCGGATTCCACCACCCTTACTTATATAGATAGCTCGGTTGATTTTATCTCTTAATGATTGCAACAAATAGATTAGTTTAGGGTCAAGCGGGCGATCCTTACCACAATCGGGACATTCTATCTCTTTATATTTGAAATTTTTAGCGAAATATATTGACATTATTTCTTACCATCCAACTTTGCTATTTCTAATTTTAATTCACCAATCGCATTCTTAACATCTTTTGTATTATCAGAATCCTCTTTAATAATAGGTATTAATTTTATTATTCCGTCAGATAATTTATTTAATCTCGGTTCTATACGTATTAAAACATAAACCGCCACGGCGATAGGAAAACCAACATTACTGATTACATTTACTAATTCTTCCAATTACATCATCTCCTTATTACGACTATTTTTGACATTTTACTATCATCAAAGCCAAGTTGAAAAAACTCATCATAACCCATTTTATAATTACTTTTGCCTGATGGGTCGTGTAGAGTTAATTCAGATTTTTCACTGTCAAAACCTATAATTACCCTGCTATGGCTATTTGTTATCGACAAACTATATTTCTGTATAGCAATCAAAGGGATACATTGCCTCAAATATTCTTCTATCTCAATAATAGATAATCTTGCTCTTTCTGATATAAACCCTAATTCTCTTGCAAAACTGATTAACCTAAAGGTTGAAGCATCTCCATTTACAATAACCCTACTTGCTATTATAGACTGACTGACATTATTACCGTAATAACTAAATACCATTGAAGCCGATGCAGGTAAACACCAATCTTTGCCTTTTGCCTTTTCGTATGGCACGTTTAATTTTACTTCGGTTATAGTTGGTTCAGGTTTAACTGGTTTCTTGCATCCTGATAAAAATATTACTAAAGCTATTCCTAAAATTGCTAGAATCCAAATCATTATTTCTCCTTAAAGATTAGTCCCAAAAAAGATGGCATTAGCTGCTTCCTCTTCTTCCCCTGTATCTATTTTGGTAACAAAAGGTTGCCCTTGAAAAACGTAATCCATAGTTGTTACATCAATACTACTTTTACCTGTAACATCAACAAATGGCTGTCCTTTAAAAGCATAATCCATAGTTGCCAAATCACTTGCATCAAGACAAAATCCTACTAAAACAAAAGATAAACATAATACTATAATCAAAAACAATTTCATTTTATCACTCCTATTCCGCTTGAATTATAGTCATATCTTCTACATAAACATTTCCAGTTCCGGCAATATAATAAGCCCATGCTTCAATCTGTACAACACCTGCTTCTGTTGGAGTAAATGATATTTCTAATTCTTCCCAAGTATCTACATCATCAGCTTTAGTATCTGTTACGTCATCAGATGTTATCCCTGCTAATTGTCCACCTGGACATACTAACTTTGCCCCAATATTAGTTGCATGAGATTTTTTCATATACGCATTTACTGTTACTAACTTATTTGCCACTACTGCTATTTTAGCAATGGGCAATATTAATGGGCTTACCAATCTTCGCTCTGTATCTGTTATCCCCAATTTCCACATTATTCCACTTCCACCCACTCTATCAGTAGACTCGGAAGTTAGTGTTCCATGTATAGTACCTATATAACTATCCCCGTTATGATTAGTCACATAATATCTCTCATCTATAGATATATCATCTTGCAAGTTATTCAAAATCCCTGTTCCTTCAGATGTCGTGATTTTATTCAAATAGCAAAGCGACCCAATTCTTATTCCAGCTGTAAGATTTCCAGAAGTTACAATGTTGTTAAAAACATGATGGGCATTTATAGCATCCGGAACTACCTCAATTCCATACCCATTATTATCTTTAAAAATACCCCCCGATATAAATTGACTATAACAAAATGATTTGAAATCCATCCCATCTCCACTTCCATTATTACATGCTTCGATGTCATAAAATCTATTGCCACTACCAGTTATAACACTAATACCAGTTATCCAATTATTAGAAGAATTAACGGTTTCTATCCTATTTCCAGAGCAGGAATTTGTGCCACTTAATGTTAATCCTGTACTACTATTATTATGAATTACAAGATTTTTTAGAGTACAATAAGCTCCTGCCGTAGCAATTCCAATATAGCAGCCACTTATTTGTAAATCTTCTATACTGGTACCCGGACAGTCCGCAGTGCTACGTATTCCATGATAATATCTAACCAGATTTATGCTTGTAATTTTTACATAGCTTCTCCCTGTATTATAAAGCCCATAACCGCATCCGTTTACAGCATCAAAAAAGGTTTCTCCTGTTTGTTCCGAAGTTCCTGTATCATACCCTCCTTCAAACGTAATAAGATTCCCAGATGTTCCAGCATCCTGTATTGTCTGTACTGCTGTAGTTATTGCAGCCACCATATCTGTTTTTGTAGTTTCCCTCTTATAAGTAGTCACTGTTTCAGGAGATGTTCCTGTCGTATAATAACCTCGACTACCAACTGCCTGATTAACATGAGAATCTATAAGCAAAGTTTCATCATTAATACTCTTTAATAGATACCAGGCTTCTGTTCCTCCTCTTTCCGCAGAATTTTTGGAAATTAGACTTTGTAAACTTAATCCAGCTGTCGTACAGGCAGAAAAATTATCTACATAAATATACTTTGAAGCCATTCCAGTTATATCTGTGCCTGAATAAATGGCAATAGATTTAATCGAAGCTCCTAAATTTCCCCCACCACTTTTAGTAAGAGTCAAAGGCACCCAATTATTAACAGATGGAATAGCAGTCACCAGAAAACTATCCACGACAGTTTCGCCCGCAACATCAGAGCATAAATTCACCACCCAATTACCTGCTACGATTGCTTTATTATTTTTAATCCAAAAAGTTATTTTTTGATAAGAAGATAAATCTAATTCCCCCGTAGCATAATAAGCCTGGAGAGTACTGGTTTGAGGAGTTGAATCTATTGCAAGTTTCATACAATAAGAACCTTGCTTTTGACCTGATGTTAACCTGGTTACTGTACAATCACCTGCTGCAGTCCATGCAGTTTCACAATTATCAATAGTTTTGTTTTGAGCCGTAGCTAACGTAACAGTTGTCGATTTACTTGTCCAAGTTCCATTACCTATTGAAGCAGGTGCAGGGCTTTTAGCTATTCTAATGGTATCTCCTGGTGCAATTCTTGCTGCGGTTGCCCCACTTGTAATAGTCTTCCAGGCATGAGCCCAATCTGACCCATCATTGGCATCATCTCCATTTTCATAATCAAGATAGAATATCGTTGCAAATGCAGGAATTGTAAACATTGCAAGTAATAAAAATATAACAATTGTTTTTAATATTAATTTTTTCATATTAACCTCCTTATTTAAAATCTAAACTTGCTATGCCATAATATTTTGTTCCATTCCAGTAAAAACTTACTATATCAACAGCATTAGCAGTTGTTGTTAATGTAGGTGCTGTTCCACCTGCCCATAAAATATCTGCATCCCAATTCGTTATAATTCTGCTTCCTGTTCCATCCTGAATAAGCATAAGCAATACATTACAAGGGTTTGTTGGATTTGTAAAAGCAAATGTAGTTATATTACCAGCACCAAAAGTCATACTTGCTTTATTAGATAATTTCCAGTCTACAGTCGTTGTAGCAGAATTATAGGAAACTGTTTGCTGTGTAAATCCAATAGAGTGGGCGCCTGCATCCATTTCACCGCCAAGTTCAGGTGAAGTATCCTCTACTGTATTCGCAAGTAATGTTCCCGTAGTTGGTAAAGTTACATTAGTTGCAGCAGTAGTAGTCAGAGTCAAAGCGTCTGCACCAGCTAAAGTTAAACTTCCACTTGCAGGAGTAAATGATGTTACTGTTGCAGCATTACCTGTTACTGAACCTACAATAGCATTAGTAACAGTTAAATCAGTGAACCAACCTTTAGTAATTTTTGTGCCAGTTGAACCAATATCACCTGTTAGTTGCAAATTAGCACCATCATAAGTTAATGTGGCAGCCCCTTCTATAGTTCCGTCACCTGTCCATACGCCCACTTGGCTATCAGCAGGAGTACCCACTTTACTTACATCGCCAGCACCAGCAGGAACAGACCAAGTAGGAGCAACAGAAGCTCCATTAGAACCTAAATACGAGCCATCATCACCGAGTGCAAGTTCTACTACGTCACCGTCAGTATTAGAATAAAACACTCTCCAAGCTGTTTGTTCTACGAAAGAAGTTAGGTTGGTATAACCACCTATTGTCTCAATCTTATCTCTTATAGCATTTTTAGTAGCTGCGTCACTATTGGCATTCCAAGAAGTGGCGTCATAAGCAGTATCAGAAGTCGCTACATTAGTTACATTATTAAGTGTTAAATCAGTTTTAACTTCGGCAAACGTTCTGACCGCATAGGTGTCATCAGCAGTTAATTTAATAAATGAAGGTGATACATAAGTTAAACCAGATACAGAAGTTAAAGCATCATCGAAGGCTTGAACATCTGTGCCTATCTCTAAATTAAAATCACCTTTAAATTCTGCCTCTGTTCTTCCTTCCAAACCGTTAGCAGTAAATCGTGCATATTCTGCCGAATTGGGAGAGCCATCTACTTCAAGTAAATAGTTATCAGTAATACCAATACTTTGTTGTGCTAATACATCAGTTCCGATTTCTAAATCTAAAGCTACTTTAAATTCGCTATAGCTTAAACCCTCAATAACGGTTGCACCTGTAAATCTGGCTATGTCATTGGCTACTGGCGTTCCGCTTGTAGTAACTGTTCCACTCCCGCCACCTGCTCCTGTCGTTTCTGTCCAGACCGCTGCTCCATCGGTATTATCTAAACAGACGTATGCTTTATCATTGGTAACATCAAGCCAAGTGGAACCTACTATATAACCTTCATCGATATCATTAGTTACACCGGGAGCAGAAGTGGCGTCCCATTTATTGGTCCTTGCTTCGGTTTGATTCGATTTTATTTGTGTATCAGCTTTCTGCATATAAGTATTATATTCAGCAAATTCATCAGTTCCGTATGAACCATAGCCCGGCAGATAGAAAAATTTATTTGTCGTATAAGTACCTGACAAATCACTATAACCAATTAATGTTATAATACTTATTAAAAACAAAACTAATAATAATTTTTTCATATTATTCTCCTTTCCCTGGTTCTGTATAATTTGGTGAATTTTTACTTGGTTCGGTATAAGAAGGCTCGCCTTTTCCTTTACTAAACCACTTATCGCTAAACCAACCACTTGAAAACCAACCTTTGGCACTTGGTTCGTGGTAGACAATATCAGACTTTTCCGGCTCGGTATGAGATGGATTTGTCTTAGCCGGCTCGGTATGAGATGGATTTGTTTTTTCTGGCTCTGAATAACTTGGCATACTTTACCTCACTTGATTTTTTATCCTTTTTGTGATATATTCTTATTTAAGAGGTCGGCTATGAAAAACTCCATTAAAAAAGTTTCCAAAACACTATTATTCGGTTTGGTTATTATTGCAATTTTAGGTCTTATATATTTAGCTATACCCAAATATCAGATACAATCATTAAGGATTGATGGTGAACGTATAGCCGTTACAAGAATAAATACATTAACTGGTAAAATTGATATAAAGTTTAAATCCGATGTTTGGAGAAAGTTTGAATAATTTTTAGTCAAATATACTCCATACGTTTGATTTTTCTTCTTTAGTCTCAAAGGCTGCCCAAACATCGGATTTTTCTTCTTTACCTTCTACCTCTTCCCAAATCTCAGATTTAGGTATTGCTTTTCTTTCCTTTTCCTTTTCTTTAATACCTATATCTACTCCTGCACCAGCTATTATATACTGTAATTTCTGATAAAAATTTCTTTCCACATAATAACCTCTGGCGTTCGGTTTGTATCCTTTAACATTCCACCCTAATTCTCTCATTCTATCGGTAGTTAACTTTCTTAATACCCTCAAAGCCAATACATCAATCCTCTTATTGACGTGCTGTCCTCTGTAGGTCATCGGTACTGTTGACTCTATAGCCCTTAAAGTATAATCATAAAAAGGTATCATCATATCTGAAAGTCTTGGTATGGCAGTGGCCAAAGCTCCCGCAGCCCTTTCGTCTCCATTTAAAGCCATAATCGTATTACCTATAACATCATAGAATGCCTCTACTGTACCTATAGCTAGACCTCCAGGTTCATAAGCAAGCAATCTTAATGGGTCATAAGGATTTTGTCTACGTCCAGTTACTTTTTTATATCCTTCTCCTACTATAAGGCCACCTACAATTATGGAAACTAACACTTTAAAAGCCCTTGCTTTTTGTCTTATACCACCTCTTTTGAATTTATTTCCCATCTTCAATAAAAGTTCCCAGTAAGAACGTGGAAACAACATCAAATTAGAAAGCCACTTACCCCTACCCATTTCTAAGGGAGAACGTTCTGCTCTATTGTATTGAAATTCAGTATCAGCTACATAACATCTTGAAACATATCTGGCCATTGCTTCATAACCGTCTTTGGCCAATATCTCCAAAGCCATTATCCTTTCGGTTCTTTCTATATCGTCAAACTTTGCTCCCCTCATCGCCTTGCTTATCTGCTCTCCAGTTGAGTTTGCATCTACTCCTTTAAAACCCCTATCAACCTGATTTATCTTTCCCCAAAATCCTAAATGCCTATTCCCTTGGTCGGAATAGGGATATATCCCCACCTTGTTTACCATCTTTATCAAGAATGCCCCAATCTTACCACCAAGAGGTTTTTCCCCTATCATAAACCAATCAACCTTCATGGATTGTATTTGGCTGACATAAGTATTCATATAATCTATTCTTTCAGTGCTTAATTTTTTATTTCGAGGGTCGATTATTATGGTTTTATCATATCCAAAGGCTAAATTTTGCAGACAGTTTCTTCCGAACATAACTAAACTCGGCATAATAATAGTCTGCATGGCTTGTGCATATACTCTATTTAAGGTTCTTTCAATTAATCCTTCCGGTTTATTGTAACCTTTTAACTCTCTCAAAAAAACTTCCATGACTTCCTGTACTCTCTTGGGATCACTAAATTTATCTAAATTCTGATCCATTAAGGTTATAAAAGCCCTTACTTTTGGTCGCATTTTAACAAGATTATCCATACTTCTTTCATAGGTAAATAACCTTTCGATTATATTTGTGTCTTGTTCTTTGTATTCTATAGATGTGCGTACTTTAATATTGTGCTTTCCGAAAGTCTGGGGAGCAGGTTTATATAATCTTATTTTAGGTGACCAAACTTGGTCTGGATCGTAACCATTTCTTATTATTCCCCATACTTGAGTTTTCATATATTCGACTAAGTCATCATAACCTTTGCTTTCGTATATGTCTTTGGCTTTATCGATTTCCTTTTTATATTGTAGATACTGAGGCATATCCTCAGGATGTTTTACGTTATCTAAAAATTTCTCAGTTCTTGCCATTGCCCGACGTTTTTTTAATCTTTCTTCAATTTTTTTAGCTAATTTAATTTCTTCGGTAGTGATATATTTAGGATATGCAGGTTTATCTTTTAGATTACTTTTACTTCCTATATAATCGGTTACTCGTTTTAATGCTTTCGGATCTTTCATTATTTTTTTATTAGGTTCAAATTCCCTTATAAATAGTCCTAATTTTTCTTTGTTTTCTAAAGAAACATCTATCAAATCCTGATACAAACGGTAAACATGTGCGCCTGTTATTTCCTCTGCTTTTTGAGCATAAACACGCATACTATTCCATTCTCGTGGATCTTTCATGGTTCTATCTCTATACCTACCAATGATTGCTTTTTCTCTGTCTATAAATTTCTTTATCACAGGATTTTCTTCGACTGCCTTATCATAAGGTAATGTTGATCTTAATATGTTCGCCTCATCAATTAAGCGATAGATAACATCTTTTCCTTTTGTTTCTGTGATGAAATGCTTACCATCTATATATTTTGGCTCTTTATATACTCCTTCGCTTTTCAGTATTTCCCTATATGCTTCTTCGGACATCTGCATTTTATCTATCAGGTTATCTTTTAGAGATTGAATTTTCCCTTCAGTCTTGCGTGTAATTACTGTTTTATGTTCTATTATTTTAGGTCTTGCTCTGTTGACCGCCTTCAGAACTGCTTCTAATTGAGGTATGCTCATACGCTTTGTCGCAGTCGCCAGATGTGGAGAATATCCATATTTACGCTTCAAGGCAGTAAATTCTACTCCGGTTAATCCTTTATCGTGAACCTTTTTATGTATTTGACCGATTATTATGTTGCCTTTTTTATACTCTTCCTCAGGTAATCCTTTCAGTTTTCTAGCTGCAAATACTTCTTTTACGCCTTTTTTAACACCTATCTCGACCTCAACCTTATTTTTATCTGTAGTTTTTAGAGCTTCAAAATCTTCTTTTTTAGGTTCTGCTTCCGGTTTAACTTTTGTATAATCAATACCTTCTATTCCTTCTTTTATTAACTCTTCTTTTGTTCCTATATTTTCTTTATTTCTTTTTAAATAATCTTCAATTTCTTTATTAGAATAACCTAATAATTCCCCTGCTTTTCTATTAAACTCTTCTGTATTTTCATATTCCAAATTAAAATATTCCACAGCTCTTGCTTCATTTTTAGGAGGGTAAATAATAACATTTTTTGCACTAGCTAAGATTTCCCCTGTTTTCTCATCCCAAGCGTATGGTCTCATCTTGCCATATTTAAACTTTAAACCAGCTTTTTTAGCTCTTTTCATATCTTTTTCATAAGTCGGGCTTGCTGTACTTGTATCAAGTATTGGTTTATCTCCTCTTATTACTGCTTCTAATTGTTCACTATCTGAAAGTTTTGATATTTCTAATGGTTTAACTATAGATATTTCTTCAGGTTTTTTCTTGGTTTTTTTTATCTCTTCTATCTTCGCCATAAATTCTTCTTTAGCTGTAGTTGGTAAATTTTCTATAGGTTTTTCTTTTATGAAATCACGATAGCGAATTGCTTTTTTAATAACTTCATTTCTAAGTGAAGGCTCAACTTCAGACTTTATGATAGCTTCTTTAATTTGTGCATCTGTTACTCTACCTTCTCTTCCAAGAATTATATCTGTTAAAGTTCTTAAAGTTGGGCGACCTTCAGAAATCTTTTGGAATTTATCCAATTCGTAAGCGTGTTCTATTTCATGTCTCAATGCCTCAATAATTTCTCCACCCATACCAGTTGGAACTATTATCTTATTACCAATTGGGTCAAATTTTGCATTTGGAACATCTCCAAAAACAATCGGAGTTTTCAGATTATGATAACGAACAGGCATTTCTAAATCTTTTGCAGCAGCACCAGCAGTTCCCATAAGTGATTCCTTAGATATTTCTTCAGGTTTTTCAATTGCCTCCAACTCTGCTTTAGTAGGTTCGATTTCTTCCTTCGGTATAATCTTGGCTTCTTTTAATTTTGCAAACTGTTCCGCTTCTTCAGGAGTCATTCCTTCTCCGGCCTTCGGTATCTTGGTTATCTTCTGAGGAATAAGACCTACAAATTCAGAAGCTACTTTAGAAGCTATAGCAGGTGAAGCAAGACTCAATTCCTGAAATATTAATCCTACATCTACCGGATTCATAACTTTTAATTGATTAGCCATATCTTGAGTAATTCTACCTACCGCTACTATTGATTTAACCATTTCATCAATGGGAACACCAGAATACAAAAATGTTGCTTGAGGCACTTTAAAGCCTTTTTCAGTAGCACTCCAATCCCAATCATTCAAGATTTTAAGTGTTTTTTCTACATTTTCCCCCGTTGATTTATAAACTCTTTGTATATCTTTCATTCTTTGCACTACTGCTAAATC
>JGI24025J20009_10002353_pt1 | contig 13651 bp, 14 predicted proteins | sample Cruoilmetagenom3_FD_20009 | JGI IMG/M metagenome (IMG submission 20009)
AAGTTTGACGAGCTTGCACCCACCGCGGTTACCGCATTTACCGAGGAAACCTACGGATACACGCTTGGCTATCGGTATGAGAAGAATGGCGCAAAGCTTGTGTGCACATATTTCCCAATACAGTATATAGGAACTCTCGAGACCCAGGTGGTGGTTGGAGAGGATACCATTTACGCCGACACATTACTCCAGAACACTCTGATGAGAAATATATTCTCCTACCTTGAAGTTGGTGTGGAAGAGAGTACTGAACCAGTGCTATATTGCCTTCCCGTGGTAAGTCCGAATCCACTTTCAAGACCTACCACGATTAGCTTCTCCATACCAAGGACCGAGCATGTATCTATGAAGGTATACGATGTGACGGGTTCACTTGCGAGTAAGCTTGTAGATGAGAGACTCACTGCCGGCACACATAGTATTACTATAAATACAAAAAATTTCGCATCGGGTGTGTACTTCTTAAGGATGGATACGGGTGATTTTTCCGGAACGAGGAAGTTTTTAGTGCTGAAATAGTAAAGAAATACCGCACTTCTCCGTGCTCTCTGTGGTAAATTTTTGCAGGAGAATATGCTCAAAATCGGTTGTTGCGGTTGGAGTTATTTCAGGAGAGAGAAGGGGGAGGGGTCTGTCCTTTCCTGTTATGCAAGGAGATACTCCCTTGTAGAGGTCAACTCCACATTCTATTGCCTTCCGAAAACATCTACTGCAGAGAGGTGGAGAGTTGAGACAGATGCGATAAATGAAAATTTTGAATTTACGGTGAAGGTACACAGGGATATAACACACATGATGAAGTTTGGTGACGAGGCAATTCCCGTATTCGACAAAACAAAGGAGATTGCTGAAAGATTGAGGGTAAAGATTCTTCTTTTTCAGATGGCGAGAAGTTTTACACCACAGGACGAGAATATAAAAAGGCTTGAGAGATTTTTCAATTCTATAGACAGAGAGGATTTCATTTTGGTTTTTGAGGTGAGATGGAAGGTGGAATGGGGTGAGGATGCAAAGAAGTTTGAGGCAATGGTAAGCAATATGTAACCCCCGTGTATGAGGTTTTATCATTTGATAATTTCTTAATGTCGAAATTATGGAATTATTGAATCTGGAGGTGGTATAATGAAAAGACCGAAGAAGAAACGTCCCATGGCTGAGTACCTCTATCGTAGTTGCAGGGTTGCGGGTGCATTTGGAAAACCGGCAAAGCTCTCTATCATAGACCTGCTGATGAAAAGGGGACCCCTAAGTCTGTCCGAGATATCTAAATCTATTCATCGTTCCAAGGGAGCCACCTGTCAGCATCTTTCCATACTTAAAAAGCTGGATATAGTGAGATACGAAACCGAGAAGAAAAGAACCAAATACTGGATAAAATATCCTGAGGAGGTAAAATCAATAATAGATTCTATTGAGGTTTTTGTAACACGCGTGGTAGAAGGCGCAGGGGCGAAGGATTAAGATAAACATTTGATAATTTCTTAATGTCGAAATTATGGAATCATCAAATGATGGTCGGGAGAGGTGGGAGGTATGGGGTTTGCGGTTTTATATATGTTGGTGCTTATAAGTGGATTCCCCTCAAGAACCGTCAATAATTTAGGGTTCAGCTTATCTATGGGTTATCCATTGGGGGTATCTGTGCGCGCTAATTACTATCCGTTACCTCATTTAGTTTTAGAGGGTGGGGTTGGCACATCCTTCTTCTTTACATCGACCGAGGTGGGAATCGGCTATATCCCGTTGGCTAAAAAAGATATGTCGACCATGTTCAAGCTGAATTTAAATCGTTTTGAAAGCACGGGAATCCTTGAGGAATTTTTTTCCGATATTGCCAACTTATATATTGGCTGTCTTGGTGTCTTTCTCTTCGGGGGCGAGTTTGAGGTTGAGGATATTGAATTTGGGCGGATTCCACCCATTTATTCGCTTGATCTGGATGCAGGAATTGATTATGTATCTCCGGGTGGGTTTAGGACTTCTCTTACATTTGGTCCGTGTCTTTTCACACGCGATACGAGATTTTCTAAAACCGTGTGGGATTTTTCGTTCAATCTGGGAATTGGGTATGTGTTTTGAGACGGTCAATGCACACCGACAGTGTATCTGAAAACTCTCTTCTTCCGCAGTATATACATGCATAGGGATCTCTGGGTTCAGGAGATAGATGGGTGATGATTAAGGTGGTTGATGGTTATTTCCCTCACCGTCTCATCGATTATTTTCATGTAGATTTTTATTGTATCCGGGGGTAGTATATGCTCTATCCTGTCCGCCCACTCTATCATATATATGGCATTTCTTTCTCTGAGATATTCGTATACCTCCCGGACAAATATCGCAGATGGATCGGCTACCCTGTAAAGGTCTATGTGATAGACCTTGTTGGCTGCTTGGCGGGATTTTGGAAGGATGTACTCCCGTATTATGGTAAAGGAGGGGCTCTTTACTCCCTCGACGATTCCGAGACCTTCACATATTGCCTTGACAAGCACGGTCTTGCCGGCTCCGAGTTCTCCGAAGAGTGCCACGATGTCGCCATTTGAGAGGCTCTTTCCAATTTCTCTTCCAAAAGCTCTCGTCTCTTCTTCGCTATGAGAAAGCGTTGATTTCACCACGAAGGCACAAAGGATTGGTTATCGTAAATCGTAGGGGCGAACAGCCGTTCGCCCGTACAAGCGTAAGGCTGATAAGAAATTTTGCATTTTGATAGTCCATACGGATCCTGTGAATAATTTTGATATTTACTATTTGATTTTTGATATTTTTTTGTAGTGTCACCTGTCACCTGAACCCAACCTGCTCTTTAGTTCCTCTGGTTCGAGTGTGGGTATGCCGAGTTCATGTGCCCAGAGTGTAAGTCCCTTGTCTGCCGTCACAAGTGTCCCATTCAGTTCTTTTGCGAGAAGGAGGAGGTCGACATCCTCTTTTGAATCTATTATCCCCTCTCTTGTAGCCTCCCTGTAATTTGCTCTTAAGGTCCTTATTATCTCGTCTATCTTTCCGTCGCTCCTTACGGCATTTTCTGCCAATCTCAACCCCTTATCAATTCTCTTCCTCATGTCCGTTACGAGATTGTAGAGAAGGTATGCTGGAACGGAGAGTTCGTGTTTTTTAGGTGGTTTAAGAGTTAATACATTGAGAGATTCCACCTCTATCCTGGATTCGTCCGCAAATTTCTTTAACTCCTCCAACACCGCCGGGGGCATGTAGAACCTGTATCCCTTACTTTTTGTGGCAAGGGATAGGAAATTATTGAACGATTCCGCGGGAGATTTCCCAAAGAACTGCCCCACAAATACGCTCGTATCGAGTACTATATTTTCCATAACTATCTCGTTAATATGCCAATAATTTCCATCCTTCGGATATCAACTCTTTTATTCCAATTGTCCTATAATATAGGACAACTGTCCCATGATATGGGACAAAGAAACCACGGAATCATTGATGAAAGTATAGATGATTTTATAACCGGTTAACCAAAGACAGATTCCAATTCCGCCATGTCTGGTTCTCAAACAATTGAGCTTGTTCTCTTTCCATTCATTTCCCTTTCTATTGCGAAAAGCCTCGACTTGTCAGATCATTCTGTAGGTCTCAGCTGGAAAGAGCAATTGCTAATGTCTTAAAGCTCTGAGTCTTTTATCTTTCAAATACATCTTTTGAAATCTTCAAATACCGCCACTCTTGGTTGGTTAATTCCGATACCGTATTCTGGCATTATCACGCCAGTTTCTCCAGTTCATCTATAAGATTTTTCACATAATCAAATCCACCGTGCCAGAAATCGGGTTTGGTCAGGTCTATTCCGATATTCTTCCCCACGATTGCCGGCGGGAACTGTCCACCCGCCCTGAGCAGGTCCTTATACAGGGGAATGAAATCCTCTCCTTTATTCAGATACTGCCGGTAAAGACCGAGGACGAAAAGTTGACCGAAGGCATAGGCATAGCAGTAGAAATTTTCAAAGAAGAAGTGCCCCACCCTCGCCCAGTAATAATTCTGCTTCGGATGAGGATTGATGGAATCTCCGTATAGTTCTCCCTCAAATTTGCCCCATAACTCACTGAGTTCTTCTTTTGAGAGTTTTCTTTTCCTCGAAATGCCATGTGCCTCCTTTTCAAACAGCACATACATAACCTGCCTGGATACCGTGTTAAATACATCCTCCAGTTGTCTGGCGAGCACCTTCTTTTTCAACTCGTCTGTGTTTGCCTCCTTTATCAACTTGTCGGTCAGCAGCATCTCCCCGAATATTGAAGCAGTTTCGGCAAGAACCAGGGGCGGGTGATAGGTAAGGAGAGACTGCACCTCTCCCGCATAGAGGTCATGCACACCGTGTCCCAGCTCATGTGCTATTGTGAAGACATCTTCCAACCTGTCGTTATAATTTGCCAGAACAGCCGGATGGAGTTCCGGCAGGATACCCGCACAGAAGGCTCCCGATTCCTTTTTGGGTCTTATCTCTGCATCTATCCATTTCTCATCAAAAAATCTCTCAATGCGCGTCCCGAATTCCCCGTCAAAGTCAGTGTATGCATTGACAACCATCTTTTTACCGTCTTCAAAGGGTATTTTAACCTCTTTAGCTACGGGTGCAAGGCGGTCATACCCCTCTAACTTCTTCAGGTTCAAGAGCCCTGCCTTCAATTTATAATATCGCTGTACGAGAGGATAGTTGTCCCTTACCACCCCCATCAGGGTATCAATCAATTCTTTTGAGACATTATCTCGGATGTATGCGGTCTCCATTACATCCTCTATACCGCGCCTTTTGCATTCCAGAAAGTGATCATTTATCAGTGTATTGAATATAGATGCCAGCACGAGAGAGTTTTCTCCAAATACATCAAAAAACGAGTCGAATGCCCTTTTTCGTAAGTCGCGGTCGTCACTGCTAAAGAGGGCTACAACCTCGCTTTCCGTTGGAGTCTTAACTTCGCCCTCTATCTCAATTGGGAACTTAAAACTCGCGGTATACTCATCGTGAAGTTGCACATTGGCGTTTTTGCCCGTGATGTCCTTAATATTGATAATCTGCTCTTCCTTCTCCGACAGTTTGTACGGTTTCCATTTTCTCAGATTCAAGAGCCAGTATTTATAGCTGGCCAATTGCTTGGAATCAACGAGTGATTTAAATGTCTCATCCGGGATATCCAGCAGTTCAAGATTAAAAAAGACAAGTTTATTCTGTATTTCCGCCCCCTCCTTCTGAAGATTCAATAAAAGGCTCTGGGCATCCATATTTCCCGTGTTCTCCGCAAAACGGAGGTGGCTAAAAGACCTCGTCTTAATCATAAGAGAATAGACTTTTTCTATGTCTTTTAGTGCGGTTTCGAGAACAGCTGGTGTCAATGACTCAGCGGCGATCCTGCCTCTGTACTTCTCTTCAAACTTGTCGGCGAGCTGTTTCGCCTTCTCCAAATCTTCCTTGATTTTTTTGTCTCTCAAAGAATCATACAGGAATGTAAGGTCCCAGTTCACACCCTTAGCCTTTTCCATCTTACCCCCGGTAGTAAAATTAAAAATTAAACCTGCCTGTCCATACGGATCCGTAGGGACCGGTAGGCAGGTATCAAAAATCAAAATGAAAAAGAAGTTTAAAACAAGCCACAGATTTCTCTGATAAAAAAACTTTTAATCTGTGAAAATCAGTGCAATCAGTGGCTGTAATTCAACTCCTTCACGAACTCCTCCGCCTTTTTCCTCGCCGCTTCCGCAAAATCTTTATCCCTCGATGCATAGATTATGGACCTTGAGACGGTGGGTATAATGGCTCCACTATATCCAACAACATCCGTTATTTTTCCTCCCTGTTTGCCTATACCGGGAACGAGAAGTGGGATGCCCGTGATCTCTCTTATTCTTCGAAACGTCCCTGGCTTTGTTGCGCCAACCACGAGGCCGAGATTATCGTTCTCGTTCCATTCGTTTGTTTTTTCCGCAACCAATTCCCATAATGACTGAGCGGATGAATGTGTGCCCGCGTTTTCCCGCGCGAGCGGTAGTTCTTCGAAGTCCTTTGAAGAAGGATTTGATGTGAGACAGAGGATAAAACTCATTTTGTCTTCGTATGAAGCGAACGGCTCTATCGCGTCGTATCCCATATACGGGTTCAGCGTAATGGCGTCAAAACCCATATTTTCAAAGAACGCCCCCGCATACATCCTTGCGGTATTCCCAATATCCCCCCTCTTGGCATCTGCAATGGTGATAAGCTCATCACCGATGTATTCTCTCAGTTCTTTCATCGTCTCCTGCCCAGAAAACGCCTCAAAGAATGCAGAATTCGGCTTATACCCGCAGACGAGGTCAGAGGTGGCATCAATAATTTCACGGCAGAATTTTAATGCGGGATTCTTCTCTGTGAGAATACTGGGGGGGAATAAGGCGGGATCGGGGTCCAGCCCGATACAAAGTGCTGAATTCTTACTTCTTATAGAATTGAATTTCTCTATAAATTTCATCAAGCTCTCTCTTGTCTTACGGTATAAAACCACAGTCGTGCCAGAGGTGATTCGTGATACAAACTAAAGAAATAAGCTGGCACCCACTTTGCTCTTCCTCAATCTTTCCCTTTTTTCCTCTATCTCCAATACTTCCTTGCCCTTGATCCTGGTGGGGTAATCTCCGTCGAAACAAGCCCTGCAGAATTTATCTTTTCCTATTGCCCTTGTCAGTCCATCGAGTGTCTGGTATATCAAAGCATCTACCCCGAGTATTTCTTTTATCTCGTGCTCACTTTTTTCCCTTGCTATGAGTTCACTTCTGGTCTGCATGTCTATTCCATAGTAACAGGGGTCCCTTATAGGCGGAGCAGAGATAGCAAAGTAAACCTCTTTTGCCCCTGCATTTTTCACAAGCCTCACAATCCGTCTGGATGTTGTTCCCCTGACTATGGAATCATCAACAAGTAAAACCTTTTTGCCCTTGAGTTCGCTTACTACAGGATTCAGTTTATATTTTACATACCTCATTCTCTCCTCGTCGGTAGACATTATAAATGTCCTCAGGATGTATCTGTTCTTTATCAGACCTTCACGGTATGGCACATCAAGTTCCTCGGCAAGTGCGATCGCCGTGGGTCTTGATGTATCGGGAATTGGCACAACCACATTGGGTTTTACACCTTTCCTTTTTGCCTCCTTGGCGAGTTCCTTGCCGAGAGACAGCCTTGCCTTATATACAGACATATTATCTAAACAAGATTCAGGCCTTGCGAAGTATATATATTCGAATATACAGTGCCTTGGATTTCCCCTCTTTATCATTTTCTGAGTCACCTTTCCATTTTCATCAACTAGGATACCCTCTCCCGGGGCAAGGTCTTTTATGATATTGTAGCCGAGAATTTGAAGAACAACACTCTCCGAGGCGAAAATATAGTTCTCTTCCCTTCTTCCAAATATAAAGGGTCTGATGGCGTGAGGGTCCCTGAAGGCAAAGAGTCCAATGCCCGCTACTATGGCTATAACCGAATAGCCACCGTTTGCTCTATCCATTATCGTCCTGGCAGCCTCAAAGGGGTCATTCTCAAGCTCGTCGGCAAATATATTCAACATTACCTCGACATCGCAGAAGGAATTCAGATGTCTCTTATCTCCGAGCTCGCGTCTCAATTCAAAGTAGTTGATTATATTTCCATTGTGGACCATTGCAATTCCAACCGGTGAATGTATTAGGAACGGTTGTGCGTCTTCTTCATCACCGCCACCTATTGTTGGATACCTGACATGCCCGATACCGAGGTTGCCCTTTAATCTGTTAAGAGAGTCCTCAGGTAGCACATGTGAGACAAGTCCATTCCCTTTTTTGGAATAAAACCTATAGCCGTCGTATGTGGACATACCCGCAGAGTTCTGGCCGCGATGCTGAAGTGCCAGAAGCCCGACGAAAAGCTCTTCTGTCACTCTGTCCTTACCCTTTATGCCTATTATTCCACACATTTTTCCAGGTGGATTGATTAATTGGTGAGCGGTTAATTGTTAAAAGAGAACGGCGGGTATCCCAATTAACGAGATTAACCGATTAGCCCACTTTGGATGTAGTAGGTTTGGGAGTGGGGATTGTTGTGAACTTGAGAGACTCACCATCCCTGCCAACAAGTATGCGACCCTTGCCCGCCACAAGGAGTTTGTCCGAGAGGGGGTCTTCAAGTAGCCTTTGAATTGCGCGCTTCAGGGGTCTTGCCCCGTACTCGGGGTCAAATCCCTTCTCAATGAGTAGTTCCTTTGCCTCATCGGTCATTTCAATGACAAAGCCCTTTTCCTTTACCCTGTCGAGGACATCTTTTACGAGTATATTCACGATCTTACCCATCTCTTTTCTTCCGAGGGCGTTGAAGACCACGATCTCGTCTATCCTGTTTAAAAATTCGGGGTTGAATGTCTTTTTTAGCTTCGCCATGAGAAATGCCCTTTTGTCTTCTTTTTTCTCGCCAGCGCCGAAGCCAATCTCTCTCCCCAACTCTTTTGTCCCTATGTTCGAGGTGATAATTATGCAGGTATTCTTGAAATCTATGTGTCTGCCGAATGAATCCGTCAGGACTCCATTTTCAAGTATCTGCAGGAGGATATTGAAGATGTCGGGATGAGCCTTCTCTATTTCATCAAAGAGAATGACTGAGTAGGGTCTTCTCCTCACCCTTTCGGTCAATTGTCCTCCCTCGTCATATCCAACATATCCGGGGGGTGCACCTATCAGTTTTGAGATATTGAATCTCTCTATGTACTCGCTCATATCGAGCTTGATGAGGGCGGATTCGGTGTCAAATAAAAATTCGGCAAGTTTTTCCGCGAGGTATGTTTTGCCAACTCCAGTGGGACCGAGGAATATGAACGAGCCGATTGGGCGCCTGGGATCTTTTAGCCCCGCCCGTGCTCTTTTTATTGCCATTGCTATCACCTTTATGGCCTCATCCTGACCGACTACCTTCTCACTGAGTTTTTTCTCCATGTGCAGCAGCCTCTCCTGCTCCTTTATTTCGATACGCGTGAGGGGAATACTCGTCCACAGTGAGACGACTTTCCTGATGTCTTCCGTGGTGACCTTTGTGGGCTTTGATTTCCTTCCTTCCATCAAGAGACGCAACTCCCTCTTGAGGTTTTTCTGCTTATCACGGAGCTTGGCTGCGAGTTCAAAGTTCTGTTGCATAACCTCTTCTTCCTTTCTCCTTGATAAGTCTTCTATGCATTTCTTGAGTTTGGCGGTCTCCGTCGAGTGTGTTCCCCTCAACTTAACCCTGCTCCCCGCCTCATCGATGACATCAATTGCCTTATCCGGTAGAAATCTGTCCGCGATATATCTATCGGATAGTTCTACCGCTTCCTTGAGCGCTTCATTTGTATAGATTACATTGTGGTATTCTTCGTACTTTCCTTTAAGCCCCTTCAGAATTTTTAGCGTGCCCTCTTTATCCGGGGCATTTACCATGACGGGTTGAAATCTGCGTTCAAGTGCTCCATCCCTTTCAATATGCTTCCTGTATTCAGATAGGGTTGTTGCACCTATGCACTGTACTTCTCCCGATGCAAGCGCCGGTTTCAGCATATTTGACGCATCTATAGCTCCTTCCGCTGCACCCGCACCAACGAGGGTGTGAACCTCATCTATAAATAGAATTATATTCTTGCGCGTCTTTATCTCCTGGAGGATTGCCTTTAATCTTTCCTCAAACTGTCCTCTGTATTTTGTCCCCGCCACGATTAAGGAGAGGTCGAGGGCGAGCAATCTCTTGGTTAAAAGAACAGCGGGAACATTACCCTGTGCTATCCTCTCAGCTATGCCCTCAACTATCGCCGTCTTCCCCACACCGGGTTCGCCTATAAGGACGGGGTTGTTCTTTTTCCTCCTGCACACTATCTGGATCACGCGCTCCATCTCCTCGTTCCTGCCCACGATTGGATCGAGCATTTCATCTCTCGCGAGTTTTGTTATATCCCTTGTAAAAAAGTCGAGCGCGGGTGTCTTTGAGGACTTCTTCCTCTTGTCTTTGGGAGTACCGAGAACGTCCAGAATTGTTTCTCTAACGGTGTTCTTATCGATGGAGAGAGACGATAATATCTGAAATGCTCCCGAAGTGGGTAGAGAGAGTATCGCAAGTAAGAGATGCTCTGTTCCTATATAATCATGTCCCAACTCCCTCACTTCAATCTCGGCCTGCTCAAGCACCGATTGCGCATCATCACTCAATACGGGTGAGGCGGACATAAGGGTTGCATCGTCGGGGTGGTTATGGCTTGGAGACATCTCATCGAGTATGTCGTCCGTACTTATACCAAGCCTTGTAAATACATTTGCAACTACTCCACCACCCTCTTTAATGATTCCGAGAAGTATGTGTTCACTGTCGATGGAGTCATCTCCACGTCTTATCGCTTCACTCCTTGCAAGCGAGAGCGCTTTTACAACCCGTGGTGAGTATTTTTTGCTCATAACTTGTATTTACCGAAGGTTTCGGGGGTCAATTTTTCAAGATTCTTTCGCAGGCCTCCCTCCAAGACAAAACTGCCGCCCGCTTCCATGACATCCCCTTCCACATATATCCTGGCGTTAAATCTCAACGCAAGGGCGATAGAATCTGACGGTCTGGCGTCTATTTCATATATGGAGTTATCTCTTGTTATATGTATTCTGGCATAGAAGGTGCCGTCTTTGACTTCCTCGATAACCACATTCTGGATGTCGGCGCCAAGGGTCTTTATAAGTGTTTTTATAAGGTCATGCGTTATCGGTCGTTCCAGAATCTGGTGATGCATGGCGAGTGATATTGCCATCGCCTCGGAAGCCCCTATCCAGACGGGCAAGATACGGTCTCCCGCACGTTCCTTCAGGAATACGATAGGGACGTTTAGAAATTTATCGATGTAAACTTCCTCTACCTCTACCTCTATCAAATCTCCTCTTTCGATACCACCCATACCTTAAGATTTGCGTAAACATCGGGATGGAGACATATTTTTACAGTATATACTCCGAGCTCCTTTACGGGTTCATCTATTATTATGAACTTGTGGTCTATTTTGTATCCCTCTCTCTTCAACGCCTCTGATATCAGCCCCGGGCTGACAGAACCAAAGAGTCTGTTGTTTTCGCCTGCCTCCATCGGGACGGTAATGGATAGGGACTCTATGCGGGATTTTACTGTCTCTGCCTTGGATTTTTCCTTTGTCAGTTTTCGTTCGGCAACCTTCTTCCTTTCCTCGTAAATCTTCAGGTTTGTCTTGTTGTAGATACAGGCAAACCCCTGCGGAATAAGCCAGTTCCTTGCATATCCATCTTTGACCTCTATAGTTTCCCCTTCTTTACCGAGCTCTTGAACATCTTTGGTGAGTATAAGCTTCATAACCCCCTCCGTACCACAGCGATAAGCGAATAACGATTATTATCCCGGCATGAACGGTAATAATGCGATGATTCGTGCCCTTTTTATCGCTTTCTGAACAGCTCTCTGATGTTTTGCACACAGCTTAGTCAACCGTCTGGGCATTATCTTGTGAGACGGTGTCATAAACTTTTTTAAGACTTGGACATTTTTATAATCTACATCCTCCTTATTCTCGCAAAAGTAACATTTCCTGTTCATAGGTCCTCCACCCTGTGTTTATAATTACAACTACACGATAACAGATGTATCTCTTTCTCTGTCAATACGGGTCCCTCTCAGGTCTGTGACCGCGGGGACCGGCGAGCAGGCAATCGTCAATTTTATTGTATTTAACCCACATCTTAAAAAGGGAGGTCTTCATTACCTTCTTCCTTTGCCGCCTTTTCCTCATTCCCCAATTCTGGGGAACCGGGGGACTCGCTCGCCGCTGCTTCAACCTCTGCCTTTGTGAGATGCTGGATTGTCAATGCAGTTATATCTACTGCGGATCTCTTCTGGCCATCTGGTGTCTCCCAGGAGCGACTCTGTAGACGTCCCTCAACGAAAACTGCGCTGCCTTTGTGTAATCTTTCTCCCATTCTCTCGGCAAGTTCTCTCCATGCGGTTACTCTCACAAAGGTCGTATCTTCCTGCCATTCTCCAGTCTTTTTGTTTGGGTATCTCCTGTTTGCCGCAATACGGAAGCCAAGAACTGCCTGTCCATCGGGTGTGTATCTTAACTCCGGGTCACTTGTGAGATTACCCGTGATAAGTACCCTGTTTATTCGAGGTACTCTATAGTTTGGCATCTTCCTCCTTTCCTATGATACTGTATCTCAGGATGTTCTGGTTGAGTTTGTATTTGAGTTCAATATCTCCAACCGCCTTTGGCTTTAACTTGAGGTTCAAAAGAAAATAATATCCCGTATCATTCTTCTTTATGGGATATGCGAGTTTCTTCTTCCCCCATTTATCGATGGAGATAATTTCTCCACCGCCTTTTTTTATCAGATTTTCTATTTCCTTGAGTTCTTTCTCTATCGCATCCTCTTCTATCGTTGGGTCCAGGATAAGGATGTTTTCGTAACTACGCATAAACCCTCCAGGCCAGATTATCAACATATATATTATAACACAATTATGTTATATTGTCAAGAAAAATTTATCGGCACTGTAAACGGTTCGGCTGAGCTCACCGAAGGTTCACCGAAGACAGTGCCCCATCCCTACGGATCCGTATGGACCAGCACTGGTTGGGTGCGGAAACCTACCGGGAAGGGGCAAAATCGCCGATAAGAATAAACCTTTTATTCACACACTTCCCATCCACATCGAGTCTGCAAAAATATACACCGGGAGCGCATCTCCTGTTCTTATAGTCCCTTCCGTTCCAGGATAGTGTATGCCTTCCCTTTTTCATATGTGCAGAAATCAATTCCGTCACCCTTTGACCAATTACATTATATATCCCCATATCTATCTCCCCCGCGCGGGAAAGGGTATATTCGATCCTTATATTTCCCCTTGAAGGATTGGGGAATATGTGCATCTTTGTAAAGATGTCTTTTCCAAAAGCCGTTTCATCCACATAAGTGCTCGGGGGTTGGTTGATCTTGAGCGTCTTACAGGGCGAAGAGGTGCCGTTTGTAGATACCCATAGAAGGTAGTATCCACTCGGAAGGGTGTCTGTGGAGAAGGGAAGTTGAAGTGTAACTGAGGTGGAATCCCAAGCGGTTCCATCTGCGAGGTCGAGACTGAGCAGATGCCCGTCATCAGATGGGGAGCCCATCCTCTTCATCATAACGATAGGATAATTTGTGGCGGAGTTCATTGAGGAGTTTCCGCCCGAACTCTCACTCCGTCCTGCAAATCCAGTCCCCGTTATCGTGATCGTCTCTCCCGTATCCGCAGAGACCGGTGTGGACTCGATGGTTGGCTGGAGTACACTGTCGTGTTCGGGAGCAAGATAAGATAACTCGCAGGAAGAGAGGGCACCCGATATATCCCTCCCGCCGATAACCATTACTCCGCCGGATGTCAGGAGGGTGGCGGCATGCGATGTCCTCGCCCCCGATAAATTTCCCAAGTTGGCAAAGACGGCGGTCTGTGGGTTGTAGAGTTCAACCGATGAGAGGGGAATGCTGTCCTCACCGCCAGCAACGAGCACCTCACCCGAAGTGAGCAGAGTGGAGGTGTGGTGTTTTCTCGGGTTCGACATGGGTGATATGCCGTTCCATGTGCCGTTCTGGGGGTCGTATACCTCGGCGGAAGAGAGGACGCTGT